>Ga0265293_10005158_pt1 | contig 22130 bp, 14 predicted proteins | sample Munlanlewell138R_FD_192505 | JGI IMG/M metagenome (GOLD analysis project Ga0265293, IMG submission 192505) | Leachate microbial communities from a municipal landfill in Southern Ontario, Canada - Leachate well 138R | ecosystem: Engineered > Solid waste > Landfill > Unclassified | place: Canada... | reverse complement strand
ACCCATGGTTTAAAAAAAGACACAGAAAAAGAAGAACAGTTACTTACGAACTTATGAAATTTATATATAAACTCCTTAAAACCAACGGTGAATTTATATTCGCAACTGATTTTTGCCCATATATGTTAACTGTAATAAAAGAAGATTATGAAAAATTTTACAACCCATATTCCTCACATACTTGGGTTCATAAAATTAAAAATTTTCCTTATTCAACATATATGGAAAAATCTCTTGATTCAGATGGTAGAATATTTTTTATGAAACGAATAAAAAAATAATGGCTGGGATAGATGGATTTGAACCACCATTGGCTGATCCAGAGTCAGCAGTCCTGCCATTAGACGATATCCCAGCTTAACGATTAAAAAGGTAACCTTTTTTTTATATTTTGTCAAGTATTATGGCGTAATTATTGTAGAAAGATATTCTCTAATATTCCTTTCTTCAAACAATTCAGAATTTCCATATCTGCTTTTTATTGTATTATTAGTTACAATAGTAAATTGATTATCTTTCAATACTTTAAGAGCTTTTTCATTATTATCAAAATTAAATACTGCAAGAGCTTTATTTTCTACATGTGTAAGAAAAGTATAAACATAAGCAATATTGAGTTTATTATCTTTTAACACTTTGAGAATTGGAGTAAAACTACCTGTAGCATCAGTAACATCAACTATTACAACATTTTCAAGATAAGCTTTATACCCTTCATTTTCAAGTACAGAAACTGCAAGTTCATTGTTCATAACAATCATTCTAATTTTATTCACAACTCCAGAATCTGTAAGCTCAGTATTTGAAAGCAAAGCTTTCATATCAATGTTAAATTTTGAAAGTATTGAAACTATATTATGTAGTTCCCCTACCTTGTTTTTTACTTCTACAACTAACTGTTTAATCAGCATAATTAATTCTCCTTTACTCTATTCTCTTCTATTCTATTGTCCAAGAAAACGACCTAACAAAATCCTCAGCTTCCACTGTTTTAATAAGATTTTTTTGAACATAATTGTTTAAAACTTTATCAAATCTTATTATTTTATCTCCTGAATCCTCATTAATACCTCTAAAAAACACATCCATCTTGCTTTCAAAAAGATTTCTTTTCAATTTCCTATCAATATACAAAAAATCATATACTGGTAATATAACATTTGCACCTTTTTTCATCAATCCCAGAGAAACTACAGAATTAATGTATTTTGAAAAAATTCTTCTTTTATCAACATCTATAATATTATACAAGAAAAATTCAATAATATCACCACAAGAATTTTTACCTGCTGTAATGAAAAATACATTTTTGCCTGAATAAGCAAGTTCTAAAGCTTTTTTAATAAATTTATCTTTAACTGATGCATAAATAATAATAATACTATCGATTTCAACAACAGAGTTCATTACATGTTTTCTATCATCATCAAGTCTTATACTGCTAAAATTAAAAGAAGAAGTATTATAAACAAAACTATCATCTTCATAAAGAAGTATTACATTTTTTTCAGCTGAAATATATTTTTCAAGAATAATAGAACATAACATCTGTGCGTATTCAGGTTTAAATCCCGAAATAATATTAATAGCACCTCTATATGGAGAAAACATAAGATTAAAAGGAATATCTTCTGTTATCTTAAATATACTATCATAAATATCTTCAATAAATTCAAAAGAAAGCGAAATTGATTTATAATCTTTAAGCATGTAAAATCTAAATGATTTTTTCCTATAATTATATATTTTTTTTAAAATTCCATTTTCATCAAGACTTTCCATCTCAACTCTCGAGCAAATATAATCAATAAATGAATTGAGCGATTTATAATTAAATTCTTTATTAATCTCTTTTTCCACTTTACCTTGATTGAGAATAAAAAATAACTCTCCTTTACTTGAAACATGAAAGCTTTTGCCATTCTTTGAAATAAATAATTCAAGAAACGAATCTATTAGATTTTTAACTTTATGAATATCTTTATTTTTACTTTCATCTTTATAAGATTTAACATAAAAATCATCATCATCTTCTTCAACAATTTCCTTTTTTTCTTCAACTGATAATCCCTGTTGATTTTCTTTTTTTAAAAATTCTTCCAAAATATCATTTTTTTCAATTTTAGATTCAATCATAACCTCAACAGGACTTTCTATAGGAGAAATATCAGATAAAATATCATTATCGTTTAAATTTAATTTAAATTTTTCATCAACAATTTCTTCTTCATCAATAAAAAGACTTTCACCATCATCAAGTACAAGTTCAATATCTTCTTTAACTTCCGGTTCTTCGATTATTATAGAATCATTATCTTTATCATCACTATTAAATATACGAAGAATAGCAAGTTCATCATCGCTATCTTTTTTATTAACTTTATTATCTTTTAAAAGATCCTCAATATTATTTTTATCAGCCATTTAAAACCCCTTTATTTCCCAAACAGTATATAAAAAACTCTTATTTATTTTTTGATAACTGTACCAAATTTTTCTTTACCTAATTCTTCCTGCGAAGTTATTACTACTTCTCTGCCACAATGTTTCACATAATCAACCGCAGCTTTAACCTTAGGTCCCATTGAACCTGCTGGAAATTGACCTTCTGCAATATATTTTTCAGCTTGTTCAACAGTCATTTCATCAAGCCATTTTTCATTATCTTTTCTAAAATTAACAGCTATTTTTGGAACACCTGTAAGAATCATAAAAAGATCAGCATTAAGATTTCTAGCCATAAGAGATGATGCAAGATCTTTGTCAATAACAGCTTCAACAGCTTCTAAAGTCCCATCCAAATTAAAACAAACAGGAACACCACCGCCACCAGCAGCTATAACAATATTACCACCTTCAACAAGTTCTCTTATATTTTCTATTTCAATAATTTCAACAGGTACTGGAGAAGGAACAACTCTTCTATAACCTCTTCCTGGATCTTCTTTAATATCCCAACCTTTTTCACTTTTTAACTGTTCAGCTCTTTTCAAATCATAAAAAGGACCAACTGGTTTTGAAGGATTTTTAAAAGCAGGATCTTCTTTTGAAACTGCAACTTGTGTAACAACAGTAACTACATTCTTTTTAATGCCTTGTTTTTTTAAAATATTAAACATAGATCTCTGAAGCATATAACCCATACCACCTTCCGAATCTGCAACACATATATCAAGTGGCATAACAGGAACATCATACATTTGATTTGCAGCTTCATTTCTAAGAAGTATATTACCAACCTGCGGACCATTTCCATGAGTTATAATAACATTATAACCTTTTTTTACAAGTTCAACTAGACATTTGTTTGTATCATCTGAATTAATAAGCTGTTCTTGAATAGTTCCTTTTTCTTTTTCTTTAATAATACTATTTCCACCCAATGCTATAACTGCTATTTTCGACATGTTAACCTCTTTTGTTATTTATATTTAACTTTTCAGTTTACTTCTTTTGATTTAAAAATCATAATAAGTCACATACTCATAAGGAGTAATCTTTTTATTAACTTCCATTATTTCTTTATACTTAATATCTAAGAATTTATCAATAATTACTTTTGAAAAAATATTTTCCTTAGTTAAAAAACTATTATCTTCTTTTAAATGTTTTAAAGCAGCATCAAAATTAGTTGGTAAAGAATCAATATTTTTTATATCTTCTTCTGGAAGAGCAAAAATATTAATATCATAAGGACCAAACCCGCATTCTCTAGCATCAATTTTATTAACTATACCATCATACATTGCCATCGCTATCGCAGAAAATGCCATATATGGATTGCACATTGCATCCATTGTTCTATATTCAAACCTCATTTTTTCAGGTTTTTTTACATAAGCAGGAACTCTTATAGTTGCTGAACGATTTGCTTTTCCAAAAAAGATCTTAACTGGAGCTTCAAAACCTGGAATTAGTCTTTTATAAGAATTAGTACTAGGATTTGTAATTGCAACAAGACTTTTAACATTTTTTAATATACCACCAATAGCATAATAAAAAATTTCATTAAAAACACCGTTTTGATCAACAAATATGTTTTTACCATCTTTTACAGGAAACATATGAACATGAAATCCATTTCCAGCTTCGTTTTCTATTGGTTTTGGCATAAAAGTAGCAGTTTTTCCTTCTCGTTTTGCAATATTTTTTATCACATATTTAATAATCTGAGTATTATCCGCAGCTTCTAAAAAACCCATAAAATCAGTTTCAATCTCCATTTGACCTGCACCGCCAACCTCATGATGATTATATTTTATAGGAATTCCCATTTCTTCTAAAGCTATTGTCATCTTATTTCTAATATCAGCAAAAGTATCATTTGGTAATGACGCATGATAACCATCATGGCTACTTAAATGATAACCTTTATTTGAAAAAGAATTACCTGAATTTTTTTTAGATTGTTTTGAAAAAACTTCAAAAAAAGCTCTTTCTGAAGAATATTCATACTTTACATCATCAAAAATATGAAATTCAAACTCAGGTCCAAGCATAATATCGTCAGCTATATTCTTTTTTTTGAAAAGTTCAATAACATTTTTACATATATTTCTAGGATCAAGATTATTTTTTAGTCCTGAATCAGCAATATAACTATCACATAAAAAAGAAAGCACTCTATCTGAATAAAATTCATCAACAAAACCTGAAGATAAATCAGGTTTTAATACCATATCACTGTTTTCCACTTTAGCGAATTTGTAATTTGAAGCATCAAAACCAATACCATCTTCCATAAGAAATTCATTAAAATTTTTTGCAGGAACTGTAATATGATGCATTCTACCAACAAAATCAGTAATCTTTAAATCAACTAAATCAATTTTTTTATCAATTATCATTTTTTTAATTTTTTCCATATTACCTCCAAAATTGAAACAAATTAGTTAAAAATAGTTAAATGTTTATTAGTTTAAGGAGTTGAGGGTTAAAACAAAAAACCTGCGAATAGCGCGTAAAAAACAAAAACAGATCCCGGCTCAGAATCATACCGGGATGACAGGTTTTTCCCATTTCCCAGTTTTTTCCTCTTTCACCACTTCTCGCTCTCGCTCTCAACTCTCAACTCTCAACTCTCAACTCTTTAACCTTTTTCAATTTCAATAAAAACAATTCTCTATTACATTAATATTTCTTTTATCAATAATATATTCAGCAACATCAAATTGCATGAAATAATTAGCAAATGATGGATTTTTTAAAAGAAAAAATTTAGCAGTAGTTTTAATTTTATTTATTTTTGATTTAGTAACAGATTCAGCTGGATAATACTTTGAATTAGATTTTCTAGCTTTAACTTCAACATAGTGAATAATATTATCTTTCGAACTTATAATGTCAATTTCACCAAATCTAGAAATAAAATTCCTCTCTAAAATTTTATGTTTATTATCAACAAGGAATTTACATATTATATCTTCAAATATTTTACCTGAATTGTTCATTTTTCAAAAACACTCTCAAGACTCTTTATAAAATCTTCAAAATCTTTAGAATTATCATAATTTCTATTAATAATATTTATATCATATAACATTTTTTCAAGCTCAGATTGAATCTCGATATTTTTTTTTCTAAAATCATTAATTTTTTCATAAATTTTTTGATTAGTTCTTGAAGTAAAATCAATACCTTTTTTTAAATTAGACACAGTATGAACTAAAGATTTTCTAAACTCATCTTTATCATCAGTTTTTTTTGTTTTAAAAAACATAAGATTGTTATCAATAAAAAAATGTATTTTTTCAAGTCTTTCCACATTATCATTATTAGTTTTTTGAATTAACGAGGATATAGCATTAATAAGCTTTGTTTGTTTAAAAATATTTTTTCTAAAAAAATCATTGAGATTAAACAACAATTCAACAGCAACATCTATATTACAACTATTATCATCAGGTTCTTCTATAAAAATTTCATCTTGTTCTTGTACATTATCTTCAAACAAAGTCTGTTTAATAATTTCAGGTGAAATATCAGATATTTCTGAATAATTCAAAATAAAATCTTCTTTAAAATCCTCAAAATCTTCTTTTTCTAAAAATTCTTTTAAACCACCACTATCAATAAAATTAATAATTATTCTAATATTTTTTTTAAACATGTCAATATCTGCATTAATCAATGCAATCATAGCAATTCTATAATATACTTGATAACATAGAGGAAATACTTTTCTAATTCTAAGACAAATCTCATTAGCTTTTTCAATTTTTTTACTTAATATATGAACATCTACAGTTTTTAACAAAAATTTTTCATCTTTACATGAAGAATAAAGGTTTTCTGCAATATCATAAGCTTTTTTAATATCACCAGTTTCTAAATATACACCAACAAGTTTTTGACCAGCCTCAATTTTTGCACCAGAATTAAAAGATTCTTTATATATCTCAACAAGAATTTCAATTGCTTTATCAAAATTTTTTTCACTAAAATATATTTCAGCAAGCTCTAGTTTAACTGAAAGATTTGTAGTTTTAAGTGAAAGTATCTTCTCATAATAAAATACAGCTTTATTTATTTGACCTTTTTTTCTATAATAATTACCAAGATTAAGATAACCTTTGTCTGAATCAGGAAATTTTCTGATATATTCTTTCCAAACATCTATAAGTCTGCTTTCATAACCTCTTTGCTCATATATAAGTGCGAGTTCATTAAAAAAAGCAAGTGAAGGAATAATCTTGACAATATTTTCAAGAAGAGTTCTACACTCTTTAAAATTACCTTTTTCATTAAATAATCTTGCAATATATAAATAAGAATTAACATGTTTATTGTTTAATAATAAAGATTTTTTAAAATGAAGATAAGCATTTCTAACATCGCCTGATGTTAAATCCTGTTTGCCCATTATAAATTCAGTTTCAGAACCAGCTGAATCTTTAGAATCATCTTTTTTTTTGGCAATACTCAAAATAGTTTCAGCAGAATCCATATTATCTATAAGATTATTAAAAACATTAACAAATGCCATGAAAATAATTATACCATATTTTAACAAAAAAAAAAGGAGCCCTAAGGCTCCTTTATAATTTTTTTTACCTAAATCTCAATTTCTGATTCTTCTTCAGAAACTTCATTACGAACAGTTTCATTCTTATTCCAAACTTTGAGATTTTTATATTTTCTAAGTCCAGTTCCACAAGGAATAAGCTTACCAATAATAAGATTTTCCTTAAGACCTTTAAGTTTATCAACTTTTCCTTCAATAGCAGCTTTTGTAAGAACTCGAGTTGTTTCCTGGAATGAAGCTGCTGATATAAATGAATCAGTTGTCAACGCAGCTTTTGTTATTCCCTGTACAATTCTACTACCTTCTGCCGGTTTTCCACCACGACTAACAACAGTCTGATTTTCTAATTCATATTCATCCACAGTAATAACTTCACCTGAAATAAATTTTGAATCACCGGAATTTTTAATCTTAACTTTTCTACACATCTGAGAAACAATTATCTCAATATGCTTATCATTGATTGCAACACCTTGATCTCTATAAATATGTTGAACTTCATTGACAAGATATTTTTGAACACCTTCAAGACCAGCTGTTTTAAGAACTTTTCTTGGAGGAACATTTCCTTCAGTAATAAAATCACCAACTGTTACAACTTCACCATCTGAAAGAACAGTAGCTGCTGAACCAAGTTGAGCTTTAGTTTGTTTCTTTTCGCCAGTTTTAGTTTCAATAAAGAAGTTTGCACCTGTTGCACGAACAATTCCATCTTCAGCAACGATTATTGCTTCTTTTTTAGGATTTCTAATTTCAAAAAGTTCAGTAACCCTAGGAAGACCCTGTACAATATCAAGTGTTTTTCTTGATGAAGATTCAAACCTTGCAAGTATTGTTCCAGCTTTTACAATATCAGAAACACTAAGGGTTTCTTCATTTAAATCTTTTTTATTTGTATCAATATATTCTGCTAAATCTTTGTCGATTTTTTGACCAAGACTAACAATTATTTTACCTTTTTTGTCTTTTAATTCAGTTAATGAAATCTTATCTTTAATTTTGTTTTTAATACTTACTTTTTTAGTAAGATCCATTACCTGACTTTCAACATTAAGAGTTGCACCTTCATAAATCTGATGAGTTTCACCAGCTTGTACTCTTATTGCTTCAACAACATTTCTCCTCTTACCTTTTTTGGTAAAAGTGTGAATAAGTTTAACAACTGCTTCTTTCTCAAACTTGTAAAATACTTTTGTCTTATGTTCATCTACATCAACAAGGAATTTAATTTCACCTTTTTGACAATTAATAACATAATCTTTATCTTGAACAAGTTTTTTGTTATCTGATTTTATAATCACACTATCTTCAAAAACAGGATGATAATTAGTAAAATAAACCTTATGTGAATCGATTATCACTTTTTCTTCAACTTCTTCATTCAACTGAAGTTTATTGTTTTTAAGAGCTGCAATTATCTGACCAGATTTTACTTCATCACCTTCTTTTGCCAAAATATCCATATCCTGAGATACTTTATATTTCTTTTCAAGTTTTTCAACACTTACAATAATATTTTCACCATCTTTTTCTTTCTTTGATACATAAGGAATAAATGTTGTTATAACATCACCTTTATTAACTGTATCATCTTTACTGATAGTTAATTCAAAACCGAAAGGAATTACAAATTCTTTACCTGCAAATATAGATATTTTTCTAACAAGTTCAAGACCTGTATCCTGATCATATTCAGTAATATAGTTAACTTTACCTTCAATACCAGAAATCTTAGCTTCAAGAGGTTTTATAATATCAGTTTCAGTATTTACTTCCTGACCATGTTCAACAAGTATGTCAACATTTTCAGGTATATAGTGATTTTCTTCTTCACTAACAATCACAATTTTTTTAAGCTGAGTTGGCATTATAAGTTCTTGTCCAACTTTAGCCTGAGAACCATGTTTGATCTTAGGTAAAGCTCCAAAAGGAACATTATATTCTCTTATTTCAATAAATCTAATAGATTTGATATTAAGCTTTTCTTTTTCAATTCTTTCAGCTATATCTTCACTTATAGTCTGTCCTTTTTCTGCAATACATTCACCAGTTTTTTGATTTACAACAGATTCAAGTAAAACTCTATTAAGTATTCTGTTTTTAAACTGATCTTTTCTTGAAACTGGCAATTCAAGTTCGGATTTTATTCTTATTGCTGGAATATCTAATTTAATCTCAACAATAACATCAGCCGAAGCTGCGATTTTAGCTGCCAGTTTTTTATCAATTATATCGTCTTTTTTTGCAATTACTTTTTTATCAACTATTATTTTAGAAAAAAGTGTTTTACCAACACAATATTCCAAATTAGCTTTTTCACGAATATCAATACTTCTATATTCATCAACTTCAACAATACCTTCTTCAGTAGCAACAAGAAGTTCTCTTCTTAAAAAGTCATCAGTAATTCTGTCTCCTTTTGCAAGAACAAGATTATCATTGATATCAAATATATCTTCATAAACTTCTTTATCTTTTACTTTGTCAGAAAGAATAGATTTCTGATTCAATTTAACATTTTTGATATTTTTAATCTTTACAATGTTAAATCTATTATCTTTATTTCTTTCTACAATACCTTCAATTGAAGGCTGAAGTTTTATAGTTTTTGTTATAGCACCACCAGATTTAAGTGTTTCCCCTGGTTTTACTAAAACTTTGTCAATTGGAAACTTAATAAAATTAGGTATTTCATGCTCTTCTTCTTTTGTAATAAGTATTCTTCTCAAGTTTTCAGAGAATTTTGAGCTTGTTGTCTTAGTAGGAGCAATAGTAACTCTACCTTCAACATCAGATACAAACGCAACTTCTTTCTTTTTATCATCAAACTTAAGTGGCATATCAGCTGCAATATGATATTCTCTTTTAGTATCTCTTTTTACAACAAGATTAGCACTACCTTCCTTATATTTTACAATTCCATCAATTTCAGAAGTTATTGAAAGAAGTTCATCACCATGTTTCACATTTGAACCATTCATAACTTTAAGTTCAGCACCTTCTGCAAGACCATCTGAATTTACCGAAAGTTCTTTAACACTTTTTGGAAGTTCATAATCTACATATTTATTACCTTTTACAGGAGATATGAACATAATTCCATCACTTGATATAACTTTCTGGTTTTTTACTTTTATATCGAAGAAATCAACAATACCTTCGATTCCAGATATAGCTGCCGACTGTTCTGAAACTGTATCAGCAATTATTTCTCCCGCCTGAATTGTATCACCTTCATTAATAGATAAGAATGATCCCTGATTAATAAAATAAACTTCTTTATGATCATCATTCTTAATTATAACTCTACCTTTTTCAGAAACAACAACATTATCTATAAGCTGAATACTTTCAAATGAAATTTTACCAGATATAGAAGCTGTTAACTGATCAGGATTATATTCTACAAGAACATCACCTGTTGCAACAGTTTCTCCATCTTCAACTTTAAGAGTAGAACCTGCTGGAAGGAAATATTTGTGGTTTTTTCCATCAGAAGCAGTAATTGTCAAATAACCTCTCAAAGCAATTCTTTTTACATCGGATTCTGTCTGAACTTCTTCCATTTCACCAGTATCTACAGCAAGCTGTCTTTCTAGTTTTCTGCTCCAAGATAGATTTTGAAACGAAACAACTCCATCGTTTTTAGTTTTAATAACAACTCTCTGAGCCACCGCAATACCACCAGTATGGAATGTTCTCATTGTAAGCTGAGTTCCAGGTTCACCAATTGACTGAGCTGCAACTATACCAACAGCTTCTCCAATCGATACAAGTCTGTGTATTGCCATATCTTTACCATAACAAAGTGAACACATACCAGTTTTTGTCTCACATGTAAGAGGAGATCTCAAATATATGCAAGGTTTAATCTTCATTTCAGTTACTTTTGCTTCTACGAGTCTTTCAAGAATAAATTCATCTATAACTTTGTCAGGAGATATTACAACTTTATTGTTTTTAATATCAACAATCTGTTCACCAGTTATCATGCCAATAATATCTTCATTAACAGTCATTTCAACTTCACATTTTTCAAGAAGTTTTGCCATATTTCTATCACAAAGTGTATTAGCTGGAAGAACTATTTGACCAGTTTTTGGATGAATTACATCTTTTGCAAGAACTCTGCCTTCAACTCTTTCAGATATAGGAATTATTATTTCATCAATAAGAGAATTACTAACTTTTCTTTTCTTTCTTAAAGGAAGAACAAGTATTCCCTTATTAGTTCCACAATCATGTTCTCTTACAACAACTTCCTGAGCAACATCAACAAGTTTTCTAGTAAGATAACCTGAGTCAGCTGTTCTTAGTGCTGTATCAACAATACCTTTTCTCGCACCATAAGTTGATATAAAATATTCTGTAATATTAAGACCTTCTCTAAAGTTTGAAGTAATAGGGAAATCCATAATATCACCTTGAGGATTTGACATAAGTCCCCTCATAGATGCAAGCTGTTTCATCTGATTAAAAGATCCTCTCGCACCAGATATTGCCATCATATATATAGAATTAAACTTTCCTTCTGTAAGCTGTTTTGAAAGATTATTCTGCATATCATCAACAAGTTCTGAGTCAGCTGCCATCCAAACGTCAACAGAAGCCTGTTTTCTTTCATCATAACTCATTTGTTTATTAAGAAATCTTTCATTAAAACCTTCAACTCTAAGTTTTGCTCTTGCAATAACATCTTTTTTTCTTGGTGGAGTCAAAAGTTCTGAAATAGAAACTGAAACACCTGAAATAGTTGCATATTTAAAACCAAGTTCTTTGAGTCTATCAAGAAGTCTTGAAGTCTCAACCTGACCAACAATATTATAAGCATCAGTGATTATTTTACTCATTTCACCTTTTCCAATCTGCTTATTAATAAATCTAAGTTCATAAGGAAGTTCAACATTGAATATAACTCTTCCAACTGTTGTTTCTAAAATTTTTCCTTCATATTTAAGGAATATTTTTGTTTTAAGATCAACTTTACCTGATTCATAAGCAAATATAGCTTCTTCGCAACTTGAAAAAACATTATATTTAATTACTTTAAGTTCTTTAAGACCTAATTTTTCAATTTTATCTATAACTTTAGGAGTTATTCTTTCAAGTTCTTCAACAACAGTATTTCCTTTTCCATCATTAACTTCAACAAAAGATTTACAAGGAAATATAATTGTTCTAAGTTTTTCAGAAACTGAAAGATCTTTTTCAGCCTTAACATTAATATATTCTTTAGAATCAACTTCCCAAGTAAGATAGAAAATTCCAATAGTCATATCATGCGTAGGAGTAGTAATAGGTTTACCACTTGAAGGCTGGAATATATTTCCTGAAGCAAGCATTAATAATCTAGCTTCAGTCTGAGCTTCAATAAGCAAAGGAACATGAACCGCCATCTGATCACCATCAAAGTCAGCGTTAAAAGCTGCACAAACAAGTGGGTGAATCTGAATAGCTTTTCCATCTACAAGTTTTGGTTCAAAAGCCTGAATACCAAGTCTATGCAAAGTCGGAGCTCTATTTAAAAGAACTGGATGATTTGTTATAACTTCTTCAAGTACATCCCAAACTTCATCACTTTTTCTTTCAATTATTTTCTTTGCAGATTTAATATTAAAAGCTTTTCCTTTAGCAACAAGTTTATGCATTATAAATGGTTTGAATAATTCAAGAGCCATTTCTTTTGGCAATCCACACTGATTAAGTTTAAGTTTTGGACCAACAACAATAACTGATCTTCCGGAATAATCTACTCGTTTACCAAGAAGATTCTGTCTAAATCGGCCTTGTTTACCTTTAAGCATATCATTAAGAGATTTTAAAGGTCTTTTGCCTGAAGAAACAATAGCCTTACCATGTTTGCCATTATCAATAAGAGCATTGACTGCTTCCTGAAGCATTCTTTTTTCATTCTTTATAATAATATCAGGAGCATCTATTGATAAAAGTTTTTTAAGTCTATTATTTCTATTAATAACTCTTCTATAAAGATCATTAAGATCTGAAGTTGCAAATCTTCCACCATCAAGCTGTACCATAGGTCTTAAATCTGGAGGTATAACTGGAAGAGTATCAATAATCATCCATTCAGGACTATTGCCTGAATCTTTGAACATTTTAGCGACTTCTAGTCTTTTAATAATATTTTTCTTTTGTGCTCCAGTTTCAGTAGCAAGTTTATTATTAAGTTCTCCAAGCAGATTTTCAAGATTAATATCTGAAAGAAGTTCTTTTATTGCTTCTGCACCCATTCCAGCTCTAAAAATATCTTTGTATTTATCATAATATTCTCTGTATTCAGTTTCAGTAAGAAGCTGTTTTTTTGCAATAGGAAGTTTTCCAGGATCAAGTACAATATATGAATTGAAATAAAGTACTTTTTCAAGATCTCTTGGAGAAATATCAAGCAAAATAGCCATATAATTTGGGCTTCCTTTAGAAAACCATATATGTGCTACAGAAGCAGAAAGATCAATATTACCCATTCTTTCTCTTCTTACTTTTGATCTTGTTATTTCTACTCCACATCTTTCACAGACAATACCTTTATATCTAATACTTTTGTATTTACCACATGAACACGAATAATCTCTGGTTGGTCCAAATATTCTTTCACAAAATAGACCATCTTTTTCAGGCTTATGTGTCCTATAATTTATAGTCTCAGGATTTTTAACTTCTCCATAAGACCATTTTCTAATATCTTCCGGTGAAGCAACACTTATTTTAATGGCATTGAACTTTTCAATATCCCACATAAAAAAACTCTCCTTTTTACTTAAGCTATCGTACTAGTGTTTTCTAGTGAATCTGTACCTTCAGTATCATTGGTGACACGTGAAAGCTCGTCATCTTTTATAAGTTCTACTTTGAGGCACAAACTCTGGAGTTCAGATACCAGAACCTTGAATGATTCAGGAACTGATGCCTTGATTGTGTTACCTCCTTTGATGATTGTTTCATAAACCTGAACTCTTCCTTCAACATCATCGGATTTAACAGTAAGCATTTCCTGCAAAATATGAGCTGCTCCATAAGCTTCAAGAGCCCAAACTTCCATTTCTCCAAATCTTTGTCCACCAAACTGTGCTTTACCACCAAGAGGCTGCTGTGTAACAAGAGAATATGGACCTGTTGCACGAGCATGAATCTTATCATCAACAAGGTGATGAAGCTTTAGCATGTAAACATTTCCAACTAGAATTGGATTTTCAAATTTCTTACCATTTCTTCCATCATAAAGAAACATTTTTCCAGTCTCATTAACAAAAAGATCTGCATTTTTAAGTTCTGAAATAATTAATTCTTTATTTGTCTGTATGCTGAATTTGTTATCAAGTTTTTTTATTTCTTTCTTAGAATTTTTTTTATTTACTCTAGAAATTGTCCACATTGGTTCTAAAGCAGGATCTTCATTATAATATTCTTCAACTGCTGTGAATATTGTCCCTACTTTATTATCTTTAAAAGCTTTTGCTATTTTTTTAGAATCATCAGTATTCAATTCAGCAACAATAACATTATTCTCAAAATTAGTTATCTTAGCACTGTATTTTTTCATAACAAAAGCAAATGCTTCATAAATATCTTTTTCAATTGCAATATTAAGAATTTCTCTTCTATCTTCAACAAGAATTCTTTCAATTCTCAAATTTGCAAAAACTTCATTGTTATCATTGTAAAGTGTTGAACAACCATTTTTTACAATGTCAGTAAGAACAAGAAGTCTAAACATATCATCTTCTTTAAGACCATCAAAAACAGGAGTTTCATTATATACATTAAATACATAACCAATATAACCAAGATGAGCTTCAAGAACCTGTCCAAGATTCATTCTAGAAGGAACTCCAAGTGGATTAAGTATTATATCAACTGGTGTACCATCAGCCATAAACGGCATATCATCTTCAGAAAGAATTCTTGCAATAACTCCTTTATTTCCGTGTCTTCCAGCCATTTTATCCCCAACTATTATCTTTCTCTTTTGAGCAATGTAAATTCTAACAAGAGTATTAATATCATGAGGTAATTCGTCATTATTATCTCTAGAAAAAACATCAACATCTATTACAGTTCCAGATTCTCCATGAGGAACAGCATAAGAAGTATTTCTAACATCTCTTGCTTTTTCTCCAAAAATAGCTCTAAGAAGTTTATCTTCTACAGTAAGATCAGTTTCACCTTTAGGAGTTACTTTACCAACAAGAACATCTCCAGATTCAACTTCAGCACCAACTCTAATAATACCTCTCTCATTAAGATTTCTTAAAGCTTCTTGACCAACATTAGGAATATCTCTTGTAATTTCTTCAGGTCCTAGTTTAGTATCTCTAGTTTCAACCTCATATTCCTCAATATGCATAGAAGTCAATACATCTTCTTTAACAAGTCTTTCGCTTATTATAATCGCATCCTCGTAGTTATATCCTTCCCAAGCCATAAACGCAACAACAGTATTTCTACCAAGAGCAACTTCACTATTTGCTGTAGCAGCACCATCAGCTATTGGATCTCCAGCTTTTACAACATCGCCTTCTCTAACAATCGGTCGCTGATTAAGACAAGTACTCTGATTAGATCTCTGAAATTTATTTACAAAATATTTTTTATAATAATACATTTCAACTTCTTCAACACCATCTTTTTTTAATTTATCAACAAGAGAAGAAGTCATAACAGTATCTTTTTTTGCAATTACTTTTTTCCCTACTTTTGCATCACTTGCAATTTTTCTTTCTCTAACAATTTTACCGGCAATAGGTGAAGCTAAATTCACCATTTCAGTTTTATCAGTTCTTCTAATAAAAATATAATCACCAGATACAGTTTCAACAACTCCATCATACTCACTTACAATTCCAGTACCAGAATCAATAGCTACTCTTCTTTCAATACCAGTTCCAACATAAGGAAGCTCAGTATTTAAAAGAGGAACTGCTTGTCTTTGCATATTTGTACCCATAAGTGCTCTATTTGCATCATCGTGTTCAAGAAACGGAATAAGAGAAGCTGCTACAGATATCATCTGCATAGGTGATACCATACAATAATCAGCCAAAGTACCATCAACCATAGAAAACTCATGACCTATTTCAGTATGAACTTTTACTGGAACAAGTTGATTATGAAAACTTTCATCCTTATTAATTTCAACATCAGGAGGAACTATTACAAAGTCGTCTTCTTCATAAGCGTCCATATATATTATTTCATCAGTTATCTTGTTTTTTCTAACAACTCTATAAGGAGTTTCAAGAAAACCAAATTTATTAACTCTTGTATAAACTGCCAATGAAGCTATAAGACCAGCATTTGGTCCTTCAGGAGTTTCAATCGGACAAAGTTTACCAAAATGAGTTGGATGAACATCTCGAACTTCATAACCAGCTCTTTCTCTTTTAACACCGCCAGGTCCTAAAGCAGAAATTCTTCTTTTATTTGTAAGTTCAGCAATAGGATTTGTCTGATCCATGAACTGAGAAAGCTGAGATGTACCATAGAAATCATCAAGCATAGCCTTAATAGGTCTATTATTAATAAAATTCTGTGCAGTAACACCCTGATTATCTTGAAGTGTCATTTTTTCTTTAATTTCTCTTTCCATTTTAGTAAGAGATATTCTAAACTGATTCTGAAGCATTTCACCACATCTTCTAACTCTTCTATTACCAAGATGATCTATATCATCAAGATGACCAATACCACCTGATAAATCTATAAGATATCTAACCATAGCAACAATATCAGTTTCTGCAAGAACTCTACCTTTAGTAACTTCAATATAATCAAGTCCGCTATTTATAAGAGCTTCTGCTCTGCCTATTGTAATCTCATCACCAGGTTTTATAATTATCTTTTTTTCTTCATATTCAAAATTGTAATCTTTTGCAACAGTTCTACCAAGTAGATATTTTTCAATCTCAATAGAATCCTCAATTACATTCTGTTCCATGTCACTTAATATATGTCTTAATTCAAGTAAGGATTTATCAATATAAAGAACATTTTTTCTATAAATATCAGCTTTAGTAATTTTTTGTTCTTCAAGTTTTTCAACTATTTCATCAGTTATAATAGTGCCTTTTTTATATAAAACTTTGTCTTTTCCGTAAAGAACATCTGATGCAAAAGAAATAAAATCATTAAGATAGATAATCTCAATATCTTTTTCAACTTTTGTATTAACAATATCACCATCATTATTTCTTACTTTAAGAGACTGTCTGTTTAAAGATTCAATAATCTCAGCAGCATCAGCTGAAATAACTTCACCTTCTTTAACAACAATATTACCATTTACATCAGTAATATTTTCAGCTACTACTTTTTTTATTATTCTATCTTTTAATCTTATTTTTCTATTTAATTTATATCTACCAACAGTAGAAAAATCATATCTTCTTCTGTCAAAATATAAATTTCTTAAAAGTTGTATAGCATTATCTGCTGCAAAAGGTTCTCCTGGTCTTAATTTGTGGAAAATTTCCTTTAATGCATCTTTATAATCTTCAGCTTTATCAATTTCAAAAGTCTTCATAATGTAAGGATGTTCATTAAACATTTCTTTAATTACTTCCTGATTATAACCTAATGCTTTCAAAAAAGTAGTTACAGGGATTTTTCTTTTTCTGTCTAATCTAACATGAATAAGATCTTTTATAACATCAAGTTCAAATTCTATCCATGCTCCTCTATAAGGAATAATTTTTGCTGTATAAGATTTTTTTGCTTTATCATATTCAAAATAAGCACCTGGAGATCTATGAAGCTGAGAAACTATAACTCTTTCAGTACCATTATATATAAAAGTACCTCTTAATGTCATAATTGGCAGGTCACAAAGATAAAGAGTTTGTCTTTTTATTTCACCGGTAGATTTATTTATAAGTTCAACAACTAGTTCTAATCTAACAGCATAAGTAAGAGATTTTTTCTTAGCTTCCTGTTCAGAATTTTTAATTCTAAAAGGAATATCACCCACAGTAGCTATATCACATGTTCTTTCATCATAAGTACAATTTTCAAATCTGCACTCTTCACCCACTACTTTACCTGGACATTTTTTACATCTAGGAAGTCCAAGGTTATATCCTTTATATTCTAGCATTAAATTCCCTGAAAAATCTTTTATGGGGAAAATTTCCAGGAAAACTTCATGCAACCCTCTTCTTTTCCTTTCCTCGTGAATTAACTCCGGCTGTAAAAACCATTTATAAGAGCTGGTCTGAGCTTTTATCAATTCATAGATATCAAGAACTTTTTTCCTTGATCCGAAATTGATTTTGGTTCTTCCGGCCATTTCCTTGATTTGTGGCATTAAGATTCCCCCTTAAACAGAAATATGAAAAGTATTTTGGGCATAGGTCACCCAAAGTTTGATAATTATATCAATGCTCATTACAAAAGTCAATATTTTTTTACCCATTACCAATGTATTTTTTTGCTAAACAAAAAAAGCCGGCATTTACCGGCTTTTTTATTAATACTATTTTTATATTACTTAAGTTCCATTTTTGCACCAGCATCTTCAAGTTTTTTCTTAAGTTCTTCAGCTTCTTCTTTTGAAGCAGCTTCTTTAATTGTTTTAGGAGCTGTATCAACAGCTTCTTTAGCTTCTTTAAGTCCAAGACCAGTTAATTCTCTAAGAGTCTTGATTACATTAAGTTTTTTAGCAGCATCAAATCCTGCAATAACAACATCAAATTCAGTTTGTTCTTCAGCAGCTGGTCCAGCAGCTACAGGCATTGCCATAGCCATAGGAGCTGATGCAGATACACCAAATTTTTCTTCAGCAGCTTTTACTAGTTCTACCAATTCAAGTACACTCATTTCTTCAACAGCTTTCAAAATTTCTTCATGTTTCATTGTATTTCCTCCATAATTTCATTACATTTAGTTTTTTATTTCTAAAAATTAAGCTTCTTTCTGTTCTTTTATAGCATTAATTACATTAACAAAATTCTTAAGTGGTCCTGCACAAACATTAACAAATCCCTGAATTGGGGAGTTGAATGCAGATACAAGTCTTGTAAGAAGTTCTTCTCTGCTTGGAGTTTCTGAAAGAGTTTTTACTTCTTCAAGAGAAAGTACTTTTCCTTCAAGAACACTAGTCTTGATTTCAAAAAACTTTCTATCTTTATGCAGATCTTTTATAAAATCAGTTGCAATCTTAACAGGAGCAACTGGATCTCCATATGATATAGCAATAGCTGTAGGTCCTTTTAGAAATTCATCTAAATTAGGAAATTCCAATTCAGCAATAGCTTTTCTGATTAAAGTGTTTTTTGCAACAAGATATTCAATACCATTTTCTCTGAATTTTTTTCTCAAATTAGTAATTTCTTCAACAGTAAGCCCTTTATAATCTGCTACAACAACAGTAACAGCTTTTTCAAACTTACTTTTTAATTCACTTACACTGTCAATCTTCTTAGGTGTTGGCACGCTTTTCACCTCCTTTAAATTCTGATTCCAGACTAAAAAAAAATTCCCGCTTTTTGAGACGGGAATTTATATATATTAAAATTAATATACTTTTCAATTCCGTTCGCCTCGGCTGGCTAAATTAAGACAATTAAGCCACCAGCTGTCTTTGACGTCTGGTTCAGTGGTAATTATACAACTTCTGCAACTTTTCTGCAACTATTTAAATCTAATTTAAAACCTGGATTCATACTAGTTGCTACCGATATACCTTTTATATATTGACCTTTAGAAGCTGAAGGTCTAGCTTTAACTATTGTTGCATACATAGCTCTAAAATTTTCAGCCAATTTTTCAGGACCGAAATTTTCCTTACCTAAAATAGTATGAACAATTGCATTTTTATCAAGTCTGTATTCAACTCTACCAGCCTTGATTTCTTCGATTGCTGGTCCTACATTAGGAGTAACCGTACCATTTTTAGGTGAAGGCATCATACCTCTTGGCCCAAGAACTCTACCAAGTTTACCAATTATCTTCATCTGATCTGGAGTAGCTACAACAGCATCAAATTCAAGCCATCCTTTCATAATTTCTTTTGCAGTTTCTTCAGTTCCAATAATATCAGCACCAGCTGCTTTAGCTTCCTGTTCTTTATCTGCTGATACAAAAGCTAAAACTCTTTTTGTTTTACCAGTTCCATGAGGAAGCATTACTGTTCCCCTAATTTGCTGATCAGCTTTTCTTGGATCAAGTCCAAGGACACAATGAAATTCAACCGACTGATCAAATTTAGTTTTAGGAAGTTTTACCATTAATTCAAAAGCTTCTTCAACAGAATATTCTTTCTGTTTATCAATCATTTTGGCAGCTTCCTTGTATCTCTTACTTCTTTGTCTTGCCATTTTAAATCCTCCTTTGGTTTTAACGAAGATTGTAATAATCCTCTCCCAAGTAATAAACCGACCCGGGAATGTCTTTAAACTATTTCAATACCCATGTTTCTTGCAGTACCTGCAATAATTTTCATTGCAGCTTCAACATCATTAGCATTTAAATCTTCCATTTTTGTAGTTGCGATTTCTTTAAGCTGAGTTTTGGTAATTTTTCCCACTTTGTTAACAAGAGGATTACCTGATCCTTTTGGGACCTTAGCAGCTTTTTTTAGAAGATCTGATGCCGGAGAAGTTTTTGTGATAAAGCTGAAAGTTCTATCAGCGTACACTGTTATAACAACAGGTACTATAGAACCAGCCTGCTTTGCTGTTTTAGAATTAAATTCCTTACAGAAACCCATAATATTCACACCATGCTGACCTAATGCAGGTCCGATTGGTGGAGCTGGATTAGCTTTACCCGCAGGTATCTGAAGCTTAATCTGTCCGATAATCTTTTTAGCCATACTTAATTTTCACCTCCCGGATATAAAAAACTAGAGACTGGAATTTTACCAGTCCCCATATTGTAAACATTTATCAAAAAATGTCAAATTTTTTTTAAAACAACCTCATTACCTTATCAAGCTTCTTCAACCTGAGCAAAATCAAGTTCAACAAGAGTTTCTCTGCCAAATATCTTAAGTCTAACTTTAACTACCTGTTTTTCGAGGTTAATGTTTGTTATTTCGCCAATAAAATCTTCAAATGGTCCATCGGTAATTTTAGCTTTTTGACCAACCTGAAGTTCAAAGTCAACTTTTTTAGATTTAATACCATGACCAATCTGTTCAAAAATATTTTGAACCTCTTTGTCAGTTAAAGGAGTAGGTTTGTTTCCTAAACCAATAAAACCTGTAACACCTGGTGTATTTCTAACTACAAACCACGAATCATCAGTCAAATGCATATTGACCATGACATATCCAGGATAAATTCTTTTTTCAACTTCTTTTCTTTTTTTATTTTTATATTCATAGACCTTTTTTTTAGGTATTATAACCTCGCCTATAAACATATTCATTTTCATCTTTTCAATACGCTGTTCAAGAGTAGCCTTGACTTTATCTTCCTGACCCGCATATGTATGAATTACAAACCAGCTCTTTTCCATATATCCTATTCCTCTCTCATTAATCTCTTTTTAATAAAGTATTTTTTCTATTATCTTGCTGAAAACCTGATCACAACCAAATATATACACTCCAGCTAAAATAGACAAAGTAACAACTACTTTTGTAGAGACAATGATGTCTTTTTTTGATGGCCAGGATACTTTCTTTAGCTCAGCCATGACTTCTGATAAGAATTTATTTATTTTCATATCCTCTTAAACCCCTGTTAAAAAATATGGCGGGGCAGCTAGGAATCGAACCTAGGGCCTTCGGTTTTGGAGACCGACGCTCTACCAATTGAGCTACTGCCCCACCGTATTTATTATTGATTCTTACTTAGTTTCTTTATGTATCGTATGCTTTTTATCGAAAGGACAGTATTTTTTAAACTCAACCCTTTCTTGATGCAGCTTTTTGTTTTTCATTGTGCTGTAATTTCTTCTTTTGCATTCGGTACATTCAAGTGTAATTATTTCTCGCATTTTTGACCTCTTTTGCAATTAATTATTCAACTATTTCAGTAACAACACCAGCACCAACGGTTCTTCCGCCTTCTCTGATTGCGAATCTAAGTTCTTTTTCCATAGCTATTGGAGTATGAAGTTCAACATCCATAGTTGTATTATCTCC
>Ga0265293_10005157_pt1 | contig 22131 bp, 16 predicted proteins | sample Munlanlewell138R_FD_192505 | JGI IMG/M metagenome (GOLD analysis project Ga0265293, IMG submission 192505) | Leachate microbial communities from a municipal landfill in Southern Ontario, Canada - Leachate well 138R | ecosystem: Engineered > Solid waste > Landfill > Unclassified | place: Canada... | reverse complement strand
TACCCCTGTATGCCGCCGAATCAGGTTCGCTTGCGCTACGTCCATCGGGCTTCCTATGGCTCCTTCAGACCCCACCGTTGGCCAGTGACGCCCTTGCCATTCAGATTGTCTTCCCCTCGGTCGGGGTGACTCCACCTTCTTTCAGGTGGACGGGTTTGCCGGCTTCGCCGGGCAAACAAAAAAGCCGATTCCCAAAGAAACCGGCTTCTCGCGTTACCGCCTGGCGACTCAGTGGTGTACACCACCTTCGCCGTGAATGTGACCATGGGCCAGCTCGTCTTCGCTGGCGTCACGGATCTCAGCCACCTTGACCTCGAAGGTCAGGCGCTGACCGGCCAGAGGATGATTGCCATCAACCGTCACTTCGTCGTCTTCCAGCGCAGTGATGGTAACGATCTGCATGCCGCCATCCGGAGCAGACGCATGGAACTGCATACCCACTTCCAGCTCGTCCACACCTTCAAACATGTTGCGGCCCAGTACTGCTACCAGTTCTGCACTGAATTCACCGTAGGCATCTTCCGGTTCGATGGTCACTTTCAGCTCGTCGCCTACCTGCTTGCCAGCCAATTCACGCTCCAGGCCGGGTATGATGTTACCCGCGCCGTGCAGGTAGACCAGCGGTTCGCCGCCAGCGGAGGTATCCAGTACTTCACCGGCATCGTTGGTCAAGGTGTATTCAATCGATACGGCTTTATTGGCAGCAATCTGCATAAAAAAAATCCTGTGATTGGGAGCATTGAAGGTGTCAGTTTACGCATAAAAGCCCGGAAACGCACGGGCGGTTCCACTACGCTGAAGGCTACGGTATAAGTTGACCATTACAAGGGCGAGCGGATCGCGCCTTCTTCAAAAGAACATACGGGAGCATCATGACTGATCGATTGATTCTTGTCATAAACTGCGGGAGTTCATCACTCAAATTCGCCCTGCTCAGCGAGTCTGACAACACGCCGCTGCTCAGTGGCCTGGCCGAGCGTCTTGGTATAAGCGAAGGCGTGATGAACTGGAAGGCCGGCGATATCCGTGAGCAGGTACTCATTGCGGATGGCAAACACAGCACGGCCATGACCCGCCTGCTGCCGTTGATTGAGCGCTTTGCCTATCAGCCATTGACCGCAGTAGGACACCGCATCGTGCACGGCGGTGAGCACTTTACCGGCGCGAGCATCATCGATGACAAGGTCATCGCAGCCATTCAGGAAAGCTCCGCCCTGGCCCCGTTACATAACCCGGCGCAACTGACGGGCATCGACGAAGCCATGCGTGTGTTTGCCGATATCCCCCACATCGCCATTTTCGACACCGCTTTCCACCAGAGCATGCCGCCCCGGGCATACCGCTATGCGTTGCCGGAGGAGCTGTACAGCAAACACAGCGTGCGCCGCTACGGCTTCCATGGCACCAGTCACCGCTTTGTTTCAACCCAGGCCAGCCTGCTGATGGGTCTGGAGCCGGGGCATGGCGCCTGGCTCACCGCGCACCTGGGTAACGGCTGCTCGACCTGCGCCATCCTCGATGGCAAGAGTCTGGATACCAGCATGGGGCTGACCCCACTGGAAGGTCTGGTGATGGGCACCCGCAGTGGTGATGTGGATCCCAACCTGCATTCGCACCTGGCACGCACTCTGGGCTGGGATCTGGAGCGCATCGATAACATGCTCAACCGCGAGAGCGGCCTGCTGGGTCTGTCCGGCCTGTCCAATGACATGCGTACGCTGGTGGCGGCGCGGGCTGAAGGCCATCCCGGCGCGACGCTGGCAGTCGATGTGTTCTGCTATCGGCTGGCGCGCTCGCTGGCGGGACTGGCGGTAGCGCTACCGCGTCTCGACGGCGTTATTTTCACCGGTGGCATTGGTGAAAACTCGCCGCTGGTGCGTGAACTGACGGTACGTCATCTGGCGCTGTTCGGTCTGGTCATTGACCCGGCAGCCAACGCGACCCCGCCGGGTAACCCGGCAAGGCAGATTCAGGCGAGTAACTCTCCCGCCATTCTGGTCATACCCACTGATGAAGAGCGGCAGATCACCGAAGAATGCCTGGCGCTACTCGATTTCAATGCCACCCGGCCTGCGGAACAGGAAGCCTGATTCATGCATACGTTTTTTCTTGCCCCGACCGGTTTCGGTGTTGGCCTGACCTCGGTCAGCCTGGGACTGATTCGTGCTCTGCAGCGCAGTGGTTTGCGCGTGCACTTTCTCAAGCCGATTGCCCAACCGCATCCGGGTGACGAAGGCCCGGAGCGCTCCAGCGCGTTGATCGGCCGCACCATGGGACTGCAACCCCCTGCTCCGCTGGCGCTGCCGGAGGTAGAACGCCGGCTGGGTAACGGCAAGCTGGATGAGGTGATGGAAGACATCGTCAGCCGCTACCGGGAAGCGGCCAAGGATGCTGACGTGGTCGTTGTCGAAGGCATGGTACCGACCCGCCAGGCCGCTTACGCCGCGCGCATCAACCAGCATATCGCCACCAGTCTGGATGCTGATGTGATTCTGGTCAGCGCACCGGATGACGACAATCTGACCAACCTCGCCCACCGCATTGAACTGCATGCCCAGGGCTTCGGCGGGCCACAGGATCCCAGAGTGCTGGGCGTGATCATCAACAAGGTTCGGGATCTGGATTTAGGCGGCGACGTGCCCGGCGACCGGGGTGAGCTCAAGCGCACACTCAAGGATTATGCCCTGGCCCTGAAACAGGAATCCCGTGTACTGGACACCGAAGGCTTCCGCCTGATCGGTTGCGTGCCATGGCAGAGCGAACTGAACGCTCCGCGCAGTTCGGATGTGGCCAGCCTGCTGAACGCCAAAATTCTGCACCCCGGTGACATGCACCAGCGCCGTGTGCTGGATATCGTCCTCTGCGCCCGTACCGTGCCTAACACTCTGCATTTGTATCGCCCAGGTACCCTTCTGGTGGTGCCCGGCGATCGTGATGATGTGATCATTTCCAGCAGTCTGGCGTCGCTCTCCGGCACGCCCCTCGCCGGTTTGCTGTTGACTGGCGACATCATGCCCGACGAGCGCGTGATGAAGCTGTGCCAGCCGGCTCTGGATAACGGCTTGCCGATTTTCCTGGTCGGCACCGGTAGTTTTGCCACGTCCTCCCAACTGGATCGCATGAACCGGGAAATCCCGGTCGATGATACCGAGCGCACCACACTGGTCACCGACTTCGTCGCATCGCACATCGATCATGGCTGGCTCCAGCACCGCTGCGGCCAGGTCAGTGAGAGGCGTATGTCGCCACCCGCCTTCCGCTACGATCTGGTCAACCGGGCGCAACAGGCCGGCAAGCGTATCGTCCTGCCCGAAGGCGATGAGCCGCGTACCGTGCAGGCGGCCGCCATCTGTCAGCGCCGCGGCATCGCCCAATGTATTCTGCTGGCCAAACCCGAATCGGTCGAAGCCGTCGCCCGCGCGCATCACATCACCCTGCCCGAAGGCTTGCAGATCATTGATCCGGATCAGGTGCGCGAAAACTACGTACCGCCCATGGTCGAGCTGCGCAAGGATCGCGGTCTGACCGCCCCCGTCGCCCTGCAGCAACTGGAAGACAACGTGGTACTGGGCACCATGATGCTGGCACTGGATGAAGTCGACGGACTGGTTTCCGGCGCCGTTCATACCACCGCCAATACCATTCGCCCGGCCTTCCAGCTGATCAAGACCGCCCCGGGTTACAGCCTGGTGTCGTCTATCTTCTTCATGTTGCTGCCCGACCAGGTGCTGGTCTATGGCGACTGCGCAGTGAACCCTGATCCGAACGCGGAAGAGCTCGCCGAGATTGCCATTCAGAGTGCCCGCTCGGCTGAATCCTTTGGCATCCCGGCCCGGGTCGCCATGATCAGCTATTCAACCGGCAGCTCGGGAACCGGCGAAGATGTGGAGAAGGTACGGGAAGCAACCCGTCTGGCCCGCGAGCGCCAACCGGGACTGTTGATTGACGGGCCGCTTCAGTATGATGCCGCCGCGATTGCCAGCGTCGGCCAGCAGAAAGCACCGGACAGCCCGGTAGCCGGCAAGGCTACGGTTTTCATCTTCCCGGATCTGAACACCGGCAACACGACCTATAAAGCGGTACAGCGTAGTGCCAATGTGATCAGCGTCGGCCCGATGTTGCAGGGTTTGCGTAAGCCAGTGAATGATCTGTCCCGGGGTGCGCTGGTCGACGATATCGTGTTTACTATCGCACTGACTGCCATACAGGCTGATACCAACGACTGATAAAGCGCTGGCGGCCTGTAGGGTTCACTTTACAGGCCCCGCGCCATCAGACGAGCCACCAGACAATGCTGTTCTTTTTGCCTGCCTCGATACGCGGAGTGATCTCACTCCTGCTGCTTTGCCTCAACACCCTGTTCTGGTTCAGCCTTTTGCTGCCCTGCGCGTTGATCAAGCTGCTACCGATTCCATCACTGCAAGCCTTCCTGACTCGCGTCATGATCCGCATCGCCGAGACCTGGATGCTGGGCAACAGCGGCTGGATGCGCCTTGCTGGTCGCACCGAATGGGATGTTGAAGGCCGTGATCGGCTGGATCATGATGGCTGGTATCTGGTCACCAGCAATCACCAGAGCTGGGTCGACATTCTGGTGCTGCAACACAACTTCAATCGCCGCATGCCCATGCTCAAGTTCTTTCTCAAACAGGAACTGATCTGGGTACCGGTGATTGGCATCTGCTGGTGGGCGCTGGATTTCCCGTTCATGAAGCGTTACAGCAAGGCTTACCTGGCCAAACACCCGGAAAAGGCCGGGCAGGACAGACTGGCCACCCAGCGTGCCTGTGAGAAATTCAAGACCACCCCGGTAGCGGTATTCAACTTCCTCGAAGGTACCCGGCTCAACCCGGAAAAACATGCGCAGCAGAACTCGCCCTACCGCTATCTGCTGCGCCCCAAGTCCGGCGGGATCGCCTTTGTACTGGACGCCATGGGCGAGCAATTGCGCTCGCTGGTGGATATCACTATCCATTATCCCGACGGTGCACCAAGCTTCTGGGATCTGCTCAGCGGCCGTATCCGCAAAGTCGTCGTGCACTGCCAGACCCGCCCCATCCCCGCAGAATTTCTCGGCCAGGACTATGACAATGATCGGGTCTTCCGCGAGCGTTTTCAGGCCTGGGTAAGCAGCCTGTGGGAAGAAAAGGACAAACAACTGGCCCAACTGCGCCACGATCACCCGCCGCAGGTGTAACTTCCCCCAGGGTTGGCGAGCCCTCTGGCAACATCAAGCCCCTGGGAACATTGAACCCCAGCTCGATGAGCGACGTATCCGGCAACCCAAGTACGAGCTGATGCTCAAAACCTCCCGCCCTCTAGATTTGCCCTCTACACCGACTTCGGCTAGCCTTGCCCACCATTACGCACCTGTTCCGGGTGCCACTTCTTCTATTCCGTTATCAAGGTTGTATCCAAATGGCTCAGTACGTATACAGCATGCACCGGGTGAGCAAAGTTGTGCCCCCCAAGCGGCAGATTCTCAAGGATATTTCCCTGTCCTTCTTCCCCGGCGCGAAGATCGGTGTACTCGGTCTGAACGGCGCGGGTAAATCCACCCTGCTGCGCATCATGGCTGGCGTGGACAAGGAATTCGACGGCGAGGCCCGGCCCATGCCCGGCATCAATGTCGGCTACCTGCCGCAGGAGCCGGAACTGGATGCGGACAAGACCGTGCGCGAGATTGTTGAAGAAGCGGTCAGCGAGATCACCGACGCGCAGGCGCGCCTGGATGAGGTCTATGCGGCCTACGCCGAGCCGGACGCCGATTTTGACGCCCTGGCGGCAGAACAGGCCAAACTGGAAGCCATTATCCAGGCCGCTGATGGCCACAACCTGGAGCGCCAACTGGAAGTCGCTGCGGACGCCCTGCGTCTGCCGCCGTGGGACGCCGTAATCGGTAACCTGTCCGGTGGTGAGAAGCGCCGCGTTGCACTCTGCCGCCTGCTGCTGTCCGCACCCGACATGCTGCTGCTCGACGAACCGACCAACCACCTGGATGCCGACTCCGTTGCCTGGCTGGAACGCTTCCTGCACGATTTCCCGGGCACCGTGGTCGCCATTACCCACGACCGTTACTTCCTTGATAACGTCGCCGGCTGGATTCTCGAGCTCGACCGCGGCCACGGCATTCCCTTCGAAGGCAACTACTCCCAGTGGCTGGAATCCAAGGCCAACCGTCTGGCCACCGAAGCCAAGCAGGAAGCTTCCCATGCCAAGGCCATGAAGGCGGAGCTGGAATGGGTACGCCAGGGTGCCAAGGGGCGTCAGGCCAAGTCCAAGGCACGCCTGCAGCGTTTCGAGGAAATGCAATCGCAGGAATTCCAGAAGCGCAGCGAAACCAACGAAATCTACATTCCCGCCGGACCGCGTCTGGGCGATAAGGTCATTGAGCTGAACAACGTCACCAAGAGCTATGGCGACCGCGTACTCATTGACAACCTCAGCCTGAGCATTCCCAAGGGTGCCATTGTCGGGGTGATTGGTGGTAACGGTGCGGGCAAATCCACCCTGCTGCGCATGATCACCGGCAAGGAACAACCCGACAGCGGCGAGATCATCATCGGCGACACGGTCAAGATCGCCAGCGTCGATCAGAGTCGCGACAACCTCGACGGCAACAAGACTGTCTGGGAACAGATCTCCGATGGCTTCGATATGATCACCGTCGGCGGTTATGAAGTGCCTTCCCGCGGCTACGTTGGCCGTTTCAACTTCAAGGGCGCGGATCAGCAGAAGTTCGTCAAGGACCTGTCCGGTGGTGAACGTGGTCGCCTGCATCTGGCTCTGACCCTGAAACAGGGCGCCAACGTATTGCTGCTGGACGAACCGTCCAACGACCTGGATGTGGAAACCCTGCGCGCTCTGGAAGAAGCACTGCTGGACTTCCCCGGCTCCGCCATCGTCATTTCCCACGACCGCTGGTTCCTTGACCGCATCGCCACGCACATTCTGTCCTATGAAGATGACGCTCAGGTGGTATTCTTCGAGGGTAACTACACAGAATTTGAGGCTGACCGCAAGAAGCGCCTGGGCGATGCCGCTGCGCAGCCACACCGTGTGCGCTATAAAAAGCTTGCCTGACGAAAAAGTCACATTTACCGGGAACTTTTTCAGCCTGCTGTGTGCGACCAATCAGCACACACAGCAGGCCCTCCCGGAAATGCCGTAAAATACTTGAAAAACAATCCATTACAACAAAAAACCAAGCCTGCCATCAGGGCCGTACTGCGCTTTTCCGCTGGAATCATGACAGCCAGACCGGGTAGTTTTTTTCTCTCGCGCTATTTCAGAGAACAGCCACCTCTGATAAATTTGCGCCATTACGCCTTAAACTTGCAAAAAAGAGACTTCCATGACTGACACGCTGACAGCCTGCCTGGCGCACTTGAAGCTGCGCGATCCAGAGCAACCCGAATTCCACCAGGCGGCAGAAGAGGTATTGAGCACACTGTGGCCGTTCCTGGAAGACAACCCCAAGTATCTGAAAGCCGGCATCATCGAGCGTCTGATCGAGCCTGAGCGGGTCATCATGTTCCGCGTGCCGTGGATGGATGACAATGGTCAGGTTCACGTCAACCGCGGCTACCGTGTTCAGATGAACAGCGCCATCGGCCCCTACAAGGGCGGCCTGCGCTTTCACCCTTCGGTTAACCTGGGCGTACTCAAATTTCTGGCTTTTGAACAGGTGTTCAAGAATGCGCTGACCACTCTGCCCATGGGCGGCGGCAAGGGCGGTTCGGACTTTGATCCCAAGGGCAAGAGCAATCCGGAAGTCATGCGCTTCTGCCAGTCCTTCATGACTGAGCTGTCCCGCCACATTGGTGAGAACCTCGACATCCCGGCGGGTGATATCGGTGTCGGTGCCCGTGAAATCGGTTATCTGTACGGCCAGTACAAGCGTCTGCGTAACGAGTTCACCTCGGTACTGACCGGCAAGGGGCTGACCTACGGCGGCAGCCTGATTCGCCCCGAGGCGACCGGCTACGGCTGCGTCTACTTCACCGAAGAAATGCTCAAGGAATGCAACCGTCGCATCGAAGGCAAGCGCGTGGCTATCTCCGGCTCGGGAAATGTGGCTCAGTACGCCGCGCTGAAAGCCATGGAGCTGGGTGCCCGGGTTATCTCGGTATCCGACTCCGGCGGTACGCTGTACTTCCCTGAGGGCATGACTGCCGAGCATTGGCACTACCTGATGGATCTGAAGAACGAGCGCCGTGGCCGCCTGGTGGAAATGGCTACTGAGCTGGGTCTGGAATTCCTGCACAATCAGCGCCCCTGGCATCTGGTGTGCGACATTGCCCTGCCCTGTGCTACCCAGAATGAACTGACCGGTGATGATGCCCGCACGCTGGTAGCCAATGGCTGCTTCTGCGTGGCTGAAGGTGCCAACATGCCTTCGACCCTGGAAGCCATCGATGTATTCCAGGAAGCCCGCATTCTGTTCGCCCCGGGCAAGGCCGCCAACGCCGGCGGTGTAGCGGTCAGCGGTCTGGAAATGAGCCAGAACGCCATGCGTATGCAGTGGACTGACGGCGAAGTGGACACCAAACTGCACGCCATCATGCAATCCATCCACTCTGCCTGCGAGCGTTATGGCAAGGGTGAGGATGGCTACATTGACTACGTCAAGGGTGCCAACATTGCCGGCTTCGTCAAGGTTGCCGACGCCATGCTGGCTCAGGGCGTGGTATAAGCCACCACGTCCGCTTGCGCATGTAGCAGCGCCGCTTCGGCGGCGCAGGCTACCGGCGCTGCATCAATCTGCTACCTATCGTCACGCCCCCCCATGCTCCGCTGAACAGAGGCTATACTTCCTTCCATAGCCCACTCCCTCTGTGAGGGCCACCATGTCCGATGATCGTCGACGCTTCAGTCGTATTCCCTTTGATGCCCCAGTCCGACTCCACCAGGATCACTGGCAGGCACAGACACTCCTGCTGGATATCTCCCTGCGCGGCTTGCTGCTTCAGCAACCCGAAACATGGAATGCAGCCGATAGCAGCCAGCCTGTGCAGGTAATTATCGAACTGTCCGGACTGGAGCAGATTCATATGGAAGCGCAGCCGGTCTTTTCCCGGGAAGGCTTATTGGGGCTGGCGTGCAGGCACCTTGATCTGAACTCCAGCAGCCACTTGAATCGGTTGATCATGCTCAACCTGGGGGAAGAGGCACTTGAGCGCGAGCTGGCCGCGCTGTATGACGATGCTCAATAAGCGCGCAGCACAACAAACTTGCTGTTGCCGCCAACCTGCTCTACCCGAGCAAAGAATTTGCGTAGCTTGACGTGGTATCCCAGGTGACGATTACCCACCACCCATAGCTCACCGCCCTCGGCCAGCGCACGGCGGCTTTGCTGAAACAGCCGCATGGCTATCTCATCACCGATAACCTGTTGCTGGTGAAACGGCGGGTTACACAGCACCAGGTCGGCACTGTCCGCCGGGCTGTCGAGCAAGCCATCACCGACAATGAATTCCGCCGTCCGCCCGGGACAGGCAGCGGCAAAATTCGCCTCGGCTGACGCCACCGCCGCCCAGGACTCATCCACGAAGCTCAACTGCGCCTGCGGGTTGAGCAGCGCCGCCTGGATACCCAGGGCACCATTTCCGCAGCCAAGATCAACCACGCGCTGCGCGTCCCGCCCCTGCGGAATGCACGGCAGCATGACCCGCGTACCCACATCCAGCCGCTCCCGTGAAAACACCCCGGGCAGATTGCTCAACTCAACGCCCGTCTCACCCAGCGCATAGCGGGTTGTCAGCGATACCGTGGCAGGCGGCAGCCCGGGATCCATGCGGGCAGTTAACAGCCGCGCCTTCTTCCAGCCCAGGGAGGCCTGATAGCCGCCAATATGGCGGGCCAGCAGATCCCCCGCACTGGGCGGCAGGTGCTTGATCATGGCACCAGCTACCACCAGCGCATCTTCGGTCAGCAGCGGGCGCAGACGGCTTAACTGGTCCTGCAACAGGCTCAGGCTTTTCGGCACACGCAAGAGCACCCGCGCAACCGGCCCTTCGGGGCGCTGCTGACTGTTTACAAAGCGGATCTGCCCGGCCTGCAGGTCATTGTGTTGCGCATTGAGCCGCATGGCCCGCTCAGCCAGCCAGGAATCACCCCAGCTGATGACCTGATAACCGCCCAGCGCCAGCGCACAGGCCAGAGCGCCGAAATGGTCGTTGACCACCAGTATCGGAGTCTGCTGATCAGGTGCATTGTCGGCAAGGGACTGCAACAGATACAGGTCTGCGGCATCCACCGGCAACAGGGTCGGGTTGCGGGTGGGCGGATAACGGTCCAGTTCAAGGGTACCGAAGGGGGTATCGCAGCTGTGCATGGCGGGCCGGTTGTCAATTCAGGGCCGGGCAGTATACCGTACGCCCCCTCACTGCAACGCCTCGCGCAATCGCTCGCAGAGAATTTTCAGCACCTCGACCCTGGCATAGCGCTTGTTCTCCGACGGCACTATATGCCAGGGCGCTTCCGGCGTACTGGTATGCGCCACCATGTCGTTGAGAGCCTGCTCATAGAGAGGCCAGCGCTCGCGGTTGCGCCAGTCCTCATCAGTCAACTTGTAGCGTTTCAAGGGTGACTTGTCCCGCTCCTTGAAGCGTTCCAGCTGCTCGTCCCGGGTGATTGCCAGCCAGAACTTCACCACCACGGTGCCGGCAGCCTGCAGCTGGCTTTCAAAATCGTTGATCTCGGCGTAGGCCTGCTGCCAGCGGGTATCAGGCGTCAACTGCTCGACCCGCTCCACCAACACCCGGCCATAGTAGCTGCGATCAAAAATGGCTACCCGGCCGGGCGTCGGCACGCGACGCCAGAAACGCAGCAGGTAGGGCTGTTGACGCTCTTCCGGGGTCGGCGCACGGGTGCCATGGACGCGCAGATAACGCGGATCCAGACACTGGGTTATCCGCCGGATGGTCCCGCCCTTGCCTGCCGCGTCCAGACCTTCAAACACCAGCAGCAGACTGCGCCCGGCAAACGCCGGTTGGCGCATCAGCGCCCGCAGCTCCTTCTGGTAGTGCTCCAGCTGGACCGCGTACTCGTCCTTGCCCAGTTTCAGCCGGTAATCCACCTGCTGCAGCACGGTTAACGGCGCTGGCTCCATAGCCGGCATTGCCGATTGGCGGGCTCTCTTGTCACGCAATGCGTGTATCTGCTCCAGTACCAGCCGCCCCACCTGGATGTCCCGGTAGCCGGGATCCACGCTCGGCACCCTGATCCATGGCGCCTCGGCAGTGGACGTCAGCGCGGTCATCTGCCTGGTCACATGCTCCAGCCGGACATGATCAGCCAGGCTGAAATCCCCCCACTCGCGCATGGCGACATTCTGCAGCGCGTCGGTCGCGCCCGCCCCCGGCGGCACCTGCAACCAGAGTTTGAGCAGCGCTACCCCTTCATTGACCAGCAGCTGCTCGAAGCGCTTGATCTCCTGCATCTGCTGCTCGAATTCTTCGCTGGTAATCTCGCCGCGGACCAGGCGCATCTGCGGCTGGTGATACCAGGAGCCAAGATAGAAACCCAGCTTGTCCGGATCCGGCAGACTGACCCAGTAACGCCACAAATGCGGCATCTGTTGCTCGACGCCTTCGGGCATGGCAAAAGCGCGGGTCACCAGAAAGCGGTTGTCCAGCCACTCGTAAAAACGGTACAGCACCTCCGCCTTGCCCGCCGCATCGTTGCCACTGATCAAAACCAGCACCGGGCCCTTGATCGATTTGCGCAGATCGTACTGCGCGTCCAGAAGCGCCTCGGTAAGCTCCGCCTCTTCTTGCTCGAATTCTTTCTTGCTCAGGGAATACTGCGCCATCTTTGTCGCCTGGTTCAGGATTTATTGGATGACGGTCAGTATAGTGGCCGGATCGGATAAACGGTTGCACTGGATCAACAATGGCAAAGAACAAGCGACTCTACGGCTGCACCGACTGCGGCGCCACCTTCAGCAAATGGGCCGGGCAATGCAGCGAGTGCCAGGCCTGGAACACCCTCGTCGAAACGGTGATCGACACCACGCCCACCGGCGGTAGTGGCAGTGGCTCGCGCAGCAGTAACTGGGCCGGTGAAATGGCTCAGGTCAAGACCCTTGCCGAGGTCTCCACCGAAGAAACCCCGCGCCAACCCAGCGGCTCATCCGAGCTGGACCGGGTACTGGGCGGCGGCCTGGTCAGTGGTTCTGTGGTGTTGATTGGCGGCGACCCGGGTATCGGCAAGTCGACCATCCTGCTGCAGACCTTGTGCCGCCTGGCGCAGAGCATGCCCGCACTGTATATCACCGGTGAAGAATCCCAGCAGCAGGTTGCCATGCGTGCCGACCGACTCGGTCTACCCAAGGATCAGCTGAAGGTGATGACCGAAACCTGCATTGAAAGCATCATTGCCACCGCCCGCCGCGAGCAGCCGAAGGTGATGGTAGTGGATTCCATCCAGACCATTTTCACCGAGCAGTTGCAGTCCGCCCCCGGCGGCGTCGCTCAGGTACGTGAGAGCGCTGCCCTGCTGGTGCGTTTTGCCAAACAGAGCGGCACCGCCATCTTCCTGGTCGGCCACGTCACCAAGGAAGGCTCATTGGCCGGGCCTCGGGTACTGGAGCACATGGTCGATACCGTGCTGTATTTTGAGGGCGAATCGGACGGGCGATTGCGGATGCTGCGCGCGGTCAAGAACCGCTTCGGTGCAGTCAACGAGCTGGGCGTCTTTGCCATGACCGACAAGGGCCTGAAAGAAGTGGCCAACCCGTCGGCGATCTTCCTCTCGCGTTATGACGCGCCCATTCCCGGCAGCGTGGTGATGTCCACTTGGGAAGGCTCACGCCCCATGCTGGTGGAAGTGCAGGCGCTGGTTGATACCAGCCACCTGGGCAACCCCCGCCGGGTGACCCTGGGCCTGGATCAGAACCGCCTGGCCATGCTGCTGGCGGTGCTGCACCGCCATGGCGGCGTGCCGACCTATGACCAGGACGTGTTCGTCAACGTGGTCGGCGGCGTCAAGGTACTGGAAACCGCTGCCGATCTGGCCCTGCTCGCCGCCGTCATATCCAGCCTGCGCAACCGCCCCCTGCCCATGGACCTGATGGTGTTCGGCGAACTCGGCCTGTCCGGCGAGGTCCGTCCGGTGCCCAGTGGACAGGAGCGACTCAAGGAGGCGGCCAAGCATGGCTTCACCCGCGCCATCGTGCCGAAGGCCAATGCTCCCAAGGAAGCCCCGAAAGGTATGGAGGTGGTCGCCGTCACCCGACTGGATGAAGCCCTGGGGGTATTATTCGATTGACTGCAGACCTGCCCTCAGGGTTGTACACACTATCTGTGGATAACTCTGTGGGCAGGCTTGGAGCAAGTGCGGCCAGACCATGAAACCACAGTGCCTGCCGGCATTCGTTCAAAAAGTAGCCAACCACCTTTGAATCCCTGTTCTGAACCTGGAAGATCAGCTGTAAGCTGCATCCTTGAAGGCTTTCAGAAAATAATTCGGAAGAAATGCACAGTTACGCACAATTCACGAGAACAGGTGATTGACAAATCCAGGCATAAATGAATAACGCAGGATCATCCACACAATCTGTGGATAACCCTGTGCATACTCATGGGAAAGACGGCTCCAGGCCCGGCCAGATATGGCCCGGGATGAGCTGGTCAGGGTTTGAGCAGTGGCTCGATACCCGGCGCTTCAGCAGGGCCTTCTCGATCATCCTGATGGTTGCGCTGGTTGATCACTTTAAGGCGTTGCACCACCCGATCATTGATCGAGCCTTCAGGGAAGTTACCCAGCTCATCCGGAGCACCTGCGGCTTCGCCCACCAGTAGCTCCAATGCCTGATCCACATTATCCACAGCGTAGATATGAAACAGCCCGTCCCTGGCCGCATCCAGAACGGTCTGGTGCAGCATCAGATTGGGCACGTTGACCCGTGGGATGATGACGCCCTGCTTGCCGGTCAGGCCCCGCGCCTGGCACAGGCGGAAAAAGCCCTCGATCTTCACGTTAACGCCACCGATGGCCTGCACCTCACCAAACTGGTTGATCGAGCCGGTAATAGCGAAGCATTGCTTCAGCGGCACCCGCGCCAGCGCAGAAATCAGCGCGCACACTTCGCCCAGCGAAGCGCTGTCGCCATCGATATAACCGTAGGATTGTTCCAGCGCGATACTCGCAGAAATTTCCAGCTCATGATCCTGCGCATAATGGCTACCCAGATACCCGGTGAGGATCATCACCCCCTTGGAATGGATCGGCTGTCCCAGATTGACCTCGCGCTCGATATCGACAATACCGCTGCTACCGGGATAGACAGTGGCACTGATACGCGCCGGCATACCGAACACCGAATCGCCGATCGCCAACACCGTCAGACCATTGCACTTGCCAACCGCGGCGCCATCGGTATCAATCAGGATCACCCCGGAAAGCATGTCCTCACGGATGCGCGCACTGGCCCGGCCGGTACGGTTTTCCTTGGCCTGCAAGGCGCGTTCTATATGCCCGGTATCGGTCATACGGTCACCGGCCAGTTCGCGCACCAGATCCGCTTCTGCCACCAGTTGAAAGATATCGCTGATGCTCGCTGACAGGTGCTGCTGGTGTTCCGCCAGCCGAGCACTGTAGGTCAGAATATGTGCCACCGCGGCTACCGTCAGCGGCGCCATGCCTTCTTCATCGACCCGGGTCTTGAGCAGTTGCGCCATCCCTTCGATGCTGTCCGGGGTACGCGGCAGATGATCATCAAAGTCCACCAGCACCCGAAACAGCTCCTGAAAATCCGGATCGTAATCCTGCAGCAGGTAATAGGCGCGGCGTGAGCCGATCAGCACCACTTTTACTGACAGCGGGATCACCTGTGGCGTCAGGGTCACCGTGGTCAGGCGGCCGATGTCCGCCCAGGGAGACTCGATCTTCAGCTCGCGTGCATGCAACGCCCGCTTCAGCGCTTCCCAGACAAACGGCTCGGCAAGCAATTTTTCAGCCTCGATCACCAGATAGCCATTATTCGCCCGATGCAGTGCCCCTGCTCGAATATTGCGGTAACTGGTGACCAGCATGCCCTGGTCCGAGCTGTATTCCACCCGGCCAAACAGATTGTCATACGATGGATGCGGCTCATGCACCACGGGCGCACCGGGGGAGCCGCCGTGCTCGATAATCACGTTCGGGCTGTAATGATCAATCAATGCGGCTTTCTTCACCGCCTCGGAGCGGGTTTCAGTCCGCTCATCCACCAGCAACTCCACCACAATCTTCAGCAGGTTCTGGTGAATCGCATTGATGTAGTCGCACAGGTTCGGGTTATTGCAATAACGCTCGGTCAAGGGATCAAGCAGCGGTTGCAATGCCTCGGTGATGGTCCTTTCGTTCAGCTCGCGCAGCTCATTGCTGGATTCGCGCTTCCATTGCGGCAGACTGGACAACGCCTCGCTCAGCAGTTCTTCCAGCTCCCCGATGTCCGCGTGATAACGCTCGCGCTCGGCCTCCGGCAGTTGCGCAAACTCGGCATCATCCAACCCCTTGCCGTCGCGCATCGGAGTGAATGCCAGGCCGGGACCGTCGCTGTACAACACGATACTGCGCTCCAGCGCCTGACGCTCAACAGACTCGATGGCATTGTCATAACGTCGGTTGAAGCGCTGGTCGATAGCATTCTTTTTCTGCTGAAACGCCGGGTGCTCAAAGGCCGCCGGAAAGGTCGCCAGCAGGTTATCCACCAACTGATCAATATCCTTAACCAGTTGTGCTGCGGTACCCGCCGCCAGATGCAACGCCCTGGGTGCACGCGGCTCGTCAAAGTTATTGATGTAGACACAATCCTGCGGGGTCGGCATGCGCTTGGCTTCGGCCTTGAGATAGCGCACGGCATAGGAAAAGCGCCCGGTACCCGGCTCGCCCATGACGAACATGTTGTATCCGGCACGCTTCATCGCCACACCGAAATGCATCGCTTCGACGGCACGATCCTGGCCCAGAATCCCCTTGAACGGTTCCAGATCATCTGTCGAGCTGAAGCCCAGACTGGCCAGATCGATAGGTGCGGTCAGCTGCTCAGGCTGCAAACGTAACGGGCCGGGTTTGTTCATCAAACTTCCTCAGTGAAATGTCTTATGGGACTGAGTGTAAACCATCGGGCGCGATTCATTTCAGCTGGTCGTTCCCGGCGGTTCGCCTTACCTCGCACGCGCACATCAGGCGCCAAAGCTGCGCACCAGCTCACGCACCAATGGCTTCATGAAAAAACTCTGCTCCGGCATCAGATCAACCCGGATACCGCGCTCACGCAAGCTCTCGGCAACGACCGGGCCGACGGCAGCCACAATCAGCCCATTAAGAATATCCACCAACGGCTGTTCTCCAACATGGCGCTTGCCGATCTGGAACAACCTGCGCACCTGGGTAGCGCTGGTAAAGGCAATGGCATCCAGCTTTCCGGTCGCCAATTCATCAATCAGCGCCTCCACCCGCTGGTCTTCCACATCATCGGCATAGATGTACGGCGCCACCGGCAACACCTGCGCGCCAGCATCCTGCAGGAATTGCATCAATGCCGGATTGGGATCAGTGCCATACAGTTGCACCGCCACACGGCGACCCTGCAGGTTCTCGTTCTGCAGCGTCCGGATCACCCCATCCGTGGTCGGCTCCACCGCCACCACATCTGTCTTCAGTCCGATAGTACGCAGCGCTGCGCCCGGCTTGGGCCCCCGGGTGATCTTGCGTACCTGGCCCAGCCGCGCAACAAAGTCATCCCGCAGCGAACCGCCGGCGCGCTCAGCCGCAGCCAACAACCGGCGAATACCCTCCCCGGTCAGCACAATAAAATCATCCCATGGCTCAGCGACGAAGCTCTGCAACCAATCCACCACCGGGCGCTGATCCGGAGCGTCATGGATAGACACCAGCGAACAACGCGCCACCTCAGCCCCGCGTTTCAGGAGCATCTCGGCAAACAGGTCAAGTTCACGGCTTTCAGGCAGCGCAATACGGCGGCCAATGAGGGGCAGGTCTTCAGACATGAGTGCGTCCACTTACGAGTAAAGAGGCCAATGCTAACTGCAATGGAGAGGCGAATACCATCCGCAAACAAACCCGGCCCCAACTCAAGGCATTAACCAAACCCTGAACCGTGGGAGCCACGCCTCAGGGCGACGCTGAGCAAACCACCATCACGGCGACAACTGCGCCTGCAGTGGATCCGCGTCACCAAGCGGAGTCAGATGGGGCGTCAGTACGGGCGCCATGCTTTTCAACACCTGCGCGGGCAAGGCTGAGGTGAAGTGGAAAGCCTCGGCATCTTCGCCCGGTACAAACGCGGTCAGGGTGCCGAAATGGTTTGGTCCGATAAAAAACACAAAAGTAGCGGTACGGTTCATGACCTCACTGGAGATAACCGCACCGGTTCGGGTGACGGTATACATGCGGTTATCCCCGGTTCCAGTCTTGCCGCCAATCAACAGCGGCTCACCATCGGCGCCATGAAACACACCCTGCAGGCGCCGACCGGTACCGTCCAGCACCACCGCAGACAGCGCATTGCGCAACGCCGCAGCGACCTCCGGATGCAATACCTGTTGCGCCTGCATCGCCGCTGGCTCAAAACGCGTCTCCCAGGGCGTATCAGCCGCGAAATGCAGGCTGGTCAGACGCTGCACGCCAATCCGTTTGCCGTCGTTGAGGATAATGCCCATCAACTCCGCCAGTGCGCTGGGCCGATCGCCCGAGCTGCCCAGCGCGGTGCCCAGTGACGGCACCAGATGCGGAAAGGGATAGCCCAGCCGTTGCCAGCGCTGGTGCAGGGCGGCAAAGGCTTCGCGCTCCAGCATGATACGGATGCGCGTATTACGCGCGCTGGCGTGTCGAGTGCGGAACAGCCAGCTGTAAACCTCCTGCCGTTCGACCGCACTGGCAGACAACATATCGCTCAGCGTCGCCTCAGGGTGCTGCTGGAGATAACCCAGCAACCAGAGTTCCAGCGGGTGGACTTTGGCGATGTAACCCTGGTCGTTGAGATTGAAACTGCCTGGCGCGTAGGTGCCGTACAGCCGCTCGATACGCTGCGGCGTTTGCGGCACCCGCACATGCGCTTCGATAAAGCCGCGGAAGGTTTCAAGATCGGCCTGCGGATACAGCGTCCGGTACACCACCGCCAGTCGCGCCGCAATCGGCTGCACCTGGCTCAGTAAGTGTTCAAAACGCTGCTGTTCATCCATCCCTGCGTAGCGCCGCCAGAAGCGCTGCAGATACACCCGCCCCTCTCGATCGGCAAAGGTTTGCAGGTAGGCCTCGCGGCGGGGATCACGGTCATTGGTTAACAGGCTGGTGGCGTCATCCACCTGCTGGTGCAGACTGAAGCGCACCACATCCCGCAACAAGCGCACGTAAGGCAGGTTGATCGACTCCTGCAAGGCCTGCTGCACACTGACCCTGCGGGTGTTGTCTTCCTTGCGGAAGTTACTGAAGTGCTGCACACCGCTGCCGGTAAAGAACGGTTCATGCGGCGATGCCGAATAGCGCCGCTGCAAGGCGGCGTCCAGCATCTGTGATAACGGCGCCTGGGGATTGCCACGTAGATAATCCGCCGCCCAGATCGTCAGCGGATCACCCCTACGGGCTCTGGCCTCCTGCAGGGTTTGCGTATCTGCGCCAGCCAGCTCAGCATGCAGTTCAGCCATGATCTCCAGATAGCTGGTCAATACCCGTAACTTGGCCGTCGAACCAAGCTCCAGCTTGCTGCCGGAGTTCAAATCAAAGGGCAGCCCGTTGGTGTCAGTCTGCACCCGTACCTTGTTACCTGTGGGGGTACGCTCCATCAGGGTAAAGCTGTAGCGCACCTGGGCAGCCTGCCGAGGAGATAGCAGTCGCTCGCCCAACAAACCCGCTTCGCTCGCCGCCACCTCGTCCGCCAGCGCTTCCAGAAAATCGCCTACCCGGCGCTGCAAACCCGCATCCAGGGTACTCTGCACCCGCAGATCCAGACGATCCAGATCATAAGCCGACTGGCCGAGCAGTGAGACCAACTGGTTGCGGGTCACCCAGGCAGCCTTGTCGGCAGCGGTCAGCTCCAGCAACGGCTGCGCCTGCCAATCACGAAAGCGCACCTGGGTGCGCAGAGCGGCCTGTGCCAGCTCCCCATCAATCCGCCCATGGCTGGCCAGCAGGCTCACATGGCTATCCACCAGCGTATGCAGCTCCCCCCGGCCGTCCAGCAGATACCAGCTGGGGCGGCGCTGGGCGATGATCAACGACAGCGCCTGACGCAGCGCCACGGCCTGCTCATCAAGACCCTGCTCGCCATTGAGATTGGCGGCAAACCGCTGGGCATCCTCAGCAAACCAGACTCTGAGCCCGTCGCCGATCCCATGCACTTCGCCATAACCAGGAGCAGCCGACAGCGGCACGGTGTTCAGATAATCACGCACCAATTGCTGTCGCGCCTGCAGCGTTTCAGGGCCGTGCCTATAGGCACGTACGGTTGCAGAGGTCATCTGCCGCAGCTTATCCAGGGGCGTCTGAGTGCGGCCTTCCAGCGAATGACGGAACTTCTCCATCTGCGTAGCCAGGGTGCTGGCGCCATGGCTCGGGCCGCTTCCGCCGAGTGTACCGACCAACATGCTCATCGAAGCACCGGCCAGACGCGGCCAATCTACCGCCGGGTTGGCGCGTGGCAGGTTCCGGTCAAGCAAGTGACGGTCTTCAATAAACAATAACGAATCAACCAACAGCGCAGGGATATCGTCAAACTCGGCAAAACGGAAGCGCGGATAGGCAAACTGATAGATCAGCTCGCCGCGCGCATCCGCAACCTGCAAACCTGCGTGAGTCTTTTCGTCGTAGGGGATAAAAAGTCCCCGCTGGGCGTATTCCAACAGCTCATCCGAAAACTGCGTCTGGCGCACAACGTCATAGCCCTGGCGGAGCAATCGAGGCTGCCACTGGGGAATCTGGCTGTAACCCAACCGACGATCAAACGGACCGGACTCGGGGAAATGAATAGCACTACTCTGGCCATCGCCCAGCTGGTAATGGAGTCGGTCGGCGTAATCACTGACCCAATTTGACTGGAACCAGGCATAACGGAACTCAAAACCGGCCAGACAAACCAGCGTCAGCGATAAGAAACCCAATATCAGCCAGATTCTCAGCCTCATATTTCCCCCTGCTCTGGTTCGCTTTAAGTCTAGTTGAGGATGAGCGTTGCGTTAGGGAAGTACTGATTAAACAGCGCGACATCAGAAACAAGCGCAGCCAGACTGATTTCACACGCAAACTGACGTCTTAGATGGCTAGCGGGCCGTCATCGCCATACGGGCCCGCTACGCGAGCCCTTGCAGGGATGGTGATGCCGGGCGGCTGTTCGCGCAGAGGGTTATCCAGCCAGATGAAATAAAACGAAGCGCCGATCCAGGCTACGCCTGCAATGAAATGTAACCAGGATGATCAGACTCAGCCAGGTACGCATGCATCCAGTACGGCTCCTTGTGCAGTATCACGATCGTACCGGCACTGGCCGGCGATATAGGTGCGTTGGATGGCGCGGTCATCCCCGAGGATCATGAGATCGAACAGGATACCCTGCAGATCATCGGCCGCTGTGGCTTTCATCTTCAGCATGGGGTTGGCGCTGCGGTCCAGCACCAGAAAATCAGCGTACTTGCCAGGCTGCAGATTGCCGGTCTGATCGGCCTGATGCAGCACCGCGGCGTTGCCCAGCGTGGCCATATAGAAGGCCTGAAACGGATTCAACGATTGCTGACGCAGCTGGCATACCTTGTAGGCCTCGGCCATGGTCACCAGCATCGACAGGCTGGTGCCACCACCCACATCCGATGCCAGCCCGACGCTCACCCCCGCCGCCCGCGCACTGGCCAGATCGAACAGGCCGCTGCCGAGGAAGGTATTGGAGGTCGGGCAGAAAGCAATGCGCGTACCGGTTTCCCGCAGGCGCTGGCGATCGCGGTCATCGATATGAATACCGTGGGCGAGCACGCTGGTCGGCCCGAGCAGAGCAAAGTGGTCGTAAACGTCCAGATAGCTCTCGCGCTCGGGAAACAGCTCCCTGATCCAGGCAATCTCGGCGTGATTCTCGGCCCAGTGCGTCTGCATCAATACGCCCGGGTTCTCGGCCAGCAGCCGACCGGCAAGCCCAAGCTGTTCAGGGCTTGAGGTCGCAGCAAAACGCGGGGTGACGGCGTAACGCTGACGGCCGGTGCCATGCCAGCGCTCGATCAGACGGCGGCTTTCGATATAGCTTGTTTCAGCAGTATCGCGCACACCATCCGGCGCGTGGCGGTCCATCATCACCCTGCCGGCGGTGATCGCCATATTGCGCGCATGGGCAGCGCTGAACAGGGCCTCGGTGGCGACTTCGTGCGAGGTACTGAAGACCAGCCCGGAGGTGGTGCCGTGCGCCAGCAGCAGGTCAATAAAGAGCTCAGCCCGCTCCGTTGCCCAGTCTGCATCGGCAAAGCGCGCCTCCGCCGGAAAGGTGTAGGTTTCCAGCCAGTCGAGCAGCTGCGTACCATAACTTGCCATGACAGACAGTTGCGGCATATGCACGTGAGTGTCGATAAAGCCCGGCACGATCAAGCTGTCCGGCCAGTGTTCGACCGCGGTGCCCGCTGGCAGCTGCGCAAGCAAGCGCTCGGCCTCCCCCACTGCCAGCACGCGGCCTTCGGCGATGATCAACAATCCATCGTTCAGGTATTCATGGCTTGTCGGATCGGGCACACCCAATCCGGGCTCGGCAAGAAAATGCAGCAGCGGCCCCCGCACTGCGGTGCAACCTTCAGGAAAGGATTGCACTGGAATCGTCGCTAGACTCATCAGCTACCCCGGTACGTTGAAGCGCGGTGTTATACAGCTCGGCATGCAGGCGCACCCAGCCGTCCAGCCTTTCGAGCTGGCTGGCGTTGGGGTATAGCTTGCAGGTTACTTTGCGCCTCTGCATGTCCAGACAGTACCACATGACAACCTGTCAGCCCCCCAGGGGCAGAGGGTAACAAGACAAATAAAGCTGAAAGGAGACATCGAGTAGGGTGAGGCGTCGCCGCCTCATCCCTCTCACAGAACCGTACGTACGGGCCTCGTATACGGCTCATGCACACATTTATCCCTAAGTTACAGGGACACAGAGTCCTGTTTTCTGGG
>Ga0265293_10005156_pt1 | contig 22135 bp, 20 predicted proteins | sample Munlanlewell138R_FD_192505 | JGI IMG/M metagenome (GOLD analysis project Ga0265293, IMG submission 192505) | Leachate microbial communities from a municipal landfill in Southern Ontario, Canada - Leachate well 138R | ecosystem: Engineered > Solid waste > Landfill > Unclassified | place: Canada... | reverse complement strand
GGATTTTATTTATCTTCATCTTTGCATTCAATGTTTCCATTACTTGTTCATGCAAACATTCCTTGACAAGACCGATTTTCTCGGCTGCGGGAATCAGTAAATTTTCTGCGGTCTGATTTATGGATAATATACGACCATGCTGGTCAGCAGTTACTATGCCTGTTGACACATTTCTTAAAATATCTTCGTTGAATTTGGTTGCTTCGATTAATCTGTCTGTATTGTTTTGCACTGTGTTGAGCATATTGTTAAAAGCGTCAGCCAATGTTCCTATTTCATCATTTCTCTTTATTTCTATCCTTTCTTTATAAATTCCGTCAGCAACGATTTTATTACAATGTTCAGCCAGCATTTTAATCGGTTTCGAAATATTGTGCGTAATGAATATTGATGCATGCATAGAAAATACCAGGGCAATCAATGCAATCAAGATTATAGATTGTTGACTTTCCATTACTTCATTTAATAAACTATCTCTATTTAAGCTATAAGCTATTACCCAATTCCACTTATCATATTTTTTATATGTAAAGATATAATTACCTATGGTTAGTGACTCCGGTCCTTTATTTAATTCTTCATTCATAAATTCTTCAATGAAATTACTATTTTGGAAAGTATTTAATAAAATTTCATCATCGCTGAAAATAATCAAATTGTTTTTTCCTAAATCCTTATAATAATTAATAATAAAATCTTTTGCTCCACTTTCATCTTTTATGTCATCATTAACTTTTTCAATAGTAAAAATCATCTCTTCTAAATTCCGATATGAAATATTTATATGATTATCCAACAATAAATTATATCCGTTAACAACTAATACAATTACAATTATTAAAATAGATACCATCAACAGAATCATTAAAGGAACGAGTATTTTTTTATCAATACTATTTCTCATAATTATTGCCTTCCCTTTTTATGAACATGTTCTTATACTTAGAAAGCTAAAATCGACAAACATATCACTTAATCATCTCTAAAATGATAACTTAATTACCACCATATATGAAAAGAATTTAAAAATAAATAATAGAATCCTGCCTAAATATCGGATATGCATCTTCACACTACATTTCCAATAAGAGGATTCTATTATATTGTACCATAAAGTAAGACTAAAGAAAATATTTTTATAGAATAACAATACCTTGTTATTTTGTTATTTTTTCCAAACCTCTCATGTAATTCCTCAAAGCATTAGGAATAGTTACTGTACCATCTTCATTCTGATAATTTTCAAGAATAGCGGCAAATGTCCTTCCCACAGCAAGTCCGGAGCCGTTTAGGGTATGAATATATTCTAATTTACCTTTTTCTGCAGGTCTAAACTTGATATTGGCTCTTCTAGCCTGAAAATCTTCAAAATTAGAACATGAAGAGATTTCAACATATCTGTTGTAGCTTGGCATCCATACCTCCAAGTCATAGGTTTTGGCTGAGCTGAAACCGATATCTCCCGTACAAAGCTCTACAACCCTGTAAGGAAGTCCTAATCCCTTTAAAATTTCTTCGGCAAAATTTGTCAGTATCTCAAGCTGATTATAAGACTCTTCAGGTTTAGCATACATAACCATTTCAACCTTATCAAATTGATGATTTCGAATCAGGCCTCTTGTATCTCTCCCGGCAGAACCTGCTTCTGCCCTGAAACATGGTGTATAAGCAGTCATATACATTGGAAGGTCCTTTTCATCCAGCACTTCATTGCGATATATATTGGTTACCGGAACTTCGGCAGTAGGAATTAAATAATATTCCCTTTGATTAAGCTTAAACATGTCTTCTTCAAATTTGGGAAGCTGTCCTGTTCCTATCATACTGTCCCTATTTACCATAAAGGGAGGAGAAATTTCCGTAAAGCCGTGGTCTAGGGTGTGCTTGTCAAGCATATATGCAATAATTGCTCTTTCCAATCTTGCTCCTGCTCCCTTGAACATCGAAAAACGAGTGCCCGTAATTTTTGTTGCCCTTTCAAAATCAAGAATATCCAAGTCTACGCCTAAATCCCAGTGAGCCTTCAATTCAAAATCAAACTTTCTCGGCTCCCCCCATCTTCTAATTTCCTTGTTGTCTGCATCTGAAGCACCGACACTTATGTCGGGATTTGGAGTATTTGGAATATTCAACAGCTCTTCTTCGATTTTTTCATCAATTTCTTTTACTTGGCCGTCCAAAACCTTTACTTTTTCCGCCAATTCTTTCATTTTTTGAAGAATTTCCGTCACATCTTTTCCTTCTTTTTTGAGAAGAGGTACCTGTTTAGATACTTTGTTCTGCTCTGCCTTCATCTTCTCCACTTCAACAAGTTTTTCTCTCCTCGCTTTGTCTAATTCAAGAACCTTATCCAGACTAAGTTCGGAATTCCTTCTTTTCAACAGTTCTTCTACCTCTTTAGGGTTGTTTCTTATTCTTTTGATATCTAACATTTTAACCTCCATAATTAAAAACTCCCGCCTCTATTTAGAGACGAGAGATACTCGCGGTGCCACCCTAATTATTATACTAAGCGTAGGACACTTTTAGGTGTGTCCCCATTCCTCTGTATAATCACTTTTAGAAGTTAACGCCTTCAACGTCTAAGTTTTTTACCCTTAGATACTCCGGAACGGATTCAACAACTGTTATACCGGCTCACACCACCCGTCGGCTCTCTGAAATAAGACGCTGTTTACTGCTTTCCTTCATTGTTTATATGGATAATATAATAACATTATAACTTTGTCAAGCTTTATTTAATGGATTGAAGGTGATATGATGCACAAGGCTTCCGATACATCATCATTTTTATTATAATACATATGATTGTTGTTTTCAGGAACAATTATGCTGTCTCCCTTTGATATTGTGTATATCTTTTCTCCTACATGACACTCTATTTCCCCCTGTGTAACATAGATATACTCTTTAGATTCATGTGTAATACTATGATTGCTTATCCATGTTTTTGGTTTCATTTTAAACAGAAAGGCTTCAAACTCCGATTGTTTATGATTATTTTTCAATATTGGCGTAATAAACTCGAGTTCTACATTAATATTGCTTAATTTAACTTTAGTTCTTTCTTCTTTTGGTATTGTTATAACATCATTGGAGGATTCATCCGTAAATAATACTGAAAGAGGTACATCCAATGCATCGGACAGTCTTTTTAATACCGCTAAAGAAGGAGATATTAAATCTCTCTCAATTTGTGATATATATCCTGATGTCACGTTAATTTTCTCTGACAATTCAACAATCGTCATATTTTTACTCTTTCTTATATTCCTGATTTTTTTCCCTATCATTATAATACCCCCTGTAGTACTTATACTAATATTATACACTAAATAAAGCCTATGTCACGTAAATTTTCACATTCAATGCCATTAAATGGTATATTAAAATTGCATTGCAGTTTCTGCTCTTGTTTCAATGATAGACAGCAAAGACAAATATTTGACTTTTATTATATAAAGTAGGATTTTTACTTTTCATATACTGCTAAATATGATATAATTATCTATTAATACTTTGTAATTATTCAATTATATGCATAAGGGGATATGAAATGGCTGATAACAGAGAGTACTTGGAAGAAATAAAATATTTGGATGAAATTATAAATTTGTTGAAAAACAAGTTGGAATATGAAAAAAACCAGCTCGAAAATAAAAAGTCCGATTTAATTGAATCAAGAAGAGAAATGTGGGAAAATACAACCCATTCGTCTGCTGATTTTGATAAACTTACAGACCTTAATCAGTATTTGAGCGCCCTTCAGGCTCAAACTTTCACCTATGCCGAGCTTGCAAAACGTATTTCAAAGCATGAAAAGATGCTTGACAGTCCTTATTTTGCAAGAATTGATTTCACCGAAGAAGGATATGATGATATAGAAAAAATATATATTGGTCTTTTTAATTTAATGGACGATGAAACCCATCAAATAAAAGTCTATGATTGGCGTGCACCCATATCCGGCCTATATTACCGAAATGAAGTAGGTCCTGTGGAATATAAGGCTCCTGCAGGATTAATAAAAGGCTTTGTCTCATTAAAACGGCAATTTAAAATTACAAAAGGCAAAATGGAATACTTCATTGACAGCAACATTAACATTCTTGATGAAATGCTTATGCTTGCTCTCTCAAAAAATATGACCTCCAAAATGAAAACGATAGTGGAAACAATACAAAAACAGCAGGACTTAATAATAAGAGACCTGTATAACGACTTGTTGGTTGTACAAGGGGTTGCCGGCAGCGGCAAATCATCGGTGGCCCTGCACAGAATTGCATATTTGATGTATCAAGGTTTAAACCTAAAACTAAGAGCCAATAATGTTATAGTTATTTCACCTAATCCGTTATTTTCAAAATATATATCAAATGTTCTTCCTGAATTGGGAGAAGAAAGTATTAATGAATATACTTTTGAAAATATATTTCATAAATTATTTGGAAATAAACTATCCATGAAATCAAAAAGTGAAAACTTTGAATATATTATTACTGCAAAAACTGAAGAGCAAAGGAATTTTCTAAGGTCATACGATGATTTTAAAGGCTCATTTGTTTTTTCAAAAATTATAGATAGATTTGTTGAATATTATGAGCATAAGCTCATAAATTTTGAAGATGTTTATTACAACGGAAAAATAATAGAAAAACGCGAGCTTGCAAAAGCCTTTCTGTTAAGCGGAAAACTTGATATGCCTACAGCCAAAAAACTTAAAATAATTGAAAGCCGAATATTGGAAAAAGTTCGCGAAAATAGAATTGAAAGGCGTAACAAAATTGAAAAAGCAGTAAATAAATTAAATAACCATGAATTTGAAATAATGTCTTTTACGAGGTTGCTATCAGCTAAAGAAACTTTAGCTTTAACGGAAAGATTGAAGAAATTTACTGAGTTTGATGTCTTCGAGCTTTATAAAAAGCTGTTTTCAGATATTAGTTTGTTTAAAAAAATTGCGAAAGGTCTTGAGCTTCCTGAAAATATTGATGAAATAATAAGTTATACAAATACAGCTTTAAGTGATTCGTACAATATTCCTTATGCTGACGGAATAGCTCTCACTTATATGAAAATCAAAGCAGAGGGTTGCGACTTGTTTAGCGATATAAAGCAAGTTGTTGTTGATGAGGCACAGGATTATTACCCCGTTCACTATCAAATTTTAAAAAATTTATATAAATATGCAAGATTTACAATAGTAGGCGATATAAATCAATCAATTGAAAAAATCAACGATTTGTCCTTATATGATGATATTATTTCCATCTTCAATTTTGAAAAGAGCAGTAAGGTATTTCTGAACAAAAGTTACAGAAGTTCTTATGAAATAGGCAAGTTCAGCGCAAAATTATTGGGAGATGAAAATTATGCGGAATTTTTTAAAAGAAATGAAGAAGAGCCGGTTATCTTCAAATCAAACGACATCAACGACCTCCCGGATAATATCATAAAAACTATTGAAAAATATAAAACTGAAGGATTTAGCTCAATTGCTATAATATGTAAAGATAGAAAAGAAGCATCAGACTTGTATTTTAAGCTGGCTAATAGAATAAAAATAAAATTGATAGACTATTTAGATTATGACAGTGTTTTGGAAGGTACCTTAGTGCTTCCTGTTTATTTGGCAAAAGGTCTGGAATTTGATGCTGTTATTGTAAATGAAGCAAATGATAAACATTATAACAATGAATTTGATAAAAAACTTTTATATATCGCATGTACAAGAGCACTTCACAGATTATCATTGTTTTATACGGGAAAATTAACAAAATTTTTGGAGTAAAAAATCCGCTTAACCCTTAAGCGGACTTTGCTTATATGGGGTTAGGTCATATCGCAGTCTCCGCACACCAATTTATTTGCTCCTTTTGGTCGCATAAATTGGGTGCTCGTTGCGTTTGACCTACCAGCCATCTGTTCATCGCTATCGCTCGAACATATGGGGTTAGGTCATAAGCGGGTGATGGGAATCGAACCCACACAGCCGGCTTGGGAAGCCGGAACTCTGCCACTAAGTTACACCCGCAATAAATGGAGATAAGGGGTCTCGAACCCCTGGCCTCTTGAATGCCATTCAAGCACTCTCCCAACTGAGCTATATCCCCAAAAGTATATGTTTCTTACGTTTAGTACACTATATATAATTTAATATATTTTTTTACATTTGTAAAGTTAATCTTTTAATAAAAAAGCTACTGAGGGGATTCGAACCCCTGACCTACTGATTACGAATCAGTTGCGCTGCCTGCTGCGCCACAGTAGCATGTATATAATTTAATACTTTTTTTGCAATTTGTAAACAGTAAATTTTAGTAAGACTAAATTTCTGGGAAATAATCGTAACATGAGAGGTTGTAACACATATATTATTATATATAAATTTTATATAAAGGAGAGTATATATGGACAATTACAATCAGTATTATAATAACATGAACGATTATATGTATTATGATGATGATATTAATAATGATGTATACAGCAGCCAATACGATATGTATGACAGGAGATTCGACAACAGATTCGACAGGAGATTCGACAACAGATTCGACAGGAGATTCGACAACAGATTCGACAGAAGATTCGATAGAAGATATGACAGATTTTTTTATGACCCAATGAGGTATTATCGATTCCCATTCTGTGACAGGTACGGAAGATGTGAAAATCCTATTTGGTGGCTTTTCTGGCCTTTCTTTTTCCAATAATAATCAGTATAGCAACGGGACGCATAGCGTCCCTTAAAATTTTCGACTTCCCGGTTTTATCGGCTTTGAGCCCTTTTCACATAGGGGGCAATTTTTGTCATCATAGGTTTCAAAGAATAATTCTATTGAGCTGTAAACAGGTAATTGAATTTCAGATACTTTTCTATCTACGATACATCCGATTCCTACTACTATACCGCCTGCTTCTTCAAGAACTTTGGCAGTTTCCATGGATGATTTTCCGGTTGTTACAACATCCTCCATTATTAAAATTCTGTCACCGGGTTTTATTTCAAAACCTCTTCTAAGTGTCATTACATTATTTTCTCTCTCAGTAAATATTGCTTTAATACCTAATTGTCTGCCAAGCTCATAAGCGGCCGTTATTCCTCCCATTGCAGGTCCGACAATAAGATCCAAATTTAATGATTTTACTTTTTCATATACAAGAGAAATAACTTTTTCTGCCTTGTCCGGATATTGCAGAAGTTTAGCACATTGACAATATTTGTTGCTGTGCTTACCGGATGAAAGCAAGAAATGACCTTCAAGCAATGCACCGCATTCTTTCAATATTTCAATTACATCTACCATATTACTGCCTCCTCTAGCTCTAAATTATCCCTCTTATTTCTTCTAGGGATTTAATATTTTCATTGTCCATAAATTCTTCCAAATCATTGAGAATGTCTACTGCAATATCAGGTTTAATAAAGTTCGCTGTTCCAATTTGCACCAATGTTGCTCCTGCCATAATGAACTCAATTGCATCAATTGCAGACATTATACCTCCAAGTCCGCAAATGGGAATATTAACCATTTTTGCAGCTTCATGTACCATTCGAAGTGCAATAGGTTTTACACAGGGTCCGGAAAGTCCTGCATAAACATTCTCAAATACAGCTTTTCTGTTTTTTATATCAATTGCCATAGCTTGAATTGTATTAATTAATGAAATTGCTTCTGCTCCTGCCGACTCACATGCTACAGCCATTTCCGGAATATTTTCCGCATTTGGTGATAGTTTAACCATAAGAGGCTTTTTACATATCTTACGAACTCTTGATACTATATCATAAGCAACGGAAGATTTCACTCCAAAAGCCATACCGCCGCTTTTAACATTCGGACAGGAAATGTTAAGCTCTACTGCATCCACATTTGTATCATTTAGCTTATATATGCCTTCTAAATAATCTTCCTCGCAATGCCCTCCAAGATTGGCAAAAATAATAGTATTATATGTTTTCATCCTGGGAAGTTCTTCTATTATAAATTTGTCAACGCCCGGATTCTCAAGTCCTATACTGTTCATAAGCCCCATTGGAGTTTCCCAAAGTCTGATTCCTTTATTCCCGCTCCTTGGAGTTAATGTAAGACCCTTGCTGCAAATTCCGCCAAGGATTGATAAATCGTATATTTGAGAAAATTCTTCTCCGAAACCAAATGTTCCTGATGCAGCTATTATGGGGTTTTTGAATTTAAGACCCATTGCTTCGGTTTTTAAATTTGCCATATTTCTCCTCTATATTAATTCTTCGCTGTCAAATACAGGACCTTCTTTACATGCTCTTTTATTGCCCGTCTTCGTTTCGACCGTACATCCTAAACAAGCTCCCAATCCACATGCCATTCGCCTTTCCAACGATACATAGCATTTAATTTTTTTATTCCTGCATATACTTGCAATCTTATTCATCATTATTTCCGGCCCGCAGGTTACAACAACATCATATTCATCGTAAGAAATATAGTCCGTTACGAAACCTTTTTCTCCAAAGCTTCCATCCTCTGTTACAACGATACATCTGCGGGTTGAAGATTTAAATTCATCAATTATATACATATTTTCTTTATCCCTGTATCCCAAATAAACATCTGCTTTTTTGCCTAACACTTTACATAAATACAATAGTGGAGCAATACCTATGCCTCCTCCTATTACTGCAATTCTACCTACAAGTTTATCCTGCTCAAAGCCCTTTCCCAAGGGACCGAATATCTGAATTTCGTCATTTTTTCGCAGGCTGCTTATTTTTTTGGTTCCTTGCCCTTCCAGTCTATATAAAAATGAAACAAGATTCTCATTTACATCATTAACGCTTATGGGTCTCGGAAGCAAAAATGCATTATCGGTGGTTTTCAGCATGAAAAATTGTCCGGGTTTAATTTCCGAATCAAATTCTACCGAAAGCCTATAAATATTTTTGGAAATTTGCTCGTTTTTCACAACGGCGGTTAATAAAACCTTCATTATTTTCTCCAATTGCTCACTCTTACTTCTTATCATAAGCCGTATCGCAGTATACGCACCTGTATATTCCTTTTTCTCTGTCAGTGAGTCTAAATTTATGAACTATTTCTTGCTCTATTGATGTTATACATCTCGGATTTTTACATTTAACTACATTTTCAACTTCCTGAGGCAATTCTAAATTAATTTTGTCTATTATAACAGAATTATCTATTACATTGATTGTTATGTTTGGGTCAATAAATCCAAGCACCTTAAGGTCCATATCCAGATTGTTTTCTACTTTTATTATATCTTTTTTTCCGTATTTCTTGCTTTTTGCATTTTTAATTATGGCAACACTGCAATCCATCTTATCAAGATTCAAATAATGATATATTTCCATTGCCTTGCCTGCCTTAATATGGTCAATTACCAATCCTTTTTCTACGCTATCTATATTAAGCATTATTCCACCCCCAATAGTTTCAATATTAAAGCCATTCTTACATACATTCCGCATTTAGCCTGTGTAAAATATGCAGCCCTCGAGTCATTGTCAACTTCCACTGATATTTCATTGACTCTTGGAAGGGGATGCATAAGAATCATATCCTTTTTTGCTTTTGACATTTTTTTATTGTCTACTATATAGCTGTCCTTTAATCGTATATAGTCAGCTTCATTGAAAAATCTTTCTTTTTGAACTCTTGTCATATAAAGAACATCCAACTCGCCAATAATATTTTCAAGCCTTTCCACTTCCATAAACTCAATACCGTTTTTCATTAATACTTCTTCTCTGATATAATCCGGCACTCTCAATTCATCCGGTGATATAAGAATAAATTTTATATTTTCGTATCTTGATAATGCTTTTATCAAGGAATGCACGGTACGTCCGAATTTCAAGTCACCACAAAGACCAATCGTAAAATTATTTAATTTGCCTTTTAATGTTTGAATAGTAAGCAGGTCTGTCAATGTTTGAGTCGGATGCTGATGTCCTCCGTCTCCTGCATTTATTACAGGAATATTTGCTTTCATTGCAGCTACCATGGGAGCACCCTCTTTTGGATGTCGCATTGCTGCTATATCCGCATAGCATGCAACTGTCCTTATGGTATCAGCAACACTTTCACCCTTTGCGGCAGAACTTGATTCAGCAGATGAAAAACCCATAACACTTCCTCCGAGCCTTAACATTGCCGATTCAAAGCTTAGCCTTGTTCTTGTGCTTGGTTCGTAAAATAAAGTTGCCAGTACTTTTCCTTTACACTTATCTGCATAGGCTGCGGGATCTTGCATTATTTTATCTGCCAAATTCAAGATTTCGTCCAGCTCTGCAAGTGATAAATCCATCGGTTCGATTAAGCTTCTTCCTTTTAACATATTTCCTCCTTTTTAGCCTCTCAGGACTAATTTAAAGTGTTTATTAATTTCTTGCTCCAGTCACTATACCTTTAATAAAAGGTTAGGGCATAGCAGGCTTCATTACCAATTTGTACACTCCTTTGGTCGTGCAAATTGGGATTGCGTTGCATAAGACCTACCGCTATTTTTTCCCTTTGGTCTAAAAAATAGGGTTAGGGCTATAAAAAAATCTTCCTTGCACACAGCAAAGGAAGACTTAATTAATAAGCTCATATTTTCCTTCCCAGCCTCTCTGTGCCAGATTAAAGGTTATTGACTTCAACTAATACTATTATATTTTTACCTGACTGTCAATATTTTTTTATTGCTTGTCAGAATTTTCATTGTTAACTTGATATATGATTTTTGTTATCCTTCTTTCTACTTCGCTTCTGGGAAGCCATACCTGTCTTCCACAGGTAACGCATTTAATTCTAAAATCTGCGCCTATTCTCAGTATCTCCCAATCATAACCTCCACAGGGATGTTTTTTCTTTAATTTTACCACATCCCCTACATTTAACTTCATTGGCATAGCAATCTCCTTATATAGTAGTTGAATTTATATATCATATTTTGTTAATTCCAATCTTTAATATGCTCTTAATTTCAAAGAAATCCAAACATGTTCCACGTGAAACAATTTTCGTTTTCCACCGAGGACATACCCTTTGCATCAACAAATTTCATTTCTAAGTTAATTTTCGTAAAAACCTTTATACGACAAGTAATTAAGTATAATATTGTTTTCATAAAATATTTTGCTTGATCTAGAATTCAAAATTGATTGCGCTAAAGGTTTATCATGCATAAAGCTTATTAAAGGGGTGGCTAGCGCAAAGATTAAATATAAAAGCATGACACTTTTAACTATTCCCATTAGTGCTCCAAACAATCTGTTTGCGAGATTCAATAAAGGCAATTTCATTACCGTGTTTACAATGTATGATAGAATAAGCAGTATAGCATATATTGATAAGAAGGTTACAATAAAGCTTATCGACCTTATAATCAAGAGACTCATATTGTCTACAAAAATAGCAAAAGAATCTGACGCCTCGCTTGCCATTATGTTATTTACAAACTTCTGCAGCTCAACGGGAATTTTACTAACATTATTTAGAGCACCTTGTGAAAGTTTTACTTCAAAATAATCATGCAGTTTTACAAAAAGCTTTGTATTTTTAAGTAAAAAATCTTCTGCAATATAATAAAACTTTTTGCTAAGGAAAAAAGAAATTATCAAGCCTAATGTATCAAAGACCGTTAATATAAATCCCTTCCTGTAACCTTGGAAAAACAAGTATCCCGTAAATATTACTATAATAACATCAATTATCACGTTAATTCCCCCTTTTATTTATTTTATTTGTCCTGACATAAGCTTGTTTTTAAATAGAATATAAATGGTATTTCCTTCAATCAAGAAGTCTTCAAAAATTTCAGATTCCTCGAATATTTTATCAATTTTATTACTGTGAAGCAAATAAATAGTATTATTATTATAAACCAAAGTTTTATTATCAACTATTTTCAACTTGTGGATTCCAAAAGGGGCTGCCTGAATTTCCGTAACCTTTCCTTCAAAATTATAAGATATTAATTCTGTAGATTCGCCTTTTTCAAACAATATATTAATTCTATCCTGTAATATTTCATAATCGAGTACTTTATTATATATACTGTTCTTCCACATTAATTTTCCGTTATTATTATAAAAATATATATTTTCTGTTCCTATAGCTATTACATTGTTGTTAACAACCTTTATCTTGAGAAGAATTTCATTTGAAATTGATGAATTCCACAATTCCACATCGTCTATAAGATTATAATATAAAGTATTGACGGGATATCCATTATCAAAAGTCAAAGTGATTAGTGAATATGCTTCGGATTTATCACTGATAGATATTCCGGTTATTATATCTTGAAATTCCTTGTTGTCCACAAGGACTTCATTATTTTCATTCAATATATACAGGGATTGTCCATTTCCTTTTACTATTATTGCCGTCTTACCGTTTTCACGTGAAACATTTATTATATTCCCTTCAATTTCTGCTATTATAAACTCCTCATTATTATTGTCCAGCACCATTATATTGTTATTTGATTGTCTTAAAATATACTTGTCTGTAACAAATACCTTGTTAGTGAACTCCTTATTCTGATTTTCCCACAAAATTTTATTATTAAAATCCGTATATAGTATTTTTTGATTATTATATGATACTATACCCCTGCCAAAAAACTTAAACTCTTCAAGCGTATTAATTTCTGTTGTTTTAATATTTTCAATCTTATATACCTTATTTTCATCCAGTGCTTCCAAAAAATCTTTAAAATAAGGAGAATAAAGAAAGGCAACTACAAAAATTAGAATTATTGCAATTAATAATATTAACTTTTTCATATATCACCCTGTAAAATTTTGTTAATCAATTATACCAAACTTTTAATTAAATTACATTAATTAATTCTTAAATTTGTGATACTTCCACAATAAAAGCATATATCAATCAGTTTACATTCGTGCAATTAAGGTATATACCTCTAATTTGATGACATCTCCTCATTGCACCCCTCTGCTGATTTATCCTGAAATTCTATTTAATGCGTCTGCAGCAGCCATAATATCCGTTCTTTTATTAAAGGGACCTACTCCAAACCTTACAGCGCCTATTTTTTCTGTTCCAATAGCCTTATGAGCTAACGGAGCACAATGAAGCCCGGGCCTTACTGCGATTTTATATTCAGAATCTAAAATATTTGCAACTTCGGAAGAATCCATTCCATCAATGTTAACAGGAACAACACCGCTTCTTAGTTCAATGCATTCCGGGCCGTATATTTTGATTTTAGGGTTTTTTCTTAATTCTTCAATGAATATGTCAAGAAGTATTTTTTCGTGGCTGTAAATCGATTCTATGCCTCTGTTTAAAATGTATTTAATTCCTGCATTTAATCCTGCAATACCGGGTAAGTTATGTGTGCCTGCTTCCAGTTTATCAGGATAAAAATTCGGATGCTCTAAACTGCTTGACCGGCTGCCGGTGCCGCCTTCTTTTAATTGTTTCATTTCTGTATCATTATTTATCAAAAGAACTCCCGTCCCTTGAGGACCTAACAATCCCTTATGGCCGGGGGCTGCCATAAAATCAATATTGTATTTTTTTAAATCTATATTTAAAACTCCTGCACTTTGTGAAGCATCCAATAGATACAGTATATTATGTTTTTTACATATTCTACCAATTTCTTCAATGGGGAAAATGGTACCAGTAAGATTAGAGACATGTGTTGTAACAATTAATTTAGTATTTTCTTTTATTGCATCTTCCAAATCATTTAGATTTATTGTTCCGTCCGGAGCACATTTTACAATTGTATTTTCCACTCCTGATTTTTCTAATTCCTTAATAGGTCTTAAAACAGAGTTATGCTCCATTTCAGTAGTAACCACATGGTCTCCGGAATTTAAAATACCCTTTATTGCAATGTTTAGACTGTCTGTCGCATTAAAAGTAAATATTACTTTCATCGGGTCATCTAAATTAAAAAGTTGAGCTAAGAGCTCTCTTGTTTCATAAATAATTCTAGCACCTTCTATTGCCATTGCATGGCTTCCTCTGCCGGGATTTGCTCCGTAAACGGTCATTGCTTTCATTACGCTTTTATATACTGATGAAGGCTTAGGAAATGTTGTTGCTGCATTATCTAAATATATCATAATATCACCTGCTGTTTTTATTTTCAATTTCATTATATGTAAATTACAGCATTTGGATATTATTTATCTTTATATACAACCTTCCCGTTACAAATGGTGTACTTAACCTTACCGCATAATTCTCTGCCTATAAACGGGGAATTCCTTGATTTAGAATAAAATTCATTTGCAATCCATCTTTCGTCAATGTCAAATATTACCAAATCACACTTATTGCCCTCTTTAATTCCTGTTTGTAAATTATACAGTTTTGCGGGGTTTACAGTTAATTTTTCTAAAAGTTGCATTACTGTAAGGTGCTTATTTTTTACTAAATATGTAATGCCAACGGATAAAGCAGTTTCCAAACCGATTATTCCGCTGGGAGCCTTTTTGAATTCTCTATTCTTTTCTTCGTTGCTGTGTGGAGCATGATCGGTAGCGATTATATCAATTGTACCATCCTTTAAGCCCTCAATTAATTTTATTCTGTCATTTTCCGTTCTCAATGGGGGATTCATTTTTGCATTTGTATTAAATTGAAGTATATCATCTTCCGTCATGGAAAAATGATGAGGTGAGGCTTCCGCACTGATATTTGCCCCCATTGACTTAGCCCACCTAATTATGTCAACTGATAAACCTGAACTTATATGTTGAAAGTTAACTTTTGCACCTGTTTCCAATGCTATAATACAGTCTCTTGCAACCATTACATCTTCGGCAAGATGAGATGCTCCCTTAATACCAAGTTTTTCGGATATTTTGCCTTCATTTATTCCCGGACTGTCTATAAAGCAAGGGTCCTCCTCATGAAAGCTTATCGGTAAATTTAATCTTTTCGCTTCCAACATAGCATCTAATACAATATTTGCATCCCTTATTGGAAATCCGTCATCAGAAAATCCTACTGCCCCGTACTTTTTTAATTCTTCCATGTTTACGATTTCGGTACCTTTTAATCCCTTAGTTACTGCGGCAGTTTGCAAAATATTTATCGGCAAATTTTCTTTCATATCATTTATGTACTTAAGAGTTTCTATATTATCTACTGCAGGGGAAGTGTTAGCCATACATACTACCGTTGTAAAACCGCCTCTTACAGCTGCTTTTGAGCCTGATAATATATCTTCCTTATATTCAAATCCCGGCTCTCTGAAATGCACATGCACATCTATTAATCCCGGAGCTATGATTTTACCTTCAGCATTTATAACTTCATCTTTTTTTATATTAATATTTTTATGTATCTTTGTGATAATGCCTTCCTCAATCAAAATGTCGGCAACTTCATCCACCTTTGATTGCGGGTCTAATATCCTTCCGCTTTTTATAATCATTTTTCTCCTGCTTTCTTTGCCCTATTAATTTATTATATCATAAGTGCAAGCCGCAAAATCGGGTTGCTTCACACCGATACAATGAATACATAAGAGCAAAACACAAGTTTTTGCTTCATTGATAGTATTCATTATATCATAAGTGCAAGCCGCAAAATCGGCCTGACTCACACCGATGCAATATCCATTATTCATATAACCATTAGGTTATAATATTTTTGATTCATTATAACACAATATGATTATAATGAAAATAATACAAAAAAATATTCCCTGCTGTCTGCAGAGAATATTTTTTTGGTTATTTTATTTCAATTTTTCCATTAGCTTATCATATTCTTCCTGTTCCTGAGTTGCATAGGAATCTCGTTTATAGTAATGAGTGTGAAGATACTTGTGGGAAACATGACTGTTAGGTTCCTTCAAAAATTCTTCATACAGCTTTATTACTTCAGGATTTTTGTGCGACTTCCTAAGTGGCAGAGACTTGTCAAGCTCATATAATGCATCTGCACGTTTAGATTTCGGATTAACTTCAAGTCTTTTCTTTGCTGATACGTGAGATTGACCTCCTCCATGCACACATCCTCCGGGGCATGCCATAATTTCTATGAAATGATATTCCTTTTCGCCATTTTTCACAGCTTCCAAAACCTTTGCCGCATTGGCTGTTCCGTGAGCAACTGCAACTTTAATTTCGGTATCTTTACCATCGATGGGAAGTACTACCGATGCTTCCTTAACCCCATCAAGACCCCTTACGCCTTGATACTCAAAATTATCCAAATCCTTACCTGTCAGTATGTCTGCTACCGTACGGAGCGCTGCTTCCATAACTCCGCCTGTTGCACCGAAGATTGCACCTGCTCCCGTATATTGTCCTAATATGCTGTCAGGTTCCTCATCAGGAAGGTTGACAAAATCAATTCTTGCTTGTTTAATCATATCACCTAATTCTCTTGTAGTTAATGAAACATCAACATCTCTCAGTCCGTCTACTTCCATTTCAGGTCTGTTTGCTTCTGTTTTCTTTGACGTACATGGCATTACTGATACAGAGAATATCTTTTTCGGGTCTATACCTGCTTTTTCAGCATAGTAGGACTTTACAATTGCACCAAACATTTGCTGTGGAGATTTACATGTTGATAAATTATCCAAAAATTCAGGATAATTTAATTCGCAGTAACGAATCCATCCCGGGGAGCAAGAAGTTATTAAAGGCAGCTTACCGCCGTTTTTAACTCTGCTTAAAAGCTCTGTTCCTTCTTCCAAAATTGTTAGGTCCGCTGAAAAGTTTGTATCAAATACTTTGTCGAATCCGAGTCTTTTTAATGCTGCAACCATTCTGCCGGTCACATCTGTTCCAACAGGCAGCCCGAATTCTTCTCCAAGTGATGCACGAACTCCCGGTGCAGTTTGCACTACAACAAATTTTTCGGGATCATCTATGGCATCCCATACATCGTCAATATATGTTCTTTCTCTCAAAGCTGCCACCGGACATGCCTGGATGCACTGTCCGCAATATACGCAGGGTACATCCTTCATGCTGTAATCAAATGCGGGAGCAACTTCTGTAACAAATCCTCTCTTCGTGAAATCCAATATTCCTATTCCTTGTACTTCTTTGCATGTGCTGACGCATCTTCCGCAAAGAATACATTTGCTTGTATCTCTTACAATGGAATATGACAAATTATCAATTTTTGCTTCTCTCTTTGTACCTTGATATTCTATGTCACTGATATTCATTTCATCACAAAGCTTTTGCAGCTCACAGGTACCGTTTCTCAGACAGGTGAGGCATTCTCTGTTGTGATTTGCAAGTATCAGCTCTAAATTCATTTTAACGGCATTTCTTACTCTTTTTGTATTCGTCCTTACATTCATACCTTCCTGTACTTGAAGCACACAGGTTGCAGGCAGGTTTCTCATCGGAACACCTTTTATATCAACTTCTGCAATACATAGTCTGCACGCGGCTATTTCATTTATATCCTTTAAATAGCAAAGGGTTGGTATATCTATTCCTGCTTCCCTAGCTGCCAAAAGCACTGTATAATCTTTCGGTACGCTGACCTCTATTCCGTTTATAGTTAAATTTACTTTATCCATGTTTGCACCAGCCTTTCTACTTCTTGATAATTGCATGGAACGTACAAGCATCCATACAAGCACCGCACTTAATACACTTATCCTGATTGATTATATGAATTTCTTTAACCTTACCCTCAATTGCTCCTGCAGGACATATTCTCGCACATTTTGTACATCCCCTGCAATCCGCGGTAATAAAATATTTCAAAAGTGACTGGCAAACACCTGCCGGGCATCTTTTTTCATTAACATGGGCTTCATATTCATCTCTGAAATATTTTAATGTTGATAATACAGGATTTGGTGCAGTCTGACCTAAACCGCAAAGTGAGGTTTCCTTGATATTAATAGCAAGTTTTTCTAAATTATCAAGGTCCTCCATTGTGCCTTTTCCTTCTGTAATTTTATTTAAAATTTCCAGCATTCGTTTTGTACCTTCCCTGCAAGGAGTACATTTGCCGCAGGATTCATCAACCGTAAAATCAAGGAAAAATCTTGCAATATCAACCATACAGTTATCTTCATCCATTACTATCATACCACCGGAGCCCATCATAGAGCCGGCTGCGGTAAGACTATCATAATCTATTGGAGTATCTAAGTGCTTCGTGGTGAGACATCCGCCTGATGGACCTCCTGTCTGAACTGCCTTAAATTCTTTGCCGTTAGGACATCCTCCGCCTATATCATATATAACTTCTCTAAGTGTTGTACCCATGGGAACTTCAACAAGACCGGTATTATTAATTTTTCCGCCTAAGGCAAATACTTTTGTTCCCGGTGATTTCTCGGTACCGAAACTTCTAAACCATTCAGGACCTTTGAGTATTATTTGTGGGATATTTGCAAGTGTTTCCACATTGTTTATAACTGTAGGTTTTCCCCATAACCCTTTGTTAGCAGGAAATGGCGGTTTATTTCTGGACATTCCTCTTTTGCCTTCCAATGACTGTAACAAGGCTGTTTCTTCTCCACAGACGAAAGCACCTGCACCCAATCTTATTTCTATATCAAAATCAAAACCTGTATTGAATATGTTTTTCCCTAAAAGACCTAATTCCCTGGCTTGTTCTATTGCAATTTTCAATCTGCGAACTGCTATGGGATATTCCGCTCTTACGTATATATATCCTTTTGTAGCTCCAATTGCATAACCTGCTATTGCCATAGCTTCCAATACTGCATGCGGGTCACCTTCCAAAACACTTCTGTCCATAAATGCTCCCGGGTCACCTTCGTCAGCGTTGCATATTATATATTTCTGGTCTGCCTTGTTGGGAGCTGCAAAGCTCCATTTCATTCCTGTCGAGAAACCGGCTCCGCCTCTTCCTTTTAACCCTGAATCCTTGACTAATTTAATAACTTCATCGGGAGTCATTTCCGTAAGAACCTTGCCAAGTGCCATATATCCGTCTCTTGCTATATACTCGTTAATGTTCTCGGGATTTATTAGCCCGCAATTACGAAGTGCGACTCTCTTTTGTTTACTGTAAAAATCAACTTCGCTTAAAGCTTTTAGTTTTTCATCCTTTATACTTTCATCATACAAGTATTTTTTTACTATTCTTCCTTTTAATAAGTGCTCTTCAACTATTTCATCAACTCTGTCAACAGTCATTCGAGCATAAAATGAACCTTCAGGATATATAATTACTACCGGACCCACTTCACAAAGACCAAAGCAGCCGGTACCAATAACCTGTACTTCATTATCTAAATTTACTTCTTTTATTTTATCAATAAATCTTTGTCTAATTTGAGCAGAATTAGAAGAACTACAGCCCGTTCCACCACAAACCAACACATGAGATCTGAAAATCTTCATAACCATCCTCGCTTTCTACCGTTAATTTTCTGAGCCTATTGTATATTCAACTACAACTCTGTTATTAGCCAAATGTTCGGATACAATTCTTTTAGCTTTTTCAGAGTCAACATGAATATAAGTTACCTTTTCCTTACCTGGAGCATAGATTTCAACTATTGGCTCATAAGTGCACATTCCTATGCAACCGGTCTGTACAACCGACACATTGTTCAAATTTCGTTTTGCTACTTCTTCTACAAATGTGGCTAAAACAGGTCTTGCACCGGCAGATATTCCGCAGGTTGCCATGCCTACCACAACACGCACATCCTTATCGGTATTTCGCATTTCAATATTCTTAATTGATTCATCTCTTAACTTTTTTAATTCTTCCAATGATTTCATAATAACCCCCTACTTATATTTTGCCAGAATTTCAGGTATTTTTTTCGGCTCTAATTTTCCGTAGACGTCTTGGTCTATCATCATTACAGGAGCAAGGCCGCAACAACCCAGACAGCGAGTAGCTTCAAAAGTAAATAAATTATCCTGCGTAGTTCCACCTACCTTAACATTTAATTCTTTTGTCAGTTTGTCCATAATCAATTGCGCGCCTTTTACATAGCATGCTGTACCGAGACATACTCCAATTTTGTGCTTCCCTTTAGGTTCAATGGCAAATTGTGTATAAAATGTGGCAACTCCATACACTTCAGCTAACGGAACATCTAATTCGGAAGAAATAAATTTTTGAACTTCTATCGGCAAATATCCGAAAATATCCTGAGCTTTATGCAATACCTGCATTAAGGATCCGTCCACATCCTTAACTGAATCAATGTACTCCTTAAGCTCAATAAAAAGCTTTTCATTTGCCTTTACATCCAGTGCTTTTGTCAAAATAATAACCTCCTCATTGCATTCTTGATATTTATAAATATTATATTATTTCGTTAATTAATTGTCAATTGATTTCAAAAACATTAACTTAAAAGAATGCAAATCTCATGAAATGATTACCATAATTAATCAAATTTTGACTTTTTTCGCATTATTTTTACTAAAAGAAATTATATCTTATATGCAAATTATAAATATGTATATTCAATATAAATATTAATAAAAAAACATAGGTCTAATAATTAACAAACGTTGGGAAAGGTTGGAAATGCATAGTTATAATGATATAATGATGTGATGGGTGGAAATGTATAAATAGTGTCAAAGCATCACAGATGGTAGGACGGCGCATGAGGATGCACCATCCGGTGGGTTAGGTCATACTCAATCTTCTATTTTTAATAAATCCAGTATTCTGTTTAAATCGTCACTGCTCGTGTATTCTATTTCAATTTTCCCCTTATCTTTTTTGTTTTTGATATTAACCCTTGTTGAAAATCTTTCTGTCAGCAATTCCTCCAAATATACTATATATTTATCTTTTGCGGGCTTTTCTCTGCGTTGCGGTTTTTTCGAAGAGCGTACTAACTTTTCTACATCTCGTACACTTAAATTGTCTCGTATTATAATATCCGTCAGGGATTTTTGTTTTTCTTTGTCCAAGCTTAGTATTGCTCTGCCGTGACCCGCAGTAATTAAGTTTTTAATAATTTTGTCCTTCACATATTCATCTAGATTATTAAGTCTCATTATATTAGTCACATATACTCTGGACTTTCCTACTATGTTTGACACCTGTTCCTGAGTTATGCCGTACCTGTCCATAATAAATTGATAAGCATTCGCCTCATCTATCGGATTTAAATCTTCCCTTTGAATATTTTCAATCAATGCTAATTCAGAGGCATTTTTATTTTCTATATCCCTTACTATAGAAGGTATTGTTTTTATATTGGCATTTTTGCAAGCTCTCCATCTTCTTTCTCCTGCAATTATAGTGTAGAGCTCACCATCTTTTCTTAAAATTATAGGCTGAATAACACCATATTTTTTTATGGATTCCGTAAGTTCATCTAACTTATCCTGTTCAAAAAGCTTGCGAGGCTGATTTGGGTTTGGGGAAATCAAATCAATATCTATTTCATGGATTTTTTCATAATCTTCCTTTTCTAAATCTTCGGGTATTAATGCCGATAAGCCTTTGCCTAATGCTTTTCTCTTTGCAGCCATACTATTTTCTCTCCTCAATTATTTTTAATAAATTCTTCAGATAATTTTATATATGCAATGCTTCCTTTTGATTTATCGTCATATAGCATTATAGGCTGTCCAAAGCTTGGTGCTTCGGCAAGCCTTATACTTCTCGGTATTACTGTTCTATATACTTTATCCTTAAAATATTTTTTGACTTCCTCAACAACTTGTATCGAAAGATTCGTTCTGCCGTCAAACATATTCAAAATAACGCCTTCGATTTCAAGCTTAGGATTTAAATTTTTCTTTACAAGCTTAACAGTATCAATAAGCTGTCCTACTCCTTCCAAAGAATAGTATTCGCATTGTATCGGTATAAGTACGGTATTGGATGCTGTAAGAGCATTTAATGACAACAGGCCCAAGGAGGGCGGACAATCCACCATAATAAAATCATATTTGTTTTCAATTAAATTTATTTTTTCCCTTAATGTTTTTTCCCTGAATTTAGTATTGGTAAGCTCAATTTCAGCACCTGCAAGCTGAATATTTGCGGGAGTAATATCCAGGTTTTCTATTTCCGTCTTGAAAATAATTTTGTTGATGTCGTAATCTTCAATCAATACATTGTAAATTGTATATTCCAGTTTATTTTTGTTAAATCCGAATCCGCTGGTTGTGTTTCCCTGAGGGTCTATATCAATACTAAGTACTTTCTTT
>Ga0265293_10005155_pt1 | contig 22135 bp, 10 predicted proteins | sample Munlanlewell138R_FD_192505 | JGI IMG/M metagenome (GOLD analysis project Ga0265293, IMG submission 192505) | Leachate microbial communities from a municipal landfill in Southern Ontario, Canada - Leachate well 138R | ecosystem: Engineered > Solid waste > Landfill > Unclassified | place: Canada... | reverse complement strand
CGCTTGCCCATGCTATTTTCTGTTTATAAAAATCCTCCCAATAACTTATACTATCCTGTGTTTCAAACCATTTATTATTAGTTTTTTTTCTTGCTCCTCTGTCTCCAGTTTGCTTTAACCTATCGTATCCAAAACTTAATAAATGGGCTTTTACAGCAGGATATTTCTCAATGTCAATTTTCAAACTTGGGAATGTAGTTATCAAATATAAATCAGCGAAGTTATAACCGTAACGCTTAATATCACGACCCCTAAGAATCGGTCTAATAATCTCGGCAGATTTAGGATCTTCATTTATAAGTTTGTCTTTTGTTGTACCGTCAATTATAAAAGCTTCATTGTAGCCAGTTAAAATTCCACGATAAATATTAATATCCCAATCTTTTAGAGGTGTGCCTACTGCTTCAATTTTTCGTTTTATACTTTGCTCAATAGGGTTTAAAATTATCCAACTCTCTTTTGTCGAAAAATCACATTTTGTTCCTTCTTGTCTAACAAAAACGCTCAATTCATTTAACACCTTTTCTTTTACAATACAAGCCAAGGTTTTTTGTTGGTTTTTATCCTTAGTAAACATTAAAATATTCACATCTACCGTAGCCGCATCAAATATTTTCTGTCCAGCAAAATCAATCAGTAAAATTGGGTTAGTATGTTCTGCAAAAAACTTCCGGGTACTTTCTCCATATCCAGCACGCATCCACTTGTTTGATGTAATGTATGTTAGGGTTCCTTTTGGTTTAAGTATTTGCCATCCCTTTTCATAAAATAATGAATAAATATCACCTGTACGAGCAAACGTATTATAAGCTAATTTTTCAAATTGTTTTGCCAGTGTGCCACCATTCTTTTGGAGTTGCACATACGGCGGATTCCCAATCACCACATCAAAACCGCCTTTCTCTCTCCATACTTCTGAGAAAAAGAGCTTAAAATCAAAATCTATTTTGTATCCCGCAAATTGTTCAGCAGAATCTAAAAGTTCACGGATTTTGGTGTTTATCTCTTGCCGTATTTCTTTCTTTTCCTTTTCGTTTGTTAGGTTGTAAAACTTTTCTTTCAGCTTTTCTAATTCTGCTTCTACTTTTAAATCACGCATAGCATTTTCGGGCAAACCAATCAAAGAATTCCCGCTAACTATTTTGTAATCCAAGTTTGGTAAAGTTTCAATGGGGTCAAGGTCGTCTTCGTCCACCACCAAGCTTAGCCACAAACGCAAACGAGCAATATCAATTGCAGAACTGTCTATATCCACTCCATAAATACTTTCTTGTATAATATGGCGTTTCAGCCTGTAAACATAACGGCTTTCATTAATGTTTTCCCTGTGCTCAAAACCGAAATCTTTTAGCTTTTTGGTCAAGTAATCATAAGTCAAATGTGGTTTCAACACTAACATGGCTTTTACCAATTCATGTAATAATCCCACAGGAAAAGCACCTGAACCAATAGCAGGGTCGCAAATTTTTATATCACTTAATTTTTGGTCTATCAAGTCGGCATTCTTGCGTATGCTCTCGGGCAATTGATATTTATAGGTTTGGCTTTCGCCTTTGGCAACTACGCGTTCATCATTTTCCAATGCAAAATGCCCTTCACGTATAAAAATTTCAATATCTTCTTTGTTTACTCCAATAAACTCCCCTCCTTTTAAGGAGGTGTGGCTCGAAGAGCCGGGGTGGTCCCACCCAAAATTACTCTTTACCTCTTCCAACAAACCTTCCAGATTATCCCAAACCCATTTGTTTTCAAACCTTAGAACCTTGATTCCACAATGTTGCAAAAATAAATCTCTCTCATAATCATATTGGGCTTGAGTAGCTTCAAAATGCCCTTGTCCATCTAATTCAATGGCCAAATTTTCGCTTGGGCAATAAAAATCAAGAATATAATTAGCAACACTATGCTGTCGCCTGAATTTTCTGCCAGCTAATTGTTTGCCCTTTAACAAAGTCCATAGTTTTGCTTCGGCAGGGGTAAGATTATTTCTTAGTTTTTTTCGGAATGTTTTTAAGTGAGGTAGATTATTAATTGATTTAGCAACCCCTCCGTTCTCCAAATGCACCCCTTTATCAGGAGAAGTGCTTTGGGGGGTGTTCAAAGCATTATCCAAATAATGTATCAAACTTTCTTGACACATATAGTGTACAATTTCTCTTGGTGTATAAAAAGCTCCCTTACTTTTCCTCTCGGTGATGTCGAGCATGTTTTCAAATACTTTTCCCAACATTTCTGGGTCCACAGCTACTTCTTTATCTAATGGCTCGTCTTCCTTAATTGTAAAGTTGTATCTGTCAAATACATCTAAAATTCCTGTGCCTATATCACCTGCTTTATTTTTTTCTTCGTTTCGGAATAAATTTTCTGGGAGACTAATTGCTGCATTTTTCCAATCATAATCTGCCTCAAATAAACCACCATTCAAAAATGGAATTCGGCAATCAAAACGTTCGTAGTAAGAATTTGCATTAGTTCTTTCCTTAGCCAATGCTTCATAAAAAAGATATTGAAGTTTGTCTTTAAAAAAGTTTAGATTTTCAGTTTTTGCTTGTTTATAAAGTTCTTGGACAAAATGTTTTTTTCCTTTACCCCAAGGCTGATTTTTTTCAACACCCAACCAACCTTTTTTCTGTAAAAAATATAAAAATACGATTTGTCCTAATAGTTTTTTTGTAAATCTGGCATTATCTATACCTGAGTTTAGAAACTCTGCTTTTACCTTGTCATCATTTTCAAAATGCTCATACAATTTAATATATAAATCTTTGTATTGATTAAAGAATTCGTCTGTAACTTTTTCAATGCTGAAAGCGGTTTCTAAGTCTTCTATACTAGGGTTGTTGGCAATATTTTGTAATACAGGCAATAACTGATTTTTGGCGGTATACGCTTTTTCGTGTTCACCTACCAAAAAAGAATAACGTTTGGCCGGTGTAAATTTTTTTTCGATTTTTACCTTGCCCTTATCTTCATCTAATTCTGAGCTGTATTCTAATTTAATAAATGAAAACCGCCAATCGGCTCCTTTATCTTCACTGCTGTAAAAAGCTACTAAGGCATAATCTTTTTCAAATTTACCTAAGTGCTTAATTACAAAATTTCTAAGTGTGGTTCTTGCCCTTTCTAATTTATTTACGGATTTTACCTCTACAACTAACACATCCAAGGCTTCGCCCTCGGGGTCAATATATTTTCCAATGCGTTTGTAAGAATTGATATGTTCTTTGTAATCCTCCCAAATATATTTTCCGTAGTAAGATTTTACTTTATCACCTTGCTCTAAATCATTCAACAGATTTTTAACAAATAAAGTAAATTGTTCTTCACTAAACGCCTTGTTGAAGGTTTTTTCTATAAGTTCTTGTGCTTGTTTTTTGTCCATTTCTTTATATATTTTGGAACGCAGATAACGCTGATTTTGCAGATTTACACCGATAAAAGTAAAAGTAAATCTGTTTAATCTGTGTCATCAGCGTTCTATTGTTCATTGGTAAATAATATTTTTGGTACGCAGATAATACATGATTTCTTAATTTAAACTGATAAAAACCAGCGTAAATCTGTTTAATCTGTGTCATCAGCGTTCTATTGTTCAAGGGTAAATAATATTTTTGGCACGCAGATAATACATGATTTCTTAATTTAAACTGATAAAAACCAGCGTAAATCTGTTTAATCTGTGTCATCAGCGTTCTATTGTTCAAGGGTAAATAATATTTTTGGCACGCAGATAATACATGATTTCTTAATTTAAACTGATAAAAACCAGCGTAAATCTGTTTAATCTGTGTCATCAGCGTTCTATTGTTCATTGGTAAATATTTTACGTTTAAACTCTGGCGTTTTCCCAAAATTAAGAAGCAAACCAATTTCTATTTCAGTCGCTTTGAGATAATTGATTAACTGAAATTCGTGTTCTTCACAAAGAGCTACCGCAGCCTTTAATTCGATAATCACTTTCTCATCTACAATTAAATCAGCAAAATAGTCACCAACCTCTTGTCCTTTGTAAAAAACTTTAATTCTACGTTGCTTTTCAACAAATAATCCCATATTTCTGAGTTCTAAGAACATTGCGTTTTCATACACCTTTTCGAGAAAACCAAAACCAAGCGTATTGTACACTTGATAAAAAGCTTTTATTATCTTCTCTGTAATGTCTTTATGTTTATATTCCTTGTAACTCATATTTGTGTTTTATTTAATTAAGTACCCCGAAAGAATTACCTCGCGTTTTTGAAACTTCTTGGTGGTCTGTGTCTCTTCAATACCTATATGTCTAATATGTTTCTTCAAAATATTTAATATTTGCAGTGGGTTTGTTGTTTTTTCCATTTCTTTTTTAATTAACTGTGCTGTTTTTTTGGCAATACTCCCTTGTGCCAAGATTTCACGAACGCCATTTAAAAAATCGTCATCATAATCTGTAAACCCTTTAAAATTTTTAAACGTTTTATCTTTCAGTCTGGTTTCAATATATTTAGCATTTGATCGACCTCCGCCTCCTTTAATTAGTTCTGTGCCAATAGTAGTATCTGATTCAAAACGTGATTTGTTGGTTTGTAATAAATCATAATACTCATTTGGAATATTAGCACGTTTAGTGTCTGGTTTACATTCCAATTCATTTACGGCATCAAAAAAAGTTATTTCATTTGATTTTCCATCTTGATTTTTATAAAACTTTTTGAGTTTGCCTATTCGGAAAAATGTTATTAATTGGTCTGCATCTAATTTTTCTTTTTTCAAACCTGAACGGGCTTTTTTTGGTAAATTCTTAATTTTCATAAATAGTTCAGGATTTTCGTCTCTGATTTCGCGCATTAGTTCCAAATATTTTAATTCCGAATCGCCTTCGCCATATTCACCGGTATAAGCGGATTTGCTATTTAATTTGTTGAATAATTCTTGGCTTCCAAATTCTTCTCCATCACTTAAATATTTTGCGTCTTCGCCCAATATATCGTGAAACATTTGTATTTTATTAGTAATATTTACTTCCAAACCAAGATATTTATCGGATTGTGTGCTAGGAAAAAAATTAAAAATATGAATTTTTGAAAATTGACTGCCCAAACGGTTTACACGCCCTGCTCGCTGCAATACGCGTGTTGGATTCCAAGGTAAATCGTAATTTATCAATACATTAGACTTATGCAGGTTGATGCCTTCTGCTAAGACATCTGTTGAAATTAATATTTTTAAATCGTCTTTTTGTCCTTTGTAATTCGGATTAAAATTGGCATTTATAATATCTCTTGAAATATTGTGGTTTGACCTAAGTTTTTTATCAGTATGTCGTCCGCCAATGCTGGAATAAAACATTACTTTGCCCTTAAATTCGTCTTGCAATGCCTCGTAAATATAATCGCCTGTTTCTTTTGATTCCGTAAAAACAACCAATTTGTTCTTTTTGAGAGCTGTGCTTGATTTTAATTCTTTAATAAATGTTTCTAATTTAGGATCAGTACTTACATTCGCCCAAAGTTTTTTCACTTCATGTAAAATATCAAGGTCAAAATTCAGTTTGTCTATAAATTCTTTTGTAAAATCTGCCGAATCATATTTCTGTGCTTTTTCTTCTTCAACAAATTCTTCTAAAAGTTCAATATTATCATTTTCTATCAAGTCGTAAACATCTATTTTCTTGCTGATATAAACAGTTCCGTTTTTATACATCTCTATAAATTTTTCATAAGATATAATAAAACGGTTTATACTTTGGCGAAATGCATGAAAACTGCTTTCCAAACGTTTTACCAAAATACCTTTCATAAATCCACCCACATTGCGTTGTTGCTGCCTTTCAAACTCACTTAAATTTTTATTTCCATTATAATAAAGTAAAGGCGTGTAGCGTGCATAAGTGAACTCTTGCAGTTTTTTAATGGTATTATTGAAAATTATTTCCAATTCTCCCTCATATTCATAAACTATTTTTTGTGGATTGTCTAAATCAGGAAAGCTCAAACCTTGCAAGTGCATGTCCTGTTTGAAATAAGTCATTACATCAGTTCTTGTTCTGCGAACCATAACATAACGCAAAATACTATTTCTAATATCATCAGAAATTTCTTTAATCAGTTTTTTGTATTCAGGATCGTCTTTTTCCAATTTTGCTAATTTAGTTCTAAAATTAGAAAAGTATTTTTCCAAATTTGGTATTCCCGGGATAGTTGAATTTTTTGGTGCTTGAAATAATTTCAATTGAGCAAAAATATCATCAACAGTATTGTTCAAAGGTGTTGCTGTTACCAAAATAATTTTTTTCCCTCGGCAAATGTCCAATAAATTGGCATAGGATTGTGTTCCTTCATTTCTAAAACGGTGAGCCTCATCGACTACAATATAATCGTAACGCTCAATTCCTTTTTTTATGATATGCTCTAACTTTCCCAAAGATTCCACTTCAAAACTTCTTATGCCAAAATTAAAAAGCGAATCTTTCCAATATTCTTTCAAAACGGGCGGACAAATAACAAGCGTTCTGCCTTTTAGTTGTTGAAGCAGTAGGGCAGTGATAAAAGTTTTACCTAAACCAACCACGTCTGCTAAGAAAACACCCTTGTAGGTTTCCAAAATCTTTTTCGCTTGAATAGCTGCCTGATTTTGGTATTTCAATTTCATAAAACCATCCGGAAGAAAGGGTTCAAATTCATCAGCCAAATTTATGTCTTCTTCTAAATACTCGTAAATTAGTTTTAAATATAGTTCGTAAGGCAAGATTTTGTCGTTAAGCCAAGTTCCGTTTTGAATTGTGTCAATAAAATCTTCTGAAATATCAACCGATTCTTTCCACAGCGTGTTAAACTGGTTTTCGGCAAAAACCACATCACTTTTGCTACGCAATTCTACATTAAATTCGCGATTTGCCACAAATCCTGATTCTGAAAAATTACTTGATCCCGTAATTACAAAACCATAATCACGGTCTTCGGGTTTAAATTTTCCTATATAAACTTTTGCATGAATATTTTTGGACGGATATGCCCTAATTTCTAATTTTTTACCATTTCCATTGTGAATTTTATCGAATTCAGGGTTTTGGCAATCTCTTTTTAAAAATTCAATAAATTTACCTACTCCTTTTTCAAGTTGGATATCGTTTTCCTCAGTATTCTCAATTTCTTCTTTTAAATTTTGTTGGTATCTTTTTTTTGTTCTTTGGTAAGATTCAAAATCTATTTCCCCATTTTGCCCTTGAGTTTGAATTATATCATAAGAATCTCTGTCCACACTAAGCCCAACAAGAATTCTAATTTTGTCAACAGGTTCTAATGTTGCATATAATTGATAAAAACCGCTTGCTCTAAAATATCCAACAAGCACATCAAAATTTTGAGTATCTTTAAGAGTTGATTTGAATCTACTTAATAAAGAATGTCCTTCTTCATTGGTAAAGAAAGTCAAATCTGTTTGGTCTATTTTATTATTTATATTCATATTTATTTGCAAATTTTCATATTGTTCAGTCCTTTTTCCAAGTTGGTTTTCAAAAATATTGACATTATAATATTTGAACTAATTTGTCAAAAATACAATTTTTTTTTAGTTTTGTCATCTTTGCATCTAAAAAATTACCAACTATTAATATTTACAAAAAAACAAGCACTTTTATTCAAGAAACTTATGTTTGTAAAACCAAAAAAAACTCCGACTTTTAAAACTCGAACCGATTTGATGACAAAAAACGAAACTTTATTGATGGAATTACGTATAATCTAGATGGGGTTGTATTGTTTTACAAAAAAAGTGGGGTTTTGGCGGGATTTTTGTTGCAAAGCAAAACAAAAATCATGACAAAACAAGCATAATATTTCAACAAATTCAGAACAGGTAAATAATTTAGCTTTTGACTCATCTTCGAGCATTGAGCGAAGCGAAATGCAAGAAGCCAAAATTCGTGTAAATCCGTGTAATTAGTGGTTGTTTCTCTTCGAGTTTTGAGCGTAGCGAAAAACGAGAAGCCTCTTTCGACTTTCGACTTTATAGACTTTCAACTGTTTAAATTCGTGTAAATCCGTGTAATTAGTGGTTGTTTCTCTTCGAGTTTTGAGCGTAGCGAAAAACGAAGAAGCCTCTTTCGACTTTCGACTTTACAGACTTTCGACTTTATTCATTTCTTTGAAAAAAATTATTCCTTTGGCATTTTATCTCTAACAATTTTAAAAAAATATTTTTCAAAATCTTCTGACGGAGCAGGAGCAGGAGACATTAATAAACTTCCGCCTGGGTCAATTAGAAAATAACTTGGATAAGTATTTATTTTATATGTTGATATTGTTTTGGAATTAATTTCTGTAAATAAAAATGTCCAATCAAGTTTATTTTTGTTTATAAAAAGTTTAGCTTCATCAATATTTTCATCAGTTAGAATACTTATGAAATTACACACGCCTTTATATCTATTGTGCAAGTTTTTCATTAAATTAAACTCTATTTGTGATGTGTATGTTTTTGTGTTTGCAAACTGTATATATGTATATTTATTTTTAAATTCGTTTAAGCTATGTATCTCACCTAAAGTATCGGGTAAGTCAAATGGTGGTGCTATTGTTCCCCTTGCCATACTTAAAGTATTATCTGCAATATTTTGAGCAATATTTTTGTGTAGAGGATATTGGGTTGAAAGGTGTAAAGAATCTAAAGTTAATAATAAAGGTAGCCATTGTAAATTACCTCCTCCAAAAGCATCGTTCAAACCTTTTAAAATTACTAGTTCTTGAAATTGATTATTTCGCAGTGATAAATTTCTGTTTAAGAATTTTTTTAACCGGCTTATACTATGTCCGTAAGTTATTATAGCGTAAAGTTTATCGCCATGTGGAGCTACTAATAGTAAATCAAAATATTTTGCATAAATATTATTAAATAAATCCATATAAGCAGGATTATCGTATAGTACCGGCGATTTTGTGTAATATGCATAAACTACTTGGTCTTCATATTTTTTTTGGGTTGCAATATTTTTTAGTGCGGCAATTCTATATTTTTTATAATCTTGAAAATATTGATTGTCGTATTCATTAAATTTTAAGTTTATTTCTTTTATAAAAGTATCAACATCAGTTTCTAGTCCGTTCAGGTATATTTCAATATATTTTAATTCTAAATATCGGTAATAATAATAATCAAAATCTATAATTAAATAATTTAAGTCTGTAGGTTTCAGGTTTTTAATTCCAATATGTATTGTTTCATTACTAAAAAAAGGATTAAAAAGGTCTGCCTCTGATTTTTCGTTAAATGGTGGAAGAATTAATTCATAATTAGCCTCAGGTTCTGCATAAAAATACGCATGATAAACTCCAAATTCTGCAAAAACATAAGTAATATCTTCTATTTCAAAATCTATTTCAAAATTTCCTTGCTTATCAATTTCTAATTCAAATATTTCTTCTTTAATAAAACTTATTCTATCAGAATATTTATAAAAAATTATCTTGTTAGAAGCATATTCTTTTGCTTCTCCAAATATATGTACATTTGCAGAATTAGCTACTAAAGCCAGACTTGTAAATAAAACGAGAAGTATATTTTTAAGTTTTATCATATTTTTATTCAAGTTGTTTTAATTTTCAATATTATTATAATAACTTGAAATGAGCTTATTTTATTTTATTAAGTTATTAAAAGCTTAGCGTTAAAAAACTATTTATAAAAAAAACAGCCCAAAAATATGGGCTGTTTTTTATTTTTTTTAGTATTTATTTATTTGTTCTAATATCTAGTTCGCTCATAATGTGTTGGCAATCATATAGTTTGTCTATTATCCACACTACATATCTCACGTCCACATTTATTGTTCTTTCTAGTTCTTCGCTAAACAATAAGTTGCTACACAGCCATTCCCAATTTCCGTCAAAAGCTAAACCTATTAATTCTCCTTTACCATTAATAATTGGTGACCCAGAATTTCCTCCTGTTATATCATTATCGCTTAAAAAACAAATTGGTAAATCTCCAGTTTCATCAGCATATCTGCCAAAATCTTTAGCAAGAATTTTTTCTTTAAGTTCGACTGGTACTGTAAACTCGTCGCTTGTTGGGTCTTCTTTTTCTAAAATTCCTTTTGAATATGTAACATAATGATAATCAACGCCATCGCTTGGTTTGTAAGAGTTTACAGTTCCATATGTTAATCTTAAAGTAGAGTTTGCATCAGGATAAAAAGTTTTATTTGGTTGAAATTCTCTTAACCCTTCAATAAATAATCTTTCGTTAACATCTATACCATCCATTGCTCCTAAATAAGACATTTGAGTTGACATTAAGTTAGAAAATATGCTAGTTACAAAACTAAAAATAGGATCATTGTTTAAGGTTTTATAGCTTGGTTTTTCAAGGAAAGCATCCATTTTCTCTTTATTTGTAAAAATAGATTTAGTATAAGCTGCTTGAATAAATTTTTCTATTGATTCTGCTTCGGTTTTTGCTTTGAATTTTTTGAAAATATAATCTGTAAATACTGCATTACGTCTTTCTGCTGGAATTTCTTCAATGTATAATTTTAATGTAGCTTCAAAAACTTTTCTATCAGTATCAGGAAAATATTTATCAAACATTTTGTTACTAGTTGATTTTAAGTTTGTAATAATAGCATCTATAGCAGTCTTATTATTTTTTTGGTCTTTTAAAAGATTTGCAAGATTCATAAATGCTTGAGCCGACATTACATTATCGCTTCCTTGTAATAGTCCCACAGATAAATAAATCATATCAACAGTTACAGGTCCAAATGCTTCGTAACTTTGTTTTAAATTGCTTAAAACATTTCCATATTTTTTATTTCTAGCATAGTCGCTTTCCACCCATTTTTGAAAATCTCTTTCTAATTGTTCTTTTTGTTGGATTGCGTCAGAATTTTTAAGAGTAAGAGCTTCTCCTTTAAAAAGTTTATGTCCATTTGCATTTGATGCATATGAATCTGCATTTGCTAATCTAATATTAATATCTGCGTCCATATCCACTTTTAGAGTTTTAAGTTTTGTTTCTAAAACAGTAACAATAGATGGGTTGAAAAAGTCTCTTTTGTAAATCATACCATATGAGCTAAGATATCTTTCTGTTTGTCCAGGATATCCCACAATCATTGCAAAATCGCCTTCTTCTATACCAGCTATGGATATTGGTAAATGATGTAGAGCTTGGTAAGGCACATTATCTTTGCTATATGATTTTGTTGGTTTTCCGTCTGGCGACATATAAACTCTAAAAACTGAGAAATCGCCAGTATGTCTAGGCCACATCCAGTTGTCTGTGTCGCCACCAAACTTCCCAATTGCTTGGGGTGGAGTTCCTACAAGTCTTACATCTCCAAATACTTCATAAACAAACAAATAATATTCTCCACCTTGATACATTTCTGAAACGGAAGCTTCGTAATGAGTGTCTTTTTTAGCTTCTTCGGCAATTTCTTTCCTTACTTTGTTTACCATTTTTTCTCTTTCGCTTTCAGAAGTTTCGTCAGTAATACCTTCTAAAACGCGATCAGTAACGTCTTCAATTCTCACAACTCTGCTCACTCTCATATCTTTAACCGAGAGTTCATCATCATAAGATTTTGCCCAAAAACCATCATCAAGATAATTATGTTCGGGCGAGCTAAGTTTAGTAATTGCTTCGTATCCGCAGTGGTGGTTTGTAAATAACAATCCTTTGTTACTAACTATTTCACCTGTACAAAAACCCATCCCTTGAGAGTTTTGTAATTGAAAAATAGCATCTTTCAAACTTGAATTATTTATGCTGTAAATTTCTTCGGCACTTAATTTACAACCAAGCTTTTGCATATCACCATAATTTAATTGTGCTATTTTATTTAATAGCCACATACCCTCGTCGGGTTTAGAAAATGCTCCAAATGAAAATAAAGCACTAATAAATAAAAGGATAAATTTTTTCATAAAAAGTAATTTAAAAATTGATAAATTTTAGATTAACAAAAGTGCATAAAAAGTTTAGAAAACAAAAATGTTTTTAGTTTTTTTATGTTAAAATAATTATAAAATTTTGATTTAGTTTTAATCGTCAGGGTTTTCTCTCATAAATTCTTCTGCTTTTTCCACCATATCTTTTGAGCCTACAAACAAAGGCACTCTTTGGTGGATATTTGTTGGTTGTATTTCTAAAATCCTATTTCCATATCCGTCTGTTGCCATTCCGCCGGCTTGTTCAGCCAAAAAAGCTATAGGATTACATTCATATAAAAGTCTAAGTTTTCCATTTGGTGCTGAAGCTGTTTTTGGATATAAATATATACCTCCTTTCAATAAATTTCTATGAAAATCAGCAACTAAAGAGCCAATATACCTTGAAGTAAGTGGACGTCCGGTATCTTTATCACTTTCTTGACACCATTTTAAATATTTTTTCACTCCTGAAGCAAATTTTACATAGTTTCCTTCATTTATTGAATAAATTTGTCCATTTTTTGGAGTTACCATATAATAATGCGACATACAAAATTCACCAATTGATGGGTCGTAAGTAAAACCTGTAGTTCCTAATCCTGTAGTATAAACTAACATTGTTGATGAACCGTAAATTATGTAACCTGCTGCTACTTGTTTTATTCCTGGTTGTAAAAAATCTTCATTAGTAACTTTGTCGCCTACAGGCGAAATTCTTCTATAAATTGAAAAAATAGTACCTACAGAAACGTTAACATCAATATTAGAGCTGCCGTCTAAGGGGTCCATGCAGATTACATAGCTTCCTTCTTTCGACATTTCGTCATCAAACACTATAATTTCATCACATTCTTCGGAAGCTATACCGCATACAATTCCGGAGGCTTGTAATGCTTTTGAAAAAACTTCATCTGCGTAAACATCAAGTTTTTGTTGTACTTCGCCTTGCACATTTACATTATCAACTTCGCCGATAATACTTGTTTCTAACCCGGCTTTGTTAATTTTGTTATTTACAATTTTTGCCGCTAAACCAATGTGCATCAACAATCTTGATAATTCTCCTTTTGCATAAGGAAATGCAGATTGCTTTTGAATAATTACTTCATTTAAAGTTAAAATACGTGAATTTGCCATAAAGATTTTTTTTGCTAAATTAAGATTTTATTTTCTCATTTCATAAATAAATTGTACTTTTACATTAAAAAATTATCTTATTACTATAATAAAATTAATTCTATTATTATGAAACTTAAAAAAATTGTGTTATTAGCTATTCCTTTTTTCCTTTTTAGCTGTGTTATTCAGCAAGATATTTATTTTAATAAAGATTTTTCAGGCTCATATAAGTATTCTTTTGATTTTAAAGAATATAATGAATATATGAATATAGAAACAGATGAGGAAGATGATGAAGATAATAATCTCTCTAACGAAGATTTTGAAGAGTACTTAAATTTTGTAAAATCAGGTTTAAGCAATGTTTATGGAATTGAAAATTTAAAAATTGTAAATAATGCAGACCAAGGCGAGGTTTACTTTTCTTTTGATTTTACCAATGTAGAATCACTAAATGAAGCACTTAAGTATGCGAATTTAATGGAAACTGAAACTAATGAATTTTCCTCTTATTTTGAAAAGAAAGGAAAAACCATTACTTATCTGAGACCTGAATTGCCAGAAGAAGAAGACAATAATGAAGATGCTGAACTAGATGATGATGATTACAGCAATTTATTTGTTTGGAAGTTTAATTTGGAATTTGCAGCAGATGTTAAAAATCACAATCTCGCAAAAGACACAACAATCTCTATTCAAAAAGCAGGTAGAAAATTTACAGAAACCAATAATATTTTTGATTATACTAAAAAAGAAACAAAATGGGTTTTTAAAATGAAGTGATTTATGAATAAGTAAAAAAGGCTGGTTTTAAATTTACCAGCCTTTTTTTGTATGTTTTTTATTCTTTCATTATTAATTTTGTAGCAATTCTATCTGTATTTTTATAAATATTTAAGAAATATATTCCAGCTTTAAGGCTTGACAAGTCAATGCTTTCGTTATTGCTATATTTTTGATTATTTATTATTACTTTACCAGAAATATCAGTTAAGCTAATAAAAATCATGGAATTAATTCTTTCGTCTATATTTATATAAAGTATTGAATTTGTTGGGTTAGGATAAACTGAAATTTGATTTTCTAAAGTTTCCAAACTAAGTATTTTTGTTATAACTGTTAAATTTAAGTTTACAATACTATCACAGCCAAATTCATTTACAAAATTAAATATATATTCGCCTGTTTCTGTTAACTCTTCTTCATTAATTATGAAAGTTTCACCTTGGTTAATAGTTTCGTTTAAAGTTATTTCATTAGTTGGATTAACAGTTAAATTTAAGTTTACAATACTGTCACAGCCATTTATTGATTCAAAAGTATAAGAATATTCACCTGCTTCAAAAAATTCTTCATCACCTATAAAATAAGATTCGCCTTCGCAAATAGACTCGATTAAGTTTGTTTCAAATTGTTCAACAAATTCCAAATTCAAATTCACTACACTATCACAACCATGAACTGTTGTAAATATGTGAGTAATGTTAGTGTTTTCAGTATAATTTTCTCCTGCAAATTCGTAAGAGCCATTTTCACAAACTTGAATATTTAGCGTATTATCATAAACCGGATTAACACTTAAACTCAAGTTATATCTATCATCACAGCCATAAGAATTTTCAACAATTATTTGGTAATCTCCAGCATAGCTAAACTCTTCTCCAAAAAATGTATAAGAATTTCCTTCGCAAATTTCAACATTTTCAAATGAATTTTCTGAAGGAAGAACGGTAATACTTTGATTAATTACTGCACCAGGACAATTTTCTGGATTATATGAACTAATAGATTTTACATCAAATTCAATTGTTGAGTTTTCTTCGTCATAATCAGGAATTATGCCACTTAGACTTGCGATTTTTGCATCCATATCTATTTCAACATTTACCCATTCAGGAAGTAGAAACTCATCAATTCCATCATCATTATTACCAATGGAATAAGTTAAGAAAAGTTCAGCTCCCGAGCAATATTCGGTTTCGCCTTCAATAAAAGCAATTTGGTTTTCATCGCAAACTGTAATTATTATATCTTCAGAAAATAAAGCTTGTGGGTTACTGCATGATGTAGCTGCTTTGTCTGCATGAGACGTTCCTGCTTCACCGCATCCCTCGTTACCATTTGAAGTAAAAGATTGTCCTAAAATTCCAGTTCCAGAATTAGAACACTTTTGAATTTCTGCCCTAAATTTATACATTCCTGGTTCGTTTAGTGTTAAGGATAGAGCAACTGGCCTATTTCTGCTTGTGCACCAATTGTCGAAAATTCCAAGAGTAAAAGCTTTATAGGTCGGCAAAAGTGGAACGGGTTTCACGCTTAAATACCCGCTTCCGGTAGTGATGTTTTCAGTAACATAATTATCTCCTTGCCCTCTCACTGTAAATTTTGCAGTGCCGTAAGGTGTAATACTTAAAACAGGTGCAGAAAAATCATCTTTAAATATTTCATAAAAGATAGCACATAAATCATCAACTAAGCCATAAGAATATACTCTGGCCGTACATTGGACTTCTTGTCCTACAAAGTAATAATCTTCTAATTCAGTGTACTCAACTTCTGGAATGTTAATCGTGTATTGTTGCGAAAAAGAAGTTTTAGAGTAGGCAATCAATACGAAAAATAAAAGTAAATAAATTGTTCTTGTCATGTCTTTAATTTTTAATTATTATTTTAGTTAAAATTAATTTTTCTTTTGAATAAATATTTAAAAAATAAACTCCAGTCATATAGTCTGATAAATTAATAGGTGTAAATTTTTCAAACCTGCGTTTATCTATTATTATTTGTCCGGTAATATCAGTAATGTTTATTGTAATTTCATTATTAATTTTATCATCAATTTCAATATAAAGCATAGAGTTTGTAGGATTTGGATATATTGAAATTAAATTCTCTAAATTAAAGTTTGATTTAATGTTTGTTGTATAAGTTAAACTTAGATTTACTATGCTATCACAGGCATATTCGCTTTCGAAATTGTAGGAATATTCACCGGCTTGGCTCAATTCAAAATCTCCAAAATAATATATCTCACCATGATTTATGCTTTCATTTAAATAAATTTCATAATTAGGAGCAAGAGTTAAATTAAGTTGTGTTCTTGTTGCACAATTCCATTCGTCAACTTCTGTATATGAATATTCACCTGCTTCATAAAGCTCTTCATTATTAAACACATAGCTTTCTCCTTCACATATTATTTCTTCAAAAACAATTTCGCTTGGAGTAATAATTAATTCTAAATGCCAAATATTAAAGCATCCATAGTTGTTTTCAAGTTCAATTGTGTAATTCCCTTGTTCGCTATAATCTTGTCCATGAAAAGTAAAAACCTCTCCTTCGCAAATATGTTTAGTCATATTGAATGTATTAACCGGATGAACTGTTAAATTTAAGACAATAATGCTATCACAATTATTTATAGTTTGCAATATTTGGGAATAATTACCAGTTTGAGTTAAAATTTCTCCAAAAAATTCGTAAGATTCGCTTTGGCAAATTTCTATATTCATAGTTTCGTTATAAGCAGGGAAAACAATTAAATTTAAGTTTACAATACTATCACAGCCATTTATTGATTCAAAAGTATAAGAATATTCACCAGTTTCGTTTAATTCTTCTCCAGCAAAATAATAAACTTCATTATCACAAATTTCTATATTCAAATTTTCGTTATAAGTTGGATTAACAATTAAATTTAAGTTTACAATACTATCACAGCCATTTATAGATTCAAAAGTATAAGAATATTCACCAGTTTCGTTTAATTCTTCTCCTGCAAAATCATAAACTTCATTATCACAAATTTCTATATTCAAATTTTCGTTATAAGTTGGATTAACAATTAAATTTAAGTTTACAATACTATCACAGCCATTTATAGATTCAAAAGTATAAGAATATTCACCAGTTTCGTTTAATTCTTCTCCTGCAAATTCATAAACCTCATTATCACAAATTTCTATATTAAGATTTTCGTTATAAGTTGGATTAACAATTAAATTTAAGTTTACGACACTATCACAGCCATTTATAGATTCATAAGTGTGAGAAAATACACCAGTTTCGTTTAATTCTACTCCCGCAAAATCATAAACATCATTATCACAAATTTCTATATTAAGATTTTCGTTATAAGTTGGATTAACAATTAAATTTAAGTTTACGACACTATCACAGCCATTTATAGATTCATAAGTGTGAGAAAATACACCAGCTTCGCTTAATTCTTCTCCTGCAAATTCGTAAACCTCTCCCTCACAAATTGACTCGTTTAAGTTAATTTCAAATAATTCAACAAATTCTAAATTCAAATTTATTATACTATCACATCCATAAAATGATGTAAAAGTTTTAGTAATATTGGTATTCTCTAAATAAGTAATGCCATCGAACTCATACGAATCTCCTTCACAAATTTGTTTGTTAAGTATAATATTATAATTAGGATTTACTTCTAAGTTTAAATTTGTAATGTCGTTACAAGCATAAATGTTTTCTATAAGCATTTGATACTCACCTGCTTCGCTGAGCTCTTCATTATTGAAAAAATAAGTATCTCCTTCACAAATTTCTTCATATAAATTAGTAATAGTAATTGGATTAAGGGTTAAATTTAAGTTTACAATACTATCACAAGCGAATATTGATTCAAAACTATGGGAATATTCACCGCTTTCGCTTAGATTTTGTCCTGCAAACTCATAATATTCTCCTTCGCAAATTTCTACATTTAGAGTTTCAGTATAAGTTGGGTAAACTAGTAAATTTAAGTTTACAATACTATCACAGCCATTTATTGATTCAAAAGTATGTGAATATTCACCAGTTTCGTTTAATTCTACTCCCGCAAATTCGTAAATTTCATTATCACAAATTCCTATACTAATAGTTTCAGTATAAGTTGGATTAACAATTAAATTTAAGTTTACAATACTATCACAAGCAAATTCATTTATATAGTTATAACTTGTATTAGTACTTTCCGTATAAAGACTGCCAGCAAATTCGTAAGATTCACCTTCACAAATTTCTATATTCAAAGTTTTTAAATGTGAGGGTTTAATTGTTATATATTGGTTAATACTCGCTCCTGGACAAGCTATTGGGTTATATGAGCTTATAGATTTTACTTCAAATTCAATTATTGAGTTTTCTTCATCATAATCAGGAATTATGCCACTTAGGCTTGCAGTTTTTGTGTCCAAATTTATGTCAACATTTACCCATTCTGGAAGTAGAAACTCATCAATTCCATCATCATTATTACCAATAGAATAAGTTAAGAAAAGTTCATCTCCCGAGCAATATTCTGTTTCGCCATCAATAAAAGCAATTTGGTTCTCATCACAAACCGAAATTATTATCTCGTCTGAAAATAAAGCTTGGGGGTTATTGCATGATGATGCTGCTTTGTCTGCATGAGACGTTCCTGCTTCACCGCATCCCTCGTTACCATTTGATGTAAAAGATTGTCCTAAAAGTCCAGTTCCGGAATTAGAACACTTTTGAATTTCTGCATTAAATTTATACAAACCTGGTTCTGTAAATGTCATAGATAATGCAACAGGGCGGTTTCTACTTACACACCAATTGTCAAAAATTCCAAGAGTAAATGCTTTATAAGTTGTGAAAAGAGGTTTAACGGAAAAATACCCGCTACCTTCAGTAATTTGCTGGGTAACATAATTCGTTCCCTGACTTCTAATAGTAAATTTTGCATTACCATATTGCGTTAAATTTACTACAGGTGATGAAAAATCATCTTTGAAAATTTCGTAATAAATTGCACATAAATCATCAACAAGTCCATAAGAATACACTTTTGTTGTACATTTAACTTCTTGTCCAACAAAATAATAATCTTCTATTTCAGTATAGTGTACTTCTGGAATTCCAATAGTATATTCTTGAGAAAACAAAGTATTTATGTTAATTAAAAACAATATACTTATAAGACAAATTCTAACAATAATCATTTTTGTTTCTGTGTTTTACAGTTTAATAAATTTATACTTTAGATTTTTATTTTCTATTTCAATATTTAAGAAATATGTTCCTGGTTCATAGTTAGAAATATCTAAAATATAATTTTCAGTATTTTTAAATTTAATAATTTCAATAGTTTTAGTATTAATATCAGTAATTTGAATATTTTTGATTTTTTTATTTTCACAATTTATATTTAAAGTGTTTTTTGCAGGATTTGGGAAAACTTTAATATTGTCAAGTTCAAAATCATCTATTGAAGATAATAATATTACAATTTTAGTTTCACAAGTAGAAGTATTTTCATTTATATCAATCACTGTCCATTTTATTATTGTTTCGCCTGGTAATAATTCTACACCGTTCAAACTCTCAGAATTATTATAATCATTACTAATACTTTGAATGCCACAATTATCTGAATAAGAAGCAAGGTCAAGCTCTGTTCCTTGTACTAAATAAGATTCTTCAAGATAATTTAAATTAATAGTATCTAAAACGGGGCATTCTATTGCCGGAGACGTTGTATCTGTAATAACAATATTAAAATTAGCTGTTTTAGAATTTCCAGATTCGTCAATTACTTTTAATATAACAGTATTGTTTTCTCCAGAACAAATACTTCCTGCTACTGGGTTTTGGCTTATTTCTAAGTTTTGATTACTTGTACAATTATCTTGTATCTGGACTAAGTCGCTAATATCAGGAATTGTATTTTCGCAATTAGTTTCAGCTTCAATAAAAAACTCAGTATTTTCATAAGTAATTTTTGGTGTAATACTGTCAAAAACATTAATATTAAATAAATATTCATCATAATTATCTGCCTCGTCATAAGCTTTTAAAGAAACTTGATAATTTCCTTTAGTTAAAACTTGATTAGGATATGGTGTTTGAGTAAAAATAATATTTTCACTAGCTGTTCTATTGTCTGTAGCAGACACAAACATTCTGTAATCAGGCATAACAACGGAACAGTTATTTCCTAAATATAAATCTATATCATTATGAGTAGAAGTTATTACTGGGGGGATAGTGTCTTTTGGTTGTGAGTTTATGTAGTTTAATAAAAACTCAGACATATCAATCTCGTGAATTTTAGCATTTATTGTAATAACTTGAGTAAATTTTTCGTTGCTAACATAATAAATCAAGCCATTTTTACTAGTAATTCCTTCAATTTGGTGAAATCTGTTTGATACTCTTGAGAAAGCAATTTTTCGTTTATTACCACTAAAAAAATCACTGCCTTGAAAATCGTATAATAAATAGAAAAAAGGTTGTAATAAGCTAGAGTAACCACTAAAAACAATTAATCTTTTTGACCTATTATAATAAGCTCCTGTAATTAACCCTTTTACATCTAATGTGGCTTTATAATTAGCGATATGAGTTCCTGGATATTTTGAAAGAGAATAACAGGAAGTCTTTTCGGATACCCATTGTTTTGTAAATAAATAAATACTGTCAGAAGATACTATAAAACTTTCGCAATCAAAATCGGTTTTGTTGGCCTCTGTCGGGCTAAAATCAATTTGATTTGAATATGAAAAAAAGATTGTGTCAATTATTGGATTTCCTGCCAAAAGACTTTCTTTTTCAACCCTCAAAATACGTAGGTCTGTCCTATTTCCTTTTACATTGTTTCCAAAATCACCCATATATATATACATAGAGTCTTGAGCAATTTCTTCAGTATCTTTATTAACTGTACCTATTAAAGGAAAAGCTTGATAATTATCGGGGTCTTCATAATCAAAAGCATATATGTTTATATCTGTGTCGTCGTTATGTGTCCATAATTTATTGTTCCAATATATTAAACCCGAAGTTTCATCTAAAGCAACTGGCAATTCTTTGCTTGAACTTGCTGATACATAAGATAAAGAACTATATGTGCAAGATCCATCATTTATAATCGCCGAAGGATTGAAATTGTTTGCTAATGGGTCTGTGCAACCCTGACTTTGGGCTTGTGTTTGTATTGCAAAACTAAATATTGATATGCTTAGAGGAAAAAAAGCAAAGATTAAAGCTTTCATATTTTAATTACATTATTAATAATACGTTTATTTAATTTAATGCGACAAAGATATTGTATTTTATTTAAATATATAATTAATTTCACTTTTTTTTAAACATTCTGTATCGTTGGTATGAGAGAGTATATGATTAAAATACATAAATGTTTTTACTCTATCCTATAAAAAAAATGTATTTAATATTTGCTTTTTGTTTTTTTAGCTTTATATTTGTCGATATTTTATTTATTTTAAATTGCAAATTTGTATTATTACTTATTAAATTATTTGTACTATGAAAAAAATCTACATTTTATTCACGCTTATAATTTTATGTTTAGGCGTTAATTTCAATATGTTTTCAGCCCCAGATGGCGATCCTGTTGTGTTGGCCAAGTGGGATTTTGGAGATGATGGTAAAAAAGAGTTGATTACAGGTCATTCTAGTTTTGTATCTAATCCTTATACTGCAGATGAGGGGCTTGTTGCCAATAAAGATATTGCAGAAATTTCTTTGTATGGTGGTGCCGAGTTTGATGCGTGGGTAGCCGGTGCTACTGCAAATCCAGACCAAGCTCCTAATACTAATAAGTGGGATAACTCCGGTAGTTATTGGCAAATCAGTATTTCCACTAAAAATTATACTGAAATAAGTATTAGTTCAAAACAACGTGGCTCTAATACAGGTCCCAAAGAGTTTAAAATTGAATATAGTATTGATGACGGTAGTAATTGGAAAGCAGTTGGAACAACAATAAATGTTGCTGCTAATAACTTTACTACTGGCCGTGTAAACGATTTAGCCTTACCAAGCGAATGTGATAATTTAGACAATCTTCTAATACGCTGGCTTAATGTTTCAAACACTTCTGTTAATAATACTACTGTTGCTGCCGGAGGAACTAGTAGAATTGATGATATTATTGTAAAAGGGGTTGAAATTATTATTCCTGAAATTATCTTTAGCGAATTAGAAGAAGAATATTTTACAAATACAGATATTGAAGCTACAGCAACAGTTGTATCTAATGGCTATATTGATGCACTTTGCGGAATTGATTATCAAATTTATAAAGATGGAATAGCTTTAGAGGG
>Ga0265293_10005154_pt1 | contig 22135 bp, 26 predicted proteins | sample Munlanlewell138R_FD_192505 | JGI IMG/M metagenome (GOLD analysis project Ga0265293, IMG submission 192505) | Leachate microbial communities from a municipal landfill in Southern Ontario, Canada - Leachate well 138R | ecosystem: Engineered > Solid waste > Landfill > Unclassified | place: Canada... | reverse complement strand
TTCTAAATTCTACTACGCTTTCACAAAACATACATTTTAGTAACAATTTATTTAGAAATAACGAAGATGATATTTCTTATTATTGTATATCGAATCGCCTTATCAACATTTGGGATGATAATATTGCTGGAAACAGAGATGTTTCAGGTTTAACTGGTTCAAATTATACACTTTTCTATAAGAATGCTTATACAAGATTTTTCTTGACGACATCTACATTAACACCAGCTTTAACACAAAATGTTTGGACAAAAGTAACAGGTTTTGATACTAAAGATGGCTACGGTTTTTATGTTGCTGGAGACTCAACTAAAGCCTTTAGTCCAGGATTATATAATGTAACTGGAACATTTACTCTGTCTGGTGCAAGTGGAGATGTTTATGATATTCAACTAATGATTGGTGGAGATTTAGACACTCAATTGAAAACAAGTATTACTCTTGATGGAACTGGTAACACAGCTACATCGTTTAGTGGCATTGTTAATATTGCTGCAAATGATTGGCTTTCATTGTGGGTAAGAAATACTGCTAATGACAATGACGCTACTTTTACAACTTGTAACTTTTCAGCAATTAAAATAATTAGTGATTAATATTTTTTGTTTATGTTTTTATTTGATAAAAGATATGTACAAAAAAGAATGGAAGATGAATATGCTCTAAAACCTTACTTAACTAGCACTTGGAAGCAATGGTAAGAAAAGATATTTAATGTAGAGAGATTTGATATGGATAAGGAATTTATGACAGCGGCGGTGTGCGAGGAACGGCACAAGAATGTGATGGGTAAGCTGGGATCACTGGAAATGATGACCGGAGAGATTTATAAAAAAATTTTTATGGATAATGGGGAGAGTTGGAGTACGCAGATCAAACTGAGTACGGAGTTTCGTAAGGAGTATGAGAAAAAGATTGCCGGGAACCGAAAAGAGTTGCTGATTGCGATGATAAGCCTGGCAGGATTGATAATTGTGGATATTATAACGAGGATATAAGGAGGTTGTGATGGGAGCGAGGGAAAAAATGCAGGCATTTTATGTGGGAAAAAATATGGGTGAATCACCGGAAGAAATTTATGAGCGCGTCAAGACGGAGAATACGGGTTATATGCCAAGTTCTGAATTGGAGCAGTATTATGCCAAGCTCCAGGAAGTGCTGGCGAATCCCGAAGCGGCGGGGTTTGGGATGACTGAACAGGAGATGGCGGATTATATGCGGCAAGCGGCGCAGACATCCCGGGACCAGATGCAGCAGGCCGGCGGGGAGTATGATGTGTGGGCGGCGCAACGGGGCATTGAAGGCGGTCCCGAGGCGAAAGTTAAGTTGAAATTATTGCAGGAGAATATGCGGAACCTGATGCGGGCCAAGACGGATGTGAATGCTTTGAATTATAACGCGCGGACGCAGGCGCGGTTACAAGCCCTGGGGTTGATGGGTAATGCGGCGAATGTGTTTGAGCAAACCAAGCAGATGAATTACCAGCAGATGATGCTGCAACAGATGCAGGATGAAAGTGTGTTGAGTAATTTGCTGGGGTTGGGAACGCAGGCGGCGCTTAATTATTTTTTGCCGGGTAGCGGAATGGCGTTTGGCGCGGTCAGCAGCGGGATTGGGGCAACGAGTGCGGTGCCGACCGGGACTGGTGACTGGTATAATGGATTGGCGTAATTTGCCCCTCGATACGTCCGTTCCAAAAACGGGAACGGACTACTCGGGGACCGGATATTTTAAAAAGGAGAATAGATCATGAGGTTTGGACGGGCATTGCTGGCGGGTGTGGCGCAGGGCGGAAAGGCATGGATGGAGGAGCAGGAGAGGAACAAGGCGCAGGCGCGGCAGGTGGCGTTGATGCAGTTGCAGCAACGCTATAATGCAATGCGCGATAACCGGACGCTGAACCGGATGGCGCTGATTGAGCAGTATAAGCATTATGCCAGGCTGGAAGAAGATAAGCAAAAGGCGGCTATGAAGGCAGAGCAGGATGCGCAGTACAAGAATTCGGATGAGTACCGGGCCAAGATGGATCGTTACCGGGCGGAGACGGAGTATTATGAGCGGCGATCCAGAAATGCACAGGCCGACAGTAACAAGTCCGCCGACCGGGAGAGCAAGGATAAATGGACGCGGTTGAATTACTTAGACAAGGCGATAAAGGGGATGTATGAAAAGGATGAGATGGGCGAGATGACGCTGGCGCCGGGGATGGAGCGGGAGTACCAGGCGATGAAAGCGGAGCGTGACCGGTTGCGGGTGGATTTGGGAGTGATGCCGGGGAGTGAAACGGCAAACGTGAATGCAAGTAATAGTGGTTTGAGACCCGGGTTTGATTTTATGGGCAGACCATTACCGGCTGCTATAAGTGGACAAAGTGGAGCAAGTGAACAAGGTGGACTGGATGATCCGTTGGGGATACGGGGTAATTTGCCCGTGCAAAATAATTTTATTCAGCCGGATACGGGGATACCAACAATAAGGGCAGAGGATTTGTTTAATTTTCAGCCGGATCAGGAGACACTGCGGCAGAGCAAGCTGTTTAATGAAGGTTATAATAGCGTGAGACGATGATGGTTAAAGATTATGAGGTAGTGCTGGCGGGGTTTAGAAAGCAGTTTCCACAGTATGCGGATGTGCCTGGCGAGACGTTGATCAATTCGCTGCAACAAAAGTATTATAGCGATTTGAGTATCGATGAGGTGGCGCAGGCGATTGCGGGGAAATGGGGTTCGCCCCTCGATACGTCCGCAAAAGAGGCGGACTACTCGGGGACCGAACCTGGTGGTGACCAGGCAGAGGGCAGACACGCAGGTCTGCCCCAACACGCAGCTGCGGCGGCAAGTACGTTTGATGTGGGATCTGTTGGGGGCGAGCGGGTTGGCAAGGGTGAAACGGATGCGCAGTTTTTGGTGGAGCCGTTGATTCCGGTGAGCAAGTGGATACGGGAAAAGCTGCCGGAGCAGATGACGGATGAGCAGTATGCGGCGTTTTTCAGCAAGTCGCCATTAAAGGTATTGCCGGCGAAGGCGCAGCGGGCGGTGTTTGGGGCGATGATGGGCACGGTGCAGTTTGCCGAGGGCATGACGAGTCCGGCTATGATTGCGATGGTAGCGGCGACGGGTGGAGTGGGCGCGGCGGCGGCGGCGCCGGAGGCGGGGGTGGGGATTAAGGCGTTGAGTACGGCGATTAGCGCAGGGTTTGCGGCGGATATGGGGGTTAATGCGGGTCGGGATGCAAAGGCGATGGCGCTGGCAATGCGGAATGGGAATTGGGAGGAAGCGGGGGAGCGGTTGGCGATGACTGCCCTGGGCGGGGCGTTTGCGGTTGGCGCTGGGAAACATGCGTATAAAACCGGGAGGCTGGCTTATGCGGATTACAAGTTGCAGCAGATGGGATTTCCGGCTAAGGCGAGCGGGGAGTTGGCGAAAGCGATTAAGAATGACGAATTACGAATTACGAATGAAAAAAATAAAACGAAAGTGGACCAGGTGGACACTGGTGGAGAAATTGGACAAAAGCCGGCAGGGCAACCGCAAGGGATTGCCCCAACAAAGATAAGCAAAGATACAGAGCTGAGGCCAGATAAGGCGCGCGGAGAATCTGCGGATATTTTAACGGAGATAGAGTTAAAGCGGTTGAATGAGTTGCAGAATATTAAGGTGGGCGCAAATGATGTTGATTTGATGATTACGCAGCTTGAAAAGGGGGTGGTGTACCGGGGCGGGCAGTGGACGAGCAGCGATTTGCCGAGTTGGTACAAAAAGTTGAGCGAGGGCAGCGGTGCTGAGCGGCTGGAATCGGTGGTGAGCCGTAAGGATGCGCTGGCGGTGTTGAATAAGGTGAAGGCCGGGGAAAAGCTGACGGAGCGGCAGGCGGATATTTGGGGACGGATTGAGGCGAATTATAAGGATTATGTGTGGGAGGGGAAGCAACAGGCGGTGGGCACGGAAGGTGAAACGGGAACCGGACCGGGGCCTGAGGTTGAGCAGGCGTTGTGGGCGGAAAAGAATAATGTGGCGCTGACGCCGGAGCAAAAGGCGTTGCTGGAAAGATATCGGGCTGAGGCGGAACCGGAGCATGTGGCGAGTCCCTGGGACGAGGCGGGTGGGGATTTGTTTGTGGAGGACAAGGCGACGGGGCGGCGGCAGTATGTGGACCGGGAGACGGTGGCAAGGGCAAGGGGGGAAAAGCAGCCAATTACGAATGATCCCGCGAGCGGGACAGGCTCCTTACGAATTACAAATGAGGAATTTATAGCAGAACATCCTGGAAAAGACAGAAGCCCTGTTATTAATGAAATAAGATTACAAAAAACTAGAGAAACAAAATCATGGGCTGATGTTGCCAAGATAAATTCTGCTGATATTGTTACTATTTATAGGGCTCTTCCACCTGGGAAAAAAATTGTCCCTGGTGATTTTGTAGCAGTAGATAAAGAAATTGCACGATTTTATGCCAGAGATATTTTAAGAAGAACAGGCAAACCAGTAAAAATTATATCAAAAAAAGTAAGAGCAGATGAAGTACGTTTACATCCTGATCATCAAGTCCATGGAGTTAATGATGAGTTTATATATAATCCTAAAACGGCCGACGTGTGGCAGGGGCAAGCCCTGCCCGTACAGACGCAAGAGTTTGCGAGTGGGCGGCAGATTCCGCAGGAGCGGTTCAAGATGGAATCGCAAGCAGGGGCAGGGGCAAGCCCTGCCCGTACAAGTCGCGCGCAGATACGGGAGTATTTGCAGAAGGAATTTGATGTGGCGATTTACAAGGGGGCGGTTGGCGGCGGTCGGAAAAAGAGTGTGATGGGGCAGTATGGCACTTTTACCGAGACGGTGTTTGAAAAGAATTGGGGTGATATTTATACCGAGGCGCATGAGGTGGCGCATCATATTGATAAATTGCAGCAGATCACTGCCAAGCTAAAAAATTACAGCGCGGTTTTGACGGAAGAACTGGGCAAGCTGGATTATAATTATCCGAAAAGCAAGCGGGTGGTGGAAGGGTTTGCGGAGTATGTGCGGCATGATATGACGATTGGCGATGCGGGCAAGCAGGCGCCGAATTTTGACAGGCATTTTAAGCAGATTTTGGAGAATAACCCGGAACTGAAAGCCAAGTATGAAACGTCCAGGGAGATGTACCGGACGTGGTTTGAGCAGGGTGCGCAGGAGCGCTTACATTCGAATATCGATATGGATAACAAAATCGGCAAGCTGGGCTGGAAGGAAGGGGTGAAACACGGCTGGCGGTTTTTGGTGGGCAAGTTCCAGAATGATATGTATCCGGTGGAGGCGATTGTTAAAGAGGGAATGCGGGCGCAGGAAAAGCGGACGGGTAAAAAGATTGCGGCGTGGGCGGAGCGGGATGATCCATTTGCGTTGTATGAGGATTTAAAGTATACGGCGCGGGCGCGGGCGGAATGGGCGGTGATGCGAGAGCAGATCGATTATGTGGGGCGCAAGGTGGGCGAGTCGCTGAGTACGATTCTTGATCCTGTAAAAGGCAAGATCACTGATTTTATTGATTATGTGGTGGCGCGGCGGGCGTTGGTGTATGCGGAGCGGGGTTTTGAGAGCGGCATAGAGTTAAAGGATGCGGAATGGGTGTTTAACAAGCTGGATTCGCCAAAGTTCCGCGCCGCAAGCGATGCGTTTATGCAGTGGGCGGATAATGCGCTAAAGTATTTTGTGGACGCCGGGGGGTTGAGCGAGGAAGCGTACCTGGCGATACGGGCGGCTAATCCGTTTTATGCAGCGTTGAAAAGGGTGTTTGAAGGGGAGCGCAAGCGGGGGATTGCGGGCGGCGGCGGCGGGTTGGTTAACCAGGGCAATACGGTGAAATCGGTTAAAGGCGGCAGCGAGGTTATAATTAATCCATTGGAGGGGATGATTGGCGAGGTGCACAAGTTGTACCTGGCGGCGGACAAGGTGCGGGTGGCGCGGGCGTTGAGCAATTTAACCGAGATCGAGGGAATGGGGCGATTGATGACGGAGGTGAGCGCGCCGGTGGAGGCGAAAAGTTTTACTTTGAAGGATATTAAAAAGCAGTTGGATGAGGCCGGGGTTGACCTGGCCGATGCGGATATGGACGCGATGCTGACGGTGTTTAGTCAGGGTTGGGAGTACAAGGGAAACCGCAATATTATTTCGATTTGGAAGGATGGGCAGCGGCATTTTTACCAGTTGAATAGGGAGTTGTATAATGCGTTGATGGGGATGGAGCCGAAAAAGCTGAATCCGTTTTTTGACCTGGTGTTGGGCAAACCGGCGCGGATGGTGCGGTTGATGACGACGGGGATCAATGCGAGTTTTGGGTTGGTGCGGAATCCGATGCGGGATATTATGACGGCGATGGTGTATAGCAAGGGGAGCGCTGCAATGTCGCCGGTGAGATCGATCAAGGGTGTGGTTAGCGATGTGACGGGCAAGCCGGGTGCAAATATGTTTCGGTCCCTGGGTGGCGAGATGGCAACGTTAATGGGTCAAGACCGGATGTCGCTGATGCGGACGATTGATATGATGCTGCTGGATAATGGGACGTTAAAGGGCAGGGTTTTGCAGGTTGTCAAGCATCCCATTGATGCGCTGCGCAAGGTGACGCAGATATCGGAACTGGGTCCCAGGGTGGGAGAATTTGAGATGATGATGGAAAAGGGTTGGAAAGCCTGGCAGGAAAAGAATCCCGGCAAGAGCAAAGATGAATGGAAAGAGACGACTGATTATGAGAATGTGGTGATCCGGTCGTTTAATGCGGGACGGGATTTGACGATTAATTTTAGCAAGAACGGGACATACGGGGCGGTGTTGAACCAGATCATTCCGTTTTGGAATGCGTCGATCCAAAGTTCGGAAAAGATGCTGCGGGCGTTTAAAGAGCGGCCGGTGGCGATGACGGCGCGGTCGATAGTGGGGATTACGGCGCCGAGTGTGATTTTGTGGGCGATTAACAAAGATAAAGAGTGGTATAAGAGTTTGCCGTTGGCGTACAAGTACAATAACTGGTTTATCGAGGTGGATGACAAGACGATCATCCGCATACCCAAGCCGTTTGAACTGGGGGCAATATTTGGTGGCTTTATTGAGGGGGCGCTGGACCAGTCCGCCGATATTGATGACGGGGCGGTGAGCGCGGCGGCGGGGTTGATGGTGGCGAATATGACGCCGGATGTGTTACCGGCAAGTTTGCAGCCGGCGTACCAGGTGTTGCGGAATAAGGATTGGCTGGGGCGGAGCATTGAAACGGCGTGGATGCAAAGGATGTTAAAGCGGGAGCGGTACCGGGAGACGACCAGCGATTTGGCCAAGTATGTAACTATTGGCATGGAAAAGATTGTGCCGGAGGGATTTGTGCTGAGTCCCGTGCAGTGGGATCATTTGCTGAACGGGTATACGGGCGGGGCGTGGAATACGGTGAAGCGGGCAAACCGGCTGGGTCGGCCAGGGGAGATGCAAAAGAGCGATATACCGGTGGCGGGGACGGTGTTTTTGCGGACGGGCGGGCAACCGGCGCGGGAGGTGAATAATGCTTATAATGTGTCGCGCCTGGTGGAGGAAGCGCACGCAACGTTCAAAATGTATTTGAAACGTGGGGACAAGGAGACGGCGCGGGGGATATTGGCAAGGAATCCGGCGATTCGCAAATACAGCGCGATTAAAGGTCACCGGGAAAAGATTACCGAGTTGTTAAAGTTGCGGCGGGCATACGAAAAGGATGCTGCCAGGGTAGCGGAGATCGACAAACGGATTCGGCAACATGCGGCGGCGGTGATGGAGTTGTATAAAGAGAAGCTATAAGTTAACAGTTTTCAGTTGTCAGTATAATAAAAACCGGGAGGTTGTTTGAAAAAATATCCAAAATATAAGCCTGGCCAGGCTGTAGATATTAACTGGCGTAAACAGGATTTCAAATTTCAATGCTGCGATTGCGGTTTGGTGCATAAATTACGGTTCGCAGTAGCAGGTAATAGATTAAGATTCAGGGTGTGGCGCGATAATCGAGCCACCGGACAAGTAAGAAGATGGAGAAAAACGGGAGGTTGATATGGTAAAGATTAGAGTACACAAAAGTGCAATGAGTTTTGGCGCGCAGGTATTTGTATTCAAAGATGATGATCCTGACCAAAAATATGGCGCGTTGCTGCATGTTAATGATGATGATTTAAAGTGGGTTGATTATGAACCGTTAAAAAAGGTTGGAATTGAATATACAGGGTTAACTATTGATCTACAAAATATGCAGCAGTTAATGGATGATTTATGGGCGGCAGGAGTGAGGCCTACCGAAGGTAGCGGTTCAGCCGGGTCCATGGCCGCGGCACAGGCGCATTTGCAGGATATGCGAGTGCTGGTTGAAAAGGCATATAAAATAGAGTTTAATAAGTAATAACAGCAGCGCCCCTCGATACGTCCGCAAAAGAAGCGGACTACTCGGGGACCGCTGCAAAAGGAGGATGTGATGGGTGCGGTGAAACCGGAGTGGTTAAAGGTTGCGGAGAGTTATATTGGGGTGAAGGAGATTGGCGGTGCGGAGCATGAGCCGAGAATTGTGCAGTTTCTCAAGTCGGTAAACGGCAACAAATTGACGGCGGATGAGACGAACTGGTGTTCGGCGTTTGTAAATTTTGTGATGCAAAAAGCGGGGTTCCTGCCGGCTGAGAGCCTGGCGGCGCGGGATTGGCTAAAGTGGCAGTGGGGCCGAAAGATATCGGGTCCGGCGTTGGGAGCAATTGTGGTGTTAAAGCGGGAGGGCGGCGAGGGTTGGGAGGGTCATGTGGGGTTTGTGGCAGGTTGGGACAAGACCAGGGTGCAGGTTTTAGGCGGCAACCAGGGCGATAAGGTGTGCGAGTTGTGGTTTAGTCAGGCGGAGGTTTTGGGGTATATGTGGCCGCAAATGCTGGCGGGGATTAAGGCTTTGGGGGTGCGGATGATGGAGGAGCGGCGCAATATTGAGATGATGGGGTATTTGGATATGTCGGAAAAGGCTTTGAAAAATGAAGCGAGTGGGGCAGGGGCGAGCCCTACCCGTACAAAGAAGATATTGGCGTTTTTTAAAGACCAACGGTTATGGAGTTGGGTGAAAGCGATTGGCTGGCTGGCGGGGGGTGTGATGAGTTTGATTCCACAGACAAAATGGATAGGCAGAGGAGTAATAGCGGTTACCGGGTTATTGAAGGATAAGGCCGGTAGTATATTTATTAAACAAAAAGATGGAGGTGTTGTGATGCAAAAGGGTATTCAAGACACGAAAGAGCTATTGCAATTTGCCCTGGCGACGGCGATGAAGATCGATGAAAGCCTGGAGGACGGATTTCAGTGGACGGACAGTTTTGCGCTGATCGGCGCGGTGACCAAGTTACCGGCAGCGATTAGCGGTATTGAAAATATTCCGGCTGAACTGGAAGATCTGACTGAAGAAGAAACGGCGGAATTGCAGGCTGTTGTGGAGGAACTGGAATTGAAATCGGAAGCAACGGAACTGATTACCGAACAGGCGTTGGCGACGGGCCTGGAATTGTGGAAGCTGATCAAGCTGATCCGGGAAGCGCGTAAAAAATAGCTATTCCTCCCGATAGCTAACCGGGCTGGCCGGTGGCGGTCAGACTACACGTCAAAGCGCCGGCCGGTCCGGGGTTTATTCAAATTTAGTCATTAATTCATCAAACTTACTTTTGTAAATTGGGTTGTTTGATGTTTCCTGTTTTGACTGTTCCAGGGCTTCTTGATAACAATCAAAGTGCATCCAAGCCTTCCGAAAAGTTTCCGGGTTACGATCATAAATGTTATTGGGATGGTCTATTTCCATTGTATCCTCACAGATTGCACACTTCATATTTTTTTCTCAAATTTGAAATCACAGTTGGGGCACTTGAATTGATAGGTTTGGCCCGGGGTTAGCTGCAAGGTGTTGTTGCCATGCAAGGGGAAATTACATTGTGGGCATTTAATAGCGTTGTTTATATAACTGATCAGTGATAATTGTATTACATTGGTAATATTCAAATTCCACTTGTCCGCTATATTGCGCAGGGTTTTAAGGGCGCGGGAGTTGAGCCGGAGGGATGTAACGGCGTCCGGTTTGCCGTGCTTTAGTTCATCCACCAGGGAATGGTATTCGGTTAACAAGATTGGCATGATTTATCCTCGATTTTAGTAAATGTAATATAATTGTATGACAAATATAATACAATAAATGGGGAATGTCAAGGGGAATTTTACAAATTAAAGTTTAAATTTTGTGCGAGCAGGTTAAGGTCCGGCGCCGGGGCCAGGTGGGCGTAAATTTCGGTTTGTTTAACGGAGGAATGGCCAAGTAATTTGCTGACCAAATAGATAGAAACGCCTTGCTGTACTAAATGTGATGCAAATGTATGACGAAAGGTATGGACGGTGACGTTTTTTATACCAGCTAACCGGGCGGCGCGGAGAAGTTGGTTGCGGAGGATGTTTTGCGATAGCTGGCGGCCGGATTTGGCGGTAAATATCCAGGTATCGGATTCTGCCAAAGCGCGGCGGGCGTTGAGGGCATCCTGGACGGCCGGGTGGATGGGAATTTGCCGAATAGAGTTGCGGGTTTTGGGGGACCATTCCGTTTTGGGACGGATGTAGAGGGTGGTGTTGTAAATATCGGACCATTGCAGGTAGCGGAGTTCGTCCCTGCGGAGGCCGGTGTAAAGCAGGGTTATAAAATAGAGTTTGTAGCGCGGGGTTATGCGCTGGAAAAGCCGTTGCAGTTCGTCGGTAGTGAGCCAGCGCGGGGTTTTGCTTTTTTTTGCATAGCGTTCCACTGCGGCGATTGGCGATTGTACAAGCTGGCCAGAGCGGACATAGACGAGAAAAAAACTGTTGAGTCTATCCAGTTGATAGTTGACAGTGGCAGGATGGAGGCCGCGGGCGGTTTCGGACGAGGCCCAGGCGGAAAACAGGTCCGGGGTGAGATCGGCCAGGAAGCGGGGCGGGCGTTGCGATTTTATAAACTTTTCAAAATTATCCATTATTTCGGTATAGCGGGTGCGGGTGCCGGGATTTTTGCGGCTGATCCTGGCGCGGGATTGCTCGAAAAATTGGTCGAGGGTAATTTTGGGATCGGAGAGTCCTGCCTGGCGGCGGTCGATTTTGAGTTGCAGATCGGCGAGGGCAAGTTCGGCAATTTTTTTGGATTTGCCGACGGGCCTGCGGATGCGCTTGCCGTTGACGGTATAGTTAAGGTACCAGGTATCCTGTCGTTGGTAGATTGAGGGCATGTCACAAATCCGTCACAGCTAATTTTTTGGGTAATAAAAACAATAGTTTAGGATGGGTAGTGCCGAAGGGGGGAATCAATTTATAAATGTGTGATGTGAAATATTGCATAATGTAAACTATTGTTTTTATGTTATTTAATAATGTATGATTTTTAAGTTAATTTATTTAGTTGTGTGGTTTTTTGCATATTTTTGTGTATTTTTGAGTCTGTTTGTCACAAATTTGTCATAGCAATTCATAAAAGTTTGCTGCTGAAGTAGAAACAAAATCGCCTATACAATAACACAAACTTTTTTCATTAATCGAGATTGGATCGTTTATCATTTTTTTTAAAATCCAATGACCTATTAATAATTTATTTTTTATTGTATTATCTGAAATATTTAGTCTAATATAATCATTTATTTCTGGAAATTCAGATTTTGAAACGGGATAATTTTTTTGTAATTCAATATCCAATAAAAACATATATTTCATTAATTTTTTATCCATTTTTTCACAATGAATTATTTTTAAAAAGTAAATACTAACTATTGCCAGGAGAAAATAATTTATGACATAATTTAAATTTTTTTTTTTATAATAGAATCAATAAGTGGAAATTGATTAATGAATACAGGCATAGTATTCATAATTGATAGAATTGAAAATTTAATAATGATTTCGGGCGACACTAGTCTTTTTTCCATTAATCCCCCAATAATGCTAAAAGCGCCTGTCTTTTATCTGAAGATAAAGCCGATAAAAGAGTAAACAAATCCCGCCCACCAGTGGTAATGTTGCCCGTTGTATCGAATAGTTTTAATTCTTTCCAGATCAAATTTTTCACCTGGGGATTGTTTATCAAGTATGAACAGATTTTTTCCAATTCAGGATCTCGATTGTAATTTGCTGATATATCTGTTATACGGTTTTTTTTAAAAGGTTCATATAAAAGATCGGTTATTGTGCAATCGAGAGCGGTTGCCAGCTTTTCGAGGGTGGTTATGGTAGGGGAGCTACCCTTACCTGCCTCCCATCTGCTGATTTCAGCGCGTTCGATACCACTTGTTTTTGATAATTCTGATTGTGATAAATCTTTTAACTGTCTGTATTTTAAAAGATTTACAGAAAAGTTTTTCATAGTGTCATTCATTGTTGTACCATAATAAAAAAAATTTAAATAAAGTACAAATATTAAAGATTTTACTTGACATTTTGTGTTTAATTTTATACATTTCTTGTGTAAAATATCACACGGGTTGAGTAAGGAACCCTCCCCTGCCCCTGAAAGGCCCGGGTGATTTTACTTTGAAAACGGGAAAGGTTTTGGAGTATGTGTGATTCATTGTTAATAGTATATTTTTACCAATGGGCCGTTGGGTCCTCTTCATAGTTGTTCCATAACCATAGCCGGTAGTGATTCGGGTTGTACTCTTCATTACCGGCTTTCCCATTTATACGCTTGTTCTTTTCAATTCAAGATAGATTAATTTTTGTTCATTGGCAACGTTTTACGGTTGTACTAATTACGAGTGATCGTAGTTTTTACAATGGATAGCCGGTGGTTAGTGGCTATCGGTTTTTGTCATATTTCCGGCGAGGTTATAGGTTGAATCCTTATGGAGACAGTGAAGAACAGGGTTACCTGGAGATTTGGATAATTTACCGGGTTCGATTCCCGGCGCCGGAACTAATAAATAATTTATTTTTAAAGATAAACCCATAATGATGAGAAAAAAGGCGAAAAAACAGGACTAAGGGATTTGGTGGCAGGAAAGAATGCGTGACTAAACCTGCCCTTGTGAGCCAGGACATTAACCAAAGTAGGACGCATAGCGCCTGTTTTTTGTAGTATGCCTTGAGGATCGGTGACGGTAACCTGGATCAGCCGTCACCTTATTTTTTTAGAGGAGGTTTTCAACGTGGCGGAATTGGTAGACGCTACCGCTAGAGTCAGAAAATACGGTGCGAGGTGCACCTCTAAGCCGGGCGGTACATTGGCACTCTATAAAACTTTGATTCCGGGTTCGAATCCCGGCGTTGGAACTAATTTTGTGGACGATGTGGAATGGGTGGACAGTATTGACTAAATATTTGAAAGGAGGTGAGTAGGATGCGATCGGCAATAGCAAGCGGGGAGGCCTGTTTGTTATTGGGACGATTCGTTAGTTCGATTGTGTCGCGTTATTTAAAGATGATGGTTATTCATGGAACGCTGCAAAAGGTATCGGGATTGTGTTATGAATTAGCGTTGAATCCCGATCAGTTTTTTAATCGGATAAGCGATAATCCACGAACCGGTTTGCGGATTGAAGAATTGTGGACGATTGAGCGGTTGATGGAGCAGCTTGATCCGGCGATTTATAGTGAGTATTTACGAACTCTACACAACAATGATTTAATAATCGTAAAGGGAAAAAGGTTATGAAAAAATTTTGTCACTGGTTTCATCACGTGGTAGATGAGCAGTTGCGTAATGTGCAGGCGCCGATGTGTATCGAGTCGCACTCGGACGATTGCGGACAGTGTGCGTTTTGTACGCAGGTTGATGACCGGGCGCCGGTGGATTTGCTGGCGCTGGATGCGGATTTTTGGAAGCGGTATGAGCAGGCGAAAAAAGAGCGACAGGTGGTTGAACAGTTTGAATTGCCCCTGGAGTTACAGCAATGAACAATTATTTGACAGTTATGCAGGCTGCGGAATACCTGGGTTATAATATGTATACTGTCTATAGGTGGGTCGAGCAAGGCCGGATTCCTTATTTCAATGCGTTTGCGGGCCGTAAAGGAATCCGGCTTTTGCGGGCGGACCTGGATCATTTCATGGCCGGTTATCGCGTGCCGGCGATAATGGAGCAAGATCTCGATGGATAAAGATGTGATGCGGCAAATAACAGTTGGCGATATTATCCGCACTATCAGGCTGGCCGATGTGTGGCAATGCCACGGAAATATCGACAAGATCGAATATAGCGTTGGGCGTTTGGAAATTCAGATCAAGTTTATGGTGATGCTGCGGGCGATGTACTATTTGTTTGAAGAATGTGCCGAACAAAAAAGGGATATTGAGCTTGATGAGTTTGAATTCCGGCTGCGGTGTCCCAATGCAAACGCAACAGAGATTAGTATGTTTTTGGAGTTTATGAGCAGGATTAATGTGCTGCGAAAACATTCGGAGAAAAAAGTTTTCAAATATAAAAAACAAAAAGGGATGTATCACCAAACGAGTTATGTAGTGAGTTGCAGTGTTGATCCGGTACTTTTTATTGAAAGGTTTTTGAAAAATGAACTGGATGCAAAAAATAGCCACGTGCAGTCACTCCGGGGCTGATGAAGTTTTTACGGCGCAGGGCTGCTTGTTTACGGTGTGCAGCAAGTGCGGGCGGATGATGGGCTGGAGCCAGATTGAGCGGCGCTGGGTGTTTTTGGAAACGTTTGAACAGGATATATGCGAAAAGGTGGAACGGCTGCGGGCATACGATCACAAGGCTTTTGCCAGGATGCTGAAAGCTGAACCACGTGGGGTGCTAAGGGTGGAGATGTGCAGGAATTAATAACGTAAAAATACTATTGTTGCGGCGCGGTGTTACAATTTTTTTTCTATGTAATAATAGAAATAAATTGTATGCACCGTGCATGCAGCCGGTCATCAGGGCCAGCCAGCCCCAGGGAGATCACCAAGGCAGCCGGTCATCAGGGCAGCCAGCCCCAGCCGATCACCTGGCTATTATCAGGGCAGCAACCGGACGGCCAGCCTGTATAAATGCAATACCCCGCTTTTTACCCGTCATACCCGTCCACGACGCAGCGAACGCCAGCAGAAAAGAAATCAAAAATGCAGGAAAAGATATTGTTTTTCCACGTTTTAGCGCAATACCCGGATTTTAATAATGTGCATAATAACTATTATGTTAACTTGCTCTGGAAATTTAGGGTTACTTGACAGGCCGGGCCGAAAAACCGGTGCGTCAACTTCAAATGTATGATACCGGTTGGGACAGCGTGTGTGTGATGTTAAAAATTAATTGGACTGTAAGACAGGGTTACTGTGGAGGGTTACTGATGCCGACAAAAGATTTTCAGTGTACAAGCAGCGATTGTAATTATGTTTTTGAAATTTTTTCGCAAGGCCCCGGCCAGATACCGGTTGAATGCCCGCGCTGCGGCGGACCGGTACGACAGGTTTTTACGGAGGCCCCGGCTGTGAATTTTGCCAGATGGGAACCGAAACGCCGCGCGTTGATTGCCGACGCCCTGGATGTGCCGGTAGAAAGAATACCCCGCAAAAAATTTAAGGAAGTTTGATATGGCCCGCGATGGATGGATTATGGTTCATAGAAAGAGCATGGAAAACGAAATTTATGTGGAACGCCCGTTTGATTGTTTCCATGCCTGGCTTGATTTGCTTTTTCGCGCGAATACCGCGCCGGTTACTATTGCGTTTGCCGGTGATAAGTTAAAATTGGATAGAGGTGAATTTTTAACTTCGTATTCGAGTTTGGCGGAGGTGTGGGGATGGAACCGGCAAACGGTGCGCAAGTTCATTTTAGGGTTACAGGAAAAGGAAATGATTGGTTCGCAAATAGTTCGCTCAAAAAAACAGGTTGGTGTCAAACTAAGTATATGTAATTTTTGCAAATACCAGACGACAGAAAACGCTAAAGGTTCGCCTAAAAAAACAGATGATAGCCACAGTAAAGAATATAATTATATAAATATAATTGCTAACGCCGGCGATAAAACTATTGAGTTATGGAGCAAGAGTGAGTGGCAGACGCAAGTGGCTTGTGTTAATAATGTTTTAAAAAAGATTCAAAAATTGAATACCGGCGACCCGGCTTTGTGCGCGATGTTGATTAAACGCCATGGTTTTTTGCTGGCATACGCAAAGGTTGAACAGATTGCGGATAATGAGCCGGTTTTTAAGGATGCTAAGGGGGCAAAGGCGTATATTATTGCTTCGTTGAAAAAGGCCTCGGTTGGTGATTTGCGGCGCAATACCGCCGCGAATACCCACGAAAAAAGTGATTATGGATGGGTGAGTTTGAGTGATAAATTACCGAGTTTGGATTGATATGGTTCATATTGATTTATTTAGCGGCATTGGCGGATTTGCGTTGGCGGCGGATTGGGTATGGCCCGGAATTACGCACGTGTTTTGCGAAATAGAGCCGTTTCCACAAAAAATTTTAAAAAAACATTGGCCGGACGCGGAAATTTATGGAGATATTAAAAAATTAGATGGAAAAGAGATCGTTAAAAAATACGGGGCAATTGACATTCTTACCGGAGGATTCCCTTGCCAGCCTTTTAGTGTTGCCGGGAAGCGAGGCGGCCAGGCAGATGACCGTTACCTCTGGCCGGAAATGTTCCGAGTTATTAAAGAAAGCAGGCCGCGTTGGATTATTGCAGAGAATGTGCCTGGAATCATCAATCTGGCGCTCGACCAGGTGTGTGATGATCTGGAAGGTATCGGTTACGAAACGGGGACGCAGGGTATTCCGGCTAGTGCGCTTGAAGCGTGGCATATCCGGGAAAGGGAATGGATTGGTGCCTACGATGAGAGCCGGGTTGAGGGGAAACATCCGGGAATCGAGAAAATACGACAAATTCAACAATTTGGAATCGGTTTTATCCAGGCAGATGTTGCCGACTCCCACAATGGCAATTGCAGACAAGGAAGTAATTTCGAGCAGGAGGGGAATGAATTTAACTGCAATTGCAAAATTATATCCCACTCCGACCAGCAGGGATTACCGGGGGCAACATGCGATAAATTCGCCAGCATTTCAAAAAAGGAAATTGAATTTGCGGGGGGTGAGCCTGGTAGAATTGCTGCAAAGGCAGGGGAATATTGGGCAGTTGAACCCTTCGTGGGTAGAGTGGCTAATGGGATACCCAATAGGGTGGACAGACTTAAATGCTTAGGTAATGCAATTGTACCACAGGTGGCGGCGGTAATTATGGGGTTTATAAAACAAATTGATGTGGATTAAATGGGAATGGTTGTGGGAGAATAAAAAACAGGATGGATAAATGCGGGAGGTTGAAAAGGCGGTTTTGGGCACGTTAATTTCGTGCTATGGCGACAAGTTTGTGGATGTTAAATATGTGGATGAGAAGGATTTTGTTTCTTCGGATGCAAAGTTGATCTTTGGCATGATTAAGGATGTGGCGGCGGCGAACGAGAATCATGTTGATTTGGTGCTGATTGCTGATTATTTGACGGGTTGGAATGCGGCGATTGATAAGGCTGAAGACCGGATCGATATGAGTGTGGTTTTTGGGTTGACGGAGACGGTAGTTGGGTCCAGTCAATTTAGTTTGTATTTGGAGAATTTACGGAATGAACGCCGCCGCGAAAAGCTGAATAAATTGTTTCGCCAGGGGCAGGAGGATCTGTTGCAGGGTTCGCCGCTGGTGGTGGCGAATGCGATGGTGAAGGGGGTTGCGGATATTATTGGCGGCGGGGTTGGCGGCGATGATCAGGGTGAGTTGTTGAATGAGATTGTGGATGATATTACTCATTATGATGGAAATGAGATGCCGACCGGGTTTGATAGTTTTGATGCGGTGTGGGGCGGGTTTATGCCGAATGAGTTGCAGATTATTGCGGGTGATAGCGGGCATTTAAAGACGACGCTGGCGCTGAATTTAATTATTAAACCGTTGCAGGATGGGCACAAGGTGTTGTGGATCGACGGGGAGATCAGTCGGAAACGGTTGTGGCGGCATTTTCTGCTGATTAATGCGGGGGTGGAGATTTGGCGGTTGCGCAAGCGGCAGTTCAGGGAGTGTGATGTTGAGGCGATTACAGCGACGGCGGCCAGGATTGCGAATGAGGGTTGGCAGTTGATTATTCGTGATGATGTGCGAAGTCCAGGGCAGATGATTGAGTGTGTGATGCGCAATGAGCCAAAGATTATGGTGATTGATAATTTGCAGAATATGGATTTTGAGCAGAGTGATAATTTTTGGACGTTTTATAATGGGGTGAAAAGTATTAAGCATATTGCGCTGGATTTTGGGACGAGTATTTTGGCGCTGAGCCAGGTGACGCGGAGCAGCGCAGAGATTCACAAGTGTATGCCGCCGACGTTGGAGAATTTGTTTGGCAGCCGTTCGATAAAGCATTTTGGTGATGCGATTTCGATTATTTATTACAAGGCGAAGGATGACCCGGAGGCGGATAATACGGAGTTTATGGTTTATCATAGCAAAATGCGGGAGATGGGGGTTGGCAAGCGGAGTATGGTGGTGGACCCGATGTTGGGTCAGTTTAGGGATAAGAGTAAGAAGGCGGAGGAGCCGCCGTTGCCGGAACCGGATTTTTAAATTATGAATTGAGTATTGCGAATGAGCGTCAGAAAATGGTTTTATTTGAGCAGGTTGGAGTGGCCGGATTGCAAGGTGGTAAGTTATACTGATGATAATGGCGTAACAACAAAAACGTTTATGAGTGATTTATTGTTGTGCGGCGATGGGAAAAGGGTGGTAACGGGCCATTTAATTGATGGAATGTTTTGTTGCGAGTTGGCGCCGGAGACGGTGATTAAGTGGAAGCCGGTTCCGGGTTGGTTGCTGCCAAAGATTAGCGGCGGCCGGTTTGATGGCAAGTGGTATAAGGAAATTACGAATTAAGAAAGGCAGAGGACGTATGAAGGATAGCAAGATTATAATGTTGATGGTGTTTGTAGTAATGGTATGGTGGTTTAGTGGATGCGGGCCGGTGGTGGTTGAGGAGGAAGCGGATCAGAATAAAGCGGTAAGGGTGTGGAATTGCGGGGTGCCGGGAAATAATTCGCAGGATTTGCTGAACCGGTTGGAGCGGGATTGTTTGAGTTTGTGTCCTGATGTGGTGGTGATGATGGTGGGGACGAATGATTTTTTGAGTTCGACGCATTGTACGAGCGCGGATGTTTATGCGCGGAATCTGGACAGTTTGGTGGTGCGGATTATGGCAAAAAGTAGGTTGATTGTGTTGACGATTTTACCGGTGCGGGAGCATTATTTGCTGACCAGGCATCCCAAGGATTTTTTTCCGAATGGGTGTGAGGAGAAGGTGTTGACGGCGAACCGGATTGTTAAGGAGGTTTGCGCACGGCGCGGGTGTTGGCTGGTGGATATGAATTTTTATTACGAGTTGCTGGCGGGTAACGGGGTGGATGATTTGTTACGGACGCCGCAAAATAGCGGGATGACGGATGGGGTACATCCGACGCCGGGTGGGTATAAGGTGATGGCTTTGGTGGTGAGTTATTTTATGGCTGAACATGGGATTGCGCCGCGGCGGTTGGTGTGTTTTGGGGATTCGATTATGTATGGGAGTTATATGGTGGGCGCAGGCGGGGCCGGGTTGGATGATGAGACGTTTCCGGGTTATTTGGGAAGGTTGTTGAATTATGAATGATGGGCGTGAAACGTGGGCGATCGCAAGGGTCGCCCGTACCAAAAAAAATGACAAGGTGGAGGAGTTATGAGTGTTTATAAAGATTTAAAAGCAGCGTTTGAAAAAAAATCAAAGGAAGATATTATAAGTTCAATAAGTGATCATATTGTTTCGTTGGAAGGTAATCGACGTGAATTGATAAAGCAAATTCAATCTTTAATGGAACAAGAATTTGAACATGAAGCAGCTTTTTTAGTTGGGAAAAAAAATCAATTGACTGAATGTCTTATTGAGTTAAAACGCACGGTAGGCATTTAGTATGAATGAAGCGGCGGAAAAGTTTTTGGGTGGTTTGGGTGCGGCGGAGCGGGTGTATTTGGAGAATATTCTAAAGCAGTTGCGGCAGTGCAAGGAGTTTTATCCCTGGCAGTTTGTGAAGCCTTTGCCGAAGCAGGCGCAGTTTTTACGGTATGTGGGTGAGCGGAACCAGGTGGTGTTGTTTCAGGGTGGTAACTGGACGGGGAAGACGTTGATTGGTGCGAATGCGGCGTTGCAGATTGCTTTTACTGGGGGGATTACGGTGGGGGGCACATTTTACAAGATGTGCGGTGTGCCGAATATGGGCCGCATTGCGACAAAGAAGGAGAATGTGGAGAAGGATGTTAACCGGATTTTGGCGAATCAGTTGCACCGGGATACGTATAATACGGAGAAGAAGGGCCGGCCGTTCGATAGTCAATGGACGGTGGAGGGTGGGAGTACGTTTGATATTATGACTTATGACCAGGATGCGGAGCAGTTTGAGGGTGTGGAGTTGAATTGGGCGTGGTTGAATGAGCCTTCGACGGAGGCGATTTATAAGGCGATGCTGGGCAGGTTTAAAAAAGGTGGGACGTTGTTTATTACTGCAACTATTCTTAATTGCGGCTGGATTTTGGATGAGATTATCGAGAATGATGATTGCCGGATTAAGACGGTGACGATGGATATTGATGAGAACCGGGAGAGCCGGGGCGGGTATATTCCTGATCAGGCGATTGATGATATGCTGGCGCGGCAGGATCCGGAGGAGCGGGAGGCCCGCAAGAGCGGCAAGGCGTTAAAATTGATGGGACGGGTGTTTAAGAATTACCGTCCTGAGGTGCATTGGGTGGAGTTGAGTGAGACGGCGCCGGCCGGGGCGCGGGTGGTTATGGCGACTGATCCGCATGATCGAATTCCGCACGCGAGTTTGTGGGCGTATAAGAAGGATGGGGTGGTGTGTGTGTATCGTGAGCATCCGGTAAGTGATTTTTGGGAGTATAGTACGAATCCCTGGGCGGATGAGGCGGATTTGGTGAAGGAGTATAAGGCGGTTGAGGATGTGGCGCCGAGTGTGCGTTTGCTGGATAAAAAGTTTGGGAATACGGCGAAGTTTGGGAGCAAGTTGACGGTTAATGAGCGGATGCGCGAGGCGGGGTTGGTGTATGATGATTGGGACGGGAGCAGCCGGGCGGCGCATAACAGTCGGTTGCGGGGATATTTTGAGCAGAATAAGGTGGCGGTTGGGCGGAATTGTGTGAATTTACACAAAAGCTTGATGCGGCACCGGTTTCTGGATCAGACGAGCGGGCGGGCGAAGGATGATAAGGGGTTGCGGGAGGATGTGGATGAGAAGTACCGGCATTTTATTGATTGTCTGGCGGCGATTATTGAGTGGTTTGAGGTGTGCGAGAATGGGGGTGAGTTGATTGATTTTCGGCGGGGTGTGGATGATTGGTCGCCCCTCGATACGATGCGCCAGGCGCATCACTCGGGGACCGACCAAAAGAGGAAGGATGAGATTATTTGGGCGGAGCGGCAAAATGATGAGGATGATGGGTTTTTTGTTTTGTGATAATTGTGCGTAAATGAATAATGGGCGACCGCGAGGGACGCCCGTACATAAAAAAAGGAGAGGTTATGGAAAGTGAAACGTCAGATGTGAAACGTGAGACGGGAAAAGAAGCAATTTCAAAATGTTTGTTTTGTGGCAATATAAACAGAGTGGTTATGGACGATGTGGAAATCGTGAACAAGGTGGATGAAAGCGCAGTGGTTAAAAGCAAGCCGTGGTTGATGGGGCGGGTGCGGTTTATGGTGGAGAATTTGCAGGAGGATGTGGGGCATGTTAACCAGGGGGTGGGGGTGGTTGAGGAGTTGGCGGAGGGGATTTTGCAGGATGTGGGTAGTTTGCCGGGCCAGGTGGCGTTGATTGTGGATGAGAAGCTGGCCAGGGTGACGGAGATTCTGCATGAGTTTAAGAAGATGCAGCGGAAGCAGAATCATGTTCTTGATCAGTTGGCGGTGCGGGTTGGGCGGATTGAGGACCGGTTGGGGATTGGGGAGCCCCTCGATACGTCCGCAAAAGAGGCGGACTACTCGGGGACCGCCCTCGATACGATGCGCCAAAAACGGGCGCATCACTCGGGGACCGGAGATGTTATTGATTACCGGGATGAGACGGAGGGGTTGCGGGCGCTGGTGGAGCATATGCGGGATAACGG
>Ga0265293_10005152_pt1 | contig 22137 bp, 21 predicted proteins | sample Munlanlewell138R_FD_192505 | JGI IMG/M metagenome (GOLD analysis project Ga0265293, IMG submission 192505) | Leachate microbial communities from a municipal landfill in Southern Ontario, Canada - Leachate well 138R | ecosystem: Engineered > Solid waste > Landfill > Unclassified | place: Canada... | reverse complement strand
GGCCGACGGGTTGAAATCATCGACCAGACCCGCCTGCCCCACGAATTTCATGTCGCCGTCCTCGCCACCCTTGATGACGCGGCCCGGGCGATCAGGGACATGCAGGTGCGCGGCGCCCCCCTCATCGGGGCCACGGCGGCCTACGGCGTCTGTCTCGGCCTGCGGGACGGCGCGGCGGACAGGGACATGGAGCGGATCGGCGCGGTGCTGACTGCCTGCCGGCCCACAGCGGTCAATCTGCGCTGGGCCGTGGAGCGGATGCGGTCGGTTCTCCTGCCCCTTCCGGAGGAGGAACGGCTTGCCGCCGCCTACCGGGAGGCCGCCGCCATCTGCGACGAAGACGTGGCCGTCAACGAGGCCATCGGCAATCATGGACTGCAGCTTATCGAGGAAGCCTGGAAGCGCAAGGGCAGGCAGGGACCGGTGCGGATTCTGACCCATTGCAATGCCGGCTGGCTGGCCACGGTGGATTGGGGCACGGCGCTGGCCCCGGTCTACAAGGCGCATGAAAAGGGCATCCCGGTATTCGTCTGGGTCGATGAAACCAGGCCGCGCAGCCAGGGCGCCGGTTTGACGGCCTGGGAACTCCAGGCCCAGGGCATCGAGCACCGGCTGATCGTCGACAATGCCGGGGGCCATCTCATGCAGCGCGGCCTGGTCGACCTGTGCATCGTCGGCACCGACAGAACCACGGCGACAGGCGATGTCTGCAACAAGATCGGCACCTACTTGAAGGCCCTGGCGGCCAGGGACAACGGTGTCCCTTTTTACGTGGCCCTGCCCGGCTCCACCATTGACTGGCGCCTGCACGACGGTATTCGGGAAATCCCCATTGAAGAGCGCGGCCAGGAGGAAGTGCTGCTGGTCCGCGGAAAAACGGAATCAGGGGCCCTGGAAACGGTCCGGATAGCCCCGGACGCAACCCCCGCCGCCAATCCCGCCTTTGACGTTACCCCCGCCCTCCTGGTTGACGGCCTCATCACCGAACGCGGAATATGTCCCGCCTCCAGGGAGGGACTGGCCCGCCTGTACCCGGAAATGGCCTGATCGGGGCCCGGCGGCGCCGCGCGGCCGTTTATCCCATGTACAGGACCATCCCGACCTGGTAGATCAACGCCGCCAGCAGAAAGGCGAAAACGGTGTTGAACCCCATCGAGAACAGCGCCCACTTCCAGGTCCCCGCTTCCCTGGCAATACAGACGACCGTGACAAAGCAGGGCGCATAGAACATGATGAAGGCAAGGGCGGCCAGGGCGACGATCGGGTTCCACGCCTCGTCCCGGGCCAGCCGTTCCCGAAGCGAGGTGGACGCCTCGGGGTCAACGGAGCCGAGGGAATAGGCGGTCCCGAGGGTGGAAACGATTACCTCCTTGGCGGCGAATCCCCCCACCAGGGCGATATTCGTGCGCCAGTCGAATCCCGCGTAGCGGCTGATCGACTCCAGGGCGATGCCGATCCGGCCGGCAAGGGAATGCCGCAGGGCCTGCTCGGCCTCCTCGTTGTCGATGGCAATCAGCCGGCGATGGATCTCTTCCGTCCCGGCAGGCCGTTCCACATTCCCGTCGGTCAGTTCCGCGACGGTGTCCGGGGGCAATCCGGCCAGGACCTCCTGCCGCTGCCGGTCAAATCCGCGGGATTCCTCCGCCGGCAGTCCCGGATAGGTCATCATGGCCCAGAGCAGGATGGAGATGCCGAGAATGACCGTGCCCGCCTTCTTGATATACTGCCAGGTCCTCTCCCAGGTATGGATGAGCAGACCCCGGAAGGTGGGGAAACGGTACGGCGGCAGCTCCATGACAAACGGGGTCGCCGGTCCCCTCAGGACCGTGGAGCGGAAAAACCTGGCCGCCAGCAGGGCGACGGTCCAGGAGACCACGGTGGCCAGGAACATGTAGCGCGCCTGGTGCGAGGAAAAAAACGCCCCGATCAGCAGGGCCAGGACCGGGAGCTTGGCCCCGCAGTTCATGAACGGCACGGTCAGCAGGGTCGCCATCCGTTCCTTCGGCGAACGCAGGGTGCGGGTGGCCAGGACCCCGGGAACGGCGCACCCCCCGGCTATCCCCCCGGAGACGATGAACGGCATCACCGACGAGCCGTGCAGTCCGAAAATCCTGAAGATGCGGTCCATCATGAAGGCCACCCGGGCCAGGTACCCCGAATCCTCCAGCATGGCAATGCCGAAAAACATGAACATGATTATGGGGACAAAACCGAGAACACCCCCGACGCCGTCGATCACGCCGGAAATAATCATGGATTTGACCGGCCCCTCGGGCAGGCTTTGCTCCGCCGTGTCGGCAAGTAAGGCAAAAAAGGACTCCAGCCATCCGGCCGGGATCGTGCTGTAATGAAAGGTGAAACTGTACAGGCCGAAGAGAATGCCGGCCATGATAAGGGGGCCGAGGAAGCGGTTGGTGACGATCTTGTCGATCCTGTCGGACATATAGAGCCTGTCGACGTCAAAACGCTGCGACATCACGCCCTGGCGCAGGATGGACTTGATATAGCCGTAGCGGTGGTCGGCGATGATCGCTTCCGGGTACGCCTCCATGGTGGTCTGCAGATGGCGGGTGACCTGCTCGCTGAGCTGGACGAGGGAATCGGCCAGTTCGGCGTCGGCGCGCATGGCCATGTCGAGAATCTGGTCGTCGTTTTCCAGGATTTTCAGCCCTGTCCAGCGGGCCGGATAGGTGTCCGTCAAGAGCTTTCGTTCGTTGATAAGCGGGACCATGTCCCCAAGGAGCTGGTCCAGGTCCTCGCCGTAGGAAAGCGCAAGGGGGTGCCAGACCTTTTCCCGGTCCCGGCCGACCCGGACCACCTCGTCCAGCAGCTGCTCGATTCCCTTGCCGCTGCGGGCAACGATCGGGATCACCGGGGCCCGCATAAGTTCGCTCAGCCTGTCGACGTTGACTTCAATGCCGCGGCTGTGGGCGACGTCGATCATGTTCAGGGCAATGATGACCGGAACGCCCAGTTCCATGAACTGGCAGGTCAGGTACAGGTTTCGTTCCAGGTTCGATGCATCGACGATGTTGACGACCAGGTCGGGTTTTTCATTGACCAGAAAATTCCGGGCGACCAGTTCCTCTACGGAATAGGCGGTGAGGGAATACGTGCCTGGAAGGTCGGTGACAACGACTTCGACATTGCTGTGCCGGCAGATGCCGGTTTTCTTTTCCACGGTGACGCCCGGGTAATTGCCCACATGCTGCCGGGCGCCGGTCAGGGCGTTGAACAGGGTGGTTTTACCGGAGTTGGGATTGCCGGCCAGCGCAATATGGATGGAGTTCTTCATCGGCTCGAGACGCAGGCTGCGTTCATCCGCATTGTCGGGCTTTTCGGAAAGTTGTCAGGACTGGTCGGAATGTTTGTTCGAGGGGCAGCACGAGGGTATATCAGGTCCGCAGCCGGAGCAGCTGCAGCCGCAGCCGTTATCGGTTCTCCTGATATTCCTGTAGAGCCGCCGTCCGATATATACGGCGCAGAGGGCTACTATGAGAACAATAAGTATATGCTGCATAAGCAAATCACTGTGGAGCAAAAATAACGGTCGTCAGTCAGGGTCTATAACGGGGTGACCAGAATATTGTCGGCAAATTGCTGATCGAGGCTCACCGTACTGCCCTTGACCCTGACCATGCACTGTTTTGACCGGCCGGGGCAGATCACCTCGATTTCACTGCCGGGGAACACGCCGAGCTGGGCCATGCGGGCGCAGACCTTCCGGTCGCCCCTGACCTTGCACACCTTGAAGCGCTCTCTGCCGCAGGCCAGGGACAACGGTGTGGCACTTTCCGGGTGGGAATCCTGCCTGCACCTCAACTCTTTCATCGGGCACCGGCAGCCTGTTTTCGGCGGATTTCGGGTCATCGCAAACCTCAGTATCAATGTCAGGTTTAGGTACACCAAACATTTATCATTGTCAACGATTTTTGCAAGGGAAAGATGCTGTGGGGAGGAATATATATTCTTACCAGGAATCCGGGTCGGAAACCATTGATAAAGAATCAGGCCTCCCGGTTCAGGGTGTCTTCCTTCGTCAACAACCCGGTGATGAACGGGCCGACCGCTTCCGGTCCCTCCCTGTCCACCAGTTTGATGGTGGCGGTGCCGATGACCGCCATGTCCGCCCGGCCCTCGAGCATGGCCACGTCCTCCCGGCCGGCGATGCCGAAGCCTACGGCCAGGGGGAGATCGGTGGCCGCCCGGTAGCGGGCGAGATGACCGGCAAGGGTGTCGTCCATGGTTGTTTTGCTGCCGGTCACCCCTTTTCTCGCCACGCAGTAAATGAAACCGTCCCCGTGGCGGGCCACCTCGCGCATCCGCTCGTCGGTGCTGGTCGGGGTGAAGAACATGATCGGGGCGATTTGGTGCTCCCGGCACAGGCGCAGGCAGGACGCACCCTCCTCGGGGGGCAGGTCGGGGATAATGAGCCCCTTGACGCCGATCTGGACGGCGCGTTTGATAAAGGCCTCCTCGCCGTACCGGAAAACGATGTTGTAATAGGTCATGAAGAAAAAGTTGACCCCCGGAAACTCCCGGACCACCTCCCCGGCAAAGGCCAGGCAGTCGGCCACCCGGATGCCGCCGGCCAGGGCCGTTTGGTTGGCCTTGAGAATGACCGGCCCGTCGGCCATGGGTTCGGAAAACGGGATCTGCAGCTCGATGCAGTCCACGCCGTTTTCAGCCATCTGCCGGATCACCCGGCGGTTGATGTCGAGGGAGGGGTAGCCCAGCACCAGGTGGGTCATCAGCAGGACCGGCCTGTGCTGCAGCCGCTGTCGGATATCGGAAGTAAGGTTCATGCCAGGTTCTTCTCCGGATAATGGTCCCTCCGCCGGGGTATTCCGCCGCCGGCGGTTCAGGGTGAAGTTTCGCCGCCCTTCGTGTTCAATCCTTATTGCCGGGATGTTTCGCGTCCCCGAAGGATTGACGGTACTCGTCCCCCCGGTCGATGATGAACCGCTTCCAGGAGGGGTCGTCAAACGAGTGGGCGATGGTGAAGATATCCTTGTCGCCCCGGCCGGACATGTTGATGATGATGGCGTCTTCGGGTGAAAATTTCGGTGCGTCCTTGAAGGCCTGAACAAAGGCGTGGGCCGACTCCAGGGCCGGGATGATGCCTTCGGTGCGCATGGTCAGCTCCAACGCTTCCAGCACCTCCCGGTCGGTGGCTGATTCGAAGCGGACCCGGCCGCTGTCTCCGAGATCGGCGAGAATGGGGGAAATGCCCACATAGTCGAGTCCGGCGGCGATGGAATGGGTGTCGAGCATCTGGCCGTCCTCATCCTGCAGGAACAGGGACTTGTAGCCCTGGGCCACTCCGGCCGCGGCCCGGCTGCCGCTCATGCGGGAGGCGTGCTGGTCGGTGTCGATGCCCTTGCCGCCCGCCTCCACGCCCACCAGCTCCACCCCGGCCTCGTTCTGGAAGCCCTGGAAAATGCCCATGGCATTGGAGCCCCCGCCGACGCAGGCATAGACCGCGGCCGGCATGGCCCCGTGCTGCTCCATGATCTGGGCCCGGGCCTCCTGGCCGATGATGGACTGGAACCAGGCCACCATGTCGGGAAAGGGGTGCGGCCCGCAGACCGTGCCCAGAACGTAGTGGGTGTCATCCATCCGGGCGGCCCAGTCGCGAAAGGCCTCGTTGATGGCGTCCTTCAGGGTCCTGGCGCCGTCGGTGACCGTCACCACCTCGGCCCCGAGCTTTTCCATCCAGAAAACGTTGGGACGCTGGCGGAGGACGTCCTCCTCGCCCATGTAGATGGTGCAGTCGAAGCCGAAGCGGGCGGCCATGGTGGCCGTTGCCACCCCGTGCTGCCCGGCCCCGGTCTCGGCGATCACCCTTTTCTTGCCCATCCGCCTGACCAGCAGCCCCTGCCCCATGACATTGTTGGCCTTGTGGGCCCCCGTATGGTTGAGGTCCTCCCGCTTGATGAAAATCCTGGCGCCGCCGAAGCGCCTGGTCAGGTTTTCCGCGAAGGTGAGCGGGGTCGGCCGGCAGGAATAATTGGCCATCAGGTGGACATATTCCCTCCAGAACGATTCGTCGCTCCGGGCCCGTTCGTAGGCGAGATTGAGCTCGACAAAGGTCTCATGCAGGATCTCGGGGATGAAAGCGCCGCCCCACCTCCCGAAATACCCTTTTCTGTACACTGGCTGCTTCATAATGGCGTGTTGTTTTCAACTCCTAGTTAACTGTTGGCGGCAGCAGGCGGCAAAGTCCTCCGGGTAGTGGCCGCAGATGAAACGGAGCTGGGCCTCGCTGAGGCCGCCCATGCTCCAGGGCAGCTTCGGCAGGAAGGAGTAGAGCAGCCGCTGGCCGTTGGCCGCGCCCAGCCGCTTGGGCAGCTCGATGGAGGTCACCATCCGGGCGTTGAGACCGGCATATATGCGCTGGGCGGTCAGGATGCCGCGGTCCAGGGACCGGCGGACCTTTTCGTCCGCCTCGACCACATTGCCCACGGGACCGGCGCCGGCATCGGCGATGACCAGGAGCTGCAGCTCCCACTGGGAAACCTGCGCCTTGGGAACAAAGAGTAGCACGTTTTCGTCCTCCCAGACAACCAGATTGTGCTCCCCCCCGCCGCCGTCGGTCCTGGTGTTGCTGCGCACCGCGGCCAGCAGGTCCCGGAAAAAATCACTGCCGGTGGCGCGGCGGTAACGGTCGACCGTGTCGGCAGCCAGATCGCCGATGCCGAACGCCGGCATGACCGTCTCCCCGTCGGCGGCAGCCACGCTTTCCGGCACCAGGGCATACTGCTGGTGGATCATCTGGTGCGAGGCGTGCAGGCGGTAGCCGGAGCCGGAAAGATCGTAGCCGTAGTTCCAGCCCCACAGGGTGGCCTCCCCCCGAACGGTCCCGGCGGTAGAGCGGACGATGTTCCGGCGCAGTTCCTCCAGTTCCGCCGCGGTCAGGCGGCGGCGCCGGACCGGGACTTCCAGACCCGCTTTCGCCGCCAGGGCGACATAGACCCGCTGATAGTAAAGGTGGCGCAGACCCCGCATATCCTCTTCCGTCAGGTCGGCGGTGCGGTAGCGGACCGCGTCGCTGGCCATGTTGGAGGCGTAATGCCCCCAGGGGATGTAGCTGTTGGCCCGCAGGTATTCAGCCACGCGGCTGCCGTCCCCGGACCAGTCGCCGACGATTTCGCTGTCCCCCTGTGCTCCGGGCCGCAGCACCATGACCTCCTTGTAGGGATCCGGGAGGAAAGGGTTGTTGGCCACGGCTTCAAACAGTTCGAAATCAATGGTCCCGGGCCGCAGCCTCCCGTCTCTGTCCCGGTGGTACAGCAGCCCCCTGGGCCGGCCTGCCTGGTCATACTCAAACCGGCAGCAGAAATCAGCCAGCAGGACCAGTTCGTCCGGATCGGTCGAGCAGGCAGCCAGGGTGTAGAGAACCTGAAGGGGCAGTTCCGAAAGAACGGATTTGAAATCCTTCCCGGCTGCAAAAGAGGACAGCGCCCGGCGCAGGGAACACTCGGAGGACGGGGGGAGCCCGATGGAGCCCGGGTTCCCGGCCCGCGCGTCGGCCCAGCCGGAGTCGATATAGGTCGCTCCCCGGAACGGAAAGGCGTTGGGTATTTCATAGATGGGCCTGGCATCACCGACCCGCACATCGCCCTCGGGAAAATTCCCCCGGTTGTCCCTGGCGGTGCCGTCCGGACCGTACCCGAGAACGGCAAACTGATCATGCTCCCGCAGATTGGCGACCTCAAAGGACGGGCGATGTACGGCCACGAGGAATTTCCCCTCCGGCGTCACCGAGGTCCTGAACGGGACATTGTCAAAGCTGGTCTGCATCGCTGATTCGATCATGCCTTCCTGGAAGAGTTCCACCCCGCGAAGAGCGGCTTTTCATCATAGACGAAAATGATGAATTAATCATCTCCATTTCTTCCCGCTTCCCGCTTCCCGATTGATATGCTGCAAACTTTTGCCTTCAGTCCCTCCGGCCTCTGTCTCCTCATACCCGGCCGGCGCGGGAGTCGGCAGTCGGCAGCGCCCCACCCCGCGCTGCGGGGAAGAATGAGGAGGAGAACATGTTTGCGCACCCGACCTGGTGTGGTGACAGGGAGTTCGATTTCGATGAGATATTTCCTGCGCTGGTTGAGGAAAATTTGCACCTATCGGGATCGAATCCTGATTGCAGTAATGTCAAGGGGTCTTTTGGCGTGCCGTGCTTCCTGCATCCTATCTGCCTGATCTACCGCTATGTTATTCATGAGTTGGCAGTTGGCAGTCGGCAGTTGGCAGTCTGGAGCGAGCTGAAAGCTCCAAGCTGGAAACCTCGAACCTTATACCGCGAACCTCGTACCGTTCGCCCAAGCGAACCCCGGCGACAGCCGCATTCCCCTCATCCGCCCCTCCGGGGCACCTTCTCCCCCGGGAGAAGGGTGGTGAAAAGTTGGCAGTCATCAGTCGGCAGTCGGCAGTCGGCAGTCTGAAACTTGAAGCCTGCCGGCTTGCCGGTGTTGACAGGACCTCTCATCCGCCCCTCCGGGGCAGCTTCTCCCCCGGGAGAAGGGTGTTTCAAGTTCGCTGACGCGAACGGTATAAGGTTCAAGGTGCAAGGTTTTGAGTTTGAAACTTTCAGTTTTCGGCTGAATTGTATTCTCCGTATTCTTTAAACCAACAGCAAAGCTGCAAATCCCTCCTGTCCTCTGTCATCTGGCCTCTGTCATCTGGCATGGCCGGGTGAGGGCCGTTCATTCAGGCAAGCCGCCAGGCTTCAAACCCAAACTGCCGACTGCCAACTGCAAACTGCAAACTCCCGGCGCAGCCGGTGCTGTCCTCTGGCTTCTGACTTCTGGCTTCTGATACCCGGCTTCAGCCGGGCATCAAAGCCCCAGCAGGCGGAAGAACCGCTTCCACTCCCGCTGGTCGAGACGGCTCAGGCCGCACTCCCTGGCCAGGGAAAGGGCCTGCTCATACTCATCGGCCGAAAGCGGGCGCTTGATCTTTTCGTAGCGGAAGGCCTTATGGCAGGGGTGGTACTGGTCCATGAGGTTGACATAAGTCCGGGGGGAGATGTCGCGGGCCAGGAAGGTCAGGATTTCACCGGTTTCGTCGAGATGGCCCGGCATGACCAGGTGGCGGACCAGCAGGCCGCGGACGGCTATCCCTTCCTCATCCAGGACCAGGTCGCCCACCTGACGGTGCATCTCCCGCACCGCTTGGCGCATCACCTCCGGGTAGTCAGCGGCCCTGGTGTACAGAGATGAAGTCTCCCTGGTCCAGAACTTGCAATCCGGCATGTAGATGTCCACCACTCCCTCCAGCAGACTGAGGGCCGCCGGAGAATCATAGCCGCCGCTGTTGTAGACGATGGGGATGCGCAGGCCCTTGTCTATGGCGGCGGGCAGGGCCGCCAGGATCTGGGGGACGACATGCGAGGGGGTGACCAGATTGATATTATGGCAGCCCTGGGCCTGGAGGCTGATCATGATGTCCGCCAGCTCCGCCTCATCCACGGCCTGCGGGGAAGAATCACCTTGTTTGTCGATATTGCTTATGTCATAGTTCTGGCAGAAAACGCACAGCAGGTTGCAGCCTTCGAAAAATATGGTGCCCGAGCCGTGCCGGCCGACAAGGGGAGACTCCTCGCCAAAGTGGGGGCCGAAGCTCGCCACCCTGGCCCTGGCGCCGACCCGGCAGACCCCGAGTTCCCCCGCCAGCCTGTTTATGCCGCATTCATGCGGGCAGACCGCACACCGTTCCAGCAGCCCGCGGGCGGCGGTCAGCCGCTCCGCAAGGATGCCGTTTCGGTGCAGTTCCAGATAGGAAGGGTTATTTTTATTTTTTGACATTGTAATCTTCGGACGAGTTGTATAAACTAAATGAACTTTTTTTGTTTAAATCTCCCAACGAGGACAATCAACCATGTCGTGGTTCACCCGAACTGTTACCGCCTCAGTCGGCAAGAAGTATGTCATGGCCCTAACCGGCCTGGTTCTCGGCGCATTCCTGCTGGTCCATGCCGCGGGCAACACCACCATCCTGCTGGGCCGCTCGGCCTTTCTGTCCTATGCCGGGCATCTGCATGCCTTCGATTTCGCCCTGGTCGCAATTGAGTTCCTGCTGCTGGCGATTTTCCTGGCCCATGTCGTCACCGGCCTTGTCCTGTTCATGCAGAACATGTGGGCCCGCCCGGAACGGTACGCCGTCAACAACAATGCCGGGGGCAGAACCTGGGGATCGGCCACCATGCCGTATACCGGCATCATCGTCTTCCTTTTTATCCTCCTGCACCTGTACAATTTCAACTTCATCGCCCCGGGGGCGGTTATCGCCGACGTTGTCGCCGAGGTGCTGGGCAGCCCCCTGTATACGGTACTCTACGGGATCGGCCTCGCAGCCCTGGCCCTGCACATCAGCCACGGGTTCTGGTCCCTGTTCCAGTCGGCCGGAATCAATCATCCCAAATACGACCGGTTCATCAAGGCCTGCGCCTGGGTGATCGGCGGCCTGATCATCGCCGTCTTCGGTATAATTGTAGTCATGCTGCTCGTGAACAGCAACCTTCTAACCTAGGAATGATGCTCGCCGAACAGTTTGATCATCTGGTCCTGACCGTGGGGGATATCGAGGCCACCTGTGCTTTTTACGGCGGCATCCTGGGCATGCGGGTCATCGAATTCGCCGGCGGCCGCAAGGCCCTGCAGTTCGGCAACCAGAAGCTGAACCTTCACCGGGCGGGCGCGGAAATCGAGCCCCATGCCCTACGGCCCACCCCGGGTTCGGCGGACATCTGCCTCCTCACTTCCCTGCCCATGGAACAGGTCGTTTCCCGCCTGAGCGGCCGGGGCGTGGAGATCATCGCCGGGCCGGTGCGGCGCACCGGAGCAACCGGGCCCATTCTGTCGGTTTACTTCAGGGACCCGGACGGCAACCTGATTGAACTGGCCAATCAACTTTCCTCCTTTAATCCGGAAACACAATCATGAAACTCGACCCCAAGATTCCCGACGGTCCGCTGGCCGAAAAATGGGACCGGTGCCGGTTTGCGAACCGGCTGGTCAACCCGGCCAACAAACGCAAATACGATATCCTGGTTGTCGGCACCGGCCTGGCCGGCGCCTCGGCCGCCGCCACCCTCGGAGAGCTGGGGTACAACGTCAAATCCTTCTGTATCCAGGACAGTCCGCGCCGGGCCCATTCCATCGCCGCCCAGGGCGGCATCAACGCCGCCAAGAACTACCAGAATGACGGCGACTCCATCTTCCGCCTGTTCTATGACACGATCAAGGGCGGCGACTTCCGGGCCAGGGAGGCCAATGTCTACCGGCTGGCCCAGGTCAGCAACAACATCATCGACCAGTGCGTGGCCCAGGGCATCCCTTTTGCCCGGGAGTACGGGGGCACCCTGGCCAACCGCTCCTTCGGCGGGGCCCAGGTCTCCCGCACCTTCTACGCCCGGGGGCAGACCGGGCAGCAGCTCCTTTTCGGGGCTTATTCCGCCCTGATGCGCCAGGTGGCCGCCGGCAAGGTGACAATCTTCCCCCGGCGGGAAATGATGGACCTGGTCCTGATCGACGGCCTGGCCCGGGGCATCGTCTGCCGCAACCTGGTGACCGGCGAACTGGAACGGTACTGCGGCCACGCGGTTGTCCTCGCCACCGGAGGCTACGGTAACGCCTATTTCCTGTCCACCAACGCCATGGCCTCCAATGTCACCGCCGCCTGGCGGGCGTACAAAAAGGGGGCCGGCTTCGCCAATCCCTCCTTTGTCCAGATCCATCCCACCTGCATCCCGGTCCACGGCGACTACCAGTCCAAGCTGACCCTGATGAGCGAAAGCCTGCGCAACGACGGGCGGGTCTGGGTGCCGAAAAAGAAAGGGGATAACAGGCCGCCCCAGGATATTCCCGAGGAGGATCGGGACTACTACCTGGAACGCAAGTATCCGAGCTTCGGCAACCTGGTGCCCCGGGACGTCGCCTCGCGCAACGCCAAGGAGGTCTGCGACCAGGGCAAAGGGGTCGGCGAAACGGGACTGGCCGTCTATCTCGACTTCCGGGACGCCATCCAGCGGGACGGGCTTGACGTCATTCTCCGCAAATACGGCAACCTCTTCCACATGTACGAAAAAATTACCGACCAGGATCCAAGCATCCAGCCAATGATGATTTACCCGGCGGTTCATTACGCCATGGGCGGCCTGTGGGTCGACTACAACCTGATGTCGACGATTCCCGGCCTCTTTGTCCTCGGGGAGGCTAATTTCTCCGACCACGGCGCCAACCGGCTCGGCGCCTCCGCCCTGATGCAGGGGCTGGCTGACGGCTACTTCATAGCGCCCTACACCATCGGCAACTACCTTGCCGAAACCGGTTCCGGTCCCCTGACCGTTGATCATGACGCCTACTCCGAGTCGGAGCGGGAGGTCAAACGCCGGCTGGAGGCGCTGCTCGCCAACCGGACCGCCGGCAAACAAGGACTGCGGACCGCGGCCGATTTTCACCGCCGCCTGGGGCGGATCCTCTGGGACTACTGCGGCATGGCCCGCAACCGGGAGGGACTGGAAAAGGCCTTGTCCCTCATCCCGGAACTGCGGCAGGAATTCTGGGACCGGGTGACGGTCCCCGGCAGCGGCGGGGAGCTGAACCAGTCCCTGGAAAGGGCCGGAAGGGTGGCCGATTTCATGGAATTCGCCGAGGTCCTGGTTCGGGACGCCCTCGCCCGGGGGGAATCGTGCGGCTGTCATCTCCGCGAGGAGAGCCAGACCGAGGAAAGCGAAGCCCTGCGTGACGACGAGCAGTATTCCCACGTCTCGGTCTGGGCGTACAACGGGGAAGAGAAGCCGGCGGAGATGCACAAGGAGCCGCTGGTTTTTGAAAATGTCACGCCTTCCCAGCGCAGTTACAAGTAAAAGCGGGCACGCATCGGCAGGTTCGCAGGCTGAAAAATCCTCCAACCCGAAGCTCAACAGATATACATTGATAGGTTAGACCACCATGGCGGCACGAAAAATATCACTCAACCTGAAAATATGGCGCCAGGAAAGCCCGGACAAGAAAGGGGCTTTCGAACAGTATCGCCTGGAAAAAATCAACTCAGACATGTCCTTCCTGGAAATGATCGATGTCCTCAACGAGAGACTGACCCTGGAAGGACGGGAACCGGTGGCCTTTGACCATGACTGCCGGGAAGGCATCTGCGGGATGTGCGGGGCGGTGGTGGACGGCATCGCCCACGGTCCGGAAAAGGCGACCACCCTTTGCCAGTTGCACATGCGCCATTTCCGTGACGGCCAGACCATCACCATCGAACCCTTCAAGGCCCGGGCCTTTCCCATAATCAGGGACCTGGTTGTCGACCGCTCCGCTTTTGACCGGATCATCCAGGCCGGCGGCTTCATCTCGGTCAATACCGGCAGCGCCCCGGACGGCAATGCCATCCCGGTGTCGCAGACCAAGGCCGAACTGGCCATGGACGCCGCGGCCTGCATCGGCTGCGGGGCCTGTGTCGCCGCCTGCCCCAATGCGTCCGCCATGCTCTTTGTCGGCGCCAAGATTTCCCAGCTCGCCCTCCTCCCCCAGGGGGGACCGGAAAGGGAAAAGCGGGCCGTCGCCATGGTCCGGACAATGGACCGGGAAGGGTTCGGCAACTGCAGCAACGAGAGGGAATGCGAGGCGGTGTGTCCCAAGTCCATTTCCATCCGCAACATCGCCCGGCTCAACCGCGAATTTTTTCGCGCCTCCCTGTTTTCGGACGAGAACGGATAAGCCTAGAGGCGCTGCGCGGTGCCAGAAGACAGCACCGGCTGCGCCGGGAGTTTGCAGTTGGCAGTTTGCAGTCGGCAGTTCGGGTTTGAAGCCTGGCGGCTTGCCTGAATGAACGGCCCCTCACCCGGCCTCCGGCCACCCTCTCCCAAGGGAGAAGGGGGTTGCGCGCTTTTCGATTCCGATTTGGATGAGATATTGCCCGGCGGGGCGGCCAAGGGATCCAATCCCCGATAACAATAGCGATTTCGGGTCCGATGCGGTATATCATTGGGGGACATGTCTCTTCTCCATCCGATACTTTCTGTAACCGCCGTTCGAACATGAAAACCGTTCTTTCCTTTCTTTTCCTGATTCTCGGCCTTGCGACAGCCGGGTGCGTCAAGGTTCCCGAGGCGCATTTTACGATCAGCCACTACGACAGCCGGACCGCGGTGAATGACGATTGCGGCTGCGACGGGCCCGCCCCTGCGGAAGCCGTCCCGGTGACGGTGGGCCGCCCGGCCCCCGGCCTGGATCCCCACGGCTTCACACTGGTGAACTGGAACACCTACAAGGGCAGGAAAAACGGCTGGGACCGGGACCTGACCCGGTTGATCCTGCCCAGCGACATCGTTCTGCTGCAGGAAGGGAACCTGACCCCCCGGTTGCAGGAATTGCTCCGGGAGCATGACTTCAACCTGGACCTGGCCGCCGCTTTTACCTGGAACGATGCCGAGACCGGGGTGTTGACCGCGTCCAGGATCAAGCCGGATTTTCTCTGTTCCTTCCGGGAGAGGGAACCGATCAGCTCGGTGCCGAAAACGGTCCTGATCACCCGCTACCCTCTGGCCGGCACCGATACGTCTCTCCTGGTGGCCAATGTCCATATGATCAATTTCACCATTGACCTGGCCGCCTACCGCAGGCAGTTGGCGCAAACCGAGGATATCCTTGCCCGCCACCAGGGTCCCGTCATCCTGTCCGGCGACCTGAACACCTGGAACAGCAAGCGGATGGCCGCCGTGGCCGATCTTGCCGCCAAACTGAACCTGCGGCCGGTCGGTTTCGCCGACGACCAGCGGTCGAACTTCCTGGGGCAGCCGGTGGACCATATCTACTACAGGGGCCTGGTGCCGCTGTCATCGATCACCGCCAGGGTGGCGTCCTCGGATCACAATCCCATGCAGGTCACCTTCATGCTGGCCGGAGAAGACAAATGAAGCCCTTCGCGGCCCCCCTCTTTCATGCGGCTGTCCTGGGGGTGCTGCTGACGCCGTCGGTCTCCCTCGCCGCCCGCCACGCCGCACCGGCCGAAGAGATCGAGCACCTTCTCGTCTCCATCGAACAGTCCGGATGCACTTTTCTCAGAAACGGCACCGAACACTCCGCTGCCGAGGCCCGCGCCCATATTGAAAGGAAATACGCCCATGTCCGGGACAGGGTAAAAACAGCGGAAGAATGGATTGAGCATGCCGCCGCCCGGAGCAGTCTGTCAGGCCGCCCCTACAGGGTACGCTGCAGCTCCACGGAGATGTCTTCCGCCGACTGGCTCCGCGCCGAACTGGAAAAATTCCGCTCGGAGTAAAACGCCCCTTCACTCCCAATCCGGCTTGGACCGTGATGTTTTTTTTAACAGGCTCCTGCGTTTTTTGGCCTGCAGGCGTCTTTCCCTTGCCCCGGCCGACATCCTGGTTTTCTTCCGCACCTTTTTTTCAGTCAATGCCGCGGCCAGCAGTTCGGCAAACCGCTGCAGAGCGTCTTCCCTGTTGGCCTTTTGGGTCCGGTACTGCTCTGCCGAAATCTGCAGGACCCCGTCTTTATTAATCCTCCCGCCCAGCGACCCGCGGATTTTCGACTTCTGGTATGGGGTCAGTGTCGGTGAGTTCTCGACATCGAACCACAAAGTAGCCCGGGAACTGATCTTGTTGACGTTCTGGCCGCCCGGCCCGCCGGAACGGGAATAGGTAAAGCGCACTTCCCCGGACGGCAGCAGGAGATCGTCTCTGATCCGTATGGTTCGGGGGGGCGTGCTCATTGCTCATCCTCCCCCGGCCGCAGCACTTTGAGGCCCAGTCTTTTTTTGTAGTCGTAATACACCTGCTTGAGGAGATTTTCATGCCCCTGCTCCTCCTTGGCCAGCATGGCGAAAATCCGCTTGATCTCGCCTTTCTCGGCAAGGGCTTCCCCCCGGCTGTACAGCCGGTACGCCGCCTTTTCTCGCTCTATCGCCTCTTCCAGGATCAGGAGGATCTCTTTCTCTGTTTGTCCGCCCATACCGTACCTCGTCTCAAATCGTTACCCGGCAGCGCACAGTGTCACCGTCCCGTCCCGCCTCCGCGCTCCATTCCTTCCCGGCGGCACGGTTTCACCCCCGGGCATTCCCTCATCACCTCCTCCGGGTGGGTTTTGAAGTGGTTCCAGAACGGAAACCGGCGGCACTGGGCGGGACGAACCGGATAGATGGCGCAGCGGCAGGTTTGCTCGTCGAAAAACAGGCAGGGATGATCCGTTGCCGTCCTTCGTTCGCGGATCGACATCCTGCCCCCGATCCGGCGAAGGCATGCGGCCGTGAAGTCGACCGTATTGGTCCGGAGATGGGAGGCCATCCGTCCGATTTCCGCGGCGCTGACCCAGATGTGACCGGGTTCGCCCCGGCAGCACCTGCCCCCGCAGCCGTCACAGGCCGCCGGTTCGAAGCAGAAATCATATCCTTCCTTTGTCACCTGTTCCGTCATTACCCCCGTTTTCCTCCCCTTAAATCATCTCTGCCGGTCAGAGTTCAACCGGAGAGTACCTGAAAAACCGGCCGATTGCCAGCAGCTCTTTTTCTTTTTGTTCTCCGATGCCTCCTTGCAATCCCATGTCGCCCTGGCATAAAATAGACGGAGTCGGCAGTTGGCAGTCGGCAGTCGGCAGTCGGCAGTCGGCAGTCATCAGTTAGCGGAGGACAGAAAACTGAGGACAAATGACAAAAGGAGCTTGCAGCTTCGCTGATGGTTTGAAGAATCCCTCACCCGGCCTTCGGCCACCCTCTCCCCCTGGAGAAGGAAATGTGCAGACTAATAGCCTAAACAGGCTACTGCCTAAAAGGCTAACATGACTCAGTCCAGTAAACAGTGGCGTCTTGAAACCGGGCCCGACAGCACGGACACCCTGGAAATTCGGTTTGCCGGCCGCTGGTGCCTGGACCAGGACCTGCCGTCCGTCGACATCCTCCGATCCGCGCTCGACAGCCGGCCCAAACGCCTGACCTTCAAAACCGATCTTTCGGCCTGGGATACGGGCCTGCCAGCCTTTCTGTTCAGCCTCATCGGTCTCTGCGGAGAAATAGGCATCGAGGTCGACCAGGAGGGATTGCCCGAAGGGGTTCGCCGTCTGCTGGCCATGGCCGCGGCAGGCCGGGAACGAAAGGTTCCCCGGGCCTCCTCCGCCCGGGAAGGCCTGCTCGCCCGGACAGGGACGGCAACGATGCGGTTCCTCCACGGCGCCCCGGAAATGCTGCATTTCTCCGGCGAAATCACCCTTGCCTTCGGCAGGCTGTTTTCGGGACGGGCCCAGTTCCGCTGGGGCGACATGTGGGTGGAGATCGAGGAAGTCGGCCCCCGGGCCCTGGTCATCGTTTCGGTGATCAGCTTTCTCGTCGGCCTGATTCTGGCCTACCTCGGCGCCGACCAGCTCCGCCTGGTGGGGGCGCAGATCTTCATCGCCGACCTGGTTGCCATCGGCATGGTCCGGGAAGTCGGCGCCCTGATGACCGGCATCATCATCGCCGGCAGAACCGGCTCGGCCTTCGCGGCCCAGCTCGGCACCATGCAGGTCAACGAGGAGATCGACGCCCTCAGGATCCTCGGCATCTCCCCCATCGATTTCCTGGTGCTGCCCCGGATGCTGGCGCTGCTGCTGATGATGCCGCTGCTGACGCTCTATTCAGGCTTTGTCGGCATACTCGCCGGTCTGCTGATCGCCTCCTCCATCTTTGACATCGGCCTGTTTGAATACTATAACGAAACAGTTCGGGCCCTGGAGTTGCGCTATTTCATCGTCGGACTCGTCAAGGGCACGGTCTACGGCGCCATGGTCGCCTACGCCGGCTGCCTGCGCGGCATGCAGTGCGGCAGAAGCGCCGTGGCCGTGGGCGAGGCGGCGACCTCAGCGGTGGTGACCTCCATTCTGCTGATCACCATCTCGGCGTCGATCCTGACCATTGTCTTTTATCAGTTGGGAATCTGAGCCCATGGAACCTGCACCGCACATAGAAGTACGGAATCTGACCATGGCATACGGCGACTTCGTCGTCCAGCGCGACCTCAACTTCACGGTCAACAAGGGGGACATTTTCATAATCATGGGCGGCAGCGGCTGCGGCAAGTCCACCGTCATGCGCGCCCTGATCGGCCTGCAGCGCCCTGCCGCCGGCACAGTTTTCTATGACGGCCGGGATTTCTGGAACGCTGACCCCGATGAACGGGAGCGCCTCAAGCGCCTGCTCGGCATCATGTTCCAGAGCGGCGGCCTCTGGAGTTCGCTCACCCTGGCGGAAAACGTGGCCCTGCCCCTCAGCGAGCACACGGACCTTGCACCGCGCATGATCAGGGAAATCGTCGCCTTCAAGCTTGCCCTGGTCGGCCTCAACGGCTTTGAGGAGTTCTATCCCGCCCAGCTGAGCGGCGGCATGAAAAAACGGGCCGGCCTGGCGCGGGCCATGGCCCTCGACCCGGAAATCCTGATCATCGACGAGCCCTCTTCCGGCCTCGATCCCCTCAGCGCCCGGCGGCTCGATGACCTGATCGTGGAACTGCGGGACAGCCTGGACACCACCATTGTCCTGATAACCCATGAACTGGCGAGCATCCTCGGCATCGGCAGCAATTCGATCTTTCTCGATGCCGAGACCCGCACCATGATCGCCACCGGCAATCCGAGGGAAGCGGTTCGTTCCGGCGACCCGCTGGTCCGTCATTTTCTCTCCAGGGGGGAAGCATGAGCAAGAAAGCCAGTCCGACCCTGATCGGCGCCTTTGTCTTCGGGGCCGTGACCCTCGGGATCATAGCCGTCCTGCTGCTGGCGGGCGGGGAATGGTTCCAGGAGCGGCGCCGGCACGTCATGTACTTTGACGAAGCAGCCCAGGGTCTGCAGGTGGGAGCACCGGTGGTGTTCCTGGGCGTCAAGGTCGGCACCGTCAAACGGGTTCAGCTTGCCCTTGACGAACCAAAGGACCGCTTCATGGTGTCGGTAACCATTGAAATCGCCCCCCATGCCCTCCGGACCACCACCGGTGATCAGATCGACCTCCAGGACCGGATCACCATCCGGGAGTTGGTGGACCGCGGCCTGCGGGCCCGGCTGCAGGTGCAGAGCCTGCTCACCGGCATGCGCTACGTCGACCTGGGCTTCCATCCCGACAAGAAGGCCCGCTTTATCAGCGATGACCCCGGAATCAGCGAAATTCCCACGATCCCGACCACAGTGGCGGAATTATCCTCCATGCTGGAGGGCTTCCAGGTGGATGAATTCCTCGATGACCTCGCCGAGATAAGCGGTTCGCTCCGCACGATCCTGGCCACGGAAGCATGGCGCTCCATCCCGGAACGGCTTGATGGGGCCCTCGCCAGCCTGCAATCCCTGACCGCCAGGCTCGATGCCGCCAGCGCTCCGATGCTGGCCATGGCGGAGGCCGACCTGGACGAACTGGGCAAGGCCATTGACGACGTCCGGGCCGCCATGGGCAGAATCGGGCTGGCCGCGGACCGGATCGGAAATCTGACGGATGAGGATTCACCGGTGGTTGACAATTTGTCCCGGGCAGGCACGGAACTGGCCGACGCGGCCCGGGCGCTGCGGCAGTTTGCCGATGACGAAGCACCGACCGTCCAGCACCTTAACCAGGCCCTGGGGGAGATATCCGGGGCGGCCCGCGCCCTGCGCCGGCTGGCCGAAAGCCTTGAGCAGGAGCCCGAGGCTCTTTTCCGGGGCAAACGGAGAGGGGAGGAATAACATGAAACAGCAATCCGTCCTGCAGCATCCGGGCCTCCGGCTTGCCGCCCTGCTTGTTCTGGTCCTGCTGACAGCAGGGTGCGCCAGAACAGCGCCGGTCGCCTATTATCAGCTTGCCGCCATCGCCGCCGCCCTGGACGCCGGGGAGGCGGGCGGCGTCGGGGATGCAGTCATAGGCCTCGGCCCTGTAGGGCTGCCGGAGCTTCTTGACCGTCAACAGATCGTCATCCGGCAGGACGCCAACCGCCTGCTGCTGAGCGACGGACATCGCTGGGCCGAACCGCTGGCCGAAAATTTCCTCCGGGTTCTCAGGGAGAATCTCTCCGCCCGCCTGCATACGGAACGGTTCCTCCTGCATCCCTGGCCCCTGAAGGCTCCGCCTGATTATCAGGTCATCATTGACGTTCTCCGCTTCGAGGGCGACGTTTCCGGCGCAGCCTGCCTGGAAGCCGTCTGGTCGGTCCGGGACGGGCAGGGCAAAATTCTCCTGCCCCGGCAGCGGGACAGCTATGAGGCGGCGGCCTCCGGCTCCGGCCGTGCAGGAACCGTCGCCGCCCTCAGCGAGACGCTCGCCCGCTTCAGCGGGGACATCGCCCGGCAGCTCACCCTGCTGCATGCGTCCCATCCCCTGGAGTAGGAAACAGACAACCGGGCCGAGGCCCGCCGTCGGCCATGCCGCCCCGGCGGGATGCGCATACTCGAACCGTCCTGGCCGCCGGTCAGAAATCAGCTCCCCGGGCCTTGACAGAACCCGGACCGCGATTAATTACTATGCTGAACCGGCCTGTCCTGATCGGTTCCCCAAGCGGAGCATTCCCCGCGATACCAATGTTTTTCCGCATGCCGGACAGGCTTCCATCAGGAAAGGGTCCGGGAAGGAAATACTTTGCGGATCATCGGGGAATGGATTATTCCCACAGGCATGTTGACAATAATGTTGGTTCTGAGGTTTTCGTACAATGGGGCGAAACGATCTGGAATTGGCAACCACCCCTCTGCTGGTAGAGCATATCACGAAAGAATACAGCACATCAGACTGTGATCTCATCCGGGAAGCGCTCTCGCTTCTCGAACCACTGCAGGCGGACAGGCAAACCGCCATAGTCAATGTCGCCAGCCTTCTGGTTGAGCAGAAGGCGGACGCCGTAATCGTCATCTGCGCCCTGCTCGCCCCCCTGCTGTGGAACAAGTCACTCTCTCTCGCCGAGATCAGGAAAAAATTCGGCGGAAAGACCGCTGATCTCCTGTCCCACTTCACCCTCCCCCCGGCCTGCCGGACGGATTCGGAGGTCCATCGGCACCGGGATACCCAGGCGCTCCTGTCGACTCTTTCCCATGATATCCACGAAACCCTCCTGCTGCTGGCGTTCAGGGTCATTGACCTCGAAGAGCACCGGGACGGGGAAAACGACCGGCTGAGGAAAAAGGCGGAAGAGTCCCTGGACATCCTGGTTCCCATTGCCAACCGCCTGAATCTCGCCAGGCTGCGCAGACGGTTGGAGGACGCCTCGTTCAGGATCCTGGAGCCCCGCATCTACAGAGAACTGGAGCGGCAGGTGGCGCCGATCCGCGAGGAAGACGCCCAATGCCTCGCCATCCTGAAAAAGGCCGTCGACCACCTCCTGGAGAAAAACGGCATCAAGGCCATAGTCCAGGGAAGAATTAAAAGCCTCTACGGCATATATCGAAAAATGCTGCGCAAGGGGAAGTCCTTTCACGACATTCTTGACCGCATCGGCATGCGGATCATCGTTGCCACCGTGCCCGAGTGCTACACCGTCCTGGGTCTGCTGCACACGCATTTCCAACCCGTTCCCGGCAGTTTTGACGACTACATCGGCCTGCCCAAGGACAACGGCTACCAGTCACTGCATACCTGCGTGTATCCCGTCCGCAACATTTCCCGCAAACCCATCGAGTTCCAGGTCCGCACGGAACTCATGCACCGGGAGGCGGAATACGGCGTTGCCGCCCATTGGCAGTATAAGCAGGAAGCGAAAGCGATCGCCGAGAGCGACCTGCAGAAAACCCTGTGGATGAAAGGGCTGGTCAAGCAGCATCTCGGGATGAGTTCGGAGAGGTTCATCAAGGTCCTGCATCAGCAGGTGTATGAAGCCGCGACGGTGGTGTTCGGCGAGAGGGGCCGGATCAGCCGGCTCCCTGCAAACGCCACCGTCGCCGACTACCTGAAAAAGGCCAACCTGACCATTTCCCCGCAGGCGGTACTGCAGGTCAACGGCAGACCGGTGGGGATGGAGCATGTGCTTCAGGATGGCGATTCCATTGAAATCATTGATAAATAACTCATCCACAGATTACGCAGATTTCCACAGATGAGTTTGTTTATCCACAGATTACGCAGATTACGCAGATTTTTTTTTGGTTTTTTTGTGCTGGGGGTCTGGCGGGTCGGTGGATATCTTTGTATCGGTTGATA
>Ga0265293_10005151_pt1 | contig 22147 bp, 25 predicted proteins | sample Munlanlewell138R_FD_192505 | JGI IMG/M metagenome (GOLD analysis project Ga0265293, IMG submission 192505) | Leachate microbial communities from a municipal landfill in Southern Ontario, Canada - Leachate well 138R | ecosystem: Engineered > Solid waste > Landfill > Unclassified | place: Canada... | reverse complement strand
GGAATGTGGTGGTGATCGGCGGCGACAACTATGGGCAAGGCTCCAGCCGCGAGCACGCCGCCCTGGCGCCGCGCCACCTCGGCGTGCGCGCCAAGATTGTCAAGAGCTTCGCCCGCATCCACAAGGCGAACCTGTGCAACTTCGGCATCCTGCCGCTGGTGTTCCGGGATCCCGCCGATTACGATCTTTTCGAAAAGGGGATGACGGTGACCTTCCCCGACATCCGCCAGCGCCTGGAACGGGGGGATACGGAAATTCCGGTGCAGTTGGCCGGTCGCGAAATCGTGACCGTGCTGGCGGTCTCGGAACGGGAACGAAAGCACCTGATCGCAGGGGGCGCGCTGAATTTTGTCAAGAGACAGTTGGCGCATTAGGGGCGCGACGGAGCCTTCTTTCCCATCGGCAATCTCCCGCTGGGCTTTTGCCTTGCCGATCCCGGGCTGGCGCGCGAACTTAAGGTGCGGATAGGCCGTCGGCAATGTTATAGTGCCCGCTGGCGGAAACTTAAAATGGCGGGAGAGCATTATGGAAGAGAAGAAAAAACCGGATGTGAATGTCGAAATCCAATTGGACGAGGAGGTCGCTCAGGGGGTTTACGCCAACCTGGCGGTGGTGAATCACAGTGAAACCGAATTTGTCCTCGATTTCGTTTTCATGCAGCCGCAGGCGGTGCGCGGCAAGGTGCGCAGCCGGGTGATCACCTCGCCGCAACATTACAAACGCCTGCTGCTGGCGATGGAGGAAAATCTGCGCAAGTATGAACAGACGTTTGGGGCGGTCCCCGCCGGCCCGGTCGTGCCGGCCCCGATCGGCAGTTACAATTGACGAAAACGCGCCTGCGCGGTGCGCCTCCCCTCTTCGGTTGCATTCGTCCGTTCGAGAGATAGAGTTTTTTTTCATAAAAAGTATGAAAATGCTCGAAAGGAGAAGAAACAATGAGAGGCTTCGGGCGGTTCGGCTTTCTTGCGGTCGTTGCATCTGTCCTTTTCCTGTCTGGTTGCGATCGGGACAACGAAGTGCGCACCACCGTCTACGACAAGGCGGAATCGGCGGCCACGGAAAAAGCGCCGGGGGAGCCGGTGCTGCTGCCCGCTCAGCGGCAGGAGTATCTGCAAACCGCCCAGGCGCGGCTTGCCCGGCTGGATGATCGGATGACGGAATTGCAGGAGCAGGCCGCCAGGTTGCCCGAAACGGCCCGTACCGAATTCGCCGCCGAGGTGGAAAAATGGCGGCAGGCGAGGATGCTCGCCGAGGAGAAACTCGGCATCATGCGCGACGCCGGCGCCGAAGAGTGGCAACGGGCGCAGAACGAGGTGGCGGACATTCTGGCCCAAATGGAGCGGGACATCGCCGGTTTCTACAAAAAACTGAAAACAACCTGACAGGAGTCCTGCTTGCGCTTGTTCACTGTATTTTTCTTGCTCTGCGCGGTCACGGCGGCCGCCGAACCGATGCGGATTATTGACGATTTCGAGAACGGTCTCGATCCCCGCTGGGAAACGAAATCATTCAAAGGATTCACCGACTACCAGGTCGTCGTCGACGGCGCGGAACGGGCCTTGCGGGCCGAAAGCCGGGAAAGCGCCTCCGCCCTGATCTATAAGATCGATTACGACCTGCGGGAGCACCCCCTGCTGAGCTGGCGCTGGAAGGTCGGCAACGTGCTGGCCAAGGGGGACGCCCGCAGCAAGGCGGGGGACGATTACGCCGCCCGTCTTTACGTCATCTTTCCCCACTGGTATCCGCCGAAGACGCGCAGTATCAATTACATCTGGGCCAACCGGATGCCGGTCGGGGATTTTCTGCCGAACGCATTCTACGGCAAGGCGGTCCTGCTGGCGGTGGAGAGCGGGGCGGAAAAGGCCGGCCAGTGGGTCGAGGAGGTGCGCGACGTGCGGGCGGATTTCCGGCGGATTTTCGGTGAAGAGCCGCCGCGGGTGGGCGCCATCGCCATCATGACCGATACCGACAACACGGGCGGGGCGGCGACCGCCTGGTACGACGACATACGCATTTGTGCGGACGGCAAACGCCAGGGCCGCGCCGGAGGGGAGAAGGAGGAGCTATGTCCCTGATCAAGACGTGGTACACGCCGCCGGAAGCGGAAGCCAAATTCGGCGTGCCGCAGGCGCGCATTATCGAGTGGGTCGAGGAAGGACTGGTGCGCTGTGAGCGCGAGGACGGCAAGGTGGCCCGAGTGAACATCGACGACGTCAAACTGCAATCCGACGATCTCATTCGGGAATCGTAACCGGTGGAGAAAGTCTTCGATATTGTCATTGTCGGCGGCGGCATCGTCGGCGCCGCCACCGCCCTCTCCCTGGCCGAGTCGGGGAACGGCGGCTCTCTCCTGCTGCTGGAGAAGGAGGACCGCCTGGCCGCCCACCAGACCGGCAACAACAGCGGGGTCATCCACTCCGGTCTCTATTACCGCCCCGGCTCCCTGAAGGCGCGCAACTGCATTGCCGGTCGCGAGGCGTTATACGCTTTCTGCCGGGAATACGACCTGCCGCACGAGCGTTGCGGCAAGGTGGTGATCGCCGTCGGGGAGGACGAATTGCCCGCCCTGGATGCGCTGGAACGGCGCGGCCGGGAAAACGGCCTGCAGGGTCTGGAGCGTCTCGACGCCCGTCAGATTCGTGAAATCGAGCCGCACGCCACCGGGATCGCCGGCCTGCGGGTGGCGGAAACGGGTATCGTCGATTATGTCAAGGTGACCGAAGCCATGGCCGACCGGATGCGCCGGCGCGGGGGTGAAATCCGCCTGCGGGCGCGGGTCCGGGAGGTGCGCCGGCAGCCGGGCGGCTTTCGCCTGCGGACCGCCGCCGGCTTCGTCTCCTGCCGGGCGCTGATCAACTGCGCCGGCCTGCACAGCGACCGGGTGGCGCGGCTGTGCGGGATCGATCCGGGCGTGCGCATCGTCCCCTTCCGCGGCGAGTATTACCGCCTGAAACCGGCAAGCCGCAAACTGGTCAAACATCTTATCTATCCCGTCCCCAATCCGGCGTTGCCCTTTCTCGGCGTGCATTTCACCCGGATGACCGACGGCGAGGTGGAAGCCGGCCCCAACGCCGTCCTCGCCCTGAAGCGCGAAGGCTACAGCCGCCTCAGCTTTTCCCTGCGCGATACCCTCGAAACCCTTTCCTTCCCCGGCTTCTGGCGCATGGCCGGCGGTTATCTCGCCACCGGTCTGCAGGAATACCGACGCTCCTTTTCCAAGGCGCGGTTCGTGCGCGATCTACAGTTCCTGCTGCCGGAAATTCGTGAAAGCGATCTGCTGGCGGGGGGCGCCGGCGTGCGGGCGCAGGCGGTGGGAATGGACGGAAAACTGCTGGACGATTTCCGCATTGCCGAGGATGAAGGAATGCTGCACGTGCTCAACGCCCCGTCGCCGGCGGCGACGGCGGCGCTGAGTATCGGCAGGACGATCGCCGAGCGGGCGCGGGCGAATTTCGGACTGGGGTGAAAACGGGCGGTCTCAGCAGCAACTGCCGCCGCCGCAGTCGCAGCTCGGTTCTTCCCCGGTCAGCCAGCTGTGAATGATGGCGCTGGCGCAGCCCACTCCCGCCTTGACGCTGATGGCGGCTGTCGGGCAGTTGCCGGCGCAGGCGCCGCACTCCATGCAGGCGTCCCGGTCGGCCATCGCCGCTTTTCCCTCCGCGACGACGAATACGCCGTGCGGGCAGACGGTTTCGCACAGGCGGCAGCCGATGCATTTTTCGCGGGCCAATTCCAGGGTGGTGACGCCTTTCAGATGTCTGAACTTCTGCATGGTTTTCTCTCTCCCTAAACAAATGCCGCCGCCAGCCACAGTCCGCCGGCGATCAGCACCGCCGCGCCTTGCAGGGGAATGGCGCGGCGCATCTCCTTCTCCACCCCGGACGGGGAGGTGAAGGGGGTGGAGCCGGTGAAGTTCATCGCCCCGAAGGAGGCCAGCGCCGCCAGGGCGAGAATCGCCGCCACCGCCGTCAACAGCGGCGGGTGCAGGGCCAATGCGCCGATCAGGGCGAGAGCGGCGCCGAGAACGGCGCCTTTGGCGGCGAAGGCCCGGCCGGGCAGCCAGGGCAGGAGAACCGGGGTGAGAACGCAGCCGGCAAGCAGACCGGCCAGGTAGACGAGGACGGCCGCCGTTCCCCTTTCGGTCAGCGCCGCCGCTGAAAAGAAGCCGGGGCCGAAGCCGCCGAGGAGGAACAGAGCCGGGATCGCCCAGAGACTGGTTTTGCCCATGCCGGTCAGCTCCACCGGGGTCAGGATCAGCCGCTCGCCGGTGCTGAAGGTCACCTGCCGCATGGCCGCCGTCGCCTGCCGGCCGGCGGCAAGGAATTCGCGCAGGTCGGCCGCCCGCACCGGGCCGTAGACGACGCCGAAGCCGGTCTGTCGCTTGACCTCGTGCGCCGCCACCCCCGGCGCGCCGAGCTGCGGCAGGATCAGGGTGCGGTGCCGCGTCACTTTCTCCAGGCGGCTGGCGGCCAGTTGTGCGACCAGTTCGGCGGTGCCGAAGGTGCCCTTGCCGGCGGCGCACCAGACGTTGATTCCTTTGGTGTCGAGAACGAGAACCCAGAGGTCCAGGCCCGTCAGCTCCCGGCGCAACGCATCGAAGGTCATCTTGTAATTGGCGGTGACCAGCACCGGCGCCTCGGCGTCCGGGTTTCCCACCGCGTACAGCCCCGGCGCCACCCGGTAGCGGTTGCGGCCGAACCCCCAGCGCATCAGCCAGCGGCCGACGATATCGCGCGGGCGCAACTCCGTCGATACCCGCGGCACCGGTCCGGCGGGCGTTTCCATACTTGCCCGGATAAACTCCCACCGGCGGTAGGAAAAACCTTTTTCCGCCTTCTCCGTCGCTTCCGGCGCCGCACCCGGCGGCGCTTGCGGCGGTCAGCAGGGCGGCTGGGCGTTTTTAATCTCGACCTTTTCGCTATTTTCGTGCATCCGTTTTCTTGCTCCGCCGTTGAATTTAAGCGACTTTTCGTCCGCCATTGGCCTTCAAACGCTGGTGGACATGGCGCAGCAGGCGTTCGGTGGTGGGCCAATCGATGCATTTATCGGTGATCGAAACGCCGTAACGCAACTGCGCGAGATCCTCGGCGATCGGCTGATTGCCGGCTTCGAGAAAGCTCTCGATCATCACCGAGCAGATCGATTGGTTGCCGGCGGCCAGTTGGTCGACCACATCGAGCAGCACTTCTTCCTGCCGGGCGTGGTCCTTGTAGCAGTTGGCATGACTGCAATCGACCATGATCGCCGTTCTCAGTCCGGCCTTGGCCAGCATCTCCTCGGTGCGCCGGATGTCCGCCGCCTGGTAATTCGGCTGATCATTGCCGCCGCGCAGGACGATATGCACGTCGGGATTGCCGGTGGTCTGGACAATGGAGGTGCGCCCTTCGTTGTTGATGCCGAGGAAACTGTGCGAATGCAGCGCCGATTTCATCGCGTCGATGGCGATCCGCAGACTGCCGTCGGTGCCGTTCTTGAAACCGACCGGGAAGGAGAGGCCGCTGGCCACTTCCCGGTGCGTTTGCGACTCGGTGGTGCGGGCGCCGATGGCGCCCCAGCTGATCAGATCGGCCAGATAGTGTGGCGTGATCGGATCGAGCATTTCGCAGGCAACGGGCAACTCCATCTCGTTGATCGAGCACAGCAGATTGCGCGCCACCCCCAGCCCCTTCGAAATCAGGTGCGTGCCGTTGCGGTCGGGGTCGTTGATCAGCCCCTTCCAGCCGATGGTGGTGCGCGGCTTTTCGAAATAGACCCGCATGACCAGCAGCAATTGGTCCGACAACTCGCGGGCGAGGCCGGCCAACCGGCCGGCATAGTCGAGGGCGGCCTGCGGATCGTGGATCGAGCAGGGACCGACCACCGCCATCAGCCGCGGATCGCGGCCATGCAGGATGTTGGTGATCTGGTGGCGAACGGTGGTGACGAACTCGGCGCCATGCCCCGATAGGGGGAAGATCTGTTTGAGATCGCTCGGAGCGATGATCGGCGTCAGGCCGCGGATGCGAAGATTGCTGGTGCGCTTCATGCGGACTCCTCATCGAAAAGATTGCCGGCGCCGGGCGGCGGCCGACGGAATGGCATAATTTAGCGGCTTGTCCGGGGAAAGTCAAAAAGTTCCACGCGCCCCCGGAATCGACGGCCTGGCCGATGCGAAAATTTGACAGGATCGCCTGAGGAAGGTTATTTTGTGCCCCTCATTAGTAGGTAAAATTTTCGGGGGTGGAACATGGATGCCCAGAAACTTTATGGTCTTATTGTTGCCGAATCCCCCGAAGCGGCGATGGACGAGGTTGCGGCGCTGCTGCAGGAGATTTCCGCCGATTTCCCCATCCCGATGGTCGAAACGGCTTTCTGGACGGCGGTGCGCATGTATCGCGGCGAGTTCCCGGGTTTTCGCGCCTGCAATACCGAGTACCACAGCCTTTTTCATGCCCGACAAACCTTTCTCACCATGGCCCGCCTGCTCCATGGCGTAAGCTGCGAGGGGGGGAGTTTTCCCCCGCGGACGGCGGCGCTTGCCCTGATCGCCGCCATTTTTCACGATTCCGGCTATCTCCAGGAAGAGGGCGACCAGGACGGCACCGGCGCCAAATATGCCCGATCGCACGTTGAGCGCGGCATCGCCCTGCTGCATCGGCTCCGGGAGCAACTCGGTTGCGACGCAAGCGATCTCGCCGCGATGACGGCGATGATCCAATCCACCGACCTGACTGTCGACTACAACGACATCGCCTATCCTTCCGCCGACACCCGAACTCTCGGTCAACTGCTCGATGTGGCGGATCTCTTCGCCCAGATGTCCGACCCCAAGTATTTGGAAAAGCTGCTCTTTCTTTTTCATGAATTCCGGGAAGCCGGCATCCGCGATTATGGCAGCGAAGGCGATCTGCTGCGCAAGACGATTGGCTTTTACCAAATGGTCGAGAGTCGCCTGCAGCCCGCCGAGGCGCAGGCCGACCGGTCTTTGCGCGCCCATTTCCGCCGCCGCCATGGTCTGGACACGAACCCTTATCGGGAATCGATCCGCCGCCAGCGCGACTATCTGCAACATATCCTGCAAATTACCGATCAGAGTCCGGAGACCCATCTGCACCGGGGCGGCATTGTCGAGAAAGTACGCGAATTTTACCGTTCCTGAAATTTCCGCAAGCACTCTTTCTCGCCGTCGCCGCCTGGCGCCATCTCCGGGTGGGCGGATCGTCCGGATCTTCCGCCTGCTTCGGCATTTTTGCGTGCCGATGGCAATCCGGGAAAGCGTTTGACACCCCGCCGCGGATTCGCTATAAATGCACTTTCTGCAATTTATCCCGCTGAAATAACACCTTAAAAGGAGTGGCGATGGGAATCGTTGGCGAAATCATCATGGTCTTCGCCCAGATGATCAACATGTTGATCACCGTTTATATCTACATCATCGTCGCCCGGGCGATCATCTCCTGGGTCAATCCCGACCCCTACAACCCCATCGTCCGCTTTCTGCACAGCGCCACCGATCCCGTGCTGTACCGCATCCGGCGCTTCGTCCCCCTGCAGTTCGGCGGCATCGATTTCTCCCCGATTATTCTGCTGTTCGGTATTTATCTGTTGCAGCGGGTGATCATCGTTCTTCTCACCCGACTGGCCTACAGTCTCTGATGGAAACCCGCGCCATGTCCATCACCCCCATCGACATTCAGCAGCATCAGTTCAAAACGCGCCCCTTAGGTTATGAAAAGAGCGGCGTCGATCACTTTCTCGAACTGGTCGCCGAGGCCATGGAGCGCGTGCTGCGGCAGAATCAGGAACTGAAGGAAAACCTGGCGCACACCCGCGCTGCCCTGGAGGATATGCGCGCCCGCGAGTTGACGCTGAAAGAAACGCTGCTGACCACCCAGAAGGTGACCGACGAATTGAAGGCGAACGCGCGCAAGGAGGCGGAAAACCTTCTCGTCGATGCGCAACTGCGGGGAGAGCGGATCGTGCGTGATGCCGAGGAGCGGCGCATCCAGCTCATTGGCGAAATCCAGGAGGCCAAGCGGCAGAAGGTCGCCTTTGAAACCGGCTTGCGCAATCTGGTGGAAAGTCATCTGCGCCTGCTCGATCTCGATGTGGTGCAGGTCGGCCGCGGCGAGGAGCGTCTGCTGGAGCAGCCTCTGCCTTTCGACCGCAAGGACGGCGACCGGCACGGAGAGAAGTGATGTCTCCCTGCTGCCGGCAGTCCGCCGATGGGGTGCTGATCAGTCTGCACGTGCAGCCGCGCGCGGCCCGCAATGAGATCGTCGGCCTGCACGCAGAGGAATTGAAGGTCCGCCTGACCTCGCCGCCGGTGGAGGGAATGGCCAACCGGCTCTGCTGCGAATTCTTTGCCAAGCTGCTGGGCGTGGCGAAGAGTTCGGTCGTTTTGCAGGTCGGGGAAAAATCGCGGCACAAACGGCTGCTGGTGCGGGGAGTGGCGATTGAGGACGTGCGGCGACGCATTCTGCCGCCGGCAGACTAGAATTAAAAAAAAGACATCCAACGCCGAACCCGACCCGCAAGGTCGGGTTTTTTGCTTTGGTGCGAAAAACCAACGCAATTTCCATCATGTCCTCTTTTCCGCGATCCTGCCTTGGCGATTTTGTCTTGACAATTCTTCCCGAGGCTGGGCATATGTCCACAAATGTCCATACACCGGGATATTTGTCATATGAGGTAAAAATGAACCTGGGTGTTAAAGATGCCGCCGGCCTTCTCAGCGTCTCGGAAAAGACGATCTACCGCTGGATAAAACAGGAGATCGTTCCCGCCTACAAGATCAACGAACAATACCGCTTCAATCGCGCCGAGCTCCTGGAGTGGGCCACCTCGCGGCGGATCAGCGTGCCGCCGGAAGCTCTCGACGAAGCGGAGGCTTCCACGCAGCCGCTGCCGACCGCCACCTCCGCCCTGGAGTCCGGTGGCATTTTTTACCGTATCGACGGGCGGAAAAGGCGGGAGGTGCTGGAGAACGTCGTCCGCCATCTGCGCCTGCCGGACGAGGTCGACCGCGACTATCTGCTGAAGGTCCTGATCGCCCGCGAGCGCCTCGCCTCGACCGGAGTGGGCAACGGGATTGCCATTGCCCATCCGCGCAACCCGGTTCTGCTGCATATCCAGCGGCCCACCATTACCCTCTGCTTTCTCGAGGAGGCGGTCGACTGGCGAGCTCTCGACCGCCAGCCGGTCAACATCCTCTTCACGCTGGTCGCCCCGACCTTGCGCATCCATCTGCACCTCCTGTCGCTTCTCGGGTTCGCCCTGCGCGATGAGGAGTTTCTCCAGGTTCTGCTGCGGGCGGGCAGCCGGGAGGAAATTTTCGCCAGCTTGCGCCGCTTCGAAGAGAGGCTGAACGCATGACGGTCGGCACCTTGTTGATTCTGGCGCTGTTGATTATTGTCGGCGGCGGCGCCGCCGCCCTGCTGGCCGGGCGCCGCGCCCGTCTGGCTGCGGCGCTGGCGGTGGGCGCCACCGTCATCGGCTCCCTGCTCGGGCTCGGCAGCGCGGTCGCCCTTCTGCTCGGCCGCAGCGGCAGCCTGAGTGTCCGTTTTCCCTGGCCGGTGCCGGGCGGCAGCCTGAGCCTGGCCCTCGATCCGTTGAGCGCCTTTTTCCTGGCGCCGATCTTTCTCCTCTCCCCGCTTTGCGCCCTTTATGGCGCCGCCTATCTCAAGGGGGAGGGCGCCCACCGGTCCCTCGGTCCCCAATGGTTTTTCTTTAACGGGCTGGTCGCCGCCATGGCGCTGGTGGTTACTGCGGCCAATGCCGTCCTGTTTATCGCCGCCTGGGAAGTCATGTCGCTGGCCTCTTTTTTTCTCGTGGCCTTCGATCATCAGCGGCCGGAGGTGCGCCGGGCGGCCTGGATCTATCTGCTCGCCTGCCATTTCGGCGGCGCCGTCCTGTTCGCCCTTTTCCTGCTCGCCGGACAATTCTGCGGCAGTCTCGATTTTGCCGATTTCGCTCCCCTCGCAATGGCCGGGCCGGGGCTCGCCCTGACGCTGTTTCTGCTCGCCCTGTTCGGCTTCGGCATCAAGGCGGGGCTGCTGCCGCTGCATGTCTGGCTGCCCGATGCCCATCCGGCCGCGCCCAGCCACGTCTCCGCGCTGATGTCGGCGGTGATGGTTAAAACCGGGATCTACGGCATCCTGCGCGTTCTCACCTGGCTGCCGACGCCGCCGTCCTGGTGGGGCATCCTGCTCGCCGTCCTGGGCATCCTCGGCGCCCTGTTCGGCATCGCCATGGCGGTTTTGCAGGGGGATATCAAGCGCTGCCTGGCGTACTCCACAGTGGAGAACGTCGGCATCGTGTTTCTCGGTCTCGGCCTGGGGCTGTACGCGGTGGGGGAGGGGCTGCCGGCCATCGCCGCCCTCGGCTTCGCCGGCGGGATGCTGCACCTGTGGAATCATGCGCTGTTCAAGGGACTGATGTTTCTCGGCGCCGGCAGTCTGGTCCACGGCGCCGGCACCCGCGATCTGAACCGGATGGGGGGGCTGCTGCGGCGCATGCCGATGACCTCGACCCTGTTGATCGGCGGCAGTCTGGCCATCGCCGCCCTCCCGCCCTTGAATGGCCTGGTCAGCGAGTGGCTGATCTACCTCGGCCTGCTCCAGGCCGGACTGCTGCACAACAGTTATGCTGGCCTGCTGCCGTTGCTCATGGTCGGTCTGCTCGGGGTGACCGGCGCTCTGGCCGTGGTGGTGTTCACCCGGCTGGTCGGCATCGCCCTGCTTGGCGAACCCCGCTCTCCCGCTGCGGCCGCCGCTCACGAGGCGCCCTGGGGGATGACCCTGCCGATGCAGGTGCTATTGACGGGGTGCCTGGCTATCGGTTTGTTTCCCCAGGGCGCCGCCCATCTGTTGACCGGTCCTCTGGCAATCCTGGCGCCGGGGGCGTCGCTGCCGATGGCCGAGTTGTTCGCGCCTCTTAGCCGGTTGGGCCGCTGGGGCGGTTTGCTGGTGCTGGTGCTGGCGGCGGTTGGCCTGCTTCTGGCGCGGCTGCGCAAGGTTCGCTCCGTCGCCTCGGCGGGAACCTGGGGCTGCGGGTTCCCCTTTCCGGCCGCGCGCATATCGTACACCGCGGCAGCTTTCGCCGAGCTGACCCAGACCCGGCTGTTGCCGGCGGCCCTGCGCCCGCAGCTCGAGCGGGTGGATCCGCACGGACTCTTCCCGGTGGCGGGACGGTTGCAGCAGAGCTCCCGGGATCCGTTCCTGATCCGCTGGTTTCAGCCCCTGTTCAGCTATCTTGGCGGTCGGGCGGTGCGTCTGCGCTGGCTGCAGCAGGGGCGGTTGCCGGTTTATCTGCTCTATATTTTTCTGACCTGCGCCGTGCTCATGGTCTGGAGCATGCTGGCCGAGCGGGGTGGGGGAGGCGGATGATGCTCTGGGTGCTTGCTGCGGCGGCGTTGATCGCCCTGTCGGGAGTGCCCGGCCTGTTTCGCCCAAATCGGGGCGGCGGTGAGCGGCTGGCCTGCGCGCTGGTGCTGCTCGGGGCCGTCTGCGGCGTGGCCGGCGTGGCCGGAAGGCTGCTGGGCCGGGGCGTAGAGAGCGTTACCCATTCCTGGAGCATCCCCGGTGGCGAGTTCGCCCTGCGCCTCGATCCTTTGTCCGCCGTCTTTTTGTTGCCGCTCCTGTTGGTGGCGGCCTGTGGTTCGGTCTTCGGCCTCGGCTACTGGCCGCAACGCGAACATCCCCGCAACGGCCGTAAATTCCGCCTCTTTTTCGGTTTGATTGCCGCCGCCATCATTGTTCTGCTGACCGCGCGCAATTCCCTGCTTTTTCTCATGGCATGGGAGGTGATGGCGCTCTCCAGCTACTTTCTCATCACCACCGAGGGGGAGAAGGGCGAGGCGCGCCGGGCCGGTTTCATCTACCTGATCGCCACCCACACCGGCACCTTGGCGCTCTTTGCGATGTTCGCCGTGCTGGCGCAGATTTCCGGGTCCTTTCACTTCCCCGCCGCCCAGACCGTGGCGGGCGGCGGGACCGTGATTTTTCTCCTTGCCCTGTTCGGCTTCGGCCTCAAGGCCGGCCTGATGCCGCTGCATATCTGGCTGCCCGGCGCCCATGCCGCCGCCCCGAGTCATGCCTCGGCGCTTCTTTCGGGGGTGATGATCAAGACCGGCATCTACGGTCTGGTGCGCGTCACCTCCTTTTTTGCCGACATTCCCCCCTGGTGGGGGTGGACGGTGCTGCTGCTCGGCGCCCTTTCGGGGATTTTCGGCGTCGCTTTTGCCCTCGCCCAGCACGACATCAAGCGTCTGCTCGCCTATCACAGCGTCGAGAATATCGGCATCATCGCCCTCGGCTTGGGTCTGGCTCTGCTCGGACGGAGCTTCAACCTGCCGGCGCTGACGCTTTTGGGGATTGCCGGGGCGCTGCTGCACGTGGTCAATCACGGGCTGTTCAAATCGCTCCTCTTTCTCAGCGCCGGTTCGATGATCCATGCCACCGGCAGCCGCGAGATCGACCATTACGGCGGTCTGCTGAAGCGGCAGCCGTGGACCGGGCTGATGTTTCTGTGCGGGGCGGTGGCGATCAGCGGCCTTCCTCCCTTCAACGGTTTCGCCAGCGAGTGGCTGATCTACCTGGGCGCCTTCGGAGCTCAGCAGGGGGATGCCCTCACCCTGCGCCTGGCGGTGCTGGCGGCCCCAGCGCTGGCGCTGATCGGCGGCCTGGCCCTGGCCTGCTTCGTCAAGGTCTTCGGCATCGCCTTTCTCGGGGAGGCGCGCAGCGCCGCCGCCGAGCAGGCGCATGAGGCGCCGCTCAGCATGCGCCTGGCGATGCTGCCGCTGCTGGCCGGTTGTGTCTGGATTGGCCTGCTGCCGACGACGGTCGCCCCCCTGCTGCAGCAGGCGGCCATAGACTGGAGCCCCAGCTGTGTTGCGGCTCGACTGAGCGCGCCGCTGGCGCCCCTGGTTTGGGTCGGCGGCATGGGGTGGGGACTGCTTCTGATCGTCGCGATGACGTGGTGGTGGCTGCGACGGCGCACCCGGGGGGCGCCCGATACCGTTGCGACCTGGGGCTGCGGCTTCGTCCGGCCCGGGGTGCGCATGCAATATACCGCTTCATCGTTCGCCGACTTTCTGGTCGGGCTGTTCCGTTTCGGCCTGCGCACCGAGCGCCACGGCGGCGAGGTGGCGGAGCTTTTTCCGAAACCGGGGCATTTTCACAGCGAAACTCCCGACAGCGTACTCGACCGGCTGCTGTACCCGGCGTTCCGCCGGACGGCGCTGGTCTTCATCTGGCTTCGGGCCCGCGTCCAGAACGGGCAGGTCGCCATTTACCTGCTTTATGTCGCGGTGACGCTGTTCGTGCTGCTGCGGCTCGTGGTCTTTTAACCGCCGCCTCGTTTCCACACCCTCGTCAGAAGGAACCGCAAAACATGGTCGGTCGACTTTTGCTGCATCTGCTCCTCCTGCTGGTCTTCGCCCCGCTGCTCCTGGGGGTGATCAACAAAACGAAGGCCCTCTTCGGCGGCCGGGTGGGCGTTCCCTTCCTCCAGGCCTATTGGGACCTGGCCCGGCTGTGGCGCAAGGGTTTCGTCTTCAGCCGCACCACCACCTGGGTCTTTCAGGCCGGACCGGTCGTGGCGCTGACGGTGCCGGTGCTGGCCGCCCTGCTGATCCCCTTCGGCGCCCTGCCGGCGCCGCTGTCCTTTGAAGGGGACCTGATCCTTTTCGTCTATCTGTTCGGGCTCAGCCGTTTTTTCACGGCGGCGGCGGCCCTCGATACCGGCTCCAGCTTCGAAGGGATGGGCGCCGCCCGCGAGGTGACCTTCTCCTGCCTGGCCGAGCCGACCATCCTGTTTTCGCTGATCCTGCTGGCGCGGCTCTCCGGCGGCCTCTCCCTCAACCGCCTGCTCGGGCCGCACCTGGCCGCGTCCTGGGGACCTGCCGGCGCCTCCCTCGGCCTGATTCTGGTCTGTCTGCTGGTGGTGGTGCTGGTGGAGAATTCCCGCATTCCCTTTGACGATCCGAACACCCACCTGGAACTGACCATGGTCCACGAAGTCATGGTCCTCGACCACAGCGGACCGGCCTTCGGCATGATTCTCTACGGCTCGGCGCTGAAGCTCATGGTGCTCGGCTCCCTGGTGGTGCGCCTGGCTCTGCCCTGGCAGACCGGACACTGGCTCACCGACGCTTTGGTCTTCCTCGGCGGCCAACTGCTGCTGGCGGTGCTGATCGGTGTGATCGAATCGGTGATGGCCAGGCTGCGGCTGGTGCGGATTCCGCAGATGCTGATCGGCACCAGTCTGATTTCGATCTTCGCCCTGGTGCTGGTGCTGCGCTGATGCCCGGCGCAGGAGGAGTCAGGATGCGGGCGTCAGCCAAGGTCGAAACCGAATCGTTCCTGCCCATGGAGACGGATATTTTATGTACGATCTGAGTAATTTGTGTCTGCTGCTGGTCATCCTGCTGAACTTCTTCACCCTCGGCAGCTCCCGGCTGGGCGCCTGCATCCGCGCGGTGGCCCTGCAAGGCGCCCTGCTGTCCTTGCTGCCGGTCACCACCCACGGCCTGACCGGGCATGCGCTGGTTCTGGCCGGCGGCGCCTTGCTCCTGAAGGGAGTCTTTATCCCCTGGCTGCTGCTGAGCGCCATCCGGGAGGTGCGCATCCGCCGCGAGATCGAACCGCTGATCGGCTATATCCCGACCCTCATCCTGGGGGCGCTGGTTACGGCTGCTTCCTTCATTTTTGCTGATTTCCTGCCGCTGTTGCCGGAGCATCAGGGGGGACTGTTCATTCCGACCTCTCTGGCTACGCTTTTCGCCGGCTTTCTGCTGCTGATGACCCGGCGCAAGGCGATTACCCAGGTGCTGGGCTATCTGATGCTGGAAAACGGCATCTTCATTTTCGGCATCCTTCTCTCCGAAGCGATGCCGCTGATGGTGGAGGCCGGGGTTTTTCTCGACCTGCTGGTCGGGGTCTTTATCATGGGGATCGTCATGAACCAGATCAACCGTGAGTTTTCCACCCTCAATACTGAACGTCTTTCGGCACTCAAGGAATAAGTCATGCTCGCCGTTCTGATTCTGTTTCCCCTGGCGCTGGCCGCCCTCGCCAACCTCCTCCCCTGGTACCGGGGACGTTCCTGGCTGCTGCCGCTGGCCGGTGCTCTCCATCTGGCCCTCGCCGGCATGCTGGTCGTTCACCCGGGCAGTGCCGCCGCAGCAGGCGCCTGGATCGGTCTGGACGCCTTGTCGCGGCTGGTGTTGCTGGTGGCCAGCCTGCTCTTCTTCGGTTGCGCCCTGTACGCCACCGAATACCTGAACCTGCGTCGCGATCGCGGCAACACGGTCATGGTCCCCTGTCTACTGGTTTTCCTGTCGGCCATGACCCTGGCGATCGTGGCGCGGCATCTCGGCGTCCTCTGGCTGGGGGTGGAGACGACCACCATCGCCAGCGCGCCGCTCATCTACTACAACCGCAACCGCCTCTCCATCGAGGCGACCTGGAAATATCTGCTGATCGGCTCGGTGGGGATCGCCCTGGCCATGCTCGGCCTGCTGTTCATTGCCTATGCCGCCTTGGGCAGCGGCGTGCCGGTCAGTCTGCAACTTGACAAGCTGCTGGCCGATGGCCCGCTCCTCGCCGGTCCCTGGCTGCACGCCGGTTTCGTCTTCCTGCTGGTCGGTTTCGGCACCAAGATGGGACTGGCGCCGCTGCATACATGGAAACCCGACGCCTACGGGGAAGCGCCGGGGATGGTCGGCGCACTGCTCGCCGGCGGGCTGACCAGCGTGGCCTTTCTGGCGATCCTGCGCGGGGTGCAGATCATGGGCGCGGCCGGCGACCTGGCCATGGCCCGGCAGGCCCTGCTCGGCATGGGGATGCTGTCGCTGCTGCTGGCGGCGGTCTTTATGGTGCGCCAGCCGGATATCAAGCGGATGCTCGCTTATTCGAGCGTGGAACACATGGGGATTCTCGCCATCGGCGTGGGCATCGGCGGGCTGGCAACCTTCGGGGCCCTGCTGCACCTGGTCAACAACGCCCTGACCAAGGGCTGCCTGTTTCTCTCCGCCGGCAACATCCACCGGGCCTTCGCCAGCAAGCATCTCTCCGAGGTGCGCGGCGCCATCTCGGCGTTGCCCTTGTCGGGAGGGCTGTTTCTCGCCGGTTTTCTGGCCATTACCGGCTCTCCCCCCTTCGGCCCCTTCTTGAGCGAATTCACCATCCTGCGGGGGATTTTCGCCTCCGGACAGCTGGTGATCGGCGCGTTGTTTCTGATTCTGCTGGCGGCCGTGTTCATCGGCATGGGAGCGACGGTTCTGGCGGTCACCCAGGGCGAGCCGATGGAGCCCGAGTTGCATTCCCACGATCGACTGCTGCTCGTCGCGCCACCTCTGGTGTTCCTGCTGGTGGTGCTGGTGCTTGGCTTCTTCATCCCGCCCCCCTTGAGCGCCTTGCTGCAGGAGGCCGCGGCTTTGCTGGAGGTGAACCCATGAGCCCGATCGTCACCGGAATGGGCCTGAAAAATGGCGGCGCGATTTCCCTTGCCGATCTGCCGACCTTGTCCTATCCGGATTTTGCGGCCGCACTGCGGCGGGAATTGACGGCGTCGGGACGACTGGCCGCCTATTTTGCGGTTCCGACCGCCGGCGAGGAGTTGGAACTCTTCGCCGTGCTGGCCCGCGACTGGCAAGGGGATCTGCGGCTGCTGCGCAGTCGCATCGCCGGCGACTTTCCCTCCCTGACCCCCGATTGCCCCCAGCTCCATCTGTTTGAGCGGGAAATTGCCGAGCAGTACGGCGTCGTCCCGGAGGGCCATCCCTGGTTCAAGCCGGTTCGTTTCCACGCCAGCCAGCGCGCCGGTCGGGACGCCTGGGGACGACCCGCGGGGCACCCGATTCCCGGAGATATGGAGTTCTACCGGGTGGAAGGGGAGGAAGTCCACGAGGTGGCGGTCGGTCCGGTCCACGCGGGCGTCATCGAACCGGGGCATTTCCGGTTTCAGTGCCACGGCGAACAGGTCATGCACCTGGAGATTTCTCTCGGCTACCAGCATCGCGGCCTCGAATCGTTGCTGCGCGGGGGTCCGCATGCCCTCACTCTGCACCAGTTGGAAACCGTTGGCGGCGACACCACCATCGGCCACGGCGGCGCCTACTGCCAGTTGCTCGAAGGCCTGGCCGGGGCCGCCGCGCCGCCGCGCGCCGCCGCCCTGCGGGCGCTGGCGCTGGAACTGGAGCGCCTGGCCAACCACGTCGGGGATATCGGCGCTCTTGCCGGCGATGTCGGATTTCTGCCGACGTCCGCCTTCTGCGGGCGGCTCCGCGGCGACTATCTCAACGTCACCGCCGAACTGTGCGGCAGCCGTTTCGGGCGTGGCCTGCTGCGCCCCGGCGGGGTCGGCTTCGATGTCGACCAGGCGCTTGCCGACAGGCTGCTGCAGCGGCTGATCGCCATCGAACGGGATACCCGCGGCGCCATTGAACTCTTTTTCGACACCCCTTCGGTGCTGGCCAGACTGGAGGGGACCGGGCGGGTCACGGTCGAGGCGGCGGAAGCTCTGGGGTTGGTGGGCATGGCGGCGCGGGCCTGCGGCCTGGCCATCGACGCCCGTCTGCATCACCAGCTCGGCGCCTATGTCAACGCTTTCGACAACGTCATTATCGAAGAGGGCGGCGACGTCTATGCCCGGGCGAACATCCGGCGGCGGGAAATTTACCATTCGCTGGAGTGGATCAAAAAGATCCTGCGCAACCTGCCGGTCGGGGAGATCAGCCGGCCGCTGCCACCCCTGGCGGCGAACCACCTGGCGGTGGCGCTGGTCGAGGGATGGCGCGGTGAAGTGGTGCATGTCGCCCTGACCGATGCCGATGGCCGTTTTGCCCGCTACAAAATCGTCGACCCCTCCTTCCGCAACTGGAGCGGGCTCGCCATGGCGCTGCGCGGCGAGCAGATATCGGATTTCCCGCTGTGCAACAAGAGCTTTAACCTGTCCTACTGCGGCTTCGATTTGTAGCGGGCTGATGAAAAGCACCCATCTGCGGCGTTGCCCTCATCCTTCGGCAACGACGTACCATTAAGGTACGCCTTATGCCTCAGGATTTCGGGCGCCTTGCATATGGGCACTTTTGATCAGCCCGGCACCTTTACGACACGCCAGGCCAGCAGGCTGAATTAGCAAACGAGGAGAGCCATTATGCTTCCTATAATCATTGAACGTTACCGCCAGGGACACCGCACCGGCAAGTTTCCGAAGGAAGCGCCGGTGCTGCCCGAGCGGTTCCGCGGCCGTCCCGAAATCAGGCCGGAGCTTTGCCCGGAGGGATGCCGAGAATGTCGCCAACGCTGCCCCTCCGGCGCCCTGGAGAGCGTGGCCGGCAAGCTCCGTCTGGATCTGGGCCGATGCCTGTTCTGCGCCGGGTGCGCAGCGGCCTGCCCGCACGGTGCGCTGACCTTCACCCGCGATTACCGCCTTGCCTCCCGCACCCGCGACGGACTGATGCTGGACGAGGAGGGTTTCCGGCTGGCCGAGGCCCTCGATGCCCGGATGAAAAAACTTTTCGGCCGCTCCCTCAAGCTGCGCCAGGTTTCGGCCGGCGGCTGCGGCGCCTGCGAGGCCGATATCAACGTTCTCGGCACCCTGGTTTTCGATCTCGGCCGTTTCGGCATCCAGTTCGTCGCTTCCCCGCGCCATGCCGACGGCCTTCTGGTTACCGGTCCGGTGACCGAGAACATGAAAAGCGCCCTGCTCGACACCTATGCCGCCGTTCCCGCGCCCAAGCTGGTCATCGCTTCCGGCGCCTGCGCCATCGGCGGCGGTCCTTTCCGCGGCAGTCCGGAGCAGCACAACGGCATCGGCGAACTGCTGCCCGTCGATCTCTATATTCCCGGTTGCCCGCCGCATCCCTATACCGCCCTGGACGGTCTGCTGCGCCTGCTCGGGCGGCTCTGAGCCGATCGGAGGCGTTCAGTGGCCGCTTGGCCGCGGTTCGCGCTCGGGGGGGACCTGGAGATAAGCCTCTGCTTTGCTCCAGGCGTGCCGCTGACCGCAGTGGGGACAGGCGACGGGAAAAGTATCGATTTCGGCTTTAAGAAAAGTGGCGGCCGGCAAGGCCACGCCGGTCGGCACATCTTTGCCCGTCACCGGGCAGCGGATGAGTATTTCGGGCATTGCGGAAGTCCTCCGGATGATGGCGGATAAGCAGCGCCTACGCTTTCACTATAGCGCGCCACGGGGAAGCGCAACCTGCTCCGGGCCACGATTTGCCCCCGGCGGGCAAAAGCTTTATGATCCTTCCATCTCTTGTTGCCGGCGCCGTGCTGCACGGCGCCCCCGGGGATTCGGTAAAATAAACCCCCAATCCTGTGACCAGGAGGGCTTTCGTGGCCAAAAAGATTTTCATCTCCGCCACCAGCCAGGACAGCGGCAAAACCACGACCAGCCTCTCTCTGCTCTACCAAGCGCGGCAACGCTATGAGCGGATCGGCTTTATCAAGCCGATCGGGCCGAAACCGATCGATTACCTGGGCCGGCGCATCGACACCGATCCGGCAATGATCGCCCAGGTTTACGGTCTGGAGCATCTCATCGACGACATGTGCCCGGTGGTCATCGAACGGGGGATGACCCTGCAGGTCATCGAGGGGAAGATCGCCGTCGCCGACTTGGAGCAGCGCATCCTGCGGGCAGTGGAGCGGCTCGACCGGGCCTGCGATTTTCTCATTGTCGAGGGGGCGGGACACAGCGGCGTCGGCTCCGTTCTGGGGTTGAGCAACGCGCGGGTCGCGGCTTTGGTCGGCGCTCCGGTATTGATGGTCACCGGCGGCGGATTGGGCAATGTCGTCGACGCCGTCTGCATGAATCTTTCCCTTTACCGGGAAGCGGGCGCCGAGGTTCGGTTGCTGGTGGCGAACAAACTGCTTCCCGAAAAGCGGGAAAAAACCCTGGAGAACCTGCGCCTGGCTTTCAGCGGCGCCGGATTCGCGGTGCACGGAGGTTTTAATTACCAGCCGGTGCTGGCCAATCCGACCCTCAAGCGCATCGCCGATGTCCTCGGGGTGGAAGCCAGGGCGACGGCCAACGAACTGATGCGCATCATCCACCAGGTGCAGATCGGCGCCGCCGCCACCCAACGAGTGGTGGACATGCTGCACGACGATACTCTGCTGCTGGTCACCAGTTCCCGCGACGAACTTCTGATCACCCTGGCGAATCTCTACACCGTCCCCGAATACCACCGCAAGATCGCCGGTCTGGTGATCCCCGGGGGGCCGCCCATCGCCACCATCACCCAGCGCATTCTCGACACCAGCGGCATCCCGTATCTGCGGACCACCCGCCGCACTGATCATGTGTTTCTCGATATTCATGAGGACGTCTCCAAACTCACCGCCGAGGACGCGGAGAAAATCGCCCTCATTCAGCAACTGGCCGGGAAGCGTTTCGACTTCGATTATCTGGAACAGCTTTTTTCCCCTTGAGGAAAAGACGGGAGTTGCGATGCAAGCCCAGCCTATGGAATGCCGCCCCGGGTGCGGCGCCTGCTGCATTGCGCCATCGATCACCTCCGCCATTCCCGGCATGCCCGAGGGGAAGCCGGCGGGGGTGCGCTGCATCCAGTTGACGCCGGACAACCGCTACCTTCTTTTCGATCGGCCGACCCGGCCGGCCGTCTGCCGACGCCTGCGGCCGCAGGAAGAGATGTGCGGCCGCGGCGCCGAGGAAGCGCTGGCGTGGCTGACGGCGCTTGAGCAAGCCACCAGTGATCAGCCAACAGCTGATAGCTGATCTACGTAAACCACGCATCAAGGAGAGGTGTTATGCCCGAGATTATGGATCGTTTCGGACTCGACCGGAACAAGGCCGTGCTGCTGGTGATCGATGTGCAGCAGAAGCTGATTCCCGCCATGCCGAAGAAGGTCTACCGCCAGACTTTGCGCAGTATCGAATTTCTCGTCCAAAGCGCCCGCCTGTTGCAACTGCCGGTGGTCGCCACCGAGCAATACCCCAAGGGGCTGGGATCGACCATTCCAGAGTTGGCCGAGGCTTGCCGGGACAAGGTGGTGGAAAAGGTGAGTTTCGGCTGTTGCGGCGAACCGGCTTTTCTTGAGCATCTGAAAGAGCAGGGGCGAAATCAGGTGGTTGTCGTCGGCATGGAGGCGCACGTCTGCGTTCTGCAGACCGTCCTGGGATTGCTCGATGCCGGCTATTGCGTGCATCTGGTGCGCGACGCCATTATTTCCCGGGGCAAAATCGATTACCTCAACGCCCTGGAAATGGCCCGTCAGGCCGGTGCGGTGGTGACCACCGCCGAAACGGCGGCATTCCAGATGGTTCAGGTGGCGACGGCGCCGGAGTTCAAGGCGATTTCGGCGCTGGTCAAGGAACGCTCGGCCGAACACTAGAGAAGGGGCTATGGACCTGAGGAAGGACAAAGGTTGCTTCGTCTGCGGGCCGGAGAACACGCGCGGTCTGCGGGCGGAGTTCATTCTCGATAAAGCAACGCGGACCGCCTCCAGCCGCCTGGTTATCCCTGTTTGGACGCAGGGATGGCAGGCGGTGGCGCACGGCGGCATTCTTTCCACCCTTCTCGACGAATCGTGCGTGCATGCCAGCCGCACCGTCGGCGATCATCCGGTGACGGCGGAGCTGACGGTGCGTTTTCGCAAACCGGTGCCGGTGGGGAGCGAAGTGTTCGTGCGGGGAGAGGTGGTCGAGATCCGCCGGCGGGTGGTGCAGGTCAAGGCCGAACTGCTCGTCGATGGGGAAGTCTGCGCCGAGGCGCGGGCGCGGGTGGTGCTCGTCGATCCGTCGGTCAAAAATGAAGATGAAGAAACGCTCTAACCGTCTGCGCCTGCATAGAATTCGGCCGCGCAGTTTTGGTCGAGCGTGCTCGTGAAAAGGCGGCGATGAGCGAAGACGAAGCGCTGCGCCTGGCCGTTGAAGAGACCCGGCAACAGAGGTCTCCCTGATCCATGCGGTGCGTCATTGTCGATACGAACAGCATTGTGACAGGGTTTCAGGGATTCTCTGGCCTGGATCAGCCGATAGCCAAAAAGGGTACGATCATTGCTCATATCGTCAGGCCTTCACGATAAACGTTTTTCCTGATTAGCACTGATCTTCCGCTAAGCGGAGCCAGCGCTCCGGACGTTTGCCAGTTTTAACCGCAGCGAAGATCATGCGGGGCAGTATCGCTGCCAAA
>Ga0265293_10005150_pt1 | contig 22147 bp, 20 predicted proteins | sample Munlanlewell138R_FD_192505 | JGI IMG/M metagenome (GOLD analysis project Ga0265293, IMG submission 192505) | Leachate microbial communities from a municipal landfill in Southern Ontario, Canada - Leachate well 138R | ecosystem: Engineered > Solid waste > Landfill > Unclassified | place: Canada... | reverse complement strand
TTCGAGTTGTCTGGCATGTTTTTCTACCTCAGCGATCAGGTTTGCGGAGGCCTCCTGGAGTGTGCCGGCATGGGTGAAGGCCTGCACGGCCAGGTCGGCTGCTTCCAATGCCAGGGCGAAAACCGGGCGACCCAGCTGCGCATAGGCAGCGGGAAAGAAGGGCGTGTGCGCTGGCACATTGGCCAGCGCACAAAAACGCAAATTCGCGAAACCATCGGGTTCCAACCTAGAAAGCCGTACAATCGTCTCCGCGCAAGCTCTGGCTGCTGCCAGACTGACAGCGCCAGCAGGCGTAGTGAGATTTGCGCTAATGAATATTCGGTCACTTTTTGAAAGGGCTTCCGGAATTGCCTTATAGGCGTCTGTATTAGCAGAGGCTGGACCAAGCGAAATGTATTCAAAGCCATCGGCGTGAGCTTCAATCGCATAACTTTGGGCTGCTATGGGCAAATCGACAGGCGCGATGAATTGCTCGAAAGGCGGGGTTGCAAGACGCAGTGACTGGACCTCGAAACCCTTGTCCTGGAACAGTTTGCGGGCGTGATTTGCAAAGATGCCTACCTTCTGGAGAAGCAAGCGATTGACTGGAAAGCCTGGTTGACAAAAAACGGTAATAGAACGGATCTTCATGCCTATTCCAATCCACGTTGACGGGCGACTTCAAACATAAGCAGGCTGGCGCTAACCGCCGAATTTAACGATTCCGTTTTGCCAGCCATTGGTATACGCACGCTCGAGGTAGCAAGCCTGGCTCCTTCAGGGCTGATGCCCTCCGCTTCACCCCCAATCAGGAGCGCCAGCGGTTGTTTGAAATTTGCCTGCCAGCAGATTTGCGTGCCTTGCATATCCGCATGAAAGACTACCAAACCTGCCAGCAAACCTGCGATGATATCCCAGGGAAGGTGTTGGATGGGCAGGCGAAAATGCACGCCCATGCCCGAGCGCACTACTTTCGGCGCGAAGGCGTCGGTGTTTCCTGGCGGCAGTAAAACGGCTTGCGCTCCGGCTGCTTCAGCTGATCGCAAGATCGTCCCCAGGTTGCCCGGGTCGCGCAATTGATCGGGTAGGACCAGAAAATCCGGATCAGACGGCAAGGTAAATGGCCTCATCTCAAATACAGCCAATACACCCTGGGAATTTTCTGTTCCGCTGAGTGAATTAAAAAGCTGATCTTCGACTTCATTTAACTCCACCCCAGCTGCAGACAATTCTCTAAGCAATTCCAGAGCGCGGTTGGATGGAGTGTGTTTATGAAGAGCGAATTTAACCTGAAGCTTTGACTGCAGTCCGTCTTCTAAAAGCCGAACACCCTCAGCAACAAAAGCCTGGTTTTTCAGACGCGCTTTGCCCTGATTCATCAAAGCGCGAACTAGTTGCACCTTGGAGTTCTGCGAAGATTGGATTGCTGGCGTATCACTCATACTTTGATTATACAGTTCTATCTGTTTGCGGGTTAGTGTATTTCAACACCGTGGCGTAACTGCCATCTGGATGTATGTTGAGGATCATGTAGCCAGGGCGGTAATTGTTGCGCCATTCGGGGTAGCCAGCCCCCGGGTTGAGATATAGCTTGCCATCCCTGACCTCCTGGTAGGGATAGTGCAGATGTCCGAAGATGATAATATCCGCATCCGGATAATACTTTGCCAGTTTTTCCTGATAATGGCGATGATCCTGCCCTTCTCGGGTAAGAAAGAGGTGAACATAATTCCAGAACCAATGCCAGATGCTGAAGTGACCGTGGGCCAGGGTGATCTTGAGACCATGTACCTCGAGGTAGACCTCTTTGGGGGGCTTGTAGCCGCGAAACCAATCGCGATTGCCCTGCACAACGAGCGTCGGGGCGATGCTTTCGAGTTGTGCAATCACCTCAGGTGTGCAGACATCACCCGCGTGTAAAATCTGGTCAGGCTGTTCATTCTGGAGCGCACTGAACAAGGCTGGATTTAGCTCGCTGACCCGATCACCCACGTGGGTATCTGAAAGAATGGCAATTTTGTGGTTTCTAAACATGACCGCGATTATATCAGAAGGGTCCCACTGAAATCTATTTTTTCGCGCGTGGCGTACCAACGTTTTTGGGCAGTGATAGAATGAGCACACTCTGCACCAACCAACGAGGCAAAATGGAATTATTTGATCTCTATGACCGAGACCGCATCCCAACCGGGGAAACCATCGAACGGGGTCAAAAATTACCCCCGGGACGCTACCATCTGGTAGTACACATTTGTGTGTTCAACCGGGAAGGGCAGATGTTGATTCAGCTTCGCAGTAAAAACAAGGTTCTTTGGCCTGGACTGTGGGATGTCAGCGTTGGAGGAGCCGCGCAAAAAGGTGATTCGAGCTGGCTGGCAGCCCAACGCGAGCTGGCGGAAGAATTAGGGATTGTGGTCGACTTGAGTCAGGTTCGGCCGGCGTTCACGTTCAATTTTGATCGCGGCTTTGACGATGTATACCTGATTCAGCTTGACCCTGAAATTGATAAGCTAAATTTGCAATCTGAGGAGGTCACGGCCGTAAGATGGGCTGACTCGGATAGCATTCACACTATGATCGAAAGTGGCGAATTTTTGCCTTATCATCACAGCTTGATCGACCTGTATTTTGATTTACGTTTTACTCCGCGATTTTTCGCTAAAAAATGAACTCGAGGCTTATACGAATCGCTGAATTTGTATAGTCTCCTAGTTACTCATGTATAATTGGTTTAACAAAAGAATTCCTGGAGGAAATCATGAACTTACGCTCACTTTTAAATTTTGATAAGATGATCACCCCTGTGATCATTAAGATCCTGTTTTATATTGGCATCGCCTTTTCCGTCATCGGCGGGGTCGTTGCACTCTTTAGCGGCATCATTAACGCCTTCCAACAGGGAAGTGTCGTACCTGCATTGGGTGGACTGATTGCTGGTCCAATCTTTGTCATTTTAGGGGTACTGATTTCAAGAGTCTACGCCGAATTGCTGATCGTTCTTTTCGAGATCCATCAAAATCTGGTCGCAATCAAGGACAAACTGGTCAACGGATAGTAGTTTAATCAAAGGAAAGTGGAAGGGTTCACCCCTCCACTTTCACAATCTTCCCAATGATTTGCCAGTTTTGAACTTCCTTTAAGGCTTGGCTGCAGTCTCACAGACATAAAACCCATTTTAAATCCAATACTAAGTTGTTGGGTTGATAAATTTCGCAGTTAATCTGACATCAGCTACCCTGTTTGCCGATTCATTCTCGTTGTCTGATGACATCTTTGCTTAGCTGTACTGATTTACTCTTTTGCTTAGGGGTACAATTGGGAGCATGAAATAGTCCTACAGAGGTAAGCATGTTAGATATAAAATTGATTCGAGAACAGACGGAGCTGGTTAAAGAGGGTTTGCGTAAACGGCACACCGAAACTGAAGTTATCGATGAAATACTCAAGCTCGATGACCAACGTCGTGCCTTGATTTTGGATGTGGAAAGCAAAAAAGCGGAAAGAAATTCGGTTTCTAAAGAAATCGGGCGCATGAAAGACCAGGAACAGCGTCAGGCCAAAATCGCTTCCATGCGAGCCCTGGGAGAAGACATTGATTCACTGGATGGGCAATTGAAAACGGTTGAATCAGCTTTAGTTGACCTGTTAGCCTCAATTCCCAATATCCCGGACGAAGACGTACCGATTGGTGTTGATGACAAGGACAACGTGGTGATCCGCACTGTTGGCGAGAAAAAGACCTTTAATTTTGAGCCTAAACCTCACTGGGAGTTAGGCCCTGACCTGGGCATCATCAATTTTGAGTCTGGCGTGAAATTGTCTGGCACACGTTTCTACGTGTTGGAAGGTGCCGGGGCCCGTCTGGAGCGTGCGCTCATCTTCTGGATGCTGGATTTGCATATTCGCCAGGGCTACCGTGAGTTTTACCCTCCTTGGATGGTGCGGGAAGAAGTCATGTTTGCCTCCGGACAGTTACCCAAATTCGCCGACAACCTGTACCGTGACCACGAAGAGGACTTTTGGTGGGTGCCGACTGCCGAAGTGCCACTGACGGGTATCATGATGGGTGAGGTTGTGGAAGAAGCCGACCTGCCTCTTAACATGACCGCTTATACGGCCTGCTTCCGCCGAGAAAAAATGAGTGCCGGCCGCGACGTGCGCGGAATTAAACGTGGGCATCAGTTTGATAAGGTCGAGATGTACAAGTATTGCTTGCCCGAGAACGCGGACGTAGAGCTGGACAACATGGTCGCGGATGCCTGTGCCACTTGTGAAGGGCTTGGGTTGACTTACCGGGTGCTATTGCAATCCACCGGTGACCTCAGTTTCGGCTCACACAAGACGTATGATGTAGAAGTCTGGGCGCCAGGTACCCAGGAGTGGCTGGAAGTTTCTTCTGTTTCCAATATCGGTCAATTCCAAGCCAGGAGAGCCAACATCAAGTACCGTCCGACTGATGGATCGGCTTTGCAGTTTGTCAACACGCTGAATGGCTCAGGGCTCGGTTTGCCCCGCACGCTGATTGCGGTGATGGAAAACTATCAACAGGAGGACGGCAGCATTGTAATCCCTGAGGTGCTGAAACCTCTCATGGGCGGGGTTGAGGTAATTCGAAAATGAGCGTCAATCCAGACTGGCTCTACTACCTTATACTGGTAGTCTGCGCGCTGATTAACTTGGTCGGCCTGTTTGGGTTGGTCCTGGTTTTTTTCCCTGGCCTTACGGTGGCCTGGTTTGGGCAACTGATTTGGGTTATTTTTGTCGGTTTTAATAAAAGCCATGAGGGCTGGCAGTTTGGTCTGACGATTGCCATCTTTGTAGTCAACACCTTGATCATGCTGGTGGGCTCACTTCTGGATAACATCCTGGGAGCCTCAAAGACCCGCAAGAAGGGCGTCCCTTGGTGGGAAATCTTCCTGACCATGATTATTATGATCCTGGCAGGGATCGCGTTCACGCCGCTCGGCGGCCTGGCATTGTCACTGGGGACACTATTTCTGATCGAATATTTTCGTCAGGAAAAGAATTACGAAAAAGCCTGGGAAAGCACCAAGGCTTTGGCTTTCGGCTACGGCACCGCTGCCATCATCCGTTTTTTCTTGTGCCTGATTATGATCGTCCTGTGGGTCTTCATGGTCGTTTTGCTTTAGTTTATTCAATACGAGCCTGGCGCGCCAAGTAGAGCGCGATTGATCCGGCAACAGCGGCATTGAGAGAATCGATCTGCCCATATTGTGGCAGGCGCATGATTTCGTCGCAATTCTTGCGAACTAATTTTCTCAAACCTTCGCCTTCGTTGCCCACGACCAGCGCTACCCCGCCTTTCATGTTCAGTTGGTCGGGTGTCCTGGATTGCTCGTACGCATCCAGCCCATAAACCCATAAATCGAGTTCTTTTAAGCGTTGGATGGCCTGAACAAGGTTGTATTGAACGATGAGAAGGTGTTCGGTCGCCCCTGAAGAAGCGTTTACAACAGCTGGTGTCACCTGGGCGGCCTTGGATGAAGGCATAATGACGCCATGGACGTGCATTAATTCTGCTGTTCGTAACAGAGAGCCAAGGTTTTGTGGGTCCTGAATCAAGTCGAGCAGGAGGAAAAAGGGTGGCTCACCCTGCTCCTGCGAGTGAGTGATTAAATCTTCCAGGGCGACATAAGGGTACTCGCTGGTTTCGAGCGCGACCCCCTGGTGGTGGTAGTCAATCTGAGCTAACTGTTGTTTATTCGCCATCCGTATAGGAAGGTTGTATTGTTTTGCGTATTCAACGATTTCCTTCAGCCTGCCTTCAATGCGCAGGTCTTGCTGCACCAGCAGAGTAAAAAAATGACGCCGCTTTACCCGCAGGGTTTCGTAAACTGGATTCCGCCCCGTGAGCCATTCTTTCATCAGATCTCCCAGCTCCAGGTTGTACCGTCTTTACTATCTTCAAGGATCACGCCCAAATCTTTAAGTTCATCGCGGATTTTATCCGACATCGACCAGTTTTTCTCAGCGCGCAGATCCCGACGTAGTGAGACCAACAGATCGATAAAGGCATCTGCTGAGCTTCCTCCAGCACTCTCGTCCGATAAGACCAACCCCAGCGTGCCGGTCAATTCGTTGAAGACTGTTTGCGCCTTTTCAAGTTGAACCGCATTTGCGCCATCCGCACGTGCCTGATTGATGGTCTTGACCAATTCATGGATGGGTGCCATTGCCAGGGCAGTGTTGAAGTCATCATCCATGGCTTCAATAAAAGCCTGGCGAGCGCCCTCAGCAGCCTCCTCCAGCTTGCGTTGGTCACTTTCAGACAGTCCTTGTGCCCCAGGTAAGGCCCCCTTTTTGGCACTGAGAAGGCGCTTATAAGCCTGATTCGTTTGCGTGATGACTGCCTGGTTGTAGGTCAGGGGGCTGCGGTACGAGCCATTTAAAACCCACAGACGCATGACATCACCCGGATGCTCGCTGACAAATTGGTCGATGGTGATCATATTGTCCGATGACTTCGACATCTTGTCGTCTTTCAGACCCATCATGCCGTTGTGCATCCAGTAGCGAGCGAAAGGTTTGCCCGTTATCGACTCGGTTTGGGCGATTTCATTCTCGTGATGCGGGAAAATCAGATCGTTTCCACCACCGTGAATATCGATCTGCTCACCCAGATGAACCATGTTCATAGCTGAGCACTCGATGTGCCAGCCAGGACGACCGAGACCCCAGGGGCTCTCCCAGGCAGGCTCTCCCGGTTTTGCAGATTTCCACAGAGCGAAATCCATGGGGTGCTCTTTGCGTTCATCGACCTGAATACGTGAACCGGCGTTCATAGTTTCCAGTGAGCGCCCGCTGAGTTTCCCGTAATCCTCATCAGTGCTGACACTGTAATAGACATCACCATTGACGACGTAAGCAGAGTTAATGTCAATCAACTGCTGAATCATGTGGATGATCTCGGGCATATCTTCCGTTGCCCGAGGATTGACGGTTGCCGGTTTGATGTTGAGCGCCTCAAGATTCCGCTTGTAGCCGTCGATGTAACGCTGGGCCAATCCGAACGGATCCACGCCTAATTCATTGGCTTTGTTGATGATTTTGTCGTCCACATCGGTGAAATTCATGACATAACGGACATCATAACCTTTGTATTCCAGGTAGCGGCGGGCGATATCAAAAACCAGGGCAGACATGGCGTGTCCAAGGTGCGCGTCGGCATAAACTGTGGGTCCGCAAACGTACATTCGCACTTTACCCGGTTCAAGCGGTTGAAAATCTTCCTTAGTGCGACTTAATGTGTTGTAGATTTTTAAAGCCATTGGCTGCTCCTAACGCTCCAAAATCGGCTTTGCAAAAATCATTCGCCCGGCGGATGTTTGCAGGATTTTGGTAACGGTCACACTGATACGTTGTTCCAGGTATCGCTGCCCGTTTTCAATCACAACCATGGTTCCATCTTCCAGGTACCCAACTCCCTGTTGATACTCTTTACCCTCCTGAATCACGTCGATATCAAATTCTTCCCCAGGCAGAAGCACGACTTTGACGGCGTTTGAAAGATCGTTGATGTTGAGAATTTTAACGCCTTGCAATTCAGCCACGCGGTTGAGATTGTAATCATTGGTCAGGATAGGGCAGTTCATCTGCTGCGCCAGGATGATCAGACGCTCATCGACTTCCCGCACACCTTCAACGTCAACATCGCTGATAATTACTGGTACGTCTTGGCTTTCTTGAAGTTCTGCCAGTACTTCCAGACCTCGTCTGCCGCGTTGGCGGCGCAAGCTGTCGGCAGAATCGGAGACGAATTGAAGTTCGTTGAGTACAAAACGTGGGACGATCAGGCTGCCTCCTAAAAAGCCGGTCTTGGCGATGTCGGAAATGCGACCGTCGATGATCGCGCTGGTGTCTACAAGGATTCGCCGCTCAACTTCGGAGGTGGCTTTTTGGGATTTTGCGGATTTTGGATTCACGCCTTTGAGAAGTTTCAAAAAATCTTCTTCGCGGGTTACAAACAAAACTACCCCCAGGTAGCCAAAGATGACCAGCCCGACGAATGGCAAAATTGAACCCAGAGGGCTTGGTAGCAGGCTGAGGGGATACGCCATGATAGCAGCAGTCACCAGACCGATGACCAGGCCGATGAGACCGCTGATTAACACCTGCGGAGTTGCTTTTTTAAATAACCTTGCCAAGCCTTGCAGAGGCTTGATGGTGATATAAGGCGTAATTAAAAACCCAATAAGAGCAAAAACAGTTGTGTGAATCGCTATTGTGGCACCTTGGGAGAGGGATAAATTGGGAATGAAGCCAGAGACATACTCAAAAATTGGTAAACCGGTAAATGCACCAACAATGCCAAGGATGATTGCGCCGACAATGCGCGAAATAAATATCGCATTCATATAAAAACCTCCTATTTTAATGTGCTGAATAAATTAAATGATACGATTAACAAAATGATAGCATTTCAATCCCTCAAAGTCAACGCAAAGGTTACAAGTTGATAAAACTCTGACATAAATGTTGTCTACCCTAACTATTATACAATGACTGATCGGGCATACAGCGGAAAGATGACCGAAGTGGAGATGAATCTTGTGTTACTTGGTTTGTGATCAACATCATCAAAAAGATGTTCTCAAACCCAAGTCGGAAAATAGTGCATGGATATGGAATGCCTGCGGTCAGAGCCAATGGCCCGTTGTGTTCAAGCCTATTCCCCCTCCGATAGCGAGAACAGTGAACTCAGAGGCACCGAACAGATCGAACTGATCGAATCAGCAGAAAAGAAATTAGTCACCATGGCGAACCAAAGTGAATCTTCAACAACTTGCGGTTCGATTAAACCAACCGTGGGCAGATCGGCGGCCAGGTTCAGGGTTATACCTTGTCGGAGGTCAACTAAATAGACTAATCTTTTCCCAAAATCTGGTTCGGCAGCAGCTGCTGCCCAAGAGTAATAGTTCCCCGTAAAGTCGAAAGCTTCCGCAAATTCACCAAAAATCCGCCCGCCTTCCTGCAAAGCATTTTCAGAAAAATCATAGATCGAATACGTTTCCGGTTTGACGTTTTCCGCCTGGTTCACCCACACAGCCTGATTCTGCGAGATGAGCGGGTATGTGCCCGCCTGATTGAATGACTCGACGATATTAACTAGCCCGTCGCTGATATCGAAAAGTACGAAATCGAGCGGACCGGAAGGGTTTTTCGAGTGGATGCGAACCTGTTCAACAAGCATTCTATGTTCAGATACGCCCAACCGACCCAATCCTACCTTGTCTTCGTTTTGCATGTAAAGGATTTCTGAGCTTGTTCCATCCAGGTTGACCGCGGTGATGGCCGCATTGTAATCATCATTTAATGGACCGTATTCATTCGACGTGATATAGACCTTACCATTTTCGACGGTAAAATGCAGGACAGGATATCTGACCCCCGGATCGTAAGACCATTCAAACAAATTTACATTCTCTCCCGTCTCCAGGTTATGGCTTATGATCTTAGAATCCATTGGGTTCATTAAGTGGTCAGTGTCTTGATATACCAGATAGCCACCATCCAAAAAGAACGGGGAAAGGATGGCTCCGTCTGGATAACCTGTGGTTACAACTGGCACTAGTTCGGGGTTGTCAAAAGTGAATTGATAAACCTGTCCCAGGTCTTCCGTTGTGTTCAAATACACTATTCCATCTGAAACTGTGAATCCAATAAGCCTTCCACCAGCAGCCTCGACGCAATGCGCCTGGGTCTTGGTTTGATCCCAGGTGATGTGATTTAAAGGGTTGAGTTTCCAAGTTTCAAGAGTACTCAATACTGGTTTGGATGCTTCAAAGCAAGATTTTTCACTTTGAATTGATGTCACCAATTCGAATGCCCAGACGTTTTCCATGTTTGCCAGGTCATCTTCGGTCTTTGCATGATAGATGAAGTAAGTGACAATTTCTTGATCGAGCACAGTGCTAGCTTCATGACGTTCAATGAAGTAGGTATAAGCGACATCTCCTAAGGTGATATCAAGGGGGCCTTCAGTTGGAAGGGAGCCTCTGCCGAGCAGTGGTCTTAGCAGACAATCGTCTACCACAAGAGATTCAAGTGTTTCAAGGTCTTCGGTCAACTCCCAGTCATCTACAAAGAACTTCATATTAAAAGGCATAAAGCTGAAAAACTCGGTGTTAGTAAAGACCGCTTGCCCGGTTTTGCCAGGGGTTTCAGTAATACTAGGTTCTTCGGTAGGAGAAGGCACGACTGAGGTTCGGATCTCCTGAAGTGAGGGAGCTTCAGCAGGCACACATGCAAAAACTATCAAAGCAATCGAAAAAAGTGTTAATGAAAGCCTGGTTCGTTGGATCAGAGTCATATTTATCTCCTTTTAAGCCTGGACCCATTTTACTCCTACTATAGAGGAGCCTGAAAAATCGACCGTTCTTGCTTGTAACAAAAAACCCCAGGTTTGGGGTCCTTTGGAAATTATGGAACTATTGCGCTGGAGCAGCGCGGACCAGGCCAGGCACACCCAGCAGGGCAACTTCAGTGAAGGGATAATAGATCAGCACTGCCTTGCCAACTACCCAATCCATTCTGACATAACCCCATTGGTGAGAATCAGAAGAATGGTTGCGATTATCTCCGAGGACAAAAAGCTGACCATCAGGCACCTGCCAACTGCCGGAGTAGTTTGGAACTTCCATGATATAAGGCTCGGTCAATGCAATATTGTTGACACGCACGACCCCCCCCGAGATGTCCACCTGGTCGCCGGGCACTCCAATCACACGCTTGATATAATCTTCCTGTTTATCACCGTTGTAATGAAAAACGATGATATCGCCATTCTTAGGTTCGCCTATTTTGTAAGCCATTTTATTCACCAGCAAAAGGTAACCTTGTTTTAGGGTTGGCTGCATGCTGATATTAAAGACTTTTACCCTGGATGTGATGGCGTTCAGGATCAGGAAAAGCACCAGTGCCAGAGCGATGGTCTCCAGCATGTCGCGCCAAAAACCTTTGGCTTTCCTTTTTTCACCTTCCGGTAAATAGCTACTGTCCTGGCTTATTTCGAGCGCTGGCACAGCTTCAGAGATGTTGTCATTTTCGTAACTGTTTTCGTTTTGTTCCATAGTTATTAATCCATGCAGGCCTAATTGACCAATCCGCCTATTATACCAAGCCTGGCAAAGAGCGCTATTCCCGCCTTACACGTTTTTTCAATACCAGTTTGATGGGCGTGCCTTTGAAAGGAAAGACCTCTCTGATCTGGTTTTCGATAAAGCGCAAGTAGGTGAAATGCCCAAGTGTGGGGTCATTACAATAGAGCATAAAAGTAGGAGGTTCGGTGTTGACCTGGGTGCCATAATAAATTCGAAAAGGCTTTCCGGTGCCTGACGGTGCCTGGTGTTTGTCTTGCGCAGTTGCCAAAACCTTGTTTAGTTGAGAGGTGGGAATCTTGCGCACGCGCTCCTGCTGGATTTCAGTGACCAAGGGCAAAACCTGGTGCACGCGCTGACCGGTTTCAGCGGAGATGAACAGGATGGGTACATAGGGCAAGAAGTTCAATTCATGCCGAAGAAGTTTTTCAAACTCAATGGCTGTGTTCTGATCTTTTTCAATCAAATCCCATTTATTGATCACGACTAAAACACTTTTCCAGTCCTCGTTGATATACCCGGCGATATGAGTGTCCTGGGCGGTGATACCGCTGACGGCATCAATAACCAGAATGGCCACATCACAGCGCTCGATTGCCTGCATGGCACGAAGAACGGAATATTTTTCTACACCGGGTATGACTGATCCGCGTTTTCGAATTCCGGCAGTATCTATCAGGGTAAATTCCTGTCCCTCAAAGAACATCTTGGTGTCGATCGCGTCGCGAGTAGTGCCCGGGATATTGCTCACAATGGAACGTTCCTGCCCGGTGATTTTGTTGAGCAGACTGCTTTTCCCAGCGTTAGGTTTGCCTACGATGGCGACTTTAATGCTCTCGTCTTCTTCGTCCTCATCAACTCTAGTAGAGAACTGTTCCACAACCGCATCGAGCAAATCGCCGGTGCCTGTCCCATGGATGGCGGAAATGGCGAACGGCTCGCCCAAGCCAAGCGAATAGAAATCGAGGGCATTCATACGGGCGGAGGGATTGTCGGCTTTATTGACTACCAACAGAATGGGCGGGGAATCCGTTTCGCTGCCTCTTTTGCGTTTGCGCAAGATTTCGACGACCTCCCGGTCAGCCTGAGTGACGCCTTCCAGCGCGTCGGTAACCATGAGGATAACATCGGCTTCCTGCATGGCAACTTCTGCCTGAACGCGGATCTCGTCAATGAAATCAGCCGAGCCAATCGACAGTGGTTCTTGCGAACGCTGCTTGTTGGGGTCAATCCCACCAGTATCGACAACGAAAAAATCGTGCCCTGCCCAATCACCTTCAGCGACCAAACGGTCACGGGTGGTACCCGCAACCTCATCGACGATTGCAAGGCGTTGACCAACCAGGCGATTAAAGATGGTGCTCTTACCAACATTTGGTCTGCCGACCAGGACGACAACAGGTTTTTGCATGTAGGATTCCTTGATCTTTCTACGTCAGCGCCAGATGATCACCTGGATAGTCCCGGGAAGGATAGAATCCAGCTTCAATTCGGAGTTGTTCAGCAAGACGTCTGGCGTTATTTGATAGGTCCCCGGGATGCGATTTCTCAGGTCGAGCGTGACCCGAATGTCCTTGGCAGACAGTGTTTCGAGAACATTCATTGGACCGGAGATATATAAATCGACAATCTCCGGTGAAATATTGACTCTCAGATTGGTGCCCAGGTTTAGAATTTCTACCCGGACGTCAAGAAGCTGGATAGAAGTCTCGATCGCGTCAATCCCAATTTCAACGGTGACTTCCTGGTTGCCGACCACAACGATGCCGTCCTGAAGTTGGAGCGAAACGTTGGTGCTGAAGTCTGCAACCGCCCCGGTCAGGTTGATCGGCTCAGTTTCCAAAAAAGAAGGCATACTGGGAACTAACGCGGGATCGGTGGCGTAGATGGTCACACTGGGTGGGTTTACTACCAGACTTGTCAGATGGTACCCCTGGACGATACTTCCCGTGGTCACAATCTTTATGAATACGTTGCGGTAACCAACTAACTGTCTGATCGGGACTTCAACTGTTATCGAGGCTGGGTTTAAACTGACACCCTGGACCTCGTTACCCCGTCGATCGATTGGACGCAGCTCTACGATGCGAGTGATGGTTGTGGTGGCGTTGGTGAGATCGATTACGGCGACGACGTCAATGACTTCATTGACTTTGGACTCAGGCCCTTGCAACTGCACACTTTCGCTGCTCAAGACAGGCTCACTGGCTTCATAGCTGACTGGCAGGCTGCCGGTTTGGAGTAAGGTGATCTCATGTGATCGCTGCGCTATTTGTTCGAGCGAAATGGTGATCTCAGCGGGATTGATTTCCACAACCTGCACTGGTTTGAAATTCCTGACGTTGACCTCCGGAGTCAATTCGTAAGTTCCAGCCATGAGACCGGACAGGTTGATTTGAGCGCTGACCAGGTTGAAATTTCGGGAGATCTGCTCATGGATGGAACGAGGGGCTCGCAAGGTTACCGTGATATCCGAAGCGCTCTTATCGGTGATCAGTAAATCGGGATTTTGTCCCAGGATTACCAAGGGTATCGGATTAGAGTAGGTGACCACCTGGTTCGGATCGCTGGAGCTGACCGAAGACAACCAAACGATTACTGCCAAGATCAAAGCGGTGAAGAAGATGGGCAGCAGCTTGACCAGTTTCTTTAAAAAGTCGATCATTCTGCTTCCTCCTGTGCATCTTCAAGATCTTTCTTTCCAAGCCAACCTTTCAGGCGATTCGATTTGACAGGCTGATCGGTGGCCATGATAGCGCGCATGCTGTTGAGCAAGCGTTCCCCGTCCAGCCTGCGGATCAGTTTTCCTCGGTGAGCGATGGCGATGGTGCCGGCTTCCTCCGATACCACGATCGCCAGCGCGTCAGTGACTTCACTGATACCCATGGCAGCGCGATGGCGCAGCCCCAGGGAGCGGTCGGCAGTGCTGTTGAGCACACCACTGGTAGAGAGCGGCATTACGCAGGCAGCAGCCATGATGCGGTTATCTGAAATGATGACGGCGCCGTCGTGTAAGGGGGTATTAGGGTAGAAGATCTGAAGAAGTAATTGGGGGCTGACTTCAGAGTCCATCATGACCCCATTTTTGTAGTACATATCCAGCATTTCCCGCCGGCTGATGACAATCAGCGCGCCGTGGCGCCGTTCTGCCAGTTGGACAACAGCTCTGGAAATAGCGTTGAGCGTATCTTCTAATTCCTGGTTGGCTTTTGAACTCTGTAGATTTCGCCAAAAACCAAACCTTCCCACGCTGCCCATACGCTCGAGCCCACGTCGAAGCTCTGGCGCGAAAATTACCGGTATGGCGACTATCAGGGCGGGTGAAATGGTTTGAACCAGCCAGGAAAAAGCGGGCAGATTAACCAAAGCGGTGAGCAAAAACACCAGAATGACAAGTAAGAAGACCCCACGTAAAAGTGATTGGGCGCCCGTGTCACGCAGAAGGTAAAGCAGCAGGCTGAAAAAAACGGTTACCAGGAGAATGTCAAGAAGACTGAACCACGTAAAGCGTTCCAGGATAAACATGAGGTTGTTCCATAATTCTTGCATTTTTAAGTACCTGCTAACAATTAAATAGTATAACCTCTTTCGATGCCCAATTCGAAAGATTTATAAAGGTAATTCCCAATGATAATAAATTTTATCCGCAGATGGGTGTTCTCACGCAATTGTGTTTTGATTTGGTGGTTACCCGACCGCGCGGTTTCGCGGATGCTGCAAAAGATTGATAAGGCACGGAAGCTGGTTGCGCTACTTAATATTTGGAAGGTCAGAATAACTTATTAATGATTTTGTAGAGGTTTAATCCAGACTTCACCGGGCATCAAACCATTTTCCCTCAGGAAGGACGTATAAACTGGATAGGGCACAGCATCAGGCAGGTCATCACTCGGTAAAAAGTTGGCTTGCCAGGCTTCTTTGGCAGATAGAACATCGTGGGTAACTGCCATAAGAGAATATGCGTTCCCTAACCATGCTTCCAGAAGCGACATGGCTTCCAGTTTGGTCATCTCTTCTGTCTTGATGGGCGCCTGACTTGTCAATAACACCAGCTTCTGGCGGTTGCTGATACGTTGAATCTGAATCAGCCTGTCATCACATTGCAGCACAGGAACAAGTTTGCCGCCCAAAAGCTGGTAAATGTGGTCGCAAGTCCATTCCTGCCCCGTTCGTTGAGAAAGCAGGTCACAAGCTGTAGAAAATTCAGTTTCGGCCATGGTTCTCAGGTTGAGGGGAGCCCGATCGACTTGCCTGACTGTCGGTAATCCCAATTCAAACAGAACTTGTGTAGTCTGCTGATAAGTCTCGGCGAAAGAGCCATTCGTCCAAATGACCACATCAGAGCGGGCAATTTTCTCTTCCTGAGGGGCTTGCCAATTGACTTTTTCCCAGGCAAGGTTTTCGCTGTGTCCCCGGTTTTCTACCAGACGCTTGAAGCGGACGTCCTTATCTGCCGCGGCAGTCCAGACTTGATCACAATGATTGATGATTTTTGATTCGAGAATTTTTATCGCTTCAATTACCAAGATCGGACGGTCGCACTGCTCGATCTGGTCCAAAACGACCTGGTCGACAATTGGATGAACGATATCTTCCAGTGCCTTCAGTTCTGCTGAATCTGAGAGCACAATCAGACCCAGTTTGCTGCGGTTGATCTGGTCGTCCGCCATGCGCAGATGGTCCCCAAAGTGGTCCAGGATGGCTTGCCAGGCCGGAGAGCCGGGCGAGTACGTGTCTTTTGCGGTTAGGTCAGCATCGATTGTGTACGCACCGAAATTTGCCAGATAATTACGGATCACGCTTTTCCCTGAGGCGATGTTACCAGTTAAGCCAATCACAAAAGGTTTATCGGACATAGAATAAGTATACTGCAGACGAGGGGGCTGATAGAGAATGTTGTAGGAAAATCACCTTGTATTTTGATAATCACCAGGACTCTCATGTTAGAGCGAACTCTCCTTCTTTAGCCAGCTTTCAGGTCTGGGGCACTTTTTCGGAGACTCTTTCCTGGTCGGGAGCAATTTGGGTTGAGCTATAATTTCTATATGGATTCGGCTCAATTTCTAACCACCTTTTTTGACCACTTCGACCCTGAACCGCGTATGCCTCTGGTGATAGGCGTGTCGGGTGGGGCTGACAGCCTGTGCCTGACGCACCTGCTGCTGGAGTCGGGTCTGGAACTTATCGCCGCACACTACGATCACCAGCTCAGACCAGGTTCGGGTAATGAAGCCATACAGGTTTTGGCGCTCATGGAAAAATGGGGGCTTTCACGCCGCTCTGGCAGCGGGGACGTAGGCGAATTTGCCAAAAGGAACAAATTGGGGCTGGAAGAGGCTGCCCGTTTCTGCCGTTATGAATTTTTGATGAGTGCCGCTAGGCAGAGCAATGCACAGGCGGTTTTGACCGCTCACCATCTTGACGATCAGGTTGAGACCATCCTGATGCACTTTTTGAGGGGTAGCGGAATCAACGGACTGACCGGCATGCGTCCAGTTGAAGTGCTGCCGCAGTTTTCAGATCAAATTCCAGTCTGGCGGCCACTTTTGGATACCAGCAAGCAGGACATTCTTGCTTATTGCGCCCGAAATCAGATTGAGCCGATTGAAGATGAATCAAACCAGGATGTACGCTTTTATCGCAACCGGCTTCGGCACGAACTGATTCCACAAATCGAAGAGATCCAACCGTCATTCCGGTCGATTCTGGCAAGGAATGCCCGGGTGATCGATCTTGACCGTCAGGTGCTGGAAAAATTGACTCAAAGCGCCTGGCAGGACTGCCTGGTAGCGACTTATCCGGGCGAAGCCTTGGTTTTTGACCGCTCGTGTTGGGAAAAACTGGAGGAAGCCATCCAGTATCGTCTCCTGATGAAAGCGGCTGCCCTGCTCTCTCCCGAGCTTCGCGACCTTGGCTATACTGAGCTGGAGCGGGCGAAAGGTGCAGTGGACACAAAAGCGCTCCGCAGTGATTTTAAAGCCGGCATCCTGATTCAGAATCAAGAGGAAACCTTTGTGCTATCTCTGGGTGAATTTCACCTTCCGCGAGAAGATTTACCACAACTTGGTCGTCAAAGCCCTCAATTGCTCGATCTAAAAAAACCAGTCCAGCTTCAGTTTGGCTGGCAGATCAAGTCGGAATTGGTAGATCGGGAAGATTACGAGCGCCTTCCTTTGGAGATCCGGCAGGCTGCCGCGCACGCATGGATAAACCCAGCTGACCTGGAATGGCCGCTAACGGTCAGGGCTCCATTTGAAGGGGAACGCTGGTCACCTTTGGGCATGGTTCATAAACGGCAGAAGATGAGTGACTTTTTTATTAACCAAAAAATCCCCCGAGCTGCCCGGAAATCCTGGCCGGTGGTCTGCAGCGGGGGGTCGATTCTTTGGGTGGCCGGCCTGAGGATCGCTCAGGCCTGGCGTCTTACCGGAGATGAGAGCGAGGTGTTGCACCTCGAACTTGTTGAACCGGACTGAATATCCTAATCAATCCACAGAGCTTGCCGAATGATCGCCTGGATGGCAGCAATGTCCGGGTAGAGCACTGCGGCGCCGCCGTCGGTGGTGCCGGGCACAGCTTCTGTGGGTGTTATCTGGTAGCTGGTGATATCTGGCCCATTAAAGAACTTGGCAAGCGGGAAAACATATAAAAACGTATCTCCGAGTACCAAATCTGTTTCAACAGACGAGTTTATGGCTTTAATGACCCTGTCGAGATTGGTCAATTCTGAAGGTCGCAGCGCTTTGCCAACCATTGCCCTGAGCACTTCCTGCTGCCTGCGGTTACGGTCAAAGTCGGATGTATTTTTGCGGGCTCGCACATACCAAAGGGCTTCATTGGCAGTCATGAATTGCGTGCCGGGTTCGATCACGCACCAGCCGGTATCATTCAACCAGCAGCCGTCTTCCATATACTTTTCAACGTCTACATCGATGCCATCCATCACCTCGATGATGTGTTTGAAGCCATCGAAATCGAGCATGGCGAAATTATCTGGTCTGAAACCGAAATTAAGTGCCAGAGTATCGCTGAGCAGTTCAGGGCCGCCAAACGGCAGGGCAGTGTTCAGGCGCTGAGGTCCCACTCCTGGAATGTTGACCCAGAGATCGCGGGGGAAAGAGAGCAGATGAAATTCGCTGGTATCAGTATTCATTGCCAACAGAAGCATGACATCCGTTCGAAAGCCGATTTCAGGTTGAAAGTCAGAGCCCAGCAGCATGACAGTCTTGACCTTGCCAGATACCGGTAGCGCCAGCGCGCTGCCATCAAGATAAGGATCAGGTTCAGGGTTGGCTTCACCCATCCAGAGGTTGCTCATGAACCCTGGTTGACCATTTCGAATTTTATTAATACTGATGCCTGCCAAGACGACCAGAGCAAGGCTGATTAAGAGCAGAATCCAGCCAAACGGAAAACTGCTCTTGCGTTCATTACGGGTTGTATATTTCATTTTATTCCTGTGTTTGGGGCGCGAGTTAGCCCGGGTTTTGATCCCCTTCTGACAGCTGGTAGCCATTCAGCAGAGCCAGGCTGCGTAGTTTGCTTTTCACTTCGCGCCATTGAATTTTTGAGATACCCAGTTTTTGACGAATTTTATCCTGCTCGACGCCACTGGTCAGGTCGTTCAGCGCGCTTGTCCAGCGCAGCATGTCAAAACTGATGTGTTTATCCATCTTGCCAACATTGGTGATGTCTTCGAGCAGGTATTCAAGACGTCTTTGAGACCAGGGAAAAACCTGATCCTTGATTTCATATCTTTCAGCGTATTGATTATAGGCATCCACCCATTCAGGCGACACCGGGATTTTTCGCTCCTTGAAACGGTAGCGTTGGTTAGGGTAACGGACAAATATGTAGGCTTCATCAGGGTTATTCAACTCGAGATGATTGCTTTTCAAACCCAGACATTCCCCTTTTTTCAAAGCGGTTTCGAGTACCAGAGTTAACAAGACGTAAGGTCGGGGGTCAGGGTTAGCCGAATCGCGGATGGAATCAGCCGCCTCGAGGGCGGTCTGGAGCTCCTGAGGGGTCAGAACAGCAGGCAGAGGACTGGTGACAGTCTTCTGGACGATTTTCTCAGCCGGATCAAGCGAAATAACAGCGCTTTGGGTCAGCCAGCGGAAAAATGATTTCAATGAGGTGATTCGTCGGGAGAGCGTTTTTGGACTGCAGGGGACACCACGGTCCTTCTCCATCCAGGTCAGATAGTCTTCCAAATCTTTAGTGGAGATACTTCCAATTTGCTTGTCTGTTGGCATAAATTCTTCTAATAACATCAGATCAGCCTCGAACGCTTTAAGCGTGTGGGGAGACCGGCCTTGATCCCGTAGGAAAAATTTCCAGGCCTGAATAGCCGGCTGGAGCAGGGTGTTCTCAGTGATATGTGCGCTAACCGCCTTATTTTTTTCAATCATAGTGTCTCCAACATTTCGTATAGTCATATAACGCAAAATTAAGTTTAGCCCTTAAGCAGGTTCTTGTCAACGCTACCATATAGGCGTCTGAATTGTCAAAAGAAAATCCAAAACCTCTGGTGCAGATGGTTGGATTAGAAATCTTTACGAGTATGCGTGCAACATTCTGCTTTTCTTGCAACATCCCCGCTTGCCTGCAACGAGAGAATGGGTCTGATTGCTGACTGGTGGAGTAGGTTATTTGAAAATTTCAACAGGATTATAATTTAAACATGATCGCCAACGTCTCGCAAAAGCGAATCAACCTGGGCATTAGATACGGTTTCATTGCCGGATTATTTTTTACACTGACAGCATGGGGGTTGGATGCCTTCTTCTTAACCCGCTACAATGTCGTCCTGCCCTTTGTGAAACTTCTACCGGGGCTGTTGGTCTGCTTGCCCGCGGGCATTTTGGTGGGTTACCTGACAGCCAGGTTCGAATCGGGCGTTGTGACCCTGCTGCTGTGGTTGGGATTGGCTGTGCTTTTCACCTACATGACCCTATACCTGCCGCTGAAATTTGTTCCCTGGGCGATCGGTAAGATACAACCCGATTACATCCCTCTCATAAAAATCGAAGGGTTGACCAACATCGGTCACTACTGGTTTTTTGGCATTTTTGCTATGGGCTTTGGCTGTGTTTTATGTGGGATCCTTGAAAATCTGCTCATAGACCAGAGCCTGGCCTCCTCCAGTCTTGTGGGAGCGCAGTTGCCAATGCTTGTCTGCCTGGCGATTATGGTTGGAACGGGATTATCTGGCGATATGCTCATGACCAGCCATTTCCGTGAGCCAGTAGCAGTGATTGACACCCTCCTTAAAAACGGGGCCGCTTATTATGATCAGGAGGTCGACAAACTGGAAGCGCGTAAGATGCACCTGACTGTCGTCCGACCATTGGATGATCTGGTCTTGGAGCCGTACAAGCTCACATTGATAGCGTCAGATAATTACCTGGGAGTAATGAAAGTGGTCGTCGAATTTGACACCCAAAAGGCTCTCTGTAATGTTGTTTACTCACAACCAACCTTTTGTGAAATCATCAAACCGGAGTTTAAACACATTGAATATTTTATTTTTGAGACGCCGGGAAACACCAGAGTTGACAATTATTTTGATGATATAATTTTAACAATTATTTTCCAGAAACCCTAACATTATTAACGAATGGCATTACCAAACCCACAAAAAAACCGATCTCAGTTCAATTAAGGACAAATTAATGACAAATGAATTACTGAACGTAAAAGGATTGGAAACACAATTCAACACCCCCGAAGGAATTGTTCATGCCGTTAACGGCGTCGATTTCACACTCAATGAAGGCGAATCGCTGGGTATTGTAGGTGAGAGCGGCTGCGGTAAAAGTGTTTCGATGCTTTCCATCCTTTCACTGATCCAGCAACCTCCCGGAAAAATCGTTGCCGGTGAAGCAATGTTCAAGGGGCAAGACCTGCTTAAGATGACCAACGACGAAATTCGTCGGGTGAGGGGTGGTCAAATCTCGATGATTTTTCAGGATCCAATGACCTCTCTCAATCCGGTCATGACCATCGGCAAGCAATTAGCCGAGCCTCTGATGCTTCACCTGGGGTTTTCTCATGAGCAAGCCCTCGCTCGTTCGGTTGAATTGCTTGAGTTGGTTGGCATCCCAAAGTCGGCAGACCGACTCAAAGACTATCCTCATCAATATTCGGGCGGTATGCGTCAGCGTGTCATGATAGCTATGGCGCTTAGCTGCGCTCCGCAGATTTTGATCGCCGATGAACCTACCACCGCCTTGGACGTAACCATCCAGGCGCAGATCGTCGATTTGGTGATCCGCCTGCGTGAAGAACTTGGTATGTCGGTCATCTGGATTACACACGACCTGGGAGTTGTCGCCAGTATTGCCCACCGCGTGAATGTTATGTATGGTGGCTTTGTAATTGAAGATGCTCTGGTAGATGATCTGTACCGCAGACCCTCGCACCCCTATACCATTGGTCTCCTGGGAAGCCTGCCACAGATCCAGGCCGAAGGTCGCAAACGCTTATATTCCATCGATGGCATGCCCCCGATGCTTTATAAAATGCCTCACTCCTGTCCATTTGCCCCGCGTTGTAAATGGGTGATCGAAAAATGCAGGATGGAAAACCCACCCTTACTTCACATTGAAGAAGGTCATCGGGCAGCCTGTTGGGTGAATACTGAAGATGGGAGCGTACGCGATGCAGAATAATAACCATGATGAAGCCCTGGTTCAAATTGAAGATCTGAAAGTTCATTTTCCTATCTACCGTGGTATTATCCGACGGCAGGTTGGTTCAGTAAAAGCTGTAGATGGAGTCTCATTTAAAATCAGGAAAGGTGAGACGCTGGGACTTGTTGGAGAATCTGGCTGTGGAAAAACTACTACCGGTCGGGCAATCGTTCAGCTCTATGAGCCCACCGCCGGCAGGATTCTCTTCAAGGGTGTTGACCTCGTCAGCTTGAAAAAAGAAGAAATGCGCCAGATGCGCAAAAATATTCAGATGATTTTTCAAGACCCTTATGCCAGCCTGAACCCACGAATGACCGTCCGTGACATTGTTTCCGAACCTCTGGTGGCGTTTGA
>Ga0265293_10005149_pt1 | contig 22148 bp, 16 predicted proteins | sample Munlanlewell138R_FD_192505 | JGI IMG/M metagenome (GOLD analysis project Ga0265293, IMG submission 192505) | Leachate microbial communities from a municipal landfill in Southern Ontario, Canada - Leachate well 138R | ecosystem: Engineered > Solid waste > Landfill > Unclassified | place: Canada... | reverse complement strand
ATTAAGGCAATTGCCTGGCTTCAAGAGGGTAATATTCCAGACCTTATTTTATCTGACATTTATATGCCCAACATGTCTGGTATAGACTTTTTAGACTATATCAAAAAAAACGATCTATTTAAATCTATTCCATTTGTTATACTATCTAGTGAAGATAGCACTTCTCAGAAAATTGAGCTGCTCGAAAAGGGAGCTGATGATTATATTTCGAAACCTTTCAATCCTATAGAATTAAAAGTAAGGCTAAAAAAATTGTTTCGTGACAGCTTATACGATATATATAGGTACAAATAAGGAGATTATTAGTTATATAAAATCTCTTTTAGATAATGCTCTTGTAGTAGTTACTAGCTCCAATGACGCCGCTAAGGAAATTGAAAATGTAGAAGAGGGACGACCTCTTTTTATTTTGTATGAAAAACATGAAATTGAGGTTGATTTACCTGGGATTTCTCAATTAAAGAAGAAAATTCCCAGGGCATATATAGTCCTTGTCACAGATAAGCTGGAAAAAGAGGAGGTTTCAAAATATCAAGGCGCAGGAGTTAGTGATACAACCACTCCATATGTGTCTAAAGAGAGGCTTAGTAACGGAATTGAGTTTGTTGAAAGAAACCAAGAAGCTATTCTATTATCTTTTCATAAGCATAAGAGACTAAGTGTTTACAAAATTCCTATCTGGAAAAGAACTTTTGATATTCTTTTCTCAATTGCTGCAATCATTCTTCTTTCTCCGTTGCTTATTATAACGACTCTACTTATTGTAGTTGAGAGTAAAGGGGCTCCAATTTACAAATCTAGTAGAGTTGGAAGCAACTATACCGTCTTTAATTTTTTAAAATTTAGGTCTATGTACCAAGATTCAGATAGTAGGCTTAAAGAGTTTATGGATCTAAATCAATATAACGAAACAGAACCAGAGAATCAATCTGAGCAGAGAGATAGTGTTAATAGAGATGTGGTTTATGGAGATGATGAAGGTTTCTACTTTGTTTCGGACGACAGTGTTATTTCGGAGAAAGAGTATTTGAGAGAGAAAAATATAAGGCAGCGAAATAATTTTGTGAAATACGAGAATGACCCTAGAATTACTAAAGTTGGTAAAATTATACGTAAGTTTAGTATTGATGAGTTGCCTCAGTTATTTAATATTTTAAAAGGAGATATGTCTATAGTGGGTAACCGCCCCCTCCCTCTTTATGAGGCAGAACAGCTTACTAGTGACCAATATATAGATAGATTCTTGGCTCCTTGTGGGTTAACGGGCCTGTGGCAAGTAGAAAAAAGAGGCGATTCGGGGAAACTTTCTCCAGAAGAGAGAAAGCAATTAGATATATTCTATGCAAAAAATTATACTTTTTGGATGGATTTGAAAATTATTATTAAAACTTTTACTGCTTTTGTACAAAAAGAAAATGTTTAAAAATATGGAAGATATGAATATTAGGTTTTTAAAAAATAGTTGTATGGTTAGCTTTGTTTTGTGCCTTTTGTTTTCTACATCTTCTGTTAAGGCTCAAGAAGTTAGTACTTTAGATAAGTATTCTACAGAGACTCTTTTAAGTATGCAATTACCCTCTTTAGAGGTGCTATTAGATGGAGCTAGAAATACTTCACAGGTTGAATTTTATAATCTTAGGATGGAAGGGGAGCAGCTATTGCTTAAGACAGAAAGACGAAAGTGGCAGGAGTATTTTAATTTCCACGCAAACTATCAATATGGCATTATGGCTATTAGCACAGAGTCTGTTGTTGGATCGGACTTACCAACTGTTTTTCAATACTCTGGATCGGATCAATCTTGGTATACAATTGGAGCTTCTGTAAGGCTTCCCTTAGATCAACTTTTTGATAGGAAAAATAGGATTCGTAGGCAACAGATTAAAATCGAAGAAACACTCAAAGAGAGAGAGCTTTGGTATGACGAACATAAAATGAGAATAATTGAATTATATACTAAAGCTATTGAGATGTCTAATAGTTTAAGATATGCGGTTGAGTTATTTTCTGTTTCAGATGCACAATACCAGCTTGCTCAAAAAGATTATGTACTAGGTGTAATTACTGCTCAAGGGTTAAATGTTGCTAAGGCCCAGCAGGTTACTGCTTTGTTGCAGGTAGAGAGAGTTAAGGCAGAATTAAATTCTGCTATTTTAAAAATGGAAATTATGTCTGGAGTCGCAATAATAAATAAGGATTAATATGGATATTTTATCACAAATATTTAAGCTACTATATCGTATCCGATATTGGTTGATAATAGTTCCCTTAATAACAACTCTTTTTGCAATCTATCAAACAAGAGATTTAGAGCGGATATATGAAGTCAATACTTCTATTTATACAGGTATTGCATCTGGCTTTACTATTGAATCTGGCCTTGAAGGTAGTACAAGGGTAGACTGGAATAGTGTTGCTAATGGAATGGATAATATAATAAGTATTATTCGTTCAAAAGCAACATTAAGACAAGTATCTATGAGACTTTACGCTCAACATATGATTTATGGAGATACAGAGAAAGATAATAACTATATTAAAGCAGAGAATTATAGGCAGATTTTAAAAATAACACCAAAAGAGGTTAGAGAGCTAATAGATACAACTTCAGAAGAGAAGACGGTTCAAAACCTGTATGAATATGAACAAGCTTCTCCTACTAATTTTATTTATGGTCTTTTTAACTGGTATCACCCTTATTATAGCTACACAGCCTTAAGTAATATTCAAGTAAATCGTATTTTTAATAGCGATATGCTAGAGATTCAATACTCTGCAAATGATCCGGGTGTAGCTTATAATACTCTTGTGTTACTCATAGACGAGTTTGTCAAACAATATAAATTATTGCGTTTTGGAGAGACTAACAATGTTATAGAGTATTTTAGGAATGAACTAGCAAAACTAGCCACTTCTCTCAGATCTTCTGAAGATAACCTCACTGAGTATTATATCAATAAAAAGGTAATTAATTATCCAGAGCAGACTAAGCAAATTGCTGCTCTAGGTAGGGATTATGATCTACTATATAATGAGGTATTGCTTAAGTATACAAGTTCAAGTACAACTGTTGCAAATCTAGAGGAGAAAATTAAAGATCAAACTAAATTAATCCAGAATAATGCTCTTTTTATAGAAAAAATTAGTAGAATTTCTGAGTTGAGTGACCGTATTGCTAGAATTGAACTTTTCCATAAAGATTCGTTATCTAAATATTTACCTGCAATTGAAAAAACAAGAGAAGAACTTGATATTGCCGAGCAAGATTTAAAACAATTTACAATTGACGACAGAGAGCTAAGAATGACAAAAGAGGGTATTGCGGTCTCTTCTTTCGTTTCTGAGTGGGTTACTGAGATAATTCAGAGAGAGAAATCTTTAGCAGAGCTTAAAGTAATGGAAGAGGTGAAGAGGAGTTTGGACGATCAGTACGTTTATTTTTCTCCTATTGGTACTACAATCTCTAGAATGGAGAGGGAAATTGATTTCACCGAACATTCATATCTTTCTGTTTTGCAGAGTCTAAATACGGCTCTTATGAGACAGAAAACGCTACAAATGACAACGGCTACATTTAAACCAATTAATCCGCCAATGTTTCCTATCTCTCCTATTAAGACAGCCAGGAGAGTAATAGTTGCCGTTACCTTTTTTGCTACTATCCTTTTAATTTTAGGTTACTTTATTATAATTGAGTTCTTCGACAGAACAGTTCGTGATAAACATAGAGCAGAAAAACTAATAAAGGCACCTGTACTAGGGGCATATCCAGCTAAAAACACTATAAGATATAGAGCGTATAACGCAGAAATAGAGCGTATTGCAATAAATTATTTAGCGAATTCTCTAGTGCAATATTTGAACCCAAGAGAGAGAACAGATATAATAAACTTCATAAGCACAGACTCCAACGTTGGCAAGAGCGTATTAATTGAGAAATTAGATGAGTATTGGACAGAAAGAGGTTTAAGAGTAAGAGTAATTCCTTGGAATGAAAGTCTAGACCAGCAAACCAGAGAGCATATACTTACAAATAATTTATCTGAGATTTACGATTTTGACAATGAAGATATAGTTTTAGTAGAGCACTCATCTCTCAGAAAACATGCTATTCCTGTTGGCCTTCTAAGAGAGGCATCTGTAAATTTGGTTATTGTTAGAGCAGATAAAGTCTGGAGAGATATAGATAAAATAGCATTTGAAAGGTTAACAGAACAGACAGGAGAGGCTCCTATACAACTCTATTTAACAAATACTAAAAGAGATGTTGCAGAGAACTTCTTGGGGATGTTGCCTCCTTACACAAAACTTAGAACTACGGCTTACAAGCTAATGCAGTTTGGCTTAACTTCAAAGTAATGGCTCCTTGAATATAGTTAATTATATATTAGATAATTTAAATAAAGTACTTGTCTTTGCAGTACTGTACTTCTTAATTTGGGCGTTAATCCAAATTATTTTAAGGATTGGTTATTCAGCAGGTCTTCTCTTCTCTTTAGTGCCTTTCATGTTTCTGTTATTTGTTATTTTACTTGACAAGCCCTATTATTCCTTTTTGCTCTTGTTTATTGTAAATTACTTTGTGTCTGGAGGGTCACGCTATTTTTCATATCCTCCAGGAATAACTATGGATTTCCTTTTTGTATTATTAATTATAATATTAATTCTGCAACTATTCAGGAACCATAAAACGGTAGACGTAACCGACGCTGCCAACCCTTTAGTTTTTGTCTCTTTTCTTTGGTTACTCTTTTGTGTTTTCCAAATACTTAACCCTGGTTTATCAAGTATATATGCTTGGCTTGTAAATGTTAGGGGTATTGGGATTTACTTCTTCCTAGTAGTATTTCTGGCCTCTCTCTATTTTAAAAGGTTCAAGCAAATGAAACAGATACTCAACATTTGGTCTGTATTGTGCCTTATTGCCGTTTTTAAAGCATTTTTGCAAAGTAATTTGGGATTTGATCCATTTGAACAGATATGGCTTGCCGAGGGAGGAGCCAATACTCATATTATTCATACTGGTATAAGATATTTCTCCATTTTTACCGATGCTGGAAATTTTGGATCTGGAATTGCTTTATCTGGTGTTGTTTTTTCAATTTTGGCCTTTGCCACAACAAGTAAAAACTTTAGATACTATTACATATTTGTTGCAATTGCATGTTACTACGGAATGATTATCTCGGGTACAAGAGGCTCTCTTATAATCCCTTTTGCTGGCTTTTTCCTCTATGCAATTTTATCTAAACATGCTCGTACAATAATTGCCGTTGTTATTTTTGTGATTGTAGGCTTATGGTTCTTGAACTTTACCTATATTGGACATGGTAATGTGTATGTACGAAGAATGAGATCTGCCTTTAACCCAGATGATGCCTCTTTGGGGGTGAGGCTAGAGAATCAGAGGATTCTTCGTACTTATATGGCAGGAAAGCCTTTAGGCGTAGGTATTGGAATGAAAAGGGGAAGTGCTGTGCTTTACGCTCCTCATCCAGTTTTATCTAAAATTCCTCACGACTCTTGGTATGTATTGTTGTGGGTAGAAGTTGGGCTTGTTGGGATGATTCTTTATATTTTAATTTTGCTATATGTGCTGTTTCATGGCTCATATCTGGTCATGTTTAAGCTTAGGAACAAAGAGTTAAGAGGATATGTAGCTGCACTAGTTTGTGCCCTATTTGGAGTTTCTGCAGCTGCATATAGTTTAGAGATTTTTGGTCAATTCCCTAATTCTATTATTATTTATCTCTGCATGACTTTGATATTTTTAAGTCCTAGATTTGATAAAGAGCTTGAACTAGTTAAAACTACCTAATTATGTACTCTCTGTTTATTGTAATAGATAAAATTATTTTTGTTATAATGGCAGTAACAGTATGTTACTTGCTACTATTTTCGCTTTTTTCTCTAAAAAAAGGAGGTATAAGTTCTTTTATCTCAACTAAGAAAGCAAGGTTTCTTATTCTTATACCCGCCTATAAAGAAGATAGTGTAATAATGGATTCTGTGAACTCTGTTTTAGCCCAAGATTACCCTAAAGAGAAAATGGACATAGTTGTAATTTCAGATAAGATGAGTGATGATACCAATAGTAAGTTATCTGAGCTTTCATTGAAGCTTTTTGCTATTGATCCAAAAAAGAGCTCCAAAGGGTATGCCATGAATTATGCTATGGAGAATATTAACGATGCCAATTATAATTTGGTAGTAGTTTTAGATGCCGATAATGTAGTAGATAAAGACTTTCTCTCTAATCTTAACAATGCATTTAATAGAGGCTCTTTAGCAATTCAAGCACATAGAGTTGCAAAAAATATTAATTCAGAGGTTGCTCTACTAGATGCTATAAGCGAAGAGATAAATAACTCTATTTTTAGGAGGGGCCATGTAAATATGGGTTTGTCAAGTGCATTAATAGGTTCTGGAATGGCTATAGAGTATAAATGGTTTCGTGCAAATAGCGGCAAATTAGTTTCTGCAGGAGAAGATAAAGAGTTAGAGATTTTGCTTTTGAAAGATCATATTTATATAGATTATTTAGACCATGTATTAGTGTATGACCATAAAATTGAGAAAGAGGGGGCATTCTATAATCAAAGGAGAAGATGGTTGGCAGCACAATTGTGGTCTCTATCAGTTGGTCTTAAACATATACCTAAAGCATTATTAAGAGGGAATTTTGATTATGTAGATAAAATTTTCCAATGGATTTTGCTACCAAGAATTGTTGTAGTTGGCCTTATTTCAATAATGTCTGTAGTTACCCTATTTGTTGCTATAGAGCTCTCTATTAAGTGGTGGATAATTTTGCTTCTTCTTTTATTTGCTTTTGCAGCCGCTACACCAGACTATTTGATTACAAAAAAAACTTCTAAAGCAATTAAGAGATTGCCATTACTTTTTATTCTAATGGTCTTTAATATGTTTAGATTAAAAGGAGCATCTAAGAATTTTATACATACAAAAAAAGGATAAATTGTCTGAGACTAAAGAATATAAAAATATTTTTAAGGCTACCTCTCTATTTGGGGGTGTTCAAGTTTTGCAAGTATTGCTTAACCTTGTGCGAGGGAAAATTATTGCTGTACTTCTAGGAGCAACAGGTATGGGAGTTAATAGCCTTTTTTTCTCTACAGCTAATATGGTGAACAACTTTACTGGCATGGGGTTGAATTTTAGTGCTGTTAGAGAGATTGCCGAGGCAAAACAGAGTGAAGATAAGCTAAGTAGGGTTGTTAAAATTTTTAGAAGATGGTTGCTTGTTACCGCATCACTTGGTTTAGTGATAATGGTTGTTTTTTCGCCACTACTTAGTGCCTATACATTTAAAGAAAAAGTTGAAGGGATAACTAATGATAGTTATTTTATTATTGCTTTTGCTCTTTTAGGGTTTATGGTTTTCTTTAATACATTATCTACTGGTAATGCAGCTATTTTACAAGGTGCTCGCAAACTTAAAAAATTTGCACTTTATTCTCTTACAGGCACTTTATCGGCTTTAGTTATCTCAATCCCTTTGTACTATCTATTTGGAATAAAGGGGATTTTACCAGCCCTAATTCTATCTACTTTTGTAACTTATGTATTTAGTGTTTACTATACAAAGGAGATTAAATCTTCTAAGGTGAAATTTTCGCCTAGAGAAATATATAGTGGTGGGATAGGTATGTTAAAGCTAGGTGTTACAATGATGGTCTCTACAGCTTTAGCTTCAGTAGCTCATTATATGCTTAATACTTTTATTAGCTCATATGGCTCCTTGTCTGATCTAGGTCTTTATCAGGCAGGTATGAGTATTACATCTCAGTCTATAGGTTTAGTTTTTACTGCAATGGCAGTAGATTATTATCCTAGACTATCTGCGGTATGTTCTAATAACGACAAAGTTAGAGAGACAGCAAACCAACAAGGCGTAATAACAATGCTGGTTGCTACTCCAGTACTACTGCTTTTATCTTTACTTTTGCCTTTCGTTATTAAAATTCTTTTATCTCAAGAGTTTTTGCCTATCATTAATTTTGTTAGGCTTTTAGCATTCGGTATGCTTTTTAAAGCAGCATCATACTCTATAGGAACAATCTCTTTTGCAAAGGGCGATAAAAAAGTCTTTTTCTTGTTAGAAGGAATCTATGTGAATGTTTCTATATTTGTTTTTAGTGCTGTGGGTTATACTTTAGGCGGATTGGAAGGATTGGCTCTCTTCTTTTTATTGATGCATTTGGTCTATTTTATTCTTGTATTGGTTGTTAATTATAAGCTATACTCCTTTTATTTAGAGAGTTATTTAATAAAAATAATTGCAATTTCAATTTTGTTTACCGGCTCTAATTATTTGGTTTTAAAATTTTTAGGAGGGACTTATGCATATGTAATTGCATCGGGAGTAGTAATTGCTTCTTTAATTTACTCTGTTTTAAAACTTAATAAGTTGATAGGTATAAAAGAGATGTTAAGTAAAGTATTGAAAAAAGATAAATAGGCATATATTTAATTATGAAATGGTATAAAAAATATCTTCAAGTTTTTGAGAAGCCCTTCTCTAATACTCCTGAGTATATAATTGAGCAGGTTAAATCTAATGTCTCATCAATACAGAGCAAGCAGCCACTAGTATCCATTGTAATAATTGCCCATAATGAGCAAGATAGGTTGTTGAGTTGTATTTGGTCTTTGAGTGACTCTAAAACAGAATTCCCAATAGAGATTATTGGAGTAGATAATAACTCAAGTGATTCTACATCAAAAATCTTTGAACAAGTTGGGGTACCATGTTATATTCAAGAGAAAAAAGGGCCTGGGCACGCTCGCCAGAAAGGGCTGGATGTTGCAAAAGGGAAGTATATTTTATGTATAGATTCCGACACATTATACCCTCCTACTTATGTTCAGGAGATGGTTAAAGAGATAAGCAAACCTGGAGTTGTAGCCGTTTCTGCATCTTATAACTATGTTCCGGATAAAAATTTCCCTCGATTTTGGATGTCAATTTATGAGTTTGTTAGAGATATTCATCTTTTTATTCTCTCTTTCAGGAATCCAGTGTGGTGTGTAAGAGGGGCTGTCTTTGCCCATGTTTCTCAATTGGCAAGAGATGTAGGAGGTTATAGATTGCATTTAACCAGAGGCGAAGATGGAGCTATGGCATACGATCTTATGGAGTTTGGGAAGATACATTTTAAACGAGGTAGAAAAACCAGAGCATATACTAGTACAAAAGCATTAAGTTCTGATGGTCATATTGTAAAGGCTTTTTTAAATAGAGCGCTAGACTCTTTCAAAGGTTTGAGAAGGTATTTTTTCTTCACCGGAGATTCAGACCCACTTTCTCCTAAAAATAAAAATAAATCATGAAAGGACTATATCTTCATTTTTTTGGATTAAATAACTTTAGCGGGATAAGTAAAAAGATAAACTACCAAATTGAAGCTCTCGAAAGATGTGGCTTAGAAATGCATTTATGCACTGTAGAAATTGACTCTAAGGGAGTTCAAAGAAGAGTTTGTAACGATAAAGAGATTGACAATTTTGGTAATGGGGTTTTTGCCAAGTTTGGGAAGTGGATTTTATTTAATAATCTTTTCAAATATATAATAGAGAACGGAATTGAGTTTTTATATGTTAGAAGTTTTTATAATACAAATCTAATGTTATTAAGGATGTTCTCTAAGTTAAAAAAACACGGAGTTAAGGTTGTTGTAGAATATCCAACATATCCATATGATATAGAGACAAAAAGTGAACATATAAGGTATCAGCCGATTTTTTTCTTAAATAGAATTTTTAGAGGTTTCTTAAAAGGAAGAGTGGAAAGAGTTGTAACATTTACAGAGCTTAAAGAAATTGATGGAGTAAAATGTGTAAATATCTCTAATGCAATAGATTTTAATAGTATAAAATTATCTAAACGCCCTGTTTTTGATGGTAGTTATTTCTCTATGATAGCTGTTGCCGAGGTGCATTTTTGGCATGGCTACGATAGAGTAATTAGGGGGCTGAATAATTATTATAACTCAAACTTATTAGATGACAATAAAGTAGAGGTCCATTTTAATATTGTAGGAGAGGGGTCCATACCAGATAGAGATGCTTTGATAAAATTAACCAAGGAGCTTTCACTAGATAATTATGTCCATTTTTATAATAACCAATATGGAGAGGCTTTAGATTTGCTTTTTGAGCAGAGTCATTTTGCTATTGCGAGTCTTGGCCGTCACCGTACAGGGATTTCAAAAATTAAAACATTAAAAAACAGAGAGTACGCCGCTAGAGGACTATCATTTGCCTATTCTGAAAATGATAGTGACTTTGATAATATGCCCTATGTTTTCAAAATTAAACCAAATGAAAGTGCAGTAGATATTGTTTCTCTACTTGATTTCTACCGAGGCTTAGATATCTCTCCTCAGGAGATTAGAAGATCAATTGAAAATAAATTAAGTTGGGATATTCAAATGAAAAAAGTTCTTAAATCTATTGATCTCTATTAAGAAGTTCTTTGAATAAAGTATCCCATTCAATTGCTATAGTATCTAATGTGTATTTTTTTGCCTTTTCTCTTGCTTCCTTGCCCATTTCAATTCTTATATCCTTATTTTCAATTAGATAGCAAAGTTTATTGGCAAGTTCAACAATATTCTCTGGTGTAACAAGTATCCCATCTAAGTTATTTTTAATAAGATCTTTGGGGCCGCAAGGACAGGCAAAAGCAACAGGGGGTAAACCATAGGACATTGCTTCTGTGAGTACTAAAGAAAAACCTTCGAAACGTGAGCTAAATGCAAAAATTGAGCTATTTAGCATAGGTTCAGAAAGGTCTGGGACAGCATCGTGTAAGAAGCATGTCTCTGTTAATTGATTTTGTTTGATTATATCTAGAAGTGGTTGTTTGTTACCTTCTCCGTATATATGAAGTACCCAGTCCGGGTGTTTAGCACTTACTATAGCCCAACTAAGTAGTAACATGTCAAAGCCTTTTTGTTGTACTATCCTGCCAGCAGCAAGGACTTGTTTAGAGCTACAATCAGAGATTTTGTCTGGTATTTTTTCAATCGGATTAGAGATTACTTTTAGGTTGTTTAGCTCTGTCCATTTTTCCATATCTTCGTAACTTAATACTACAAATGTGTCTACCTTTTTAAGATTTTTAACAAGCTGACCCATCCAGGTTTTAGCTAGAAGTCCCTTTATACCGCGCGATTTACCCTTTGTTCCTAAGTCCCTAAAATTTGATTTATTAAACTGCATCTCTCCAATTTTCTTGCTCCCATCTTTTATTTTAGTTAAAAAGTTTATTTCACGTCTAAGCATAGAAATTGTAATGTCTGGACGTTTGCCCATTAGCAACTTATTTAGTCTATGTCTAAATTTTAGTTGTTTAATAGAGTAGAGAGGAGCTTTTATTAAAAACGGATATTTCCTAATCTTTTCGAAGTTTAGGTTAAGATTTATTACCTCAATTAAGTTTGAAAGTCTAAAAAAAGGCTTTTTACCCGCACCATCTGTAAGTACTATAGTTACTTGGTAGCCTAGTTTCTCTGCAAAGTAGTTTGCTTTGATTGAAAGGGCTTTCTCCATTCCTCCTGCAAGATGAAGTGAAGGAAGACAGTACAAAATTTTGATTGGTTTCATAATTATAGTTGATTAAGCTCTATTTCATTTATGAGTTAATTCTGTGAAGAGATTATTCCATTGCTCTGCAATAACTTTTATGTCAAAGTCTTTAGAGCGCAGAGCCGCACTTTTTCCCATCTCCTTTCTAATATTTTCATTTTCTATTAAGTAACATAATTTTTGGGCGAATTCAGTGGTGTTATTGGGTTCTACCAAAAGACCATTTACATTGTCTGTTATAATATCTTTTGGGCCGCAGGGGCATGCAAAAGAGACAGCAGGTATCCCACAAGACATAGCCTCTGCAACCACCATCCCGAACCCTTCAAATCTGGAAGAAAAGGCAAATATTGAGCTCTCTAAAAACTTAGAGTTGAGGTTGGTTACTGCACCATTAAGAGCAACAGAGTCTTCCATTTTGTACTTTTCTACCATTTTTTCAAAAGCTGTTCTATCTCCGTCTCCATAAATAGATAGAGTCCAATCTGGATGAGATTTAGTAACAATCTTCCAACTCTCTAAAAGCATATCAAATCCCTTTTGAGACACATACCTCCCGGCTGCTATAACTTTTTTAGAAGAGCAATCAGACAGTTTATCTGGGTATTCACTTAGAGGGTTATGTATAACAGCAATGTTTGATATATCTGCCTCCCAATTAGCTTTATCTTCGTGGCTTAATACAACAAATTTTGAAATTTTTCTCAACTCTCTTATTAGTTGCTTCATCCAAATAAAAGCAAAAAAAGCTTTTACACCTATTGCATTGCCTCCGGTATTAAAATCTCTGTAATTCAATCTGTTGAAATGAAGCTCTCCAACTTTAATGCTTCCATCTTTAATATGGGATAAAAAGTTTATCTCTCTTCTGAGCATAGAAACTGTAATATCTGGCTTAATTTCTAAAAGAGCTTTTTTTAGTCTTTTTTCGTAGAGAATTTGCTTGTAGTGATGAATAAAAAATTTGATAAAGATATTGCAGCGCCAAATCTTGTCGTAATTAATATCCAGATTTACTACTTTTATTTTGGGGGATAGTGGAAATGCGGGATCTTTATCTTTACCATCGGTTAAGATTATTGTTATATCATAATTAAAATTGTCTGCTAAGTAATTTGCTTTAATTGTGACAACTTTTTCCATACCCCCGAAGGAGAAAAGAGATGGAATACAGTATACTAGTTTAAGAGCCATTTTATTGAAAGATTGAGTTGTTCTTTTCAAATATAGTTATTTTAACAATATTTAGACTAGAGATTCTTCTCTTATTATTATCTTTACATATAAACTATAGTATATGCCTATTCCTAAAGTGAGTGTTATAATGCCTGTATACAATACGGCAGAATATCTTAATAGTGCAGTAGAATCTATATTAACTCAAACTCTAAATGAGATTGAATTTATTATTGTAAATGATGGATCTACAGATGAGAGTCCCTCAATTCTCCGTGGGTATGCAAATTTAGATGAGCGAATTATATTAATAGATAAAGAGAATGAGGGGTCTTCTATTGCTCGTTCAGTTGCTCTTGCAAAGGCTACCGGAGAGTTTCTCTATTTTATGGATAGTGACGATATTTTAGAGACAAATGCTCTTGAGAAGTGTTATGCATATGCTATTGAAAATAAACTTGAGTTAATTATTTTTGATGCTCTCTCTTTTGAAGACTCTTCTGGCTTAAATAATAACGATTATAGTTATAATAAAGAGGGCCTTTTCCCTACACGTGTAATGTCTGGTATAGAGATGATATCTTTACTTTTAGAGAGAGAGTTATTTAGAGTTCCCCCTTGGATTCATTTTTTTAAGAGAGAGTTGGTTGTAGAGAATAACCTTAATTTTTACCCAGGTATAATAAATGAAGACGAACTCTTTTTTTCTAGACTCTATTTTTTCCCAAAGAGATGTGCATATCTGCCAAAACTCTTTTTCAAAAGGAGAATTAGACCTAATTCAACAATGACTGCTAAGTTCTCTTTCAAGAGGGCTAGTTCTTATTTTATTATTATAGAGGAGTTAAAGAGAGAGAATGTAAAACACTCTGCTCAATTAGCAAAAATTGTAAAAAAGCTTATTAGAAATATTGCAAATGGACTTGCATATCAATCTGCAATGCTTCCATCTAAGCAGAGAAAAGAGGTAATCTCTTGGATGGTTAGTCAAAAGTTATTAAAGGGGCTTAAGTTTAAAAATTTAGTAGTAATGTTTATGCCTTGGACAATTAAAATAAAGCCCAAATTGCGTTATTCTTAGCTCCTTTTGGCTCGCTCCCAATTTACACTTTGACTTTTAGAGATATATCTAAAAAAACCTCTGTATACAGCATAGTTCATCATAAGAAAGTAGAAGGGAATAAAAAGAACCTTCCAATTAATTTCTCTACTCTGTAAATACCAACCCAATAGAGCCATAATATAGAATAGAAGCTGTAGAGCAAATAGTATCTCATAAAAAATTCCCTCTGGTAGTAGAAGAATATTCAGAATGAAAATCAAAGGAAGCATTAATGGAGCTATTGTCCATCTTAAAACTCTGTGTGAGATATATTGAAAAGATAAAAGGCCAAATTTAAAAATGTTTAGAAGGGGAGCTAATCTTACTATTGACTGTATACCTCCTGCAGCAATTCTAATTTTTCGTTTAAGTTCTTCTTTAATGTTTGCCGAGGGGGTCTCCAGAGCGTATGCATTAGGATTATAGTCAATTTTATAGCCTTGCATAGCAACTCTAAGAGAGATTATAAAATCGTCTAAAAGAGTATCTGGCTCAACCTCTTTAAAAAGTTCTGTTCTTATGGCAAAAAGTTCACCTGCAGCTCCTACTGCAGAGTTAAGCTCGGCATCCCATTTTTTTAAAAGTGATTCATACTTCCAATAGATTCCCTCACCAGCACCAGCAGCTTTATCACTTTTTTCTATTATCACCCTTTTTTCACCAGAGACACAGCCAACTTTTTTGTTGTGGAATAGCTTGGCAATAATATTGAGAGACTCTTTCCCCAACATTGTGTTTGCATCTGAAAAGACCACTATTGGGCTACTTACAAATGCTACAGCTCTATTCATAGCTGCTATTTTACCCATTCGCTCCTCTTTGTGAATGACAGTAACATCTTTATACTCTTTGAGCATCTCTGGAGTGCCATCGTTAGAGCCATCTGTTACCCATAAGAGTTTAAGTTTATCTTTTGGGTATTCTAACTCCAATGAGTTGGCTATTTTTTTATGGACATAATTTTTCTCGTTATATGCAGTTACTAAAAGTGTTATCTCTGGGTACTCAAAATTTGAGGGGGTCTCTTTTTCTTTTGAAAACATACGTTTTAAAGAGACTAAAGCAAAAAGTAAAATGCCATACCCTATATATGCATAAAAGAGAATAAATAGAGATATAAATAGAATGAGTTCTATAGTTTTCATGATTAAATCAATTTATAAACTTCATTATAGAGAGCTAAATATTTTTTTGCCATTTCTAACCAGGAAAACTGGGCAGCTCTAGAAAGCCCTTTCTTTACTAACGATTCATATAGTGTTTGGTTGTTAATAACTTTTTCAATTCCTTCTGCAATATCTAGATAGTTATTAGGGTCAATTAATAATGCTGCATCACCTGCTACTTCTGGCATAGAAGAGCTATTAGAAGTGATAACAGGAACCCCACATGCCATTCCCTCCAAAATAGGAATCCCAAAACTCTCTCTAAGAGATGGGTATAAAAAGAGAGAAGAAAGATTAATAATTTGGGGTAACTCGGCATTTGGTACATACCCTAATAAGATAATTTCATTTCTAATATGAGAACAATCTATATTGCTAAGTATTTGTAAAAGAGTTTCTTCTGGGAAGTCTAGCATTACCAGTTTATACTCTTCTGGGCTATTTTTAATAAAATGCGCAAAAGCCTTTAAGAGATTAGGGGTGTTTTTCTTAGGATCTGTATTCCCTAAGAAAAAGAAAAACTTATCTGGAAGGTTATATTTTTTCTTACAAAGCTCTAGGGCTTCTTTATCTGAAATAACTTTAAAATGTTCTCCCACGCCGTTATAGATTGAGACTAAATTATCTTTTAATCCCATAAAATCACTAATCCTTTTCTTCTCAAACTCAGAGACCGTTACAACCTTTAGGCTTTTTTTAACAGCCTTTGGGACAACTAACCTTCTATATAGGTTCCCAAACTTTTGATAGGCAGTTGCACTGCCTCCAAATAGATTTAGACTCTCTAGGTATATAATATCGTGGAGAGTAATAATAAGATGAGTTTTTCCAAAAAGCGGAGCAGTATTAGATGTGCAGTGGAGAATATCGCATTTGTGTTTTTTAGCTGCAATTGGTAAGGCCACCTGTTCCCAAGTGGGGTATGGGCCACCGTTTACCTCTACTACCGTAAAGTTATTTTGCGTGGTAATGCATCTATCTTGGTCTGGGTTAACAAATATATAGTACTCATTTTGGTTGTCTATCAATTTTAAGTTTTTGATAAGTTCCAAAACAACCATATCCATTCCATGCTTTTTCTCTCTAAAGATTCTTTGTGCCTCTATACCTATTCTCATACAGATAGTTGTTTAAAATTTTTAATAACCCAAAAATATGCTCTCCAATATGCTTTTAAATTTTGAAACTCTCTCTTTATTAGAAAGATAGTACTATTTTTAGGGAGTGAAATGAAAAACTGAAAAAGCAAACTTAATAGTAGATCTCTTCTTTTACTATTTCTTATTGTGTAGATTAATCTCCCTCGGTTTAGATAGTATGTTTTTAAAGGGGAGTCTTTCCCTGTAGAGAGAGACTCTTTGTGAAGTATATGCGATTGTGCACAGTAGTACAATTTATAGCCCTCTCTTTTAGCTTTTACTGCCCAATCATGTTCTTCGTAGTAAAGAAAATATATTTGGGGCATTAGCCCTATTGTCTCTATTACCTCTCTTTTTACCATCATGGCGGCACCATGAATAGAGTGTGTCTCCATTGTTGTATTGAAGCTATCGGAATCTTTTTGTAAATAGCCAATAGAATGGTTTCTAATAGTTATTGTACTCATTTTGGTAAAACCAGCATATTGAATAATTGAAGGGTCCCAATAGAACTTAATTTTGGGACTAACCATTCCAATAGTGCGGTTGTTTTCCATAAGTTGTACTATTGGTTCAATAAAATTTGCGGGTACTTCTGTATCGTTATTTATGAAAAGCAGATACTCACCCTTAGATGCATTTATACCAACATTATTTCCACCAGCAAATCCTAGATTTTCGCCAGTTTTTATAAGATTTATTGCTGGGTACTTTTCTTTAAGCCAGTCTGGGCTCTCTTTAGAAGAGCCGTTATCTACAACAATTATCTCATATTTACTATAAGTTAAATTTTTTAGAGTATCTAAAAGTTGTGAGGTTACAACAGATTGATTGTAGTTGACGGTAATTATAGATATGAGTGGATAATTTTGCATAGATCAAATATAATCAATTTATAACAAAAAAAGAGGGCAATTTGTAGCCCTCCTTTTTTAAGTATGTAATACTCTATTTAGTAAATAAGCTCTGGATTCCTATATCCTGTTTTATTTGAATACCAGTCTGGGTAATTTGTCCCACCAGATATAGCCCATGTGGCAAAATATGGATAGGCTTTTATTACAGATGCTCTCTCAATTGGGTAGTCAAAAGAGTTTGGAAACATTAGTCCCCACATCATACCATCGTTATGTTTAAATACATCATCGGGGTTTAAACCTCGGCCTACTGTTAAAGAAGAGTTAAATTTTGAAGTTGGTACGTATGTAGGTAAATGGATTTCTCTACCACGCTCGTCTACACTAATAAATAGATTAAATGACTCCATTGTTAGTTGAGATTGATCTACAGGGTCAGAGAAAGTCACAACAATTTGATTTGTAGGGGAAATAATATGACTATTTGATTTGTCTGTATTAAGGAATCCCGGATAATCTACAACATCTTTAGCACTATTAAATACAGGAATAATAGCTAAGTTAACACCTGTTTCAGTCCCATTAGAGGTCACGCTAAAAGGAGTTCCACTGCCTAAAATCTGTCCTGTAACGGATTGTACATTAGATGCAAGAACATTATCTAGTTGAAATGCAACACCTGAATTCTTTTCGGCACCTACTGCAGCAATAATATAGTCAAAAGTAATTTGAGTTACTTTGTTGGAACTATTTGAGGTAAAAGCTAATCTAAACTTTAATACCATGTCATTTAAATCGTAGTCCCCTTTTATTGGCCATAAATCTTCAAAAGCATATGTACCCCACCCAGTTTGAGAAGGGAAATAGGTTATAAATTCGGGATCTGGTTCTGTTGGAACACCAGTGCCAGGTTCTATTTGGCCAAGAGATTGATTACAAGTTGTACCTGGAATGTTTATTGTTTGCTCTTTTGTTAGCAGAGCACCGTTGGTAAATGATGAACTATATAGATCTCTACCGTTTTTACCCGAACCTTCTACCAGTTTTTCATGTACAAACTCTATATTCCCTTTAACTTGAGAGGCTGCCCATCTTAGATCTGGCATGTTGCCACTGTTTTTAACAAGTGAAAAGGTTGGAGAGGTAGAGATAAAACTAATTTTATATGGGTTTGACTCCATTTTAGCCATAAGAAACATACTGCCACCATCCATGTTGAATGTAGCATCGTTGCCGTAAAATTTTTGTGAGTGCCAGAGTGACCCTGTTTTAAGGTTGGCTGTAAGTCTTTGGGAGCTAGTTTTATTAGTGGTAATTCTGCAAAAGTTATTTACGGTACCACCACCAGAGTTTTTGAACTCTTTAGTAGCTACTAATTCACCATGGTTGTTTAATATGGTTCCATTTGTCTGATACCAATTTTTAACGGTAATATTTCCAGCTACATCATTGTTTACTGTAGCATTATTAGAAACGTTTATTTTAGATATAGTAATTGACCCTGAGTTATATAGTGCAGAGCTGTTTGAGAGTAGCATAATTCCGTTACCCAGGTTATCGTCATCGTCATCATCATCGTCATCATCGTCAAGTACTCTAATTATATTTTCATTGTAAACAGAACTCCCACTATTTACGTCTATCTTCTCTTTGCAGCTTAAAACTCCTTTATTAACTATAGTTGTACCACTATTTGCCTGCATCTCTTCTGAAATGTTTAGTTTGCCCCCATTTTGAATGTAGATTGAAGGGATAGGCCAAGTATAACCACCACCATTACTTAGCTTTTCAATATTAACAGTACCACCATCTAAAATTACAATTGAGCTTTTATTTAATTGAACATTGTCATCTATAGTTAGAGTGCCTTTAACATAAAGGACAGAGTGAGCTAACCAGTTGCCAAAATTAATCTCTTCTGTACGTCTAAAACCTTGTGGAATATAGTAAGACTTATATGTATTTCCGTGTGAAGAGCTCTCTCCAGAGTTGAATCCAGTTAGAGTTATTGAAGAGTTATTATTAATTGTTACATCGTAGGTAGCAGGGAACGGAACAGTAGGAGCAGGGTTCATTACATTGCCTGTTATAAATGCATTGCTCCTAGTTAACATTAGATTATGTTCATTTTGAAGCTTAACGTTTAATAGAGGAGATAGTACCTCTTGTTCTGTTACTTTAGCTATCCCATTAGGGTTAATCTCATAAATATATAGTTTGTCTATAATAGATGCCACAGAAAGTGAAGCTGTTAGAGGTTTGTTAGGCGTAGCTGCACCAGAGCTAATAAGAGAACCACTATTTAATAGCGGAGAATTATAAATCTTAATAATATGTAGCTTCTCTTTGCTTTGAGCATCTACAGCTGTTACACTTATAGTAACTTTAATCTCTTTTGTTGTTTTCCAATCAAAGGTACTAGGAACAATTGTGCCTATCTCGGGATCTGGTACTACTGGTTGTGAATCAGGTGCTTTTATACAAGAGCTAATTGTTATTGTAAAGAGGGTTAGTAGTAAGAATATTTTTTTCATTTATTTTAAAATTAAATTTTAATTGTTTTAGATATGCAATGCAAATTGCAGTTTATATTACAGATTTTTTTGGGGCACAAATAAAATCATACTCTCATTAATATGCAAATAAAGGGGAGCGATAACACCCCCCCTTCTTAGGCATATGTTAAATTAATTGATTAATAAATTAATTCAGAGTTTCTATATCCTTCGGTCTCTAGATACCAGTCAGAATGTTCGTTACCTCCAGAAGTTGCCCAAGTAGCAAAATGTGTGTAAGCATCTATAATTGACTCTCTCTCTCTTGGATAATCAAATGATACAGGGAACATAAGACCCCACATCATATTATCTTCATATTTAAATATATCTGTACTGTTTAATTTTTGCCCTACAGCCAACAGTGAGTTGAATTTTGATGTTGGGCTATAGTTAGGGAGATGGATCTCTTTGCCTCGTTCATCTACACTTATAAATAGGTTTAGTCCATCCATAGTTAATTGTGATTGAGGTACCGGAGTAGAAAAGTTAACTACTACTTGAGACAAAGGAGCAGTTATATGTTCTTTGCTTTGGTCTGTGTTAAGGAATCTGTCGTAAAACACTATATCTTTAGCACTATTGAATAGAGGAATAACAGCCAAGTTAACACCAGCTTCTGTACCATTTGCAGAGACAGAGAAAGGAGTGCCACCACCAAGAATTTGACCAGAAACAGAAGCGATGTTAGATGCAGGTACATTGTCTAGCTGAAAAGCGACTCCTGCAATTTTATCGGCACCTACTGCAAGAATATTGTAGTCAAAAATCATTTGGGTTACTTCATTAGAACTATTAGATATAAGTGTAACTCTAAATTTGAGAACCATATCGTTTAAGTCATAATCTCCTTTAGTTGGCCATAAATCTTCAAAAGCATATGTACCCCATCCGGTTTGAGAAGGGAAGAAGCTTTCAAAAACAGGGTCTGGAGTTCCGCCACCTACAGGGGTTATTTGCCCTAGATTAAGGTTACATGAAGTTCCTTCAATGTTTTTAGTTTGTTCTTTTGAAAGTATTGCGCCATTGCTAAGAGATGATTCGTATAGGTCTCTTCCATTTGTACCTGAACCATCTACTAATTTTTCATGAACAAACTCAATATTCCCATTAATTTGCGAACTCGCATATCTTAAATCTGGCATGTTCCCTGTATTTTTAACCAAAGCAAAAGTGTTTGCTGTAGAAATGAATTTCATTTGCCATACAGAGTAGATGTCTGCAGTAAGAAACATACTGCCGCCATCCATATTGAATGTACTATTATTTACTTTAAAAGTTTGAGTGTTCCAAAGTGAGCCCTCTTTTAGGTTTGCAGTTAGACCTTGCACATCTGTCTCTTCTGCAGTAATTCTGCAATAATTATTTACAGTTCCGCCTCCAGAGTTTTTAAATTTTACTGTAGAAACAATTTCACCGTAATTATCAATTATTGAATTATTAGTAAAGTAAATATTTTTAGTAGTAATTGTACCAGCATCATTAGTAACAGATGCTTCAACGGAAAGGTTAAGGGTTGCAGTATTAATAGTGCCAGAGTTATAAAGAGTTAAGTTGTTTGTAAGATCTAGTGTGCTATTATTTCCAGTTAAGGAGAGTGCCCCCTCATTAATTATTGTTCCTGTTCCATTTGTACTCATATTCTTTTTAATGGTCAGATTACCTTTAGATATAAGAATAGCCCCGTTATTAAGGGTTAATGTGCTATTTACATTTAGAGATCCGCCATCTTCAATGTATATGTAAGGGATAGGTATTGCAACAGTATTGCTTAGTTGATTAACATTTACGGTACCTCCATCTAAGATTACAATTGAAATTTTATCCATTTGGGCATTCCCGTTTATAGTTAGAGAGCCTTTCACATATAGAATTGCATGTGATTTAGAGTTACTAAAGTTTATTGTTTTTGTTCTGCTGGTTCCTTGAGGAATATAATAAGACTTATATGTATTCCCATATATCGAAGACTCTCCAGCACCAAATCCTAATAAATTAAAGTTATTGCTACTGTTGTCAATTTCTTCATCGTAATTTGCAGGGAATGGCATATTTGGTACTGTAGGAGGGGCAACGTTGCTATTTGCAACAGCATTACTTTGTGCTAACAATACAGCCTCTTCATTTTGGAGTTTAACGTTTAACGAAGGAGCTAAAATTTCTTGTGTAGTTACTTTCGCTTGTCCATTAGGATTAGACTCATAAATATAAAGCTTGTCTGTAATAGAAGCTACAGATAGCGAAATATTAAACGGTTTGTTGGGTGTAGCAGCACCCGAAGCTATAAGAGAAGCACTGCTTAGTAGTGGTGAGTTGTAAATCTTAATAATATGTAACTTGTCTTTACTTTGAGCATCTACTTCTGTTACATTTACAGTTACTTTAATCTCTTTAATTGTTTTCCAGTCAAAGTTATCTGGAATTGTACTCCCTATTTCTGGGTTTGGCTCTATGGGAGTTGATATGGGTGCTTTTACGCATGATACCACTGTTAATACGAATAAAGCAAGGAGCAATAATGTTTTTTTCATTATTATCTA
>Ga0265293_10005148_pt1 | contig 22148 bp, 21 predicted proteins | sample Munlanlewell138R_FD_192505 | JGI IMG/M metagenome (GOLD analysis project Ga0265293, IMG submission 192505) | Leachate microbial communities from a municipal landfill in Southern Ontario, Canada - Leachate well 138R | ecosystem: Engineered > Solid waste > Landfill > Unclassified | place: Canada... | reverse complement strand
TGAAGAGACAGCCTTTATTGCATCAATTGAAGGTGAAAGAGGAATGCCTAGAAACAAACCACCCTTCCCTGCAAATAAAGGATTGTGGCAAAAGCCTACATTAATAAACAATGTTGAGACTTATGCAAATATTCCACAAATAATACTAAAGGGACCTGAATGGTTTAAGCAAATTGGAACAGAAAAATCTCCTGGAACAAAAGTATTTGCTCTAGGTGGGAAAATAAACAACACTGGATTAGTTGAGATACCTATGGGGACAACCTTACGTGAGGTTATTTACGATATAGGCGGAGGAATACCAAATGGTAAGGCTTTTAAAGCTGTACAAACTGGCGGACCATCAGGAGGATGTCTTACAACTGACCATCTAGATACTCCTATAGAATATGAAACACTTATAGCATTAGGCTCTATGATGGGTTCAGGTGGAATGATAGTAATGGACGAAGATACTTGTATGGTTGATATAGCAAGATTCTTTTTAGACTTTACTGTAGATGAGTCATGTGGTAAATGTACACCATGTAGAGAAGGTACAAAGAGAATGCTTGAGCTTTTAGAGAGAATTACAAGTGGTGAAGGAGAACTAGAAGACATAGATAAGCTTGAGAGCTTAGCAGAGACTATAAAATCAGCTTCACTTTGTGGACTAGGTCAGACTGCTCCAAACCCAGTATTATCTACATTGAAATATTTTAGAAATGAATATGAAGCCCATGTTATTGATAAAAAATGTCCATCGGGTTCATGCAAAGATTTATTACAATACTTTATTACTGATAAATGTATTGGTTGTACAAAATGTGCAAGAAACTGTCCTGTTTCATGTATTTCTGGAAAAGTAAAAGAGCTTCACGTAATTGATGCAGAAAAATGTATTAAGTGTGGTGCATGTCAAGCCGCATGTCCAGTAAATGCAATAATAAAGAAATAGAGAATAGGAGGATAGGAAATGAACTATGTAACTTTGACCATAGATGACCAAAAAGTCACAGTACCTGGAAACCTTACTGTTCTACAAGCTGCTGAAAAGCATGGCATTGAAATTCCGGCTCTTTGCTATGATAAAGCCTTAGAAATTGTATCTTCATGTAGACTATGTATAGTAGAGATAAAAGGGAGTTCAAAGCTTCAAACATCATGTTCTACTTTAGTGTCTGAAGGAATGGTAGTATATACTGAAAGTGAAAGAGTAGTAAAAATGAGAAAAACTATTCTTCAGCTTATATTAGATAATCATCCAAATGATTGTTTAACTTGCGAGAAATCTGGTGAATGTCTACTTCAAAGCTATTCATATAGATATGATGTTAAGTTTAGAGACCATGATGGCGCAAGAAGAAAAGAAGTAGTTGATACATCAAGCCCATATATTTTGAGGGATGGCAGTAAGTGTATATTATGCAGCAAATGCATAAGAACATGCGCTCAGGTATCAGACAGGCAAGTATTATCATTTGCAGAAAGAGGATTTGATACCAGAGTTGTAGCGGATGCAGATTTTAGCTTGGAAGAATCAAAATGTGTTTCTTGTAATAGGTGTGTATCTGTATGTCCTACAGGAGCTTTAATTGATAGAAGGGCTGCATCTAAAGGAAGAGTATGGGATCTTGAAATAGAAGAAGTAAAATGTAATAGTTGTGACTATGGCTGTGACTTTGAGGTCATAAAGAAAAATGGAAATAATCTTGCAGTTAAAGTTAAAAAACCAGGAATAGGCAGACCCTTATGCCTAAAGGGAAGGCTAATGACTGAATTATCACATGTTGATAATCCTGAAAAGCCTTTTACAAAGCAAGATGGCAAATTTGTTGAGGATAGCTGGAGTGGAGCATTAGACTTGACGAATATAATTGAAAAGATTGATTTAGCTGAAGGGAAAAAAGGTAAGGGGGAATAAAAGTTATGGTTAGTATCACCATAAATAAAAAACAATATGAAGCTTCAGAGGGTAAGACAATACTTGAAGTATGTAGAGAAATTGGAATAGAAATACCTACCTTATGTCATGATGATAGACTTGAACCCCATGCAGCATGTAGACTATGTGTAGTAGAAGTTGAGGGAAGAAGAAACCTTATGACTGCTTGTTCTACAAAAGCAGAACAAGGAATGGTCATAGAGACCCATAGTGAAAAGGTCATAAGATCAAGAAGGGATATTTTAGACTTAATGATTACTAATCACCCACTTGATTGTCTTACTTGTAAGAAGTCTGGGGATTGTGGACTACAAAAATATTGTTATGAATATGAGATTACTGAGGGAAACTTTAAAGGCGCAAAGAAAGATTATCCAATAGATGATTCTAATCACTTTTATACTAGTGATCAAAACAAATGTATACTCTGCGGGAAATGTGTTAGAGTATGTTCAGAACTTCAAGGGACAAACGCTATTGGATTAAGCGATAGAGGATTTATTACAAAAGTAGCTACTCCATTTGATGAAGGATTAATTAACTCCAAATGCGTATCATGCGGAAACTGTGTTTCAGTGTGTCCAGTTGGTGCATTAGAGCCAAAATCAAAGGAAAGATTTAGATTATGGGAAACTAGAAAAGTCAGAACTACATGTTCCTACTGTGGTGTAGGCTGTCAAATGGATTTAATAGTAAAGGGTCAAAAAGTAGTAGGTATTGAACCAGCAAAAGGTCCATCAAACAATGGTCTATTATGTGTAAAAGGTAAATTTGCTTATTCATTTATTAATCATAAGGATAGACTTAAGACACCACTTATAAAGAGAAATGGAAAGTTTGAAGAGGCCACTTGGGAAGAAGCATATAAGCTTATTACTGATAAAATTAGTGAAACTAAACAAGCATATGGTTCAGACACATTAGCAGGTCTTTCATCTGCAAGATGTACTAATGAAGAAAACTATTTATTCCAGAAGCTATTTAGAGCAGTGGTAGGTACCAATAATATTGACCACTGCGCACGACTCTGACACTCCTCAACAGTTGCAGGTCTTGCAACTACACTAGGAAGCGGAGCTATGACTAATAGTATTCAGGAAGTACTAAATGCTGATGCTATGTTTGTAATTGGATCTAATACTACTGAAAATCATCCTGTAATAGGAACTATGATTAAGAGAGCTAAGAAAAAGGGTGCTAGATTAATTGTAGCAGATCCAAGAAGAATAGAACTAGCTGATTATGCAGATGTATATCTTCAAATTAAGCCAGGAACAAACATTGCATTATTAAATGCTATGATGAATGTAATCATCGAAAAAGGCTTACAAGATAAAGCATATATAGAAGAAAGAACTGAAAATTATGAAGAACTAGTTAAAGCTGTAAAAAACTATACTCCTGAAGCAGCTGCTGAAGTTTGTGGAGTAAAAGCAGAAGATATAATAAAGGCTGCTACTATATATGCTGAGGCAGATAAAGCTGGTATATATTATGCAATGGGAATTACACAGCATACTACTGGAACACATTCTGTTATGTCTATATCAAATCTTGCCCTTCTTTGTGGAAATATTGGAAAAGAATCAGCAGGAGTAAATCCACTTAGAGGACAGAACAATGTTCAAGGCGCTTGTGATATGGGTGGATTGCCATCAGATCTACCAGGATATCAAAAAGTATTTAAACCAGAGGTAATAGAAAAGTTTGAAAAAGCATGGGATGTTAAGCTTTCAAATAAAATAGGTCTAACTATTCCGGAAATTCTAGATGGAGCTGAACATGGAAATGTTAAATTCCTATATATAATGGGAGAAAACCCTATGGTTTCAGACCCTGATATAAATCATGTAAGAAAATCTCTGAATAACCTTGATTTTCTAGTAGTACAGGATATTTTCCTAACTGAAACTGCAGAGCTAGCTGATGTAGTACTTCCTGCCTCATCATTTGCTGAAAAGGATGGAACATTCTCTAATACTGAGAGAAGAGTTCAAAGAGTTAGAAAGGCTATAAATCCTGTTGGAGAATCAAAAGCAGATTGGCAAATAATAATGGAGATAATGAACAAACTTGGATATAGTAAAGGTTATAATTCTCCTTCAGAAATAATGGATGAAATAGCTAGTGTAACCCCTTCATATGCGGGTATTAGCTATGATAGATTAGAAGGAGATGGCATTCAATGGCCATGTCCAGATAAAGAACATCCTGGTACAAAATATCTTCATAAGGCTTCCATAGCAAGAGGTAGAGGCTTATTTATGCCATTAGAATATACAGTAAGTGCAGAAGTTGCAGATTCAGAATATCCATTTATTTTTACAACAGGAAGAATCCTATACCATTATCATACTAGAACAATGACAGGTAAAGTAGAAGGGTTAAATGCAATAGCTCCTGAATCCTATGTTGAAATAAACGAAGTAACTGCGATTAAGCTTGGTATATCTGACGGAGAAAAGGTAAAATTAGCTTCTAGACGTGGAGAAATAATTACAACCGCGAAGGTAACTGACATAATAGAGGAGAATGTGCTGTTTATGCCATTTCACTTTGCTGAAGGTGCAGCTAACTACCTTACTAATAGCAAATACGATTCAATAGCAAAAATACCAGAGCTTAAGGTGGCTGCTGTAAAAATTCAAAAGATAGGGAGCTAATATTATGAAAAAGTATGAACAAATAATGAGATATGCAATGCAAATGGAGATAGACGGATATAACTTTTTTAAAGAAAAAGCTGAAAAATTTAATAATCCAACTACAGAAAGATTGTTTTTAGAGCTAGCAGATGTTGAGATGGAGCATTATTATTTTATTAAAGAACAGCTTGACGAATATCTTGAAACAGATTCATTTAATATTAATTCAGAAAAATTTAATAGAGATGAAGATAGCATATTTGAATCAAGAGAAAAAACTGAGCATATAGCTGAAACATTAAAAGAATCAGACATACCAGACTTAACAGTGCTAAGAATGGCTTATTTAATCGAAAGAGATTATGCAGAATTCTATAGAAATGCAGCGGAAAATGCTGATGATGAAACAGCTAAAGCAATTTTTGAGAAATTAGCTAAGTGGGAAGATGGTCATGAAAGATTATTCAAGACTGAATATGACAGAAGAATGAAGGAGTATATGACTCTTCCTTGGGGAGGATAAGAAATGTTTAAGGTTGGAATAATTACAGCTAGTGATAAGGGTTCAAAGGGTGAAAGGGAAGACTTAAGTGGAAAAGTGATTTCTGATATCTTAGAGAAAAAAGGATATACTATTGAGAGGTATATTGTTCTTCCAGATGATGAAGGGGACCTATCTAGAGAAATGATTTATATGTCTGATGAATTAAAGATAGATTTAATCCTAACAACTGGAGGAACAGGATTTAGCAAAAGAGATGTGACACCAGAAGCCACTATAAGTGTATGTGATAGAATGGCACCTGGAATTTCAGAAGCTATTAGATACTATAGTCTAAGCATTACACCAAGAGCCATGTTGTCAAGAGCAGTATCAGGAATTAGAAAAGACACGCTAATAATTAACCTTCCTGGAAGTCCAAAGGCTGTAAAAGAAGCCTTAGAATATATGATTGATAGTGTGCATCATGGCCTTGAAATATTATTAGGTAGAACTGGAGAATGTGCCAGATAGGTGATGTATATGAAAAAATTCGGTACAGCTGTCATACTAGCAGGTGGGAAAAGCGCCAGAATGGGCTTTGACAAACAGCTATTAAAAATTAATGAAAGAAGACTTATGGATAGTCTCATAAGCAAGCTTAAACATGAGTTTAGTGAGATAATAATAGTTACCAATAAACCTGAGTACTATCAGGGACTAGGAGATAAAATAACTAGTGATATAATAGTAGGGAAGGGTCCATTAAGTGGCATTCATGCTGGACTAAGCTTGGCATCCAATGAGATTTCCTACTTTATAGCATGTGATATGCCTAATATAAATCTAGATTATATTAGATATATGAAGGAGAGTATTAGGAATATAAGTACATCTGCTTGCATCACTAGATTTGGAAGCTGGATAGAGCCTTTTAATGCTTTCTATTCAATAAAACTAAAAGGTGAAATTGAAAAACATCTTTTTAATGGCAATAGATCTATTAATTCACTGCTAGAGAAAGTAGAAGTGTGTTATATTAATGAGGAAGATGCGAGAAGGTTCAGCCCAAATTGGGATATGTTTCTTAATCTAAATACTAAAGAAGAACTTAATAACTTCTTGAGTAAGTTAGCTAATGAATAATGAGGTAGAGATAATGGATGAGATTAAAAAGATAGATATAATAAGGATAAAAGGTGAAAGTATTTTAGAAGAGGAGGATATAATAGTTTCAGAATTTCCTTTTACTATATTTGTTAATGGTGAAGAGTTAATTACATTGTTATGTAGCCCTAAATCTCTAAAATATTTAACAGTTGGTTTTCTTTACTCAGAGGGTTTCATAAGTTCTGCTAGAGACATTGTCAATATAAAAATAGACGAAGGAAAAGGTCTTTCCTATGTTGAGTTGAAAAATAAAAGCTCATTAATTGAAAAGTTATACGGTAAAAGAACTATTACATCAGGTTGTGGTAAAGGCACACTGTTCTATAATGTATTAGATTCTTTTAAGTCCAAGAAGATAAATAATGAATTGACTATAACATTAGACGAAATAAGGACCCTAGTAAAAGCCTTTAGTAAAAATTCAGAGCTTTTCTTAAGTACTGGAGGTGTTCATAGCTGTGCATTGTGTAGCACTTCTGATATACTTATATTTGAAGAGGATATAGGAAGACATAATGCACTAGATAAAGTACTAGGAAATGCATTAGTTGAAGATATGATGCTAACTGATAAAATACTCTTAGTTAGTGGTCGCATATCATCTGAAATGCTTATAAAAACAGCAAAAAGAGAAATCCCTATACTAGTATCTAGAGCAGCACCTACTAGTCTTGCTGTAGAACTAGCCAGGGAATTAAACATAACCCTCATAGGTTTTGCTAGAGGGGAAAAAATGAATATCTACTCAAATTTTCCGAGCTTAAACTTCTAAGGTCATAACAGACTATGAAGCCTAGCCGATAGGTATAAGGAGAAATCTTTGTGCCTCCCACATTTGGAAAGGAAAGTTTTAACCTTTTGATGAATACCTATGCTTATTTATCAATAGCTTAAAGCAGTCCTTTTGGACTGCTTATTTTTTATGACCTAACCCGATTGTTTCGGATGCTTTTCCGAAAGAATCGTAGGTAGGTCAAACGCACCAAGCACCAAATTTATGCGAGTGATAGCGAGCAAATAAATTTGTGTAGCTTGACTGCGAAATGTATAACCCGATTGTTTCGGATGCTTTTCCGAAAGAATCGTAGGTAGGTCAAACGCACCAAGCACCAAATTTATGCGAGTGATAGCGAGCAAATAAATTTGGTGCTTGGTGCGAAATGTATAAAACGTACATAAAAAAGGAGGAGTTGTATTTATGAAAAAGTTTCTATTAGTTTCTTTAAGCGTCTTACTTGCATTTTCTTTGCTAGTAGGATGTTCAACCAACAAAAAAATTGGTGGAAGTATTATACTTTCAACAACAACTAGTACACAGGACAGCGGGCTCTTAGATTATTTACTTCCTAAATTTACTGAGGATACTGGCGTGGAAGTTAAGGTTATTGCAGTAGGTACTGGTAAAGCTCTTCAAATGGGTAAAGATGGGGAAGCTGATATATTGCTTGTACATGCGAAAGCATCAGAAGAAGAGTTTGTTAGTGAAGGACATGGAACTGAAAGATATGATGTAATGTATAATGACTTTGTACTTGTTGGACCAAAGGATGACACCTTAAAATTAAAAGAAAACTCATCAAACGATATTCTTGCAGGCTTAGGGACAATTTCTGAAAATCAAGCTATGTTTGTATCCAGAGGAGACGATTCTGGTACTCATAAAAAAGAACTACAGATATGGAATGAAGCTGGTATAAGCCCAGAAGGGGATTGGTACCTATCAGCAGGTAGTGGAATGGGAGATGTCTTAAAAATAGCTTCTGAAAAACAAGGATATACATTAACAGATAGAGCAACTTACTTAAGTCTAAGAGACACATTAGACCTTGATATTATAATTGAAAAAGATGACAATTTATTTAATCAGTATGGTATAATACCAGTATCTCCAGAAAAGAACGATAAAATAAATGCTGAAGGAGCAAAAGCATTTATGGACTGGATGTTATCAAAAGAAGGACAAGATTTAATATCAGAATATGGTGTTGAAGAGTATGGAATGCCACTATTCGTACCTAATGGAAAGTAAGATTAATAGTTGTAAATGTTGAGTTAATCAATATAGTAATTAGATATTTATATAGGTTAATACAAAACTATATAAGAACCTTATTCAGCTGCATGCTCAGCCTCATTGGCAGCATGCGGCTTTTTTTAATAAAGGGGTGAAATACGTGGATTATATAATAAATGGTATTAAAGAAGCAGGAAACTTATTAATAAGCTTAGACAAAGATGTATTTGAGATAATATTTTTATCCCTATTCGTTTCATTAACTTCTACTATTCTTTCTTCTATAGTGTCTATACCCTTAGGTATATACTTAGGTATTAAGGAATTTAGGGGGAAACGTCTGTTTTCAAGATTAGTATATACACTAATGAGTATTCCTTCTGTAATAGTAGGATTAGTAGTTGCTATATTACTTTCAAGAAGAGGACCTCTGGGTTTTTTAGATATACTATATACTCCTACAGCTATGATAATTGCTCAAACAATTTTAGTTACCCCCTTAATAATCGGCCTTACGTATAACCTTTCCAAAAACAGAGGAAAGAATATTGAAAAAGTAGGTAAGACCTTAGGTGCAGGAAGACTTGATGTTATAATACTGATTATAAAAGAGCTAAAAATAGATATATTAGTTAACATTGCCACAGCTTTTTCAAGGGCCATATCAGAGGTTGGAGCAGTTATGATAGTTGGAGGGAACATAAAAAGCCATACAAGAGTTATCACTACCACTATTTCAATGATGAATTCTATGGGAGATTACCCAATGGCAATAGCCTTAGGAATTGTACTTCTAATAATTTCTTTTGGAGTAAATAGTTTAATATACTCCTATCAAGGAGATGATTAATTTGAAGATATACTTAAATAATATAAAAAAATATTATGATGATAAACTTGTGTTAGATATAGAAAATCTAGAAATAGAAAAAGGCAAAATAACCGGGTTAATTGGACCTAATGGCTCTGGTAAAAGTACACTACTTCATATAATCGCAGGCTTAGATGAACAATATCTAGGGTCAGTATTATATGACTCTCAGGTCATGAAACAAGAACATTATGATAGAATGACTTTAGTCTCTCAGAAGCCCTATCTGTTTAGAAGAAAGGTTTATGACAATATAGAATATCCATTGAAGATCAGAAAAGTAAGTAAAATAGATATGATAAAAAGAGTCAATAAAGTCATAGATAGATTAGAACTTGAAGATCTTAGAGAAAAAATGGCTCATTTGCTTTCTGGTGGAGAATCACAAAAAGTGTCATTAGCAAGAGCCTTAGTATTTGAACCAGAGCTAATTTTGTTGGATGAACCTACATCTAATATAGATCCAGACTCAACTAAAATTTTAGAAAGAGAAATAGTAAGATTTAATACAGAAACAGGAGCGACCATTATTATTGTCACACACAATAGAGAGCAAACTGATAGGATATGTGATAATATTATTTATCTTGAAAAGGGAAGGGTGATTTCTTAGGATGGATTTCTTTAATGTAGTTTCACTTGAAGAAGGAAGAAGGCGAATGATAGAAGCCTTTAAGGAATACAGAATTGGAACAGAGGAGATTAATATATTAGAAGTAACTGAGAGAGTGCTTGCAAATGACCTAGTAGCCAAAGAAAATGTTCCTGAGTTTAACAGATCTACTGTAGATGGATATGCAGTTAAGAGCTCTGATACGCATGGAGCTAGTGAATCCATACCTAGCTTTTTAATTCTTCTAGGAGAAATAAGAATGGGAGAAATGGCAGATATAAAAATATCTAGCGGTGAGGCTATATATGTGCCAACTGGTGGAATGATACCAGAAGGGGCAGATGCTGTAATAATGATTGAGCATGCAGAGAAACTAGATGACTCAACTCTAATGATATATAAACCACTTTCAGTTGGTGAGAATGTTATTCTAAAGGGAGATGACATAAAAATAGGAGAAGAAGCAATAAAGAAAGGTAAAAAGCTCTCTCCTCAAGATATAGGAGTTTTAGCAGCCCTTGGGGTATATAAAATAAAGGTTTATAAAAAACCTAGATTTTTCATAATATCAACGGGAGATGAAATAGTAGATTTAGACGAAAAGCTTACTATGGGAAAAGTGAGAGACATAAATAGCTACGCTCTAAGTTCATTAATCATCAAGCTAGGAGGAGAAGTCTCTGGTAAATCCATAGTAAGAGATGATTTTGAATTACTAAGGAATAAAGTTGAAGAGGCACTAGAGATATCGGATATAGTAATTATCTCAGGAGGAAGCTCAGTAGGAACTAGAGATTATACAAGTAAGGTTATTAACTCCTTTAATGGTAAGGGCGTATTTGTCCATGGAGTTTCTATAAAGCCTGGAAAGCCAACAATTATTGGGGAAGGAAAAGGAAAAGCAATATTTGGCTTGCCAGGACACCCTGTTTCTTCAATAATAATATTTAAAGTATTCATAGAGTATTTCATAAGGCATTTAATGAATATAAAAGAAAACGTTAATATAACTACTGCCATTCTTGATTTTAACTTTCCTTCATCGCCAGGGAAAGAAACATATCAAATGGTCAATATAGTTGAGAAGGAAGGCAAAACATATGCAGTCCCTACCTTTGGAAAGTCAGGGATGATTACTTTACTTTCTAAATCCGATGGATATATTGTGCTAAAACCACATGAAGAAGGCATATCTAAAGGGGAGACTAGAGAGGTATATTTCCTATAAATTATCAGAAATGCAATAGGAATATTAAGCGAACATTTGCAGGACACGATTATAATTCTTAGCGAACGTAGATAAAAAATCCGTTAAGTAGCTTGCACTGTTTGAGCGAAGCGAGTTTGCAAGCTATAGGATTTTTTATTGGAGTAAGCTATAGAATTATCGTGGCCGAAACCGTGAGTGTATATTCCTATTGTACTTCTAACAAAAAGGAAAGCGAGGGAAACTATTGAAAAAGGAAGAGAGAAACATATATATTGGTAATACAGATGTGGATGAAGCCAGAAGAGTATATTATGAGAAGTTAGTTAGTGAATTCGAATTCGAAGAAGTCCAAGTTCTAGAAGCCTTATCTAGAGTAACATATGAAGCAGTATATGCTAAAACTTCATCTCCCCACTATAATGCAGCAGCAATGGATGGAATATTAGTGAAATCTATAGATACAGAAGGAGCAAGTGATGTAAATCCCAAAGTATTAGTGATTAATAAAGACTTTACTTATATAAACACGGGTAATCCAGTAGCTGAACCCTTTGATGCAGTAATCATGATAGAGGAAGTAATAGAACTAGATGATGGCAATGTCAAAATACTTAAGGCGGCCCATCCATGGCAGCATATAAGACCTATAGGAGAAGATATAGTTGCTACAGAAATGGTAATTCCATCAAGACATAAAATAAGGCCTATAGACATTGGCGCTCTTATATCAGGTGGAATTCAAAGTGTAAAAGTATATAAGAGACCTAGAGTAGGAATAATTCCTACTGGGTCAGAAATAATAGATGATGTCAATAGCCTAACCATAGGAAAAATACTAGATTCTAATTCAAGAGTTTTTGAAGGATTAATTGCAGAACTGGGCGGGATACCTAATAGATATAGTCCTATGGAAGACGAATATGAGCGCCTTAAAAGTGAAATGTTAAAAGGAATAGATGAAAACGATATATTGCTAGTAAATGCGGGTTCTTCAGCTGGAACAAAAGATTATACCCTTAAAGTAATTGAAGAAATTGGAGAGGTAATAGTCCATGGAATAGCACTTAAGCCTGGCAAGCCGACAATCCTTGGGATAGTATACGGTAAACCTGTTATAGGAATACCAGGATATCCAGTCTCTGCATATTTGGTCTTTGATACTTTTGTTAAGCCTTTGATATTAAAGTATATAGGTCTAGATGAAGAAAAAGAAGAAATAGTTAAAGCAACTGTATCAAAGAGGATTGTATCTTCTTTAAAAAACAGAGAATTAGTAAGAGTAAATCTAGGGTATGTAAATGATAAGCTTGTGGCCACTCCATTACCAGGTGGAGCAGGTGTCACTATGAGTTTAGTTAAGGCAGATGGTATAGCAGTTATTCCTCGTAACCTAGAAGGTGTAGAAGCTGGGGATGAAATTGATGTTAAGCTACTGAAGTCCTTAAGCAAGATAAAAGATACTTTAGTTTCTATAGGAAGCCATGATTTAATCATGGATATAATTGCAGATATGATCAAGCTTACCTCAGGGCATGTAGGAAGCATGGGCGGAATACTGTCCATGAAAAGAGGGGAGTGTCACATATCGCCAATTCATCTACTGGATACAGACACTGGAGAATATAATATAAGCTATGTAAAAAAATATTTCCCGGGAAATAAAATGGCTATCATAAAAGGTGTTAAAAGACTCCAAGGTTTTATTGTAGATAAAGGAAATAAAAACAAAATAAAGGACTTTACAGATTTACTAAGAAAAGATATAGTTTTTGTAAACAGGCAAAGAGGTGCTGGGACAAGAATATTATTAGATTATTTTCTCAATAAGTATAAGATAAATCCATCTGATATTAAAGGCTATGATAGAGAAATGACTACACATATGGCAATAGCTACAGCAGTGAAGACAGGGTCTGCTGCAACAGGTTTAGGTATCTACTCTGCTGCAAAGGCATTGGAGCTAGAATTCGTAAATGTAGGATATGAGGATTATGACTTTTTGGTCACACAAGAATACTTGAAAGATAAAAGAATTCAAGAATTCATTGAAACAATAAAGTCAGAAGAATTTAAAGAGAGAGTTATGGCACTTGGAGGATATGAGTTTAAGGAAACAGGAAAGATAATCTTAGTGAACTAATAGAACAACATTTTCTTAACAATAGTTGAATAGTAGATAAACAACCGTTATACTATTATTAATACATCGCTATACTAAGGTTAATTAGCAAAAGACTAAAAAGAGTAGGTGAAAAAATGAAAGATTCATTTGGAAGAAACATTAATTATCTTCGCATATCTGTAACGGATTTATGCAATTTAAGATGTAAATATTGTATGCCTGAAGAAGGTGTATGTAAGGTTGAACATAATGAAATATTATCACTTGAGGAAATATATGACATAGCTAAAGTGTTTGTTTCATTAGGAGTCAACAAAATTAGATTAACTGGTGGTGAGCCCCTCACAAGAAAAGGCTTTGTGGAGCTAGTGGAAAAGCTAGGGAAGCTAGATGGTATAAAGGATTTAGCCATGACTACAAATGGTGTTCTTTTAAAGAAATATGCAAGAGATCTGAAGGCTGCTGGTCTAAATAGGGTCAATATAAGCCTAGATACATTAGATGAGAAAAAGTATTCTCAAATTACTAGAGGTGGAAGACTAAAGGACGTATTAGAAGGAATCGAAGCAGCTAAATCTATAGGACTTACTCCTATAAAATTAAATACTGTATTAATAGGTGGATTTAATGTAAATGAAATAGAAGATTTTGTTAATCTAACAAGAACTGAGGAAATAGATGTAAGATTTATAGAGCTTATGCCCATAGGAGAAGCTTCAAAATGGGCTGAAGAAAACTTTATTTCAAATGAAGTTATTCTAGATAAAGTAAATGCATTGGAAAGCGTAGAGAGACTTGATAAATCGTCACCTGCTGTCTACTATAAGCTACCTGGTGCAAAGGGAAGAGTAGGTATTATAAATCCAATATCATGTAAATTCTGTGACTATTGCAATAGAGTTAGACTAACATCACAAGGCAAGTTAAAGCTTTGTCTACATTCCAATGAAGAAATTGATTTGCTGGACAAACTAAGAAAGGGAGAAGATATAGAGAAGATAGTTCTAAAGGTTATTAAACAAAAGCCAGAATCGCATCATTTAGAGGATGGTCAATATATAACTGATAATATGTATCAAATAGGAGGCTAAAATGGAGTTTACACATTTTAATGAAAGTGGAAGAGCCCATATGGTGGAAGTCAGCGAAAAGGATGATACAAAGAGAATCGCAGTAGCTACAGGCATTATTAAGATGAAGAAGGAAACAATTAGTATGATAAAGGAAGGACTTATTAAAAAAGGTGATGTTCTTTCAGTAGCTCAGATTGGTGGTATAATGGGAGCAAAAAAAACAAGTGACCTCATTCCCATGTGCCATAACATATTTTTAACAGGAGCAGATATAAGTTTCAATATTTTAGAAGATAGTATTGAGCTACAGTCAGAAGTTAAGACTGTTGGCAAAACAGGAGTAGAGATGGAAGCATTGATGGCAGTTTCTCTTGCTGCCTTAACTATATATGATATGTGTAAGGCAGTAGATAAGGATATGGTAATAGGAGAGATAAAGCTCATAAAGAAAACAGGTGGAAAATCAGGAGAATATATTAGAAAAGGAGAGTAAGATCATGAATAAAATAGGAAAAGTACTTGATATCAATATTAGTGAAAAAAAAGGTGTAATTAAAACACCTTTAGAAGAAGGGGTTTTTGTAGAAGATTTTGGGCTAGAAGGAGACGCACATGCTGGCAAATGGCATAGGCAAGTAAGCCTACTAGGGATTGAGAGTTTTAATAAGATGGTAGAATTAGGAATAAAAGATTTAGAACATGGTAGTTTTGCAGAAAACATAACTACAGAAGGAATCATACTATATGAGTTACCAGTTGGAACTAGAATGAAAATTGGAGATACTGTTCAAGAGGTTACACAAATAGGCAAAGAGTGTCATGCAGGCTGTGCTATTGCCCAGAAAGTAGGTAAATGTGTAATGCCAAAGGAAGGAATATTTACTAAAATTATAAAAGGTGGAAAAGTAAGGCCTGGAGATATAATAGAGGTGCTATAGATTCATGGAACTAAATTATGAACCAAATAACTTAGTTGGAGAAGTAGTAGCTATAAATATACGAAATTCAGACGAAATGACACCCGGGTCATATAAGGATGGTATTTTTAAAGAAAACTATGGACTCATAGGTGACAAGCATTCTTCTCCTGGGGAAAGGCAGGTTACTATACTTTCTGCTGAGGCTAGAAATAGAATTAATACAATAGAAATTGATGGGTTATGCGTCAAAAGGTTTTATGAAAATTTAACAATAAAGGATTTAGATACAAGCAAACTTATTATAGGCCAAGTACTTATCATTGGGGAAGCTTTTTTTCAGATTACAGGCATAGGGAAAAGATGTTTTCCAGAATGTGATTTTGTAAAAAGAAGTGAAGCGTGTTCTCTTCAGAGAGGAGTTATATTTGCTAAAGTACTATCTGGCGGAAGAGTTAAAGTTGGAGAGGGAGTTTTTAAGAAAAAGGCAAATTAATTTAAAAATGCAGAGGATGATAGATATGTCTATTACAACAGGGGAAATTAAAAAAGAATATATTATATCATCACACAAAAGAAGCGAAGAATGTGGAATTAAGAAAGAACAAAGAACTAGCAACCGAATTATATGTGATGAAGAATTACAAGAGAGACTAATTAAGAATAGAAATCTAATAATTACTTCAGAGCCATTTATAAATCAACTCTATAGTATTTTAAAGGGAGCCAATTTCTTTGCTATACTTACTGATGCAGAAGGTTGTGTATTAAGTGTCATAGGTCACGAGGATATATTGTCAGAAGCCTTTGATCTGAAAATGATACCTGGAGCTTTTATGGGTGAAGGCAATATAGGCACAAATGCCATGTGCGTAGCACTGCATGAGAAAAAGCCTGTTCAGGTTACAGGAGATGAGCACTATATAACTGCTTATCACAGATGGACCTGCTCTGCTAGTCCTATTATGGATAACAATGGTGAGATAATTGGTAGCTTGGATCTTACTGGGTACACTGACTCTGTTCACCCCCATACTCTTGGAATGGTAGTAGCAGCAGTTAAGGCCATGGAAAAAATCCTTGAAATAGAGGGATATAGCAACCAATTAAAGGCATCTAAAAAATATATTGAAACTATAATAGACTCCATACCTATGGGTATCATAACCTCTGATTTAGGTGGTAATATAAAAGGCGTAAATAAACACGCCTTAGAAATGTTTGGTTTTAGCTATGGTGAAATGAGAAAGATGATTATTTCAGAAATATTTAGGGGATGGCAAACCCTAAAGAGCATAGTTCATTCAAAGAAAACATTTACGGATGAAGAGGTTTTTGTTAACGCTAAAACTAATAAGCTTCAGTTTAATTTAAGTGCATATCCGGTATTGGATCATAATGAAGAAGTAGTTGAAATAATTTGTGTATTTAGTGAAGTAAAGAAAGTCAGAAAGTTAGCTAATAAAATAATGGGAAGACAAGCCATATATACATTTGACAAAATTGTAGGGAGCAATGAGAGATTTAAGAATGTATTGGAATTTGCTAAAAAGGTTGCGGATAGCAAATCTACTATATTAATATCGGGAGAAAGTGGAACCGGCAAAGAGGTTCTAGCTCAGTCTATACACAATTATTGTAAGAGACAAGAAGAAGCATTTGTAGCTATTAACTGCGGGGCTATCCCTAGAAACTTAATAGAATCAGAGCTTTTTGGTTATGAGGAAGGGGCATTTACAGGGGCTAAAAGAAACGGACACCCAGGTAAGTTTGAAATTGCTGATGGTGGAACCATATTTTTAGATGAAATAGCTGAGATGCCATTAGATATGCAAACAAGACTACTTAGAGTAATAGAGGAAGGTACAGTTTCTCGAATAGGAGGAACAAATGAGACAATCGTAGATGTCCGAATCATTGCAGCTAGTAATAAGGATTTACAAAATGAAGTCTTAAAAGGTAACTTTAGAAAAGACTTATTTTATAGACTTAATGTTTTGCCTATAAAACTCCCCTCATTAAGAGAGCGAAGAGAAGATGTACCTCTTTTAATAGATTATTTCATGAAGAGATTGTCTAAGAGGTTAAACAAAAAGGCAGTACATATTACTGATGAGCAAATGGCAGCTCTAAAAAACTATGACTGGCATGGTAATGTTAGAGAGCTTGAAAATTTCGTGGAATTAATTATTAATACGGAAAGCATGTCTATTCCTTTTGCATGGAACAATTATAGTTTAAGTGAGCAGAATCTTACGGAAAGTAATTTTAAGGAAGATAATTATGATGTAGGTAATCAGGAAGGAATGACACTTGAATGTGTTGAAATGAAACAGATTATAAAAGTTTTGAAAATGTGTTCTGGTAATATCACTTCGGCGGCTAAGATTCTTGGCATAGGTAGAAATACACTATATAGGAAAATAGAGAAATATAAAATTAATTGTACCGATTTAGAACGATGTTCCGATTAGAAACAGTAAGAAACCTTAAAATCGTTCCAAAATAGTACGACAAAAAAAGATCTTATGATAAGTTCTGCTATCATAAGGTCTTTTTTTATTGGCATGATTTATGCAATTAAAGTGTATAAGGTCATGTTGCAAAGTGCTGACATGCATAAGTGCTTACACATATCAAAATGGAACAATATTAAAAAGGAGGATGTATATGCGCGGTTATATGGGAAAGGTTTTAAGAGTAAATTTAAGCGAGAGAACAGTAAAGACAGAGAAATTGGACTTGAATGTAGCACAAAAATACCTAGGATCTAGAGGTCTGGGAGTAAAAACTCTTATAGATGAAGTAGATCCAAAGGTAGATCCATTTAGTCCTGACAATAAGTTTATCGTAGCAGCTGGAGCATTGACTGGAGCGCCTGTTCCAACAAGTGGAAGGTACATGGTAATTACTAAATCACCACTGACTGGAGGAATAGCCATAGCTAACTCTGGAGGTAAATGGGGTGCTGATTTTAAAGCTACAGGTCATGATATGATAATATTTGAGGGAAAAGCAGATAAGCCTGTTTATTTAAGTATTGAAGATGACAAAGTAGAAATAAGAGATGCTTCTCATGTATGGGGAAAGACAACAGAGGAAGTGACTGAGATTTTGCAGAAGGAAGTAAAAGACGCTAAGGTACTATGTATAGGCCCTGCTGGAGAAAAGCTATCATTTTTAGCTGCCGTGATGAATGATTTAGATAGAGCAGCAGGCCGTGGTGGTGTAGGTGCAGTTATGGGATCAAAAAACCTAAAGGCAGTAGTAGTGAAAGGAACGAATAAGATTAACTTATTTGATGAAGAAAGAGTTAAGAAGGTATCTTCTCAGAAAATAAAGATTTTAAGAGAAGACCCTGTAGCAGGTCAAGGGTTACCAACTTATGGTACGGCTATTTTAGTGAATATTATAAATGAAAATGGTGTGCTACCAGTGAAGAACTTCCAAGAATCTTATACTAGTGATGCAGATTTAATAAGTGGTGAGACCTTAACTGAAAAATATTTAGTAAAGAAAAATGCATGCTTTAGATGTCCGATAGCCTGTGGTAGAGTTGTAAAATTAGCTGATGGTAGTGTAGTAGGTGGACCAGAATATGAAACAATTTGGTCTTTTGGTGCAGATTGTGGAGTGTTTGACTATGATGCTATAAATGAAGCTAATATGCTTTGTAATGAATACGGGATAGATACGATATCAACAGGCGCTACTATAGCTGCTGCCATGGAACTGTATCAGAGGGGTTATATTAAGGATGAGGAAATTGCTGGAGATGGCCTAAGCTTAAAATGGGGAGACTCAAAAGCTATAACTGGCTGGGTTAAAAAGATGGGATTAAAAGAAGGCTTTGGAGAAAAGATGTCGCAAGGTTCCTATAGATTAGCAGATTCCTATGGAGTTCCAGAAATATCTATGACTGTTAAGAAACAAGAACTTCCTGCATATGACCCTAGAGGAATTCAAGGACATGGTATAAATTATGCTGTAAATAACAGAGGTGGATGTCATATCAAAGGATATATGATTAATCCAGAAATCCTAGGATACCCTGAGAAGCTAGATAGGTTAGCCCTAGAAGGAAAACCTGCATATACTAAGGTGTTCCATGATTTAACTGCTGTTATAGACTCTATCGGTCTATGCTTATTTACTACCTTTGGACTAGGCTTACATGACTATGTAGAAATGTATAATGCAGTTTGTGGAGATATATATAATGATGAAAGCTTGCTTGAAGCGGGAGAAAGAATATGGAATATAGAGAAACTATTTAATCTAGAGGCAGGAATAACTAGTTCAGAAGATAAGTTGCCTAAGAGATTGACTGATGATCCTATACCAGAAGGCCCTTCTAAAGGACATGTACACCATCTTGACAAACTATTACCAGAATACTATGCAGTTAGAGGTTGGGATGAGAATGGCATACCTACTGAAGAAACTTTAAGAAGATTAGGCTTAGAAGAATATAAAAAGTTTTTAGGGCTTGCGCAGGCATAAGTAGGAATTCAATTAATGATAAATATTTAAAAATGAATAATGATTCACCATAGGGGATGGCGGGTGAGTACATGATTAAAGTGGAAGTAAGACTATTTGCATATTTTAGAGAAGGAAGAGAAAAAAATCAAATTTTGATGCTGGAAGAGAATATAGAAATCTCTAAGGTCCTAGGTATGCTGGACATAAAAGAAGAAGAGGTAAGTATACTTCTTCTCAATGGTAGAGATGGCCCAGCAGATAGAAAACTAAAAGATGGAGATGTTATTGCATTATTTCCGCCAGTAGGTGGAGGATAAAAAAGGTGGTTTTTGTGATGTTACCCCCTAAATCCGTGTCCGGATTTAGGGGGTAACATCATTTGTCAAGCCGCCTTTTTTTATATTCAATTAAGAAAGTTGTATTTTAGTATCATTAACCAAAGAAATTTAGATTAATGCGCTTCAATAAAAGCTCCTTTAGTGTTTAACGTTCTGATAGAAGGTTTTGATTAAGCGTTAGATCCTTCTTTTTCTTTGGACTCAGCTTTGCGTTGAGGCAGTATATAGACTAGATAATATAATAAAGAAACAATTACTGCACCACCAATAATATTACCTATTGTAGCAGGGATTATATTGTGCAATAGCATTTGTGCCCATGATACGTTGTAGCCTGCAAACTTTGCAAGTGGTAGGAAAAACATATTTGCTATACTATGCTCGAATCCAACCATAACAAAAGTCATTACTGGAAACCATACTGCTACTGCCTTTGAAGTAATATCTTGTGCACCAAAAGACATCCATACTGCAAGACAAACAAGAATATTACAGAATATACCTTTTACAATTATTTGAGCTACAGAAGCAGTCATTTTTGCTGTAGCAATAGAAAAAGCGGTTTCAGCCATTGGACTTCCAGTTTTGTAAGATCCTACAAAGACAACAGCTGCAGCTAATATGATAGAACCAATAAAGTTACCAAGATAAACAAGGACCCAATTTTTTAATAATTGCTTTATTGTTATTTTTTTATCAGATAAAGCCATAGTCATTAGACAGTTGCCAGTAAAAAGCTCAGCCCCTGCAACAATTACTAATAATAAACCTACAGGGAAAACAGCTGCCCCTAAAAATTTAGCTAGACCTGGGTCAATATTTGAAAACGTCTGCATGATAGTTATATCAGCATGCCCTCCAAATGCAATATAAAGACCTGCAAGAATTCCTAGAACAAGCATGTTAATTGAAGAATTGTTTGCTTTTTTAACTCCTATGTTGATGGTAGATTCAGCGATTTCCCCTGGTGCTAAGAATAATTTTGACATAAAAAATACCCCCTCAGTTAAAGTTAAATATATAACCTAAATATGTGAATAATATAACATATAATCCAAGTGCTAACAAGTAGATTAGATAAATAATTTCTTTATAATGTTGTTGACATTAGAGAAAATGGATAAACATGCAAAAGACCCACTCTCTAAAGTATTCCAAAACAGTGATATAAAAATGTCACATTATTAAGAAAAGTTAATAAATTATTAACAATAAGCTATAGCTAAAGAAATTTTATCTTTGAAAAAAGCGCTTATTGAAAGTATCATTGTAAGAAGCATAGTACAAGAAAAGATTTATCAAGCAAAAGTTAATGCAACACAAGCAAAGCAGGATCCAATACATGAAGATGCCAATATTTTAAAATCAACATATTATAGAAAGTATACATAGACTTTGTATGTTTAATATGTTAAAATTATGAATATATTGTAGTAATTTAATAAATAATAATGTAAAGTCATAATACATAAGGAGGAATAAGATGTTAGTAGAAAAAACAGTTAAAGATTTTGTTGCAGCTGTTGCAAGTAAGGAGCCTGCTCCTGGTGGCGGAAGCGTATCAGCTTTAGCAAGTAGTTTAGGTGCAGCCTTAATATCAATGGTTGGAAATTTAACTATTGGGAGAAAAGCATACAATGCTTTGGAAGAAGGACAAAGAGCTCAATTAGATACTAACTTTGAAAAAGTAGTTAAGCATGTTGAAAGACTTAATGAATTAATTGATGAAGATACAACTGCTTTCAATGACTATATGGACGCAATGAAGCTTCCTAAGGAAACAGAAGAAGAAAAGGCTATCAGAAAGGTCGCTATGGAAGAGGCTCTAAAGAAAGCTATGGAAGTTCCTCTGGAAGCAGCCAAAGAATCATTAGAAGTTCTTAGGCTTCAAAAAGTATTTGCAGACTTTGGAAATCCAAATGCAATTACTGACGTAGGAGTTGGGGCCTTGTTGGCATGTGCAGGATTAGAGGGAGCATTATTTAATGTACTAATTAATCTGGGCGGAATTAGTGATGAATCTTATGTAGCAGAAAACAGAAAAGAGTGTGAAGTATTATTAAAAGAAGGAAAAGAACTTAAAGAGGAGACACTAAAAATAGTATATTCTAAATTAATGTAATAATATAATCATCATAGTAAGGAGGCATAATTTGACCTCCTTACTTTTATGACCTAACCCGATTGTTTCGGATGCTTTTCCGAAAGAATCGTAGGTAGGTCAAACGCACCAAGCACCAAATTTATGCGAGTGATAGCGAGCAAATAAATTTGTGTAGCTTGAC
>Ga0265293_10005146_pt1 | contig 22154 bp, 19 predicted proteins | sample Munlanlewell138R_FD_192505 | JGI IMG/M metagenome (GOLD analysis project Ga0265293, IMG submission 192505) | Leachate microbial communities from a municipal landfill in Southern Ontario, Canada - Leachate well 138R | ecosystem: Engineered > Solid waste > Landfill > Unclassified | place: Canada... | reverse complement strand
CAGGCAGCCCAGATAAATACTTCCTTCCCAGCAACGGTGGAGGAAATAGTAGCAAGCGGACTGTATGGGGGATTGGGTCGCTTCTTTAAGGCTGGAGAAAAGCGAGAAGCAGTAGGCCATGCCCTGGCCTTGGTAGGCATGGACCAGTTGTCCCATAGGCTGATAGGGGAGTTATCAGGTGGGCAAAGGCAAAAGGTATTTGTGGCCAAGGCACTTGTCAAAAGGCCGGATATACTCTTCCTAGATGAACCGACAACTGGTATAGATGCCAGTTCACAGCAGGAATTTTACAATATACTGATGGACCTGAATGAGAATCAGGGTATCACCATAGTCATAGTGACCCACGATATAGGAAATATATTTCACAAGGCTGGAAAGATTGGCTGCATCAGGGATAAGGGGGCCTATATCCATGAAACCTTGGATGAGGTCACGGAGGAACACATTGCTGAAACACTGGGATATAGAATTCTCAAGGGAGTAAAAGAGCATAAGCTGGAGGTGGAAGAATGAATATTTTAGCCTATGATTTTATGCAGAGGGCCTTTATAGCTGGGACCATAACCGCCATCTTGGCCTCCACCATGGGTGTATTTGTAGTTCTCAGGCGTATGTCCCTCATAGGAGATAGCCTTTCACATGCGGCCCTGTCAGGGGTGGCTGTAGGGATGTTGTTTGGATTTTATCCATTTTATGGGGCCCTGATATTTTCAGCTTTGGCAGCATTTCTCATAGAGATTATCCGCAAGGCCTTTGACAAGTATGCAGAGGTGGCCCTGGCCGTTGTCATGTCGGGGGGCATGGGTCTTGCTGTAGTCCTAATTAGCTTGGGCAAGTCCTTCAATGCAGACCTCTTGTCCTATTTATTTGGTAGCCTAGTAGCAGTCACTTCTACAGATGTATGGCTAATCTCTGGCCTAGGACTCATAATTATAGTATCCATCATATTTTTGTCCAAGGAGCTATTTGCCATCAGCTTTGATGAGGAGTCTGCAAGGGTATCGGGTATAGAGGTAAATAAAATAAATACTTATTTTACCTTGATGACAGCCATAGCAGTGGCCCTGGCCGTTAGGGTAGTGGGTACCCTATTGGTATCAGCCCTCATGGTAATACCTGCAGCTATTAGCCTCCAAACTGCCAAGAGTTTCAGGTCGACCTTTGTTATAGCAGTGACAGTATCGGTTTTTTCGGTTATTTCAGGACTATATACTTCCTTTGTATTTGATTTGGCACCGGGAGGCACTATAGTACTCATAGCCTCGTCGATTCTCATGCTTGTCATTGGCGTCAAGAGACTAGGGCAATCTTAGGAAAAAGGAAAGAACAGGTGAATACAATGGAAGTGGATAAAATACTGAAGTCGGGGCAGTTGAAGATTACGCCGCAAAGGCAGGCAATACTAAGGGTGCTAAGCACTTCAGATTCTTTTATAAATGCCCAAATGCTCTTTACCAGGGTTTTGGAGATTTTACCCGGCACCAATTTTTCAACAGTGTATAGAAATTTAGATACCCTAGTATCTAAGGGGATTCTGTGTCGTATCCCTAGGGACAATGGAGGGGACCTCTACAAGATACGCAGGGAAGAGGGCCATCATCACCATGTAATTTGCAAGGGATGCGGAGCTACGATTATAATAGAATTTTGCCCCATGGAGGCCATCAGGGAAAAATTGGAGGGTCTAGGCTTTACTCCTACAGACCACAGATTTGAAATATATGGATATTGTGATAAATGCAGGGAAGGAAGGCAAGACAAAAATATATAGTATTGACCACCTATTTATTGTGTATTATAGTGGATATAGGGGTGACGAAAATGAAATATATAAAAACATTATTACTAGTGGGGCTAATACTTTTAATAGGCTCTAGTATATCCATGGCATCGTCAAATTTGGAAATTATCTTGGATGGGGAAAATGTAACTAACCTGGCTACCCCCATAATCAAGGAGGGAAGGACCCTGGTTCCAATTAGATCTATATTGGAAAAGATGGGTGCTAAGGTAGACTGGTACGGAGACACTAAGACCATAAAAGTATCTAAAGACAAGAAAATAGTGACATTAAAGCTAGACAGCCTTCTGGTCAAATATCAGGACGAAGGAGAAGTCTATGCCCTGTCAGATGTGGCACCAGTTCTAGTAGGAGACAAGACCTATGCACCCTTGAGATTGATTACAAACGCCATAGGCGTAGATATCCAATGGGATGGTCCTACAAATACTGTGAAAATCGATTCACAGGCCAAGTCGGTTTTTAACGGTTTTTTTGAGGCCGAGATATTGAACATAGAAGATGGACAAACTATCAAAGGTAGTAGGATTTTGGAATTAAGTGTATCAGAGGAAACGGCTAGAAGGGGAGCAGAAATTAAATACATGCTTTTGGATCCAGATAGGGCAGAGGGCAAGGTAATCGCAAGGGGAACTGATGTCAGGGGACAATACAATTGGATACCCTATGTCAGCGACCATGGAAAAAAAGCCTTGGTGGCAGCTATTTACGATGGCGAGGGCAACTTCATATCCGGAGATGCCAAGATGGTAAATGTCAGTATACTACCTGAAGTGAAGCTTACTGGATTAAGCGAGGTAGTCAGGGAAGATGCAGCCATAGGAGTGGAGCTAAACTTTGTACCGATTTATGTACAGTACGAGATTAGTCACTTGGACAAGGACAAGACTATTACCACAGGAGAATTAGATCCTTGGGGCAGCTACAAGTGGGCTCCCATGGTGGACGACAATGGACAATATAAAATAAGGGCCATAGCCTATGATGAGAACAAAAAGGCATATTTCAGTGAAATAAAGGAAGTAAAATTGGAGATGCCCTATATCTTTGGACTTTCAGGAGTCAAAGAGGGAATGACCATAGATAAGCCGGTTACTTTATTGGCTACTAGAAATTTCAACGTATTGGATACGGAATACTTAATTAGGTATCCTGGATTCGGAGAAGAGAGAAGCCTTAGTAAACAGGGATACGGCAGCTATAAATGGTTTCCAGGGCCTGAGGACAAAATGGAAGTTGAGGTGTTTGCTAGGGTAACAAATACTAGGGGTATAGTTCATCAAACTAAGGGAATTCCTGTGCTATTACCCGGCAGACCCATTATATTGTTAGAGGGACTAGGTCCCAATCAGGTCATCACTTCAGAAGTTGGGATAAGGTCCTTGAGCAATTTTGGATTAGAAGAGGTCCAGTATATACTGACCAACCCTGCCAAAGGAAGCAAAAAGCTACTGGCTACTTCAGATCCTAGGGAAGGCTACGTATTCAAGCCCACAAGGGAGTATTTAGAATACACCCACATAAAAGCAGTGGGTCAATACCAGGGAAAAACAATCGAGAGTGAAGAAATACCCATCAAGATATATTTAGATAAGCTCTACGGACCAAAACCCATAGTGGAGAAGAATAAATTCATGGGGGTGGTATCTGTCTTGGCAAAAAGGTCCTGGGAGGATACGGGAATGTCGGCAGCCCTGCAAACAGCCCAGGCCATATTAGAAACAGGCTGGGGTCAGTCGGTACCCGTGGACAAATATACAGGTAAATTCTCCAACAACCTATTTGGCATCAAGGGCAAGGGTACAGCAGGCTCTGTAACCTCCAATACATGGGAAGAGTACAATGGCACTACTTTTAGAATAGATGCAGATTTTAGGGCCTATAAGAATATAGAAGAATCTTGGTTAAATCACAAGGAGCTACTGCTTGAGGCGGAAAGATACGGCATATTCAGAGATGTGATGTACGACAGTAGCATGGGGGCCTGGGCCTTAAAGAGGGCAGGATATGCTACAGACTCCCAATACCCCCTGAAGCTGATGAATATTATAGACCTATACAAGCTAGATGAATTAGACAAGGTAGGTATTTAGCTTTTAGGTAAATATCTGAAGGAAAATTAGAGGACCCACTGACAAGCAATGGGTCCTCCATTTGGTGCGGATACAAACTAGGAATCGCTAGATAAATATCTAACTATCCATATGGCCTATTTGTTGGTAAACTCCTCAAAGCTCTCTAGGGCTTTGCAACTGTAGGCAACTGCAGGGCCACCTCCCATAAACATGGCAACTGCCATGGTATCAAGTACTTCTTCCCTAGTGACGCCCAGGTTGATTAAGCTGTCCATATGACTAGTGATACAGGGCTCGCATTTGATGATGATTGAAATACCCAGTGCTATTAGTTCTTTAGTCTTTGTATCTAGAGCCCTATTTGATAAGGCTGCATTGTGAAGTGTCATAAATCCATTCATTTCTTTTGCCAGTTCCTCTGTTAGCTGTAACATACCCTTGTTGACATTTTCAAGACATTCCTGGTAATTTAACATATGAACCCCTCCTTAAGACTTTATAAGTAATTAGGTTACCTCACCTTCTTGTTAATATTATATCAAACATAAGAGAAAAATACAATTGAATTTGTAAAGTATTTTTACATTGTTTAAAGTTTAGTTTTGTGGACCAAACCATGGAATGAAAAATTAAAATTTTTTTCATATTGGGATATATTTTGGGTATTAGTAAGTAGAGTAGAGGAAATAAATAGAAAGATAAGGTGATTATATGCTTCTATTTGATATGATATCTCCAATTTATGGCCTGTTCTTTAGGTCACAGGAGGATTTTTATGGGGAGGTACTGGAAAAGGTATCAGGAGAAATAGATTTTAACCCTCAGGATAGTGTCTTGGATATAGGCTGCGGAACAGGGGCCTTATGCAAGGCCTTTTATCATAGGGGACTTATGCCGACGGGCGTAGACCCATCTAAGGGCATGCTGAGCCAGGCTAAGAAAAAGCTAAGGGGCCTGCCAATAGAATTAATCCATATAGACAGTGGGCAGAGTCTGCCATTTCCTGATAAGTCCTTTGATATTGTCATAGCCTCCTATGTAGCCCATGGAATTAGCGGGGATGAGCGTATGGGACTGTACAGGGAGATGGAGAGATTGGCAAGGAAACTGGTAATAATACACGACTACAACGAAAATCGAGCACTCTTGACCAGCCTAGTGGAATGGCTTGAAAATGGCGATTATTTTAACTTTATCAAGGTGGCCAAGGAGGAAATGAGAGAAGTATTTAAGAATGTAAGCCAAATAGATGTGGGGGCAAGGGCAGCCTGGTATATATGTAGATGCACAAAATAAGATTTATGGGAGGGGAATATGTCAGATTATTTATATTCTAGTTTTATTGAGGATAAGAGGATTAGTATAAGGGGTATCCCAGCCATTCTTTTAAGGCAAAGAGATTCAGAGGCTAAACTGGCCACAGTGATCTTCTATCACGGCTGGAGTTCAAACAAGGAATCGCAGAGGATAAGGGGGTTGATTTTGGCTGCCATGGGATTTCAGGTTCTCATACCAGATGCTATTTACCACGGGGAGAGAGATTCCATAAACCACAATACAGCCGCCGGTCAATATTTTTGGGAGGTAATCTTTAAGAGCATGGAGGAGGCGGATTTTTTAATAGATGAAATTGTGGATAAATACGATGGAGATCCAAATAATATCTCAATTATGGGACACTCCATGGGAGGATTCACTGTGGCAGGTATATTTGCACACAATCAGAGGCTAAAGGCAGCAGTAGCTTTAAATGGAGCTTTTGCATGGCATCATGCCAATGAAATACTCAAGGCTCAAATGGAAATCTTAATGACGGAAGAATTAAGGTCAGTAGAGGGCAAACTCATGGGTATGGATCCCATGAAGCATCTAGCTTCCCTAATTGACAGGCCTATACTCATGCTAAATGGGGCTAGTGACACAGTGGTATCCCCCGAGAGCCAAAAACTATTTTTCAAGGAAATAAGGCCTCTATATGGGGACAAGGGAAGGATAAAACTAATAGAATATCCAAACCTAGGTCATTTCGTAACCACAAATATGATGGAGGACAGCATAAGATGGTTGAAAGAGCATTTGGGCTAGGTATATTACAATTACTTAATCTTAAGGGGAAGGGTGAAAAAAATGAGAAAGGCTAGATTGTCGACAGTTTTTACATTATTTGGGATTATACTTGGAGCACTTTTAATATTTTATTCTTTTTCAGTTAGTACAAAATATACAAAGGAAAAGCTGATAGAACAGACTACCAGTAGGCTCACTATTACAGTAGAAGCCCATCAAAACCGCATTAACAAAATATTGGAATATGGTGAGAAACAGCTACTGGAGGTGGAGGCAGGGGTAAAAATAATAGGTTTAGATGACAAGGAAGGATTAGGCCACTATTTGACAGAGAGGGTAAATGAAAACAAGGATTACTTTACCCTCTTTGTGACAGATGCCAACGGTCAAGGGGCAGTGGTATCGAATGTTGGCTGGATACCAGAGGACAAGAACTATGAGAAAGACTGGTATAAGGGAGCCATGGCCAGGGACAACTTTCACTATTCTCAAGTCTATGCGGACCAAATAACGGGAGAAAACGTCATTACGCTGTCAAGACCCATAAAGGAAGATGGAAAAATAATAGGGGTAATTGGGCTGGACTTTAGTCTAAATGCCATAACGGAAGTAATGAAGGAAATAGAGGAAAACTATGAAGGATACGGCATGCTATTGACCCCTAGCTATGAAGTGCTATACCACCCTAACAAGGACTATATGCCAAGGGATAACAAACTGACTAGGCTTGAGGACACCATAGACTATGGAATATTAATACAGGCGGATGCAATATCCTCAGCGACACAGACAGGGCCAATAGAAGTAACTACTAGGGAGAAGTTAATAGATGGGGTCTATAAACTTGAAGCTGAAGAGGCCAACAACGGCTGGCTACCCCAATTGGAGTTGGTCATATCAAATAATAGGATTAGTAAAATCCAATACAGGGAAATAGCCACTGAAGCCAGTGAAGGAGTAGCAATTGGAGATGTGAAATCCCTGGATAATTACCCTGCCCAAAGATCTATAGAATTAGCAGAGGAACTGTCAGATTTAATTTTGGAAAACCAAGGGATAGAGGGGGTAGATATAGATGCACTAACAGGGGCAACAGGGACTAGAACAAGTCTTGTCAGCCTCTATAGCAAGGCTAGAAATCAGGCAGCAGAAATCATGGTGGAATCAAATCTAGGAGATGAAGCTGTCCCTAGCCAAGAGGTAGACGCAGTATCACAGGCTACAGTAGCCATAGTACAGGGACAGGACGAGGTAGAAAAACTAATGACCGTCGAGAAGGTGGATAAGCTAAACTGGAAGTTAATTATATTGTTGGACAAATACCATGCAGAACAAGCAGTTAGGGATCTGAGGGACAAGTTCTTGTTGGTGGCCCTAATTTCGATTGTAGTCATAGTATTAGTGTCGCTGACTATATCCAAGCTAGTAACGGCACCGTTGACAGAGGCAGTAGCGATAGTGAGCAAGGTATCTAATATGGACTTTACCCATAGGTATGTAAATATTGAGGAAATGTATCCCTTGGGAATGACCAATGAGGTAAGGCGTATCCTAGAGGCTACCTTTGAACTTAGGAGTAAATTGAAGGACACAGTAAGGGGATTGGCGGATACTGCCACAAACCTGAATAAGAAATCTACGGAGTTAGACAACTTATCTAGGGAGCTACTTACCTCAATGGAAGAGGTAGATCAAGTATCCCATGGAATAGCAGAAGGAGCTGTATCACAGTCAGAATCATTGACTGATGGAAAAGACATGCTTGACAATTTGGCTGATAAGATAACTGAGTTGACCGTCATATCCGAGGAGAGCGAGGAGTCTATCCAAACAACCTTGGGAACAAGCGAGCAGGGGAAAGACGTGGTACAATCACTGGAAAAGGACGTACATGGAGTCATAGAAAGTTTTAACAGTTTATCAGATTCTATAGCAGATTTAAATACAAAGACCCTGAACATAACTAGTATAGTAGAGACTATCCAATTGATTGCCAACCAAACCAACCTACTTGCCTTAAATGCCAATATAGAAGCTGCCAGAGCTGGAGAAGCAGGAAGGGGATTTGCAGTAGTAGCTGAAGAAGTTAGGAAACTGGCAGAACAAACATCAGATGCTACCTATGAAATTGAGCAAATTGTAGAAGATATAACGGGAGTAATGCCAGAGATACAAGAACAGATGGACAAGAACCAAGACAATATGAACAAGGCGGTAGATGCAACTAAATCTACAACTAATGCCTTTGAAGAAATACAGCTGGCAATAAATACCGTGTCAGATAAGCTGAAGGGATTGGTAGAAGTAGTAGATGTAGTCATTAAGAGCAAGGAGCAAACAAATGAAGCCATCAACAGCGTATTGGATATAGTCCAGCAATCAGCTGCAGGTGCCGAAGAACTGGCTGCAACTGTCACCTCACAGGTAGAGTTTACCTCTCAGGTGGGAAACACAGCAGGAGAGATGAACGACATTGCATCTAATCTTCAGGACACTGTAAATCAATTTAAACTAAAGTAAAGAAAACAAGTGGGCCATGCAGTAATCAGGCCCACTTCTAAGTGTTTTGTCGGAGTTAAAAGGCTATTTATTTCACTAGGAACTTTTCCATATCACTGGCAGGCATCGGCTTGGCAAGGTAATATCCCTGGGCAATATCGCAGTGATTTTCCCTTAGGAAATCGAGTTGTTCCTTTGTCTCCACGCCCTCGGCTATGACCCTTAAACCTAGCATGTGGGCCAGTTCTATAATATATATTATTATATCATTTTCCTTATGGGACCTTCCTATGCCATTAATGAATTGCCTGTCTATTTTTATCACATCAATAGGCAACTCCCTTAGGTATGTCAGGGACGAGTAGCCCGTCCCAAAATCATCCAGTGACAGGCTGATATTTAACTTTTTTAGCTCTTCAAGGACTTCAATGGAGTGTCCAAAGTCCGACATTAGGGCTGTTTCCGTCAGTTCAATTTCTATTCCAAAATCCTCTACCTGATTTTCCTCCATGATTTTTTTTGTCCCTTGGACCAATTCGTTAAAAGACAACATCTTTCCAGAAAGATTTATGGAAACCTTAAGGGACCTGTAGCCTTTTTTCTTCCACTCCAATTTTTGCCTACAGGCAGTTTCAAATACCCACTTGCTAATGGGGTCAATATATCCAATTTTCTCTGCAAAGGGAATAAACTCCATGGGTGGTATAAAACCCTTTTGGGGTCGATACCAACGGATTAGGGCTTCTGCACCGATTAGCTCTCCTGATTTGATATGGACCTGAGGCTGATAATAGAGTTGAAACTCTTGATTTTGCAGGGCTGTCCTCAGCTCTGAGTCCATCTCTAGGAGTTTTTTGGTTCTATCCTGCATATCTTGAGTAAATAGCAGACACCTGTCTTTACCCTCTTCCTTTGCATAGGACAGGGCAGTATCTGCGTTTTGCAGCAAGGCTAGGAAGTTGTCTCCGTGGTCGGGGAATATGGTTATTCCCACGCTGATGGTTATATAAAAGCTATGATTGTTCAAGACCCATGGTACCCTAATAAAGTCAAGATTGCTCCTGATTTTCTCCAAAACATGGTTCTTGTCTATATCCACTAGAAGTACTCCAAATTCATCTCCACCTAGGCGGGCCACCAGATGGGGAGGTTTGATATTGGCCAATACGGTCTTTGCAATGTGTATGATTAATTTATCCCCTATTTCATGGCCCATGATTTCATTTATATTTCTAAAGTCGTCCACATCTATATAGAGAAAACCCAACTCTATAGATTCCCTCTTTGCCCTTTCTATCAATTCAGCTCCTTTTTCCTTCATCCACTCTAGGTTAGGTAACTTGGTTAACTGGTCATAGTAGGCCAATTCGTATAGCTTTTGTTCCATTAGTTTTTGTTCAGTTATATCTGTATGGGAGCCCGCAATGCGAACAGCTAGTCCATTTTTATCCCATAGGGCCTTGCCACTACTTGATATCCAGCGGTATTGCCCCCATTTTGTACGGATTCTATAGTGATTGGAGTAATAGCCCTGTCCCGATTCCAAATATTGATCCAAATGTTCAAAGGCTGCTTCCACATCATCTGGATGCATCAATCCCCTCCATTCTTCAATGGTATGTTTCAATTCTCCCTCTCTATATCCAAAGGTGTCCTTGTTTGCCAGTGAGAAAAAGTAGACCTTGTCCACTAAATCCCAGTCCCAAATGCCGTCATGGGCACCGTCTACTATCATTTCATACCTCTTATTGCTCAAGAGCAATTTGCCCTCACTTATTTCCAATTCGGTGTATTGGTCTTTTAGGGCTCCTTCCATAGCTATTAGCTCTTCGTGTGAGGCTACCAATTCCTCATAGGTGTCGTAGATTTTATTCATGGCAACTTCAAAGAGCTTCATCCTCTTTAATATGATTATGTAAAAGATTATTGCAGTTACTGCAACGTAAAGCCAACCCTTATAAAGCTGAATAGTTTTATAAGTTTCTGGATCTTTTACAAAAAAGCCAAGGATTTTATCGGATAGGGAAATCCAGATGATGCCTGCGGATAAGTATAGAAAAATTATTTTCAGTGTTTCCTTTAGGGGATTGGTTTTTTGACGGGCTCTTAGATAATCTTCGATCTGTACCTGTATATGATTCATGTTGTGTTGAAACCAGTTTATATCTTTTTTATTTGTCATTGGTTGCACCACCTTTATTTAGAATTCCTGGAGAATTTTAGTATATTATACCATAAATCGACATTTTTTCTATACTTCATCCTATTTATGTATAGGTTTTTCTAATAAATTTCAATAAAAGGGACTCTGGTATCAGGGGGCTTTATCACAATCTTAACAATCTACTGCTAATATTATGTGAATTGATAGAATATTAGTAAGTTTTAGGTAAAACTTTAGAGGGGTAAATAATATGGAAAGTTTTATCAATGTATTAGCCTGTGGAAACATCATACTCTGGGGCAGTAGGGTATAAAAGCAAAGGCTGAAAGGCTGTATTTTACTCATGTTAGATGTTTCACAATTTTTAAAAAAGCTTGAAAATTGAAAATTCTTCTGTTAGAATAATAATTAATAATGGCTAGATTAGTGCTTTTAAGGTAGAAAAGGGGGAGAAATTATGTTTCTGAGTCAAATCGTCAACGATTATGGTAAGATGTATTCGCCTTATATAAGGGGACAAGTGAATGATTTACCCATGACACAAATTGCCCTATACAAAATGTCAGGAGATATTGAAAAGGTTAAAAACCACACAGACTTATTTTTGGAAAATGTTTCATTTGAACCTTTGAAAAGTGATTTTCCCAAGGTAGAATCTATTGAAGAATGTCTTGGTAGAAAAGAATTATACGGGTCCTGCCTGAAATTAATGGAGAGTAAGATAGAGAGTGAGGGGGTAGACCAGGTACTTCATTATGTACTCAACACCTATACCCTTGGGCTATCATCTGACTTATTTCACACCATTATACGGGTGGCCTATGCAATGGAAGGTTACAAGACAGAGGAAGAATTAAAGGATGAGCTTGCAAGGTCTCTAGCCTATTACCTAACCAGTTATAGTGAAGGGAAGTCTTTTACTCGGGAAATAAGCGGTCTAGATACCTTTTCAGAGATGACTAGAATTGTGGAGAATCCATATATAGATGGGATTAGACGCTCCAATATTCCCTTTAGTCAGAAGCTCAACAGCTTTTATAGCGATAGGGAATTTACCCAAAGGGGATTTGTAATAGGTGGAAATGAAGAAGACAAGGTAAGGTTTTTATTAAACTTTGTCCTACCTGCCTTTACCAATTCCAATGACAATGTAATTCTACACAGTATTACTGCAATTCACGCTGTCGTAGCCCTGAAAGGTTATTTTGATGACTTTAACAAGGCACTGGATATATTGACATCATCTATCATCACCCACCTAATGACTGTGGAAAAGCTTGATTTCACCAATAGGGACAGGACATTGGTTGATTTTTCATGGAGAAATATTATCTGCATGGGAATGGAGTCACCAGATCTGCATACGATTAAGTTCACCTATAGTTGCAGTGAGCTAGGCAAACAATACGAAATGGTTGGGCTCAAGAAGGCAGTAAAGAAAAGAATATTTCAATAAATAAGGATGGTTTTCCATCCTTTTTATTTTTCTAGCTTATTCCCTTGTATAATTGGACTAATTATTATAGTATAATATAAAACAGTATAGAGGTGGGACATGGAAGCTTTAAAGAAAAGGATATTAACAGATGGTTCAATCGAAGAGGGAAATGTAATCAAGGTTGACAATTTTTTAAATCACCAAATAGATATAGATTTACTAAATGACATAGGCAGGGAATTTAAAGAAAGATTTGCATCGGAAAAAATAGACAAGATACTGACCATTGAGGCATCGGGTATAGCCATAGCAGTCATTGCTGCCCAGTACTTTAATGTACCTGTTGTCTTTGCCAAAAAGACAGAATCAAAAAACCTAGATGCTGAAACCTATGAGAGCAATGTCTACTCCTATACCAGAGACAAGACCTATACAATCAGGGTTTCAAAGAAGTATTTGAGGGAGAATGAAAACATACTTGTCATAGACGATTTTCTGGCAAATGGAAAGGCTGTAGAAGGTTTAATCGATATAATAGGCAAGGCCAGTTGCAATTTAGTTGGCATTGGCATAGTAATCGAAAAAGGATTTCAAAAGGGCGGAGACAGCATTAGGGAAAAAGGCATTAAATTAGAATCTTTGGCAATTGTAGAGAGAATTGAAAAGAACAAGCTAGTATTTAGATAAAAGGTGCTTCCAGAAAACTGGAAGCACCTTTTTATCTTATCCTAAGCTGATGGTAGACCTTTTTTCCTTTTTTAATCATCAACTTATGGTCCCTGAAGTCATCTAGGGTTACTAGTTTATCTACGCTTTTGACCTTTTTCTCATCTAGGGATATACCACCCTGCTCTACAAGTCTTCTACCCTCACTATTGGATTTAGTAAGTCCCAAGTCCCTCAACAAATCTAGGATTCCTATGCCCTTTTCAAATATTTCTTTTTCCATATGGCTGTAGGGTATAGAACCTTCCTCAGCTGCCCCAGCAAATAAGGCCTTAGATGCAGCTTCTGCCTTTTTAGCCTCTTCTTCTCCATGGATTAGTCTTGTCACTTCAAAGGCCAATACTTCTTTTGACTTGTTGATTTCTGAGCCTTTCAGACTGCCCAGTCTCCTAACCTCTTCCATGGGCAGGAATGTCAGAAGTGCTAGGAATTTTTCAACATCTCTGTCATCGGTATTTCTTAGGTATTGGTATAGCTCATATGGGCTAGTTTTTTCTGCATCTAACCACACGGTGCCTGCCTCTGTCTTGCCCATCTTTGTACCTGCTGCTGTGGTTAAAAGCTTAAAGGTCATGGCATATACCTTGTCTTGCTCTAGCTTTCTGATGAGTTCATACCCCCCTAGGATATTGGACCATTGGTCGCTACCTCCCATTTGGAGTTTACAGCCATAGGTTCTGTAAAGGTGCAAATAGTCATAGGACTGCATCAATATATAGCTAAATTCAAAAAATGTGAGTCCCTGTTCCAGACGGTTTTTATAGCTGTCCAATGTAAGCATCCTATTGACGGAGAAGTGAACCCCAATCTCTCTCATGAAGTTGACGAAGTTCAAGTCTAGGAGCCAGTTGGCATTGTTGTCCATTATAGCCTTTCCATCGCTAAAGTCCAGAAATTTGGCAAACTGGGCCTTAAACTTCTCTGCATTGTGATCGATGATTTCCCTAGTCATTATCTTTCTCATATCGGATTTGCCTGAGGGGTCACCAATCATCGTAGTGCCGCCGCCTAGTAGGGCTATTGGGATATGGCCATGCTGCTGCATGTGCATCATAACCATTATTTGAAGCAGATGCCCCAGGGTCAGACTATCTGCTGTGGCGTCGAAGCCGATATAGAATGTCACAGGCTCAGAGCCAAAGAGCTCTCTTAATTCTTCCTCATAGGTTACCTGGTCGATATAGCCCCTCTCTTTCAATACATCAAATACATTGCTCATTATATCCCTCCATTTTATTTATTTCAGTAATAAAAAAGGGGTCCTCTCACCGTAAAGGACGAGAGAAAACCCGTGGTACCACCTTAATTCGCATAAAGCCTCAACCATTTAACCCATGGTATGGGGGAAAGCTCCAAGCTTGTAAGGCCCTTCACAGCTTCCTTTATTTTTTATATTATATTAATATATAGCTACTGAATTGTCAAGGAAAAAAATAAGCAACCCTATTTTTAGGGCTGCTATTTTTGAATCAAGTATTACTCAACTGCCAATTCCAAGCTATTTTCCCATAGACCGTGGATATTGCAATAGGAAACGGCATATAGGGTACCTGACTTAGCAGGCTTAAACTTCAATGCAACACTTGGCTCCGTAAGTAAATCGGATTCGCCATGGGCTGTAAAATTAAAGTTCCCAATCTCTATAGGGAATTTATGGCCTTCTGGCTGAAAGTAAACCTTCATCCAAGATATATAGTGTTCAAATGTATTTGGATGCGGTATTTCATCGCCAATGGATACCTTAACATCTACTAAATCACCAAGTTTTACCTTCTCTGGTGCATCGATTACAGGAACGTGTTTTTCGCCTTTCCAATCCCCACTTTGATATAGACTTCCTAATGATTTCATTTAAATCCCTCCAAATTTATATTGTTTCCATTCACATTCATATATACCCATATAGACAAAAAAATAATCACCATTATTATTAACTAAATACCAAAGATATGGAGTATAATAGACTTAGCAAAACTTTGAGGTGAGAATATGATTGATTTAATAGCAACTGCTACCTTTGGCCTAGAGGCAGTAGTGAAGAGGGAATTAGAAAACTTAGGATACAGTGATTTAAAGGTAGAAAATGGAAGAGTGACTTTTGGCGGCACAGAAAAGGATATAGCAAAAACCAATCTTTGGCTTAGAACAGCAGATAGGGTCCTTCTAAAGATGGGGGAGTTCGAGGCTCTGACCTTCGATGAACTATTTGAGAAAACCAAGGCCCTTCCATGGGATGAATGGATACCAGAGGATGGCAATTTTCTTGTAGAAGGAAAGTCTGTAAATTCCAAATTATATAGTATTTCAGATAGTCAAAGAATAGTAGAAAAAGCCATAGTTGAAAAGTTAAAAACAAAATATGATACTAACTGGTTTGAAAAAACAGGTGCAAAATACACCATAGAAGTATCCATATTAAAGGATATAGCCACACTTACAATAGATACCTCAGGTGAGGGCCTGCACAAAAGGGGCTATAGAGATAGGCAGGGGGATGCTCCTATTAAGGAGACTCTGGCAGCAGCCATGATACTTTTAAGCTACTGGAATAAGGACAGGGTCTTATTTGATCCATTTTGTGGGTCTGGTACTATACCAATAGAGGCTGCCATGATAGGAAAAAACATGGCTCCTGGAATAGAAAGAAAGTTTGCAGCAGAGAACTGGCCAAGGGTAAAGAAGGAATATTGGACAGAGGCTAGAAGGGATGCCCTAAAGGCTATGGAAACGGAAAACAAACTTCATATATTGGGATGTGACATAGATAGAAAGGCAATCCTGAGGGCTAGAGACAATGCAGCAAATTTTGGGCTGGAAGACGATATTGCATTTTTTATCAAGGACTTTCGGGAGGCAGATTTAAATAACGAGTATGGAGTTGTCGTTACCAATCCCCCCTATGGGGAAAGGATTGGGGAGAGAGCTGAGGTTGAAGAATTATATCGGGGTCTGGGTAGCAAATTTGAGGAATTAGACACCTGGTCGGTATATGTGATTAGCTCCCATGAGGATTTTGAAAAGCTATATGGAAAAAAGGCCAGCAGAAAGAGGAAACTCTACAATGGAAGGATTAAGGTCGACTACTATCAATACTATGGACCTAGGCCTCCAAGGAAGGACTAGGTCAGCAAATAAAGGAGGAAGTGAGATGAAGATTTATACCAAAACAGGAGACAAGGGAACTACCAGTTTATTTGACAACAAAAGGGTGTCCAAGGACCATATCAGGGTAGAAAGCTATGGGACTATTGACGAGTTAAATTCATTCATGGGCCTGGCAAAGAACTATACAGAAGACCAGGAGATGTATGACATAATAGAGAATATACAGAATAAGCTATTTACTGTTGGGGCCTATCTGGCTACAGAGGATCAAACAAAGATAAGATACAGCATAGGGGACGAGGATATTGAAGACCTAGAGCATATAATAGATTCATATACGGAGAAGACAGGTGAATTTGGAGGATTTATTGTGCCAGGTTCAGGTAAGAAATCTGCCTATCTCCATGTGGCTAGAACCATTTGCAGGAGAGCAGAGAGGAAAATTATCAGCCTGTCTAAAGATGTAGAAATTAATCCCCTAGTGATTAAATATGTAAACAGGTTATCTGATTGCCTATATGCCCTAGCCAGGTATTCCGAAGAGGAGGAGGTAAAGGTAGAATATTAAAACTTTATATATTAAAGTAGTAAATTGGAAATATATGTAGAAATAATTTCATAAATGATATAGAATGAATATAGACAATCTTTAAATTTGATAAATAAATATATGATTTGGGTGATAAGGCATGCTAAAAAAAGAAGACCTAAGTATGGTGAAAAAAAGAATAGAAGAATACGGTATGCTAAATTATCATGTGCTGGAAGGAATGGCAGATTGGGTCAGGGTCATAGATGGCGAAGGTACCATTATATATGCCAATAGGGTAATGAAAGAGGACCTAGGATATAATATCTTGGGTATGAAATGCTACAAGGCCCATGGCAAGGATTCTCCCTGTGGTTTTTGCATTACAGAGAGGAGTATAAATACTGGTGAAGTCATCCAAAAGGAAGAAATAATCAACGGCAGGTATTTTTCAGTTAAATCTTCTCCTGTAACTAACTCGGAAGGCAAGGTATTTGCTGCAGTGGAGGTTTTTCGTGATGTTACAAGGGAGAGAAAGCTAGAACTGGAATTAATAGATAAGAATAAAAAGATGAGCAAGGACCTGGGCTTTGCCAAGAAAATTCAGGAAAAGATATTGCCAAGCAAAGAGGTCATAGGCAATGTTTCAATAGATTATATTTATAAACCATCTGAAATGCTTAGTGGTGACATGTTTGACGCCTACCATATTGACGAAGACCATATAGGAGTCTATATAGCAGATGTATCTGGACACGGTGTGTCGGCATCTATGATGACTATGTTTATCAGGCAAACCATGAGGTCGATTAAGGACAATATACTTAGCCCATCAGATGCCCTGGCAGAGCTATACAGTAGATTCATAGCATTAAACCTTGAAGTGGATAAATATTTCACCATATTTTATGGGGTATTCAATATGAAAACCTACGAATTTCGGTTTTCCAATGCAGGCCACAATTGTATTCCCATTAAATACAATAAAGGCGGTATGGAAATGCTAGAGATAAAGGGCTATCCCATGGCCTCCTTGTTCAACGAGATGTACTATAACGAAGGAAATATCCAGCTTAAGAAATGCGACAAGATACTATTCTATACTGATGGCATCACGGAGGCCAAGGACAAAGAGGGAAAGGAATTCGGTTTAGAAAGTGTAATTGACATGGTGACAAATCACAAGGACAACATTTTACAGGAAATAGAGGAAAAGATAATCGCCTATAGCTGGGGAGAGCAGCACGACGATTTTGCCATAGTCCTAATGGAAGTAATCAAATAATGAACTGAATAGTAGTTACTATTCAGTTTTTTTCGTGGAAGATATTGCTTTTCCTAGACCTAATATGTTTCCTAGATAGATAAGATTTGATTTATATGGTAAAGCTTGGTACAATATTAACAAATCTAGCATCAAGCTAAAATATTGGAAGGAGGTTTTGTTTTGGAGTTTAAAAATTTATTATTTGAAAGGGAAGGCAGGATTGGAATACTAAAAATCAACAGACCTGAGGCCTTAAATGCCCTGAATTCTGTAGTCTTAGATGAACTAGACCTGGCAATAGACATGGTCAAGGAAGATGAGGATACACACGTGCTCATTATCACAGGTGAGGGAAGAGCCTTTGTTGCCGGAGCGGACATAGGTGAAATGAAGGACATGACCCCCATAGAGGCTAGGGCATTTGCCGAAAAGGGCATGGGTATCTTTAGGAAGATAGAGCTGATGGAAAAACCTGTAATCGCCGCCGTCAACGGTTTTGCATTAGGTGGAGGTTGCGAACTTTCCATGTGTGCGGATATTAGAATTGCCTCCGAAAAGGCAAAGTTTGGCCAGCCAGAAGTAGGACTGGGCATCACGCCAGGATTTGCTGGCACCCAGAGGTTGACGAGATTGGTCGGACCCGGCAGGGCAAAGGAATTGATATTTACCTGTGATATAATCGATGGGAATGAGGCCTACAGGATTGGGCTAGCAAATAAAGTAGTAGCTGCAGACAAACTGATGGATGCGGCTATGGACATGGCCGGAAAGATGGTAGAGAAATCTCAATTGGCCCTTAGATTTGCAAAGACTGCCATCAATAGGGGAATGGAAGCAGACCTAGATACTGGGATGTCCATTGAAAAGGAACTCTTTGCCCTATGTTTTGCCACTGAAGATCAGAAGGAAGGAATGTTGGCTTTTTTAGAAAAACGCCAAGCTGACTATAAATTAAAATAATTTGGAGGTGCAATATGAAGAAAATTGGAGTGCTAGGTAGGGGAACCATGGCGGGAGGAATTGTTCAAATATTTGCTGCCAAGGACTTTGAAGTAACCATGTGGGTTAGATCTATAGATGAAGATAAGCCCAGGGCTAGTGTCAAGTCCATTGAAAAGGGTTTGACTAGGTTGGTAGAAAAAGAGAGAATAAGCAAGGAAGATATGGACAGGACCCTGAGCAATATTTCTATTACCACATCCTATGAAGACCTGAAGGACTGCGATTTAGTAATAGAGGCCATATCAGAGGATATGGAGCTGAAGAAAGAGATATTTGGTAGTCTAGACCAGCTATGCAAGGAAGAAACGATTTTAGCTACAAATACATCTTCACTATCTATTACTGAAATAGCAAATATGACCAAAAGGCCTGATAGGGTAATTGGAATGCACTTTTTCAACCCTGTTCCCCTAATGAAACTGGTTGAGGTCATAAAGGGAATTGCTACATCAGAGGAAACAAAAAATACTATTATCCAGCTTTCTAAAGACCTAGGCAAGAGCCCTGTAGAAGTAGAGGAAGCACCAGGATTTGTAGTCAACAGGATACTAATCCCAATGATTAACGAAGCCATTGGCATTTTAGCTGATGGAGTGGCATCGGCTGTAGATATAGACGAAGCTATGAAACTGGGAGCAAACCATCCCATGGGACCCTTGGCCCTGGCCGACCTAGTGGGATTAGATGTCTGCCTTGCCATTATGGAAGTATTATATGATGAATTTGGAGACAGCAAGTATAGGCCCCACCCATATCTGAGAAAGATGGTAAGAGGCGGGCTACTGGGAAGAAAAACTAAAAAAGGTTTTTTTGAATATTAAAGCCAAATCCCCTCGTCAATCGAGGGGATTTTTATGTGAATTCTTTTAAAATTTCTAATTTTGGTTACAATAATGGAGAAAGATTTTCTTGTGAAGGGTGGAATACTATGAAAACTTTTTCCAAGGTATTTGCCTTATCCTTTTTTTGTTTTTTACTTGCCCTATATATTGGTTCATCTTCCTATATCAAAGAAAAGGACATAAGGCTTGAGAGCAATGTCGGACAAAGTGGAAAGAAGGAAATAGAAAAGATAATTATTGACAAGATTGAGCTGAAACCAAAGGAAATTGAAGAGTACACAAATATAAAAGAGGCACTAGAAAAAAGCAATAGGATAAATTTTTTGTTTATGGGGTTGGAGGATACTAGGACAGATACCATAATCTTTGCATCCTTCTGCCCCGACAGCAAAAATGTCAGGCTAATAAACATACCCAGGGATACCTATATCCACAGAAAGGGCTATGACGGTGCAGAGCAAAGGAAGATAAATAGTGTATACGGAGAACATGGAGCCCTTGGGGTAAAAAAGACTGTATCCTATATATTAGGGGAGATTCCAATCCACCATGTGGTCACCTTGGACTATGAAGGTGTAGTAAAGATTGTGGATGGCTTAGGAGGAGTGGAGATAGACGTTCCATTTCACATGAAATATAAGGACCCCACTGCCAAGCCTCCTCTAAACATAGATATAGTAGCAGGTAAGCAGCTATTAGACGGGAAGAAGTCCCTAGAGTTTATCAGATATAGAAAGGGAACGGGCAACAAGGGTGGCTATATAGATGGGGATTTGGGAAGAATTAAGGCACAACAGGAGTTTATTAAATCCTTTATTGATAAGGCATCGGAAAATTTAATTACTGTAGTTACTAAGGGATTTCCACACCTTAAGACAGATATGAGCTTATTCACATCTCTGTCCTATGGAAGGAAGGCTCTAGGCATGGGCATAGACGACTTTAGAATTGAAACCCTTCCCGGAAAGGCAGAATTCAAAAAAATAGGTAGAAAGGTCTTATCCTACTACATCTACGATAAGGAAAAGATAAGTAGGGTATTAGAGGAGATATACAATGTAAAAGGTCCTAATCAATGATTGATTAGGACTGATTTTTTATCGCTATACTGCGGCCTTTTTCTTATGACCCTCTATAATTGCATCTCCTATTAGGTAGACATTTCCTGCCCCCATGGTCAGTATAATGTCATCCTCTTTTACACTGTCCAATAGATAGTGTTCAATTTCCTCAAAGTTTTGGAGGTAAATAGCATCTGCACCATTGTCAAATATTGCATTTACAAGGTCCTTTGAGTGGACTATACCATTGTCTTTTTCCCGGGCAGCGTATATATCGGTGATAATTACCTTATTTGCCGCCCCAAAAGAAGCCGCAAAACTATTTAGTAGAAGTTTTGTTCTAGTATAGGTATGGGGTTGGAATACACAGAATATATTACCCTCTGTAGAGTTCCTTAGGGCACTTAGGGTGGCCTTTATTTCAGTTGGATGATGGGCATAGTCGTCTATTATCTTGGCTCCATTGTAGTATCCCTTTAGCTCCAGCCTCCTATGGACCCCCCTATATTGGGAGATTTTTTCCAATATATCTTCCATTGGAATACCGTAGATATGTGCTGCTGCAATACTTGCCAAAGAATTATATACATTATGTGCACCCATGACAGATAGGTTTACCTTGTAGGATTCCCCCCCCTTAATCTTCAGGGTATAGATGGGATAACCCTCCTTAGAAAAGCTGATATTTTCAGCCTTATAATCGGAATCTTCCTTTAGGGAAAAGGTAAATATCTTGGCTTCTGTATTGTCTATTACCCTCTTATGGCCCTTGTCATCCTTGTTGATAATTAAATAACTGTTCTTATCTAGGTTTTTACCATAGTCCGTAAAGGTATCTTGGATATGGTCTATTCCCTTGAAATAATCTAGATGATCTTCATCAATATTGAGAATAATTGCCATGCTGGGGAAGTACTTAAGTATATTTCCCTTGTACTCGCAGGCCTCTGTAAGGATAAACTCCCTTGAGCCTAGTTTTACATTGCCGCCTATCTCATCTAGTTCACCACCTAGAAGAATGGTAGGATTTAGGACGGAATGATTTAATATGGTTGACAACATGCTGGTTGTAGTTGTCTTACCGTGGGTACCAGATACTGCAATGGAATTGGTATAATTCTTCATCAGGGCACCTAGGAATGTAGCCCTATCTATTACAGGTATGCCCATATTGATGGCCTTTGTAAATTCTTCATTATCCATTGAAATGGCATCTGTGTAGATAACTAAATCGGCATGGTCAATATTGTCCTCGCTATGTCCTATGTAAATGTGAGCACCTAATTTTTTTAGTCTTTCGATAATAAGGCTATCCTTCGCATCTGAACCAGTTACAGTATATCCTTCAGAAATAAGTATCTCTGCTAAGGCACTCATGGATATGCCGCCTATTCCAATAAAATGAACTCTAGAATACATGTGTTTACTCATGTGAAATTCGAACATAAATTTTCCTCCTAAAAAAGTCCTTTGTCATATTATTACCATCTTCTATATTAATATTATTCTATTCCAATAGGATTAATTTGTCACTGATAGATTATATCACATTAAAAGGAAAAATAAAATAAATTT
>Ga0265293_10005145_pt1 | contig 22165 bp, 20 predicted proteins | sample Munlanlewell138R_FD_192505 | JGI IMG/M metagenome (GOLD analysis project Ga0265293, IMG submission 192505) | Leachate microbial communities from a municipal landfill in Southern Ontario, Canada - Leachate well 138R | ecosystem: Engineered > Solid waste > Landfill > Unclassified | place: Canada... | reverse complement strand
GTTATAATTAAATCATGAATAATACTCTTTTTAACTTTATTGTTTTGAATAATGTTTAGTTTAATGTCTTTAAAGGATAGTCCTTGTAATTCTTTATCTTGTATTACCTTATCATTAGAAACTAAAGGTACTTCAGCGGGTAAGAGTTCTGTGATTTTGTGACCAAATATTTCTGCAATTTTATAACCACTTCCATCAGAGCCCGTATGGGGATAAGTTTTGCCTCCGGTTGCAATAATCAAGTAATCATAAGTTATATCAGAAGAATTTGTTTTTAAGATTTTCTTATCTACATCAACGCTTTCTACTAATGTTTCAAACTTTATTTGCACATTTAATGATTTTAATTTATTTTCCAAGGTGTTTATTATACTTATTGATTTATCGCTCTTTGGAAAGACTCGGCCATGATCTTCTATTTTTAATGGACAACCTTCGGTAATAAAAAAATTTTGTATATCTTCTGGACTAAAATTTATTAAACTACTGTATAAGAATTTTCCGTTTTTGGGTGTATTTTCAATCACTATATCACTTGCTACATTTGCGGTTACATTACATCTTCCACCACCAGTTAACCGCATCTTTTTTGCTAGTTGGTTATTTCTTTCTATTAATAACACTTCAAATTGTGGATTATGAATTTTACTAGAAATAGCTGCCATCATTCCCGCAGGACCAGCTCCTATAATAACTATTTTTTTCATTATAAATAATACCTCTTATTTTTTATTTATTATAACATAAGATTATTAAATTAAATATTTTTTGTAATTTTTGTTTTACTTTTAAAAAAGTATTGTATAATAGTTATAGAAACAATAGGAGGAAATTATGAACTTAGAAAAATTAAACAAGTATGCTCGACTTGCCATTGAAGTTGGTGTTAATTTACAAAAAGGGCAATTACTAATGATTAACTCTCCAGTAGATTGTAAAGAGTTTACAAGAATGTTAGTTGAGAATGCTTATAAGGTTGGAGCAAGTGATGTTATTGTAAGATGGAATGATGATATAATTGGTAAATATTTTTATGATTATGCATCAATGGAAAAAATTAAGGAAATACCTAATTATTTAGTTGAACAAATGAAGTATGTTGTTGAAAACAACGCAGCTGTAGTTTCCATATCTGCACCTACACCTGGATTATTAAAAGATGTAGAACCAGAGAAACTACAAGCTAGAAGTAAAGCATCCCACGAAAAATTATCGTTTTATCAAAAACATATGATGGCAAATGGTGCACAATGGGTTGTAATTGCATATCCTACAGAAGCTTGGGCAAATAAGGTTTTTGAAAATGACAGTTCCGCATTTGAAAAATTATTAGATGCTATTTTAGTAGCTTCTCGTGTAACTGATGATAATGATCCTGTTAAGGAATGGCATACTCATATGGATAATCTTGCAAAGCATAATAAAATGCTTAATGATTATGCTTTTAAATCATTACATTTCAAAAACTCAATTGGAACAGATTTAACAGTAGAATTAGTAGATGGCCACATTTGGGCAGGTGGTGGTGAACATACTAAAGGTGGAGTATACTTCTGTCCTAATATCCCAACCGAAGAGACTTTCACAATGCCTCATAAAGCTGGTGTAAATGGAAGAGTTTATTCTACTAAACCACTTAATTATCAAGGAAAATTAATTGATGAATTTTGGTTAGAATTTAAAGATGGTAAAGTTGTAGATTTCGACGCGAAAAAGGAAAGAGAAACACTAAAAGGATTATTAGAACTTGATGAAGGATCGTCAAGATTGGGAGAAGTTGCTTTGATTAGTCATGATTCACCAATTTCTAATACTAATATTTTGTTCTTTAATACATTATTCGATGAAAATGCATCTTGTCATTTAGCGCTAGGAAATGCATATCCAATGAATATCAAAGATGGAATTGGAATGGAAGAAGAAAAGCTAGAAGAAAAAGGTTATAATAAGTCTATGGCTCATGTTGACTTTATGTTTGGAAGTAGTGATATGGAAATAGTAGGTACAACAAAAGCAGGCGAAAAGATTCAAGTATTCAAGAACGGAAATTTTGTATTTTAATTAAAAGTTGATTTTGGTATAAGGTAGAATATAATAAGATATAGGAGGGATTAGATGAAAATATTTAAAGGATCTCTACTTTATCTTATTTTTTTATTCTTATTTTTAGTTGGTTGCAATAATGATAAAGAAATTTTATTTGACTACTCAATAACTAAGGATTCTTCATTCTTTATAGAAGGGATCTCAAATATAGAGACTTATAGTGATTATGAAAAACTTACAAGAGATGTATTGAACAATCTAAACTACGATGAAAGTTATTTCGAAGATTCAGGTTTGATTATGTACGGAACCAAGGAAGGCTCTGGTTCAGTTAAGGTAAATATAGATTCGGTAGATTTGTTTTCTAATTATGATGTTTTAATTAATATTAAGAGAGAAACACCGGTTAGTCTTACAACTGATGTAAAAGAACATCAATTTATCATAGAGTATAAAAAAACAACCGAAAAGATCGCTGAAGTTAATTTAAAAATTAAAACTATAAAAACCATTATTTGGTATGATTTAATGGAAACAAAGAAAAAGACCATTGAAAAATTTATAAAAAAGAACGACGTACAATACATTAATGTTAGTGTTTTTTCTAAAAAATCAGAAGAGGTTCTTAGTCAACTAAATGGTGAAATGTTTGTTAGTCAGTACACTCCATTAATTAGAGTTAGATTAGACTCGGTGGATGATCTTGATTTTGAATTGTTATCAAAATTGACTGATGATAATATAAACGTTAATATTAGTATATTTTATAAAATAGAAAGTTTTCAGATTGCCTGAAAGCTTTTTTGTACTTTTGTCTATATTTTAGTTTCCAAGTCGAAGTATGATTCATAGTATAATACGAGGTGAGAGGATGGAAAAATTCCATTTAATCGGTATTAAGGGAACAGGAATGTCAGCTTTAGCTGCTATACTACATGATTTAGGTTTTGAAGTAAGTGGTAGTGATGTGGAAGATGAGTATTTTACATCAAAAAAATTGAGGATGAAAGGGTTGAAGTATACTTTATTTGATATAGATAATATTGCTGATGATAAAATATATATTGCTAGTTCTGTTTATGATAGTGATAATATAGAAGTTAGGGAAGTTTTAAGAAAAAACTATTTATTCTATTATTATCACGAATTTATTGAGTTGTTTTTTAATAATAAAATTGGAATATCTGGAACTCATGGTAAAACAACAACTACAAGTATGATAACTAAATTATTTGAAAATGAAAAAATAGCATATTTAATTGGTGATGGAACTGGTGGAGCTATCAAGGGATATGAACACTTTATATTTGAAGCTTGCGAATATCAAAATCATTTTCTAAAATATAATTATAAATATTTGGTTATAAATAATATAGATTTTGATCATCCGGATTTTTTTGATTCAATTAATGAAGTAGTAAGTTCGTTTCAAAAGGCAGCAGATAATGCAGAATATTTAATTATTAACAACGATGATAAAAACTGTAAGTTGATTAAGCATAATAATAAATTTACCTTCGGATTTAGTGAAGATTCTAATTTGAGAGCGACTATTTTAAAAGTTCACTCTAATGGATATACGATTAAAGTTGATTTAGAAGAAAAGCATTTCCAATATTATCTTCCATTTGTAGGTATTCATATGATATATAATTTTCTAGCTAGTTTAGCTGTATATTATTTAAATAATTTAAATTTTGATGATGTTCAAGATTTAATTCTTACATATAAAAGACCTTCAAGAAGAATGGAAGAAACTTTTTATTATGATAATATAATTATTGATGATTATGCTCATCATCCAGTAGAGATAAAAGCATGTATTGATGGGATTGTTCAAAAGTATCCAAATAAAGAAATAGTAATAATCTTTCAACCACATACGTATTCAAGAACTCTCGCATTAAAAGATGAATTTATGAAGGTTTTTAAAGGAAGAGAGTTATATTTAGTAAGAACTTTTACTTCAAAAAGAGAAGGGGTAAATAAACAATTAGAGAAACAAGTTTTTAAGATTTTTGGCAATCCAAAAATGTTTAGAGAAAAGGACATAAAAACATTAAAAAAGTTGAATAATAAAGTGATATTATTCCTTGGTGCAGGGAATTTAGACAAGTATATAAGTAGATTAATTCAGTAAGTAATTAATAGTAATGTAAACAGAATATATATTTTCTTAAAATTGTTGAAAATATTTTCATTATATGATAAAATATTAATTGAAGTAAGAGGGTGAAAAAGAATGAATCAAGCAAAAATTTATGATATCGCTGGAGCTGCTGGTGTGAGTTTAGCAACCGTTTCACGTGTGTTAAATCATCCTGAGAAGGTTAAAGAGTCTACAAGGAATAAAGTATTAAAAATTATTAAAGAAAAAGGCTATAAACCAAATGCCAACGCTCGTGGTTTAGCTAGCCGTAAATCAACTACTGTTGCAATTGTTATACCAACAATTTCTCGTGCTAGTGTTGCGGAAATGATTCAAGGTATTGACGATAGTGCAAAGAAATTTGGATATACTGTTCGCTTGTTTACAAATACTGATCCTAATATGGAATCTGAAGTATGGAGTGAAGTTATAGCTTCTAGTGTAGATGGAATCCTTTTAATGAATGATGAAATCACAAGAGAAACTATTCAACATATTAAATACACTCCTGTTCCTGTTGTTTTTGTTAATATGCTTTCCCCTGTTAGTGAATATGGAAGTGTAGGAATTGACTACGAAGCTTGTGCTTATGGAATAACAAAAGAAATGATTGAACGTGGTAATAAAAAAATCATGTTTATTGGAACTGAACATAAATACACTGTTAATGAATTGAAGGAAAAAGGTTATCGAAAAGCAATGGCTGAGGCTGGGCTTGATTTAAATATAATTCGTTCTAGTGGTGATTTAAAAATTAATGAACCACAATTTTCAGAAATTTTAGATCAAGGAATACCTGAAGTAGCGCTTGTTGTTAGAGATTCGATGGCAATCTCATTTATGAACATTGCTATTAATAAAGGTTATAAAGTTCCAGATGACTTGCAAGTTATTGGATTCCAAAATACTAAGTATGCGGAATTGTCTAATCCAAAATTAACATGTGTTGAAACGCCTATTTATGAAATTGGAAATAAAGCAATGGCTTATTTAACTGAGTTAATGCAAGAAAATAGTCAAAATAAAAAAACGTCAAATTTACTTATAGATTATAAAGTAATTTGGCGAGGGTCAACTAAATAGAAACGATGATCAAGAATCAAGTATAAATTAAATTTGTAAAAGCAGAGATTTAAGTGGTTGGTGTGAACTTAAAACGGTTTAATTTAGAATTACAATCTTAGGAGTTTCACCAAATTTTAAGTGTTTAGAGTAATCTAAAAATTAAGGTGGTACCGCGGAATTAATTCGTCCTTAAGAGCAATCTTTTGGACTTTTTTTATAAAAAATATGGAGGAATAAACAAATGAATTTAAGAAAGATGAATCTATTAGAAGATTTAAAATGGCGTGGCTTAGTCTACGATGTAATTAATGAAGAAGAATTAGAAAAAAGATTAGAAGAAAAGCCAATAACATTATACTGTGGTTTTGACCCTACAGCAGATAGTCTACATATAGGCTCACTCCTTCCGATTGTAACATTACTTAGATTTCAAAAAGCAGGTCATAGAATAGTTGCATTAGTTGGTGGGGGAACAGGTTTAATTGGGGACCCAAGCGGAAAAAGAAGTGAAAGATTGATGAATGAAGTTGAAGTAGTTCAAGGATGGGTTGAGTTATTTAAAAAACAATTCTCAAGATTTATTGAGTTTGATAATAAAACTGCATTCTGTATTGATAATTATGAGTGGTTAGGAAGTATGAGTGCACTTGAAATGTGGAGAAATTATGGGAAGCATTTTAGTGTCAATGTTATGTTACAAAAAGATTCTGTAAAGTCTAGATTAGAAAATGGTTTAACTTATTTAGAATTTTCATATATGATCATGCAAAGTATAGATTTTCTAAAAATGTATCAAGATAAAGATTTGAAATGTGAGATGCAAATTGGTGGTCAAGACCAATGGGGAAATATTACAGCTGGTATGGATTTGATTAGAAGAGTTGAAGGAAGTGAAGCTAAAGTATTTGGTTTAACAATGCCTTTAATAACTAAAAGTGATGGTTCTAAATTTGGCAAAACTGAAAGTGGAGCTGTTTGGTTGGATGAAGAAAAAACTACACCATATGAAATGTACCAATTCTTCTATAATACAGCTGATTTAGATGCTGTTAAATTTTTGAAATATTATACTTTCTTAGATAAAGAAGAAATAGAAAAAATAGAAGAAGAATTTAATAAAGCACCACACCAAAGATTAGCTCAAAAAGTTTTAGCAGAAGAAGTTGTTACTCTATGCCACGGTAAGGATGCTTTCATTCAAGCTAAAAAGGTAAGTGAAGCGCTATTTAGTGGTGAGATAGCTAGCTTAAATGCAAGCGATATTAATGTAGGCTTTAAGGATGTTCCTTCAATTGAAGTAACTGAAGACATAAATTTAATTGATTTGCTTGTGGAAGTAAAAGCAGCATCATCAAAAAGAGAAGCAAGAGAATTTATTAAAAATGGAGCTGTTAGCATAAATGGTGTTGTTCAAAAGGAATTTGAATTCTTAGTAACTAAGCGTACAGCTATTGAAGAGAAGTTTAGTGTTATTAGACGAGGTAAAAAGAATTATTATTTAGTTAAACACATATAAAAAGAGATTAGCGTTTTGCTAATCTCTTTTATCTACCTAAACCTAACTTTTTATAAATTTTTTCAATTTTTCTTTCTGCCATTTTTGTTGCTCTTTCCCTACCTGCGTCAAGGACTTCGTTAAGAAGTGGTGAATTAATGATTTCATTGAATTTTGTTTGAATTGTTTGAATTTCTTCAGCAACAATATCTGCTAGATCTCCTTTGAAATCACCATAGCCTCGACCTTCATATTTTTGTTCGATTTCAGAATAAGATAAACCTGTTAAAACGGAATAGATATTCATAAGATTTGTTATACCTGGTTTGTTTTCTTTGTCGTATTTTACAAGGCTATCACTATCTGTTACAGCTGCTTTGATTTTCTTTTTTATTGATGCGATTGGTTCTAGTAAATAGATGCATCCTTTATTATTAGCATCTGATTTATCCATTTTCTTTGTTGGGTCTTGAAGATCCATTATTCTAGCACCAGTTTTACTAATTAGTTCTTCTGGTACTTTGAATGTGTTTCCGAATCTATTATTAAAGCGAATTGCAAGATCTCTAGCTAGTTCTAGGTGTTGTTTTTGATCTTCGCCTACTGGAACGTATTTTGCATCATATAATAAGATATCTCCTGCCATTAAAGTAGGATAGGTAAATAATGCAGAAGTTACTCCAGTAACTTGTTTTTGCATTTTATCTTTATACTGGGTCATTCTTTCAAGTTCTCCCATATAAGATATACTTTGCATTACATAACCAATTTCTGCATGTTGCTTAACTTCTGATTGAATAAACATTGTTAAATGTTTTGGGTCCAATCCGATTGCAAGATATAGGGCTGCTAAGTTCTTAATATTTTGTCTTAGGACCTTTTGTTCTTGTGGAACAGTAATTGCATGGAGATCTGCAATAAAGAAAATAAACTCATGGTCTTGCATTTCATTTTGTAATTTCACAAAATTTTTTAATGCACCGAGGTAATTTCCGAGTGTCGGAATGCCTGTTGGCTTTACTCCTGATAATACAATATTCATAATATACTCCTTTTTTAGTTAATTAATTCACAATATATACTAGTATTATATAACTTTTTTCAAAAAATTCAAGTTTTTTTAAAAAATAACAATGTAAGCGCTTTAGACACAACAAATAAGCGGTAAACAAAAGTTTTATTGGTGAAAATAACGTTTACACTGGACTTTTTTTTAATAAAATATAAAAATAAGTTGACAATAAAAAAAAACAATGTATAATATTTACATACACAGATAGTGTAAAAAATTTACCTACAAAGGAGAGGAAAGAATGAAATTATTTAAAAAGTTATTTGTTTTAGCTCTTGCTTTAGTTGCTACATTCGTTTTAGCAGCATGTGATGGCGATGAACAAGAAAAAACTGTTCTTACCGTAGGAACTCCTGCTCTTTCTGGTGACTTCGTTGCTGGCTTTGGATCAAGTGCATACGACGTATACGTTCGTGACTTAGTTCATGGCTATGGAACTTTAGTTGAAACAGAAGGTGGAGAGTTTGTATGGGATACAAAAGCTGTATTAGACGGAGAGCCGACTACAACTACAGATGGTTCAGGCAATAAGACATATAAATTTAAACTTCAAGATGACTTAAAGTTTAATGATGGTTCAAAAATTACTGCAAAGGAATATGTTGCAACAATTTTATTAAGATCATCATTTGACTGGATGTCAATTGCTACATCTGCTAATGCTGGATATTATCTAGTAGGCTTTGATGAGTACAGAAATGGTTCAGAAGATGATCAAGATGCTACAGGTGCAACTTTACCTGCTTACACAGTGTTAGATAGACCTTTCACAGGTGTTAGATTATTGAGTGAGTTAGAATTCTCATTAACAATCGCTGAAGAAAACTTACCATATTTCTATGAAACAACTATGGTTAGTTCTGCTCCATTAGGATTAAAAGCATCTCTTCCAGGATTTGATGTTAAAGATGATGGTGAAGGCGCATATATTACTGATGTTGATGCTGCTGGTACAATCAAAGAAGTTATTGCTGTTTCAGTAAATAACTCTAAGACTGGTCAACGTTATAAACCAACATTAACAGCTGGTCCTTACCAATTCGTAAGTTTCAAAGATCAAATTGTTATCGTTGAAAAGAACCCTAACTTCAAGATGAATTATGAAGGAAAAACTCCTTTCTTTGATGAAGTTGTAATTAAACAAATCGCAACAGAAACTGATGTGGAACAAGTAATCGCTGGTACAGTTGATATCGTTTCAGGTGTTATCTCTGCTGCTAAAATTGCTTCTGTTGAAAACTCAACAACTGCTGATTATGTTTCATATGCTAGAAATGGTTATGGATTAATCGCATTTGCTCAATATTGGGGACCAACTCAATATGAAGAAGTTCGTCGTGCTATGGCATATTTATTAGACCGTAGAGTATTCTTAGACCAATTCTTAGGTGGTTATGGAACATTAGTTAATGGTCCTTACGGAGAAGCTCAATGGTTCTATAAAGAAACTAAAGATGAATTAGATGACGTTCTAATTAACTATACATTAGATATCGAAAAAGCTAATGAAGAATTAGACAACAGTCCTTATAAATTTGAATCTGATGGAACTACTCCATGGGATCCTGCAAAAGCTGTAGAAGGTACAGGTTACCTACGTTACAATGCTGAAGGTGAAAAACTATTCATTAACCACTTTAGTGCTTCATCAGAAGTAGGGGACATCATTTTACTTCAATATGAACAAAATGCATGGCAAGTAGGATTAGAATTCCAATATCAATTAGGAGAATTCGATACACTATTAGATCATTACTACTATGGTTCTACATTATCTGAAGATGCATTAACATATCATAGCTTTAACTTAGCTACAAACTTCTATTCAGATTATGATCCATATTGGTCATGGCATAGTAGTTTAGCTGGATCTACAAATAACCCAGGAATGACTGAAGATGATGAAATCGACAGAATTACTGAAGAAATGCAAAAATTAGATCCAACTCAAAAAGATGAATTTAAAGAATTATTCGTTGAGTTCGTTACAAGATGGAATGAAATTTTACCAAATATTCCAATTTATTCAAATGAATACTTTGACGTTCACAGCACAAGAATTACTGGCTTACAAAGCACACCTGTGTGGAGTTGGGCTAAAGACATTTGCGACATCAAACTTGCTGACGCAAAATAGAATTTGAATACTTAAGGGAGGGACATTCTCTCCCTTATTTTAATATAAAAACAATAATACTAAAGCTATATATTTTATCATTTTTGTTATTCTAGTGTTGAATTAGGATGGTAAAAATGATAAAATATATATAATATAAATATGGAGGAAAATTATGGGTAAATATTTATTAAAGAGATTTTTATCATTAATCCCTGTTGCAATAATTATTTCTATAATTCTTTTTGGAATTGTTAAAATTGTTCCTGGTGATCCTGTGGAAATGGCATATGGTGAAGTTTTAGCTTCGCAAGAATATGCTAAAAACCCAGAAGCAAGAGAAAGATTTAAAGAAGAAATGAGAGAAGTGCTTGGCTTAAACAAATCATTAGCTGAGCAATATGTTATCTGGATAGGGAGAACTGTTAGAGGAGATTTAGGCTATTCTCTTATGAGAAAAATGCCAGTGGTTGATGTTATTGAAGAACCACTCAGGACCTCTATACTTATAAATTTAATTTCAATTTTTACTGCATTTGTTATAGCTATTTTTATAGGCATAAAATCTGCTGTCAAGAGGTATAGTCTATATGATAATGCATGGCAAGTATCGTCGCTTGTCTTTACGTCTATGCCGACCTTCTTTATTGGTATGGGATTAATATTCCTATTTCCTGTATGGTTAGGTCTATTTGAATTTGGTGGTATGCCAGCTATAAGAGCCGGTGATAGTTTCTTTACAGTTATTTGGCAATATATGCGTCACCTATTCTTACCTGTATTGACACTAACAATTGGTAGTTTAGCGGGAACTATCAGATATGTACGTAATGCAATGATTGAAGTTCTTAAAAAAGACTATATTAGAACTGCACGTTCTAAAGGTTTAAGAGAAAAAGTTGTTATATATTCACATGCATTTAGAAATGCATTAATTCCAGTTGTAACTATTGTTGCTGGAAGTTTAGTTGCTGTATTTGGTGGTTCAGCAATCACTGAAAGTGTATTTGCAATTAACGGTATCGGAAGATTGTTAATACAAGCTTTACAAGCAAGAGATTATTCTATTGTTCTTGCAATGAATTTCTTCTATGCTTTATTAGGCTTGCTAGCTAATGTTATTATGGATATTAGTTATGCGTTAGTTGATCCAAGGATTAAGTTGGATTAGGAGGCTATTATGGAAAAGAAAGATAATTTTATAAATAAAGTATTTAAGTCTGTAAAAAACCTTTTTGTTAGTCTATTTGGATTCGGCAAACACAAAAACGAAATGAATGATGAATTAATTGAGAATATTAATTCTAAAGATGAAAAATCAAATTTAAAAGAAGAAGAAATTTTAAGTCCAACAAAGCAAATTTTTAAAAAGTTTATTAAGAATAGAATTGCGATTGTTGGCCTTGTAATGTTTATTTCAGTATTAGGATTTGTAGTTATTGGTAGTAATGTAATGGATTTTGATAAAGCATATCAAGAACCTTCGCAAAGATATTTACCTCCAAAACTTGGATATAACAAGGTTCCAAGAGGTTTAATTAAAGAAGGTGTAAAACTATCTGTAGATAGTGATGGTCTTGATGTTCCGTTAATGGGTGTTGGTGCATCCTTTACAGTTGCAATATCAAATGCGAATAAAGTATATATGTGGGGTGCTAATGTAGAAAACGTTATGGATATCCCAGATGAAGTTAAAGAAAAAGCTGGAGATATTACTCAATTATCTGTTGGTACATCCCATGTATTAGCATTAACAAGTGATAATGAATTCTATGCTTGGGGAAATAAGGCGTTTGAAATTACAGCGATTCCAAAATATAACCCTGCAGTTGACTCTACATTTTATCAATTTAAGAAAAGTATAGATGCATATTTTAGACCAGAATCTAGAGAGTTATATCCAGAAGATGTAATTACAAAAATAGAAGAAGATCCGATTAAGAAAATATATGCAGGTGATAACTTCACAACAATCTTTACAGAATCTGGTGTTGTATATACCTGGGGTATTACTAATTCTTTAGGTATTTCTGCTCCAGCAAAAAGTTTTAAAGCGTTAGAAATAAATACTCAGTATGCAAATGGACATATTAGATGGAAGTTCAATGCAGAAGGTGTGAATAGATATAGAGATTTCATCTCATTAGAAGAGCTTTCAACAAGATTTGGCTTTCCAGCTGAACAAGAAGTTGATGAAGAAACTGTTACAACTCGTGTTAGACTTAGAACTGAAACTGTTAAAGAAATTGATCCGATTACTTTAAAGGAAGTAAGTTATAGAGAAGAACAAGTTCAATATTATGATGAAGACGCAGAAGATTGGGTTAGAGTTGTTGCTTTAGCTGAATTACTTGATGAGATTAAAGATAAAACCGATAGACATATTGTTGATATTCATGTTTTATATGAACATTTATTATATGAATTAGACGATAATAGTTTTATCCAGGTTGGTTTCTTAGGTCCTGTTCAAACAGGATTCCCTGAAGAATTAAAGCAAAGTGAAGCCCAAAGAGGTTATAGAATAACTAAAGTTATTGGTTCATTTAGAAATGGAATTTACTTAACAGATGAAGGCGATGTAAAAGTATGGGGTGAAAAAACCGCATTAAATAACTTGAATGATGTTCCTGAAGCTGTTTTAAATTCTAAAATAGATAATATCTCTACTGGTGCAACTCATATGTTAGCTGTGGATAATACAGGTAAAGTTCATATTTGGGGCTATCGTGATAGATTAAATCAATTAAGTATGCCAGACAATTTACCTAAGAGTAGATTTACTGTATCTGGATTCTTTAATAGTTATAGTATTGGCGAAGATGGCTCAATCATCGGTTGGGGTAATAATGGATATATTTTAGGAACTGACGCTAATGGAGCTAACAATTTACATAGAATTATTGCTGGTGGAACAAAGACAATGTCATTAGCTTTAGTTGCTGTTGTTGTTTCGTTAGTCATTGGTTTAACTGTTGGTTTAACTGCTGGATTCTATGGTAAATGGTTAGATAACATCTTAATGAGATTTGGTGAAATTATTAATGCGTTCCCATTCTTACCACTTGCTATGACATTAGCTAAGATAGTTGAAGAATATGACTTTAGCGATACAGCTAGGGTATATCTAATTATGGTAATTTTAGGTCTATTATCTTGGCCGGGTCTTGCTAGACTTGTTCGTGGTCAGATATTAGCAGAGCGTGAAAAAGATTATATTATGGCAGCTAAATCTTTAGGTATTAAAGAACGTCATATAATTTTACGCCATATATTACCGAATGTAGTTAATGTTGTTATAGTTAGTACAACATTATCATACGCAGGTGCATTACTAACTGAGTCTGGATTATCATTCCTTGGATTTGGGGTTAAAGCTCCAGAACCAACTTGGGGTAATATGTTAACCGGTGCTCAAGATATTAGTGTACTTCAAAATTATTGGTGGGTTTGGATTATTCCAGCATTCTTCATAATTATTACTGCTTTAAGTGTAAACTTAGTAGGTGATGGTTTACGTGATGCTATGGATCCAAAGTCAAATGAAAGATAGGTGAAAATGTATGAAATTATTAGAAATTGAAAATCTGCATACATATTTTACTACGAAACGTGGTATTATTAAGGCCGCTAATGGTGTGTCTTTAAGTATAGATGAAGGTAAAACTTTAGGATTGGTTGGAGAGAGTGGATCTGGAAAGAGTGTTACTGCAATGAGTATATTACGTCTTTTTGAAGAAAATCAAAAAATTCATGAAGGCGAAATTAGATTTGATGGTCAAGTATTATCTACTATGCCTGATGATGATTTAAGAGATATTCGTGGTGATGAAATTTCAGTTATATTCCAAGAACCAATGACAAGTTTAAACCCAGTTTTTAAAGTTGGTAAACAAATTAGTGAAGTATTAATGCTTCATCAAGGATTAGATAAAAAACAAGCAATGAGTAAAGCAATAGACTTATTGGCTGATGTTGGTATATCTAACCCGGAAAAAATAGTTGATGTATATTCATTCCAATTATCAGGTGGTATGAGTCAGCGTGTAATGATTGCTATGGCACTTGCATGTAGACCAAAACTTTTAATTGCTGATGAACCTACAACAGCTCTTGATGTTACTATTCAAGCACAAATACTAAAACTAATGAATGAGTTAAAAGAACAATATGGAACTTCAATTTTATTCGTAACCCATGACTTAGGTGTTATTAATGAAATGGCTGATGATGTTGCTGTTATGTATTGTGGTCAAATAGTTGAGTCTGCACCAAGCAAAACAATCTTTGGTGAAGATCCAAAATATTCTCACCCTTATACAGAAGGTTTAATGGCATCTATTCCAAGATTAGATTCTCCAAAGGGTAAACTAGATGTAATACCAGGGTCGGTTCCTCATCCACTTAATTTACCAAAAGGATGCAAGTTTGCTCCTAGATGTAAATATGTAACAGAAAAGTGTGTTTCTCAAGAAATTGAAAGTATTGAAGTTGAACCTGGACATTTTGTAAGATGTCTATACCCGAAGAGAGGTGAAAGACATGACTGATAAAATAAAAAAAGAACCTCTATTAGAGGTTAGAAAGTTAAAGAAATTTTTCCCACTTAAGAAGAAACATATATTCCAAAGACAAAAATTATTTGTTAGAGCAAATGAAGATATTTCCTTAACAATCTTTAAAGGTGAAACTTTAGGTTTAGTAGGTGAAAGTGGTTGTGGTAAATCTACATTAGGTAGAGTTATTCTTCAACTTTATCCACCTACAAGTGGTAGTGCTCTGTATTATGGTGTTCCACTTCGTGAAGTAAATCCTAAATATGTTATTAAAGATATAAAATCATTACCAAAGCTACAAATGCGAGCAAAAAGATTTTTTGATAAATCATTAGCATATGATAAGAATATAGAAGAAATTCTAGAGTATCTTAAATCTGAAGAACATAAACAAGTTAAAAATGATTTAAAAGCTAAATCAGATTCAATAGAATCTCAAATTGCTGAAAAAGTTAAATTAAGAGATTCATTTATTCAAGAAACTTTAGAAACTTTAAAAGCTGAAGCAGAAAATTATCGTGAAGCTAATCCAGATGTAGAAACTGTTGGTAAAGGGATTAGATGGGAAGATGAAGTAGATAGAGTAGAAAAATTCTTATCTGACTATGATGGCAATGTTGCAATTGAAAACTATATTTCATTGTTACACATTCCTCATGGTGGAACAGCAAAAGCTTATAAGAAAGTAATTGTTGTTCGTAAACAAATAGATTCCCTAAGAAAAAAATTAAAATCCTTTACAGATTCAAAATTTGAGAAAAAATTAGCAAGCCTAAGGTACAAATCAAAAGAAGCTAAAAAAGAAGCATCTCGTACTTTACGAATTGGTAGTGAAACTGCTGGTGAATTTATTTTAGAAGCAAATATTGAAGAGATTTCAAAATTGATGCTTAAAGAAGAATTAACTCACAGACAAGTATTTAAACGTGAAAGATTAACTAAGTCATTAAATCAAAGAATTGATTTAAATAAAAAAAGATTAGTGAAATTTGAAAACGAATTAAAAACTGCTGCTGATAATCAAAGAGTAGAAGAGTTAAAGAAAGAAATTGATAATGTAAATTTATTAATTAAAGAACAAGCAGAAAAGGTTGAAGTATTAAGTAAAGAAATAGAACAATTTAAAGCAGAACAAAAAGCAGTTAAAGCGGAACTAGAAACTTATCACTTTAAGAATCCTCAACCTATAACAGAACGTTGCTTAGATCCAAAATATCAAGAAAAAATGGAAGGCAATCGTGAATATGCAATCAACTTAGAAAAAGTTGGAAAAGAAGAGATGCGTAAACTTCGTCAAAGATTACAAATTATTTTCCAAGATCCATATTCATCATTAGATCCGAGAATGACAGTAGGGCAAGCAATAAGTGAAGCTGTTGTTGAACATAATTTATTTAAGAAGAATAGCCCTGAATTAGAAGAGTATGTTATTGAAACTATGGCAAAATGTGGTCTTGACCACTACATGATCCATCGTTACCCTCACCAATTCTCTGGTGGACAAAGACAAAGAATTGTTATTGCAAGAGCCCTTGCATTACAACCTGAATTTGTTGTTTGTGATGAATCTGTAAGTGCACTTGATGTTTCTATTCAATCACAGATCTTAAATCTGTTAGAAGAACTAAAAGAAAAAGATGATTTAACATATCTATTCATTTCCCATGACTTAAGTGTTATTAAACATATTAGTGATAGAATTGGGGTAATGTACTTAGGTAATATGGTTGAATTATGTGATGCGGATACTTTATATGAGAGTCCATTACATCCATATTCAAAAGCACTTATATCTGCTATTCCAACTACTACTCAAAATAAGAGAAAGAGAATTATCTTAGAAGGTGATATCCCATCTAATATCTTCCCTCCATCAGGATGTAAGTTTAGAACGAGATGTCCACTTGCTAGAGAAAAATGTGCTAAGGAAGTACCTGCATTTGAAGAGGTTGAACCAAATCATTTTGTAGCATGTCATTTCTATGAAGAAACAAAGAATCTTTAAAAAAGAAATTACTAAAGAAGAAGAACAAGAAATAAGGGAAAATCTTAAAGAGAACCCATTAACTAAAAAAGATAAGTGGGCTATGTATATAGCTGCATTAACTGTTTTAGTTCCTGCGATTTTAATAGTAATTGGAATATTTGTACTGTTTATATGGTTTTTCTTCATGAGAGGATAATTCGTTAGATTAAATGAAGAAGACGAGGTAAATAAATAACCTCGTCTTTATTTTTCAAAAAAATATTTACAAAATTTGAAAAAAATGATAAAATAATATCGATAAGAAGAAAGGATGGTATTATGATAAAATTATATACTTCACCAAGCTGTTCGTCTTGTCGGAAAGTTAAAAAATACTTTAAGCAGTATAATATTGATTATGTTGAAAAAAATATCTTAACAACTCCGTTGACTAGAGATGATATATTTAAAATGTTGATAAACAGTGAAAATGGTTTTGATGATATCATTTCCACAAGATCGAATGTCTTTAAGGAAAAGGGACAAGAAATTGAAAAAATGAAAATTCATGATTTAATAGATTTTATTGTTGCAAATCCTAGCGTATTGAAAAGACCGATTATCGTTACAGATTATGAAATTCAAGTGGGTTATAATGACGATGATATTGAACTTTTCTTACCTCAAGAGATTAGAGAAAGAGAATGCTTGAATTGCGACGATCCAGATAATTGTGAGTATCATAAAGGACTTAAAGTCCAACAATAAAAAAAGCACTTAAAGTGCTTTTTTAAATAATCTATTCATTTATTTTAACCAAATATTTCCTACATGCTTTAACTGCTAATATACTTTTTATATGCTTTTAAAGCTCTTTTTATTTTCTTTTCTGATTTGGTATAAGTGATCCCTAACTCACTTATTAATTGAATAAATTCCTTTTTTCCTTCATTATAATTGCTTACTAAAAAAGATAATTCATAGTCAATTGTATTTAGATATTCACTTTTATCTATTAATACAATTCCTGATTTATATGATAAGTAAATTCTTGTTGTAGATAAACTTATATAGTTTGTTAACTTTTGATCTCCGATTAAGGAAGCTAACTGACTTTTAATTTCTATTTCTGGTAATACTCCGGTTTCTTTTAATTCATCAAAGAATTCTCTGTCAACCGGTATAGTAAATTCCTGCATAGCATAGCCTTTTTTACGCTTGAAAGTTAATTCCAAATTTTCTCTTTCGCGTATTCGCAGTGATGCATCTAAAGCTTTAAGTGAAAATCTTGCAGTGTCGAAGTAGTGGTTTGTTTGTACATCTGATGCGTATCCACTAAATCTTTTTAGTAATTTAATATATTCATCTAATGTAAGGAGAGTTTTAAATTGATATTTATGTTTTTGGTCCATTTCTTCCTCCATTTGCTTTATTATTTTATATTATACATAAATCTACATAAAATGCAAGTAGTAATATATTTTTATTTTTATATTAATATTTAAATAAATACCTTAAAAAAACAAACATTTTATGGTAAAATATAATTATAAGAAAATAATAAATAAGAAGGGAAATAAAATGATTAACGAAAGTGTTTATTGGAAAAGTTTTTTACTTCCATATGAGCTTGCTGTTGGAGGGTTTATTATTAAATTAGAATCGATGCGAAAAGATTTTATATTGAAAAATTCTTCTAGTCCAATTGAAATTGTCTCTGGAAGAGTAAAGTCTGTTTCTAGTATCTTAGAAAAAGCGCAAAGATTGAATATCGACTTCAGTAGAATTAAAGAAGAAATATATGATATTGCAGGGATTAGGATTACATGTAAATATATACAAGATGTTTATAGAGTCTTTGAATTATTAAAAACAAGGAAAGATGTAGATATTTTTATTGTTAAAGACTATATAAAAAATCCTAAACCAAGTGGATATAGATCTCTGCATTTGATAGCTAAATATAATGTTGAAACATTGGAAGGACAAATACCGATTAACATTGAGTTTCAAATTAGAACCCATGCAATGCACTTATGGGCATCAATTGAACACTCATTAAAGTATAAATACTTTAGACAAATACCTTTAGAGATTCAAGAAAGACTATTAACAGTCGCTGATGTTACTACTCAGTTAGATGAAGAAATGTCTAGGATTCAAATTGCCGTAGAAGAAACAAATGTTGATAAAATGCGCAATGAGGAATATGAATTAGAGGGATTAGATTTATTTTTAAGTAGTATAAAGAAGTGGTGATGTAAATGAAATATGCAATTTTTGGAAAAGTTCATGATTTAGATATACCTTTTATTAGAGATGATAATGACCCAGACATTGTTTTTTCCTTTGGTGGTGATGGTACTATGATTGGTGCTATTCATAAATATAAATCAAATTTAGAGAATATTAAGTTTGTTGGAATAAATACTGGTAAACTTGGATTTTTTACTGATTTTAAAATTGAAGAGATTGATAAAATTATTAAACTAATAAAAAATAATGAGTATAGACTAAATTCTTATAATTTGCTTGAATATACATTAAAAAGTAAACAATATGAACTTAACGGAATTGCGGTTAATGATGTTGCAATTACCAACCCAATTCATACGCAAAACATAGATGTTTATATTAATGATAAACTTTTTGAAACATTTAGAGGAACTGGTTTATTAATATCACCTCCTACTGGAAGCACAGCATATAATAAATCTTTAGGTGGTAGTGTTATAGATCCTTTAATAAAAGCTATCCAACTAACCGAATTTGCACCAATTAATAATAGAGTATTTAGAAGTTTATCAAGTCCTTTAGTATTATCAGAACATTCTAAAATTGAATTAAGGTTTGAGGAAAATGAAAATATTTATATTAGTGTTGATGGAAAGTTTTTAGCTTTTAATCATTTAAATAATGTTTCCGCAAAACTTTCAGATCAAACTGTAAAATTTATTGAAAAGGAAGATACAGAATTTTTTGATAAAGTAAGAAGATCCTTTATTGCAAATGGTGATTAAAATGAAAAGAAAAATAGATATCAAAAAACTTACACCCTTACAAAGAAAGGTTACTTTAGAATCAGCAACAGAAAGACCATTTGAAAATGAATATTGGAACCATTTTGAAGAAGGCTTATATGTTGATATTTTAGATGGTACACCTTTGTTTACTTCTTTAGATAAATTCCATTCTAATTGTGGGTGGCCAAGTTTTTCTAAACCAATTAAGGGTGAGGATATAAATGAAGTAGCCGATTATACTTTTGGAATGATTAGAACAGAAGTTCGCTCCAAAGATAGTGATGCTCATTTAGGTCATGTATTTAATGATGGACCAACTATAAGCGGTGGATTAAGATATTGTATTAACTCAGCTTCACTCAGATTTATACCATATGAAAAATTAGATGAAGAAGGATATAGTGAATATAAAAAGTTGTTTAACCAAGTAAGAGTGAATAATGAATGATTTAAAATTAAACTCCGATTTAAGAAAAGAAGAGATAATTGGAAAAATATTTACTGTTACAATAGATAGGCCAATTGGAAGTGAGCATCCCAAAAGGATAAATATTAAGTACCCGATTAATTATGGCTATATTGAGGGTATAATTGCTCCAGATTGTGAGGAGCAAGATGTTTATATTCTAGGTATAGATTATCCCCTAAAGCAATTTACGGGTAAAATAATAGCTATAATCCATAGACTAAATGATGTAGAAGACAAGTGGGTAATGGCTGCTAATGATAAAAAATACTCTGAAGCAGAAATTAAACGATTAACATATTTTCAAGAGCAATTTTATAAGAGTATAATAATTTTATGATAATTAGAAAAGAGATCGGTTTGATCTCTTTTTCTTACAATTAACAACTTAAAGTAATATAATGTAAATAATGAAGATTGATGTATTAAGGTCTATATTTTATTGAAAGGATATATAAATTGAGAGAAGTAGAAATTGATGAAGAAAAACACGAAGTTGTTGTTTTCAACAATGATTTAAAAGGAAATAAATTTATTATCTCTAGTGGTAGTGATGATGTAGTTCTTTATCTTAATTATTTATTAGAATCTTTTAGATTATCTAATGAATCAGATGAGGAATATGCAACTGATGAAGCATTGGATGAGAAAAATTTTTATGATAATAGCTATACAGAAAGCCCAACGAAGTCTGTTTTGTGTGCAAGTATTATTGCTGCTGCTTTAATTATATTTAGTATAATTATGTATACCAATCAAACAACAAATATTATAGGATTTTTGCTTGCATTAGTTTGTACTACTGTATTTTTCTTATCGATGATCATAGGAGGATTTTGGATCATTGTTATTCCACTACCTTTTATTTCAATTTGGAAAGCTGGAAGTGTTAAATCTATGCAATCTATGATCAGAATGATAGGATTAGCTGTACTAGCAATGATATCTTTCCTTGGTGTATTCTTTTCAATTTTTATGTAAATATCTAGATAAAATAAAGGAGTATCACACTTTTTGTGTAATACTCCATTTTTGTTATTTCTTCTTTTCCATTATTGCATCTATAAGCCCATATTCAAGTGCTTCTTCCGCAAACATATAATTATCTCTTTCTGTATCAATATTAATTTGGTCTAGAGATTTTCCTGTTTTTTCTGCTAATATTCTATTCATTCTTTCTCTTATTCTTAAGATATGTTTTGCTGCTATTTGGATTTCAGTTGCTTGACCGCTTGCTCCCCCTAATGGTTGGTGAATTAATACTTCACTATTAGGTAAACAATATCTTTTACCTTTAGTACCACTTGCAAGTAAGAATGAAGCCATTGATGCTGCAAGACCAGTGCAGATTGTACAAATATCTGGTGCAATTAAATTCATAGTATCGTATATTGCCATACCAGCTGTAACTGACCCTCCTGGTGAGTTAATATAAATATATATGTCTTTTTCGCTATCTTCTGCAGCTAGAAATAATAGTTGTGCTACAATACTGTTTGCAAGTGCATCGTTTATTTCTCCACTTAGCATTATTATTCTATCTTTTAATAGTCTTGAATAGATATCATAAGAGCGTTCTCCTAATGATGTTTTTTCAATAACAATCGGTGTATAATACATAAAGTCTTTATCTCCTTTTTAATAAATAATACATTAATTATAATGGATTGTCAAATCAAAAAAACTCATTTTTTGTAATAAGTATACAAAAGCACATTCCAAAAACACAATAAATCGTATAATAGTGTTGAAGGAGGGAAAATAATGAACTTTATTCCAAATTTTATTAATCCGAATGTAGTGGTAAATCCACCTATAATCCATAGAAGAGTTAATGATATTCATCGTACATTTATAACAGAACAACCGCATATCATCGAAAACCAAACAAGAATTTTCAATCATCATATTTTACGTCATACATGTTGTGAACGTCCTACTTGCTGTGAGTTTAATACTTGTAGTGTAGAAAACTGCTGTAACATTCCTGGGATTGTAGGCCCTGGTTGCGGAAATGTAAGCCCAGGACCAGGATTTGGTGGACCAGGATTTGGACCAGGACCAGGATTTGGACCGGGGCCAAGACCAAGACCAAGACCTTTTGATCAACAAGTACCAAGATAATTAGAGTGTTAAATACTAAAAAATGCAATCCTTAAAATAGAAGGCCCGAACTTAGTTCTTACTAAGGAGGGTTTTTCTTTTGTAATA
>Ga0265293_10005144_pt1 | contig 22167 bp, 18 predicted proteins | sample Munlanlewell138R_FD_192505 | JGI IMG/M metagenome (GOLD analysis project Ga0265293, IMG submission 192505) | Leachate microbial communities from a municipal landfill in Southern Ontario, Canada - Leachate well 138R | ecosystem: Engineered > Solid waste > Landfill > Unclassified | place: Canada... | reverse complement strand
TCTTTCGATGAGTGACTTGAAAACAGAGGGACTGCTCAGTCAGGAAACCCGGGACCGGATCGCCGAGCTTATGGCCCGATACCCTAAGGCCCGTTCAGCCATCTTGCCGGCGTTGCATGTTGTGCAGGAGCAGTTGGGTTGGGTACCCGAGGAGGCCCAGGACGAGGTGGCTCAACTTTTCGGGATGCCGGCTGCCGAGGTGAGGAGCCTGGTCACCTTTTACTACATGTACCATCGAAAGCCCGTGGGGCGCTACGTGGTGAAGGTTTGCCGTTCCATTTCTTGCTGGCTGCGGGGGGCGGAGAAACTCGAGCACAATTTTTGCGAGCACCTGGGAGTGGATCTCGGAGAGATGACTGAAGACGGGATGTTCACGGTGGTCCACGGTGAGTGTATGGCAGCCTGCGTCAACGCCCCCTGTATCCAGGTCAACGATCGCTTTATGTTGGACATTGATCCGGAAAAGGTGCCTGAAATTGTGGAACAACTGAAGGCAGGGGATCCCAAATACCCGGCTGCCGTGGAGTCCTGGCAGCGACCGGAGGCAAACTCATGAGCACCAAGATCATTTTTGAGAAGTTGGGGATCGACGGTATCGAATCCCTGAAGGTTTATCAAAAAAATGAAGGTTATGAGGGTCTGAAGAAAGCCCTGGAACTGACCCCGGACGATCTGATCGAGTACGTGAAGAAGTCGGGTCTGCGAGGCCGAGGCGGAGCGGGTTTTCCCACCGGGCTAAAATGGAGCTTCGTGCCCAAGAATCCGGGCAAACCGAAGTACCTCTGCGTGAATTGCGACGAGTCCGAGCCGGGCACTTGCAAAGACCGGGACATGGTGACCTATCTGCCCCATCAACTCCTGGAGGGGATCGCCATCTGCTGTTACGCGGTCGGGATCGAAAAGGCGTTCATCTATATCCGGGGCGAGATGCTAGAAGGCGCCGAAATCCTGGAAAAAGCCGTGGCCGAAGCCGAGAAGAAAAAGTTTCTGGGCAAGAATATCATGGGCAAGGGTTTCAATCTGGACGTGGTGGTTCATCGGGGGGCCGGTGCTTATATCTGTGGAGAAGAATCGGCCTTGCTCTCGTCGCTGGAGGGGGAGAGGGGATTTCCCCGGCTGAAACCGCCCTTTCCCGCAGTGGAGGGCCTTTACGCTTGCCCCACCGTGATCAACAACGTGGAAACCCTCTCTACCCTGCCGGCCATCATGCGCAAAGGGGCGGAGTGGTACTCCTCTTTTGGTACCGAGAAGAGCAAGGGCACCCGGGTGCTTTGCCTCTCCGGGCACGTGAACAAGCCTGGCAACTACGAACTCGAACTGGGAACCAGCATGCGGGAACTGATCGAGGTTCACGGCGGTGGAGTCATGGGGGGTGAGCTCAAAGCGATTATCCCCGGAGGTGCCTCGGCCCCTCTTCTCACCAAAGATCATTTGGATGTCACTCTTGACTTTGAAGCCATCGCCGAGGCGGGCTCCATGGCCGGTTCGGGCGCGGTCATTATCATCAACGATAAGACCTGCATCGTGAAGACATGTCTCAATCTGGATCAATTTTTCGAAGAAGAGTCTTGCGGAAAATGCACCCCCTGCAGGGAAGGCACCCGATGGCTGGTAGACATCCTCACTCGCATGGTCGACGGCCGGGGACGGGAGGAAGACATCGGGCTCCTCAAGTCGGTCTGCGACAACCTCTTAGGAAAGTCGTTCTGTCCTCTGGGGGACTCAGCGACATCCTGTGTCCTCAGTGCTTTTAAGTATTTCCCGGAGGAGTTTGAGCATTACGCGAAGCACGGGTGCTCCATGCTGGACGCGGAGAAGGAGATGGCCGCGAACTAAAATGTCAGATGATCTGGTCAATATAACAATCGACGGGCACCCCATCTCGGTACCGAAAGGCACCCTGCTGGTGGAAGCGGCGCGAAAGATCGGCCTGGAAATTCCGGTCTACTGCTATCATCCCAAGATGAAGCCGGTGGGGGCTTGCCGGGTTTGCCTGGTAGAGGTAGAGGGCCAGCGTCGTCCCATGATGACCGCTTGCACCACCACGGTCATGCCCGACATGGTGGTTCACACCAAGAGTGAAAACGCCATCAAGGCCCGGGAGGGCATTCTGGAGTTTCTGCTCATCAACCACCCTCTGGACTGTCCGGTCTGCGACCGCGCCGGAGAGTGCGACCTGCAGGACTTTACTCTGCGCTACGGTCCGCCCACCACTCGCTTCGTGGAAGAGAAGCGGCACTTTGAGAAGTCGTTGCGGATCGGCAAGAACGTGATCCTGGATCGAGAGCGTTGCATCATGTGCCAGCGTTGTGTCCGATTCTGCGAGGAGATCGCCATGGAGGAGGGCTTGGTGATCATCGAGCGGGGAAGCCGTTCGGAGATCGGGACTTTCGAAGGCCGCTCCTACGACTCAGAATTTTCCGGAAACGTGATCGAACTTTGCCCGGTGGGTGCGCTCACCGCCGCGAGCTATCGCTTTGAAGCCAGACCCTGGGAGCTTCAGAACTACGCCGGGATCTGCAACACCAGTTCGCTGGGCACCAACATCACTTTCGACGTGCGCTACGACGAGGTGGTACGGATCCGTTCCCGCATCAACGAGCTGATCGATGACGGCTGGCTCACCGATACTTGCCGCTATAGCCACCTGCCGATCCACTCCGAGGATCGGATTCTCAAGCCCCAGATTCGAAACGACCAGGGCGAACTGGAGGAGGCGAGCTGGGACAAGGCTCTGGAGCGAGTGGCTGCGGAATTTTCCAAAGAAGGGGTGCAGAAGGCCGTGCTGGTAGGTTCCAGGTTGTCCCTGGAAGACGGCCACAGCTTGCTGAAGCTAGGCCGTTCGGTGCTGGAAACGCCCCACGTGGTGCACCAGCACGAGCACGAGCAACTTCAGACCGAACACACCCTCACCGGCCGAGTTCACGGCTCGGAGCAAGCCCAGGTCATCATCTGCCTGGGTTGCGATCCGGCTGACAGCCATCCGGCCTTTGAGCTTCGGATCAAGAAGGGGTTGAAGGCCGGAGCCAGATTGGTCACTCTGGGGGCCGAACCCACCATGGTAGGTTTCGTCGATCACCAGGCCCTGGGGGAGCCCACCGAGCTGTGGGCCAAACTTGTCAAGGCACTGAAAAAGAAGCCCCAGGAGGAAGAGTCGGGCCTGAAGATACCGGGTCCCCGCCCCTGGGAAGCCGGCGGGTCCACCTCTGACGACTGGAACGAACTGGTCAAGCAGGTTCAGAGCGCCCAGAAGGTCCTGGTTGTGGTAGCCGGTGATATCAACGCTCAGGGCCTTACCCAAATTTTTCCCCAGGTGGAAGCCCTGGGCTGGAACACCGCGCCCCTGGGTGTGCTACACCTGAGAGATGGTGTGAACTCGCTCGGTCTCGAGAGCCTGGGCCTGGTGCCGGCGCTCGAAGAGGCCACAGCGGCTAACTTCCAGCAGGCTTTGGGAAGCTTCAACGGCACCGAAGGCAAGTCGTACCGAGAGCTTGCCTCGGCAGGCAAAGGGGCGGTATTGGCCGTTGGTTGCGATCCCCTGGAATCCGGCAAAAAGCCAGACTTTCTGGTGGCTGCCGCGACTCACCCCAACGCCTCCACCGAGCAGGCTGACGTGGTGTTGCCTCTCTCCACTTGGGCGGAGTCCCACGGGGTTTTCGTCTCCACCGACGGAACGGTTCAGTTTTCCCGACAGGCGATTTTGCCCCAGGGAGAGAGTGCACCGGCTCACCAGATGGCTCAACTTTTGACCAACGTGTTGGAAGAAGAACCGATTGATCCCCTCTCTCCGCGCGACCTCTACGCCGAGATCGGGCGCTTGAATCCACTTTTCGCGGGGGTTTCTTACCAGGACTTCCAGGCTCCCGGGCAGGTTCACTGGAGCTTTCCCCAGCAAGCCCCTCTCGGCATGCCGCGTCCAGACCTTTCGGCCATCCCGGTGGGACGCCCGGACAGCCCCATGTGGATGCCCGCCGTGCCCACGGGATCGAGTGTGGAAAACGCTAGTCGGCTGTTGCGAGGAGAGCAGTATCCGGCCGTACCGGGTCAGCGCGATCCTCGCCAAATCGCCGCCTTGCTCGGCCTGTCTCAACTCGCTGAACCGGGGCAGCCCACGCTTTCGGCCGGGGCCCCTGAGAGACGAGAGGGATACATCCCGCTGCGGGTGGTTCCCACCGCCTCAGCCCAGGTGACCGGGCCGACTCCCGCCAACCGTCACCACGAGATCGGAGTAGGGCGGCACCGTCAGGTGGCTTTGCCCACGGCTCAGGTGGCTCTGGCCGATCCGGCGAAAGCCGCTGAGGGGGAGACTGAAGAATGAATTGGGATTTGATCATCATCGCGGAAACGGCGATCCGAGCGCTCATCACCTGTGCGCTCTTGCAGCTCGCCTTTGCCATGATGACCCGCTGGGAACGGCGGGTCATCGCCAAGATGCAGTGGCGTCTGGGGCCCAACCGAGCTGGCCCCGAAGGTCTGCTCCAGCCGTTTGCCGACGGGCTCAAGCTACTCTTCAAGGAGCAACTCATCCCCGATCGGGCCCGGCCTTTTCTGTTTCTGGTGGCCCCCTGTGTTTCTCTGGTGGTCTCCCTGACTTCGTTTTCGGTGATACCGGTACAGCTTGGAAACTTCCCTTTTCCCGTTCTCACCCCTGAACAAGGAGGCGAGCACGCCCGATACCTATTTCAGATCGCCGATCTCAATGTAGGCGTGCTATTTTTGCTGGGAATCACTTCGCTTTCAGTTTACGGCATCGTGCTGGGCGGTTGGGCTTCCGGCAACAAGTACTCTTTGCTGGGCGGCATCCGAGCTAGCGCGCAAATGATCAGCTACGAGCTTTCTCTGGGCTTGGCCCTGCTCTCGCCCCTGTTGATGGTGGGTTCTCTGTCTTTTCGGGAGATCGCCTTGTTTCAGAGTGGCACGGCATGGCTTTTTCTCGCCCAACCACTGGCCTGCGTGGTTTTTATTATCGCCGGACTGGCCGAGACGAACCGCGCTCCCTTCGACCTTCCGGAAGCCGAACAAGAACTGGGTGCGGGGTTTCACACCGAGTACAGCGGAATGCGGTTTTCGATTTTCTTCATGGCCGAATACATCGCCATGATGACGGTGAGTTCGGTGCTGGTTACGGTCTTCTTCGGTGGGCCGATCATCTTGCCGTTCGTACCCCACAACCTGTTTCCGATGGCCGAATCGTTCCTCTGGTTCGCCCTCAAAATTCTGATTTGTATGTTTTGTTTCATCTGGATCCGGGCGACTTTTCCCCGCTTTCGTTACGACCAACTGATGAGCATCGGGTGGCGAGTTCTCTTGCCCCTCGGCATGCTCAATATGGCAATCACCGCGGTGGGAGTGGCCCTGCGGTTTCCCTGGTGGGGCTACACCGTGGCGATCGGGGGCACAGTCGCCCTGCTCTACATCGGAGGCAAACTCAGCCGCCGAGGAGAGGATCAGCACTAAGGACACGTCCTGAGGAATTGAGCTATGGATAAAGTTATCGACGATCTGATCGCCCTGGGTAAAGGCCTCAGCATCACTTTCAAAAATTACCTGGAGAAGCCGGTTACCAAGCAGTATCCGGAAGAAAAGCGCAAGGTGCCCAACCGGACTCGGGGTCGCCACGTGCTGCACCGCTACGAAGACGACCTGGAGCGATGCGTGGGCTGCCTGCTCTGTCAGGGCACCTGTCCGGCCGGAGCCATTTACATTGAAGCCGAGGAAAACACTCCCGACAACCAGGTCTCTAAAGGCGAGCGGTACGCCCGGGTCTTCGACCTGGACCTGCTGCGCTGCATTTACTGCGGTCACTGCGAGATGGCGTGCCCTACCAACGCCATTACCCTGGAAAACAATACCGCCCTGGCCGGTTTTTCCCGGGACTCGCTGCTCATGCACAAGGAAGACCTGCTAGAGCCGACCGGTAGTGCTACTCTGGGAACCACTGAGTACTGGGATCCCAAGCCGCCCGATCAGGTGAAGCACAAAGTTCCGGCCCAGACCGGGCAGTTCGACGGTTCTTCCACTTCAGCCGCGGCGGTCGGTCGGGGCGATCTCAAACTGCATCAGAAGCCTTTGAATCCCAAAGTCGTGGAGTCGAACGATGAGTGAGTTTCTGCTGGTGTTTGCGGCTCTGATCTCAGTAGGCGCAGCCATCGGTGTGATCAGTAGCAAGGAGGCGGTGCACAGCGCTCTGTACCTGACGGTTCATCTGTTAGGAGTGGCCGCGCTCTACCTGTTCTTGCACCATCAATTTCTGGCGGTGGCCCAAATGCTGGTCTACGCGGGGGCGGTGATGGTGGTCTTCATCTTCGCCGTGACCACCCTCTCGCCTCACGAAGAACCGCTCAAGCTCATGGACCAAAACGGTCTTCCGCTGGTGGGAGTGGGGGCCGGTCTGTTCGCTTTCGTGGGGCTGGCCTGGACCTATCGAAACAGCGCTCTGACAAACCAGGCGCCGGTAGAAGTCTCCGGCGAGATGGTGCCGGCCTCACAATTTGCCTACGACTTGTTCGGTCCGTTTCTCTTACCCTTTGAAGGAACGGCGTTCTTGCTCCTGACCGCTCTGGTCGGTGCCATCATCCTTGGGGGAAGGCGGCGAATCGGAGATGGCTAATTCGCCTGAACTTTATCTTCTGATCTCCGGCCTGGTATTTACCATCGGTCTGGTCGGTCTCATCATCCGGCGCAATCCGCTGGTTATGTTTATGAGCATAGAACTTATGCTCAACGCTTCTAACCTGGCTTTCATGACGTTCAGCCGGTTTTCCGAGCAGGTGCCGGGCTTGAAAGGCGGACCCTCGGACGGTCCGGTCTTCACCTTCGTGGTCATGACCATCGCCGCCGCGGAAGCCGTGGTGGGGTTGGCCATCATCATCACCATCTTTAGAACTCGTAGGATGGTCGACGTGGATGCGTTGACCGAGTTGAAAGGGTAGGGGAGTCTTCGGTATGCAGTTTGATTCAATGATCCTGACCCTGATCTTACCGGTTCTGGGGGCCCTGCTCATCGGAACCATGGGTAGCCGCTGGGGCCGAAACAGCGCCGCGGTGGTCGCTTCGGGAAGTATTTTTCTCTCTTTTCTGGTGGTCCTTTGCAATCTTTGGCAGGCCTGGCCCAATCCGGTGGCCCGCTCGGTGGACCTTTGGAAGTGGGCTTCTTTTACATTGGATTCCGGTACCCACGACATCTATTTCGGGATTTACGTGGATGCCCTGAGCCTGACCCTGATGGCGGTGATCACCGGCGTGGGGTTTCTCATCCACTGGTTCAGTACCGAGTACATGAAGGGAGATCCCGGGTACACTCGTTACTTTTGTTACCTGAACCTCTTCATCGCCGCCATGACCCTGCTGGTGCTGGCCAACAACTTTGCTCTTTTGATCGTGGGCTGGGGTGGGGTCGGTTTCGCCTCCTTCGCCCTGATTGGCTTTTGGAGGGAAAAGCCTTCGGCTGCAGCGGCTGCCAAGAAAGCGTTCGTGATGAACGTGATCGGCGACATCGGGCTGATGATCGCGGTGTTCGTGTTGTTTCAGAACCTGCATACCCTCGACTACGCCACTGTTTTACACGACGGACTCGATACCATCAGGCTCGATAGTAGCCGGGGACAATGGCTTCCTCTGGTGCTGCTGGGGCTGCTGGTGGGAGCCTACGCCAAGTCGGCCCAGCTTCCGTTGCACACCTGGCTTCCCGACGCCATGGAGGGCCCCACCCCGGTCTCCGCCCTGATTCACGCCGCCACCATGGTGACGGCCGGGGTCTACCTGTTGGTGCGGACTCACCCGCTGCTGGAGCTTTCTCCCGCGTTCTTGCAGATGGTGGCAGTGCTGGGTGCGATCACGGCCCTCTACGCGGCCTACTGCGCGCTCTATCAGACCGACCTGAAGCGGGTGCTGGCCTACTCCACCATGAGCCAGTTGGGATACATGTTTCTGGCCGTGGGAGTCGGCGCTTATTCGGCGGCCATCTTTCACCTGGTCACCCACGCCTTTTTCAAAGCTCTGCTCTTCCTCTCAGCCGGCATCGTGATCCACGCGGCCCACGGAGAGCAGGATATGCGCCGCCTGGGCGGGCTCTACAAAGATATCCCCTACACCGCCTGGATGTTTGGCATCGGAGGCCTGGCTCTGGCCGGGATGTTCCCCTTCGCCGGATACTTCAGTAAGGAGGCGATTCTCCACGCCGCTCACGGGCATATTGTGCTCTATTTGATCGGCGCGGTGGTAGCCCTGATGACTGCTTTTTATACTGGTCGAGCCTTCTTCATGACGTTCTTCGGACCCCAGCGAGTAGAGTCTCCCCATTTGCCGGGCGGACCGACTGTGATCTCTTGCACCATTCTCACGATTCTCTCCGTCGTGGCCGGCTTTTTCGCCGCACCGTTCGCGCGCTTTCTGACCCCTGGCCCGGAGGCCGAAGGGTTTGAGATCCACACGGATTTTACGTTCGAGGGCATCGTCATCACGGTTCTGGTCGCAGCCTCCATTCTGATCGCCTGGGCCCTCTACGGCAAAGGCCAACCCGACAAGTTCGGTCGCAACGTCACCCACAACAACTTCGTTCGAAGCGGTCTGCAAGTGGACGCCGCCTACCTGATGTGGGCCAACGGCTTTCGAGATCTGGGACGGCTCTGCGCCAAGGCGCTCGACAAGGTTTTCACCACTCTCTTGCCGGGCCTGGTGGGTAGTTCATTTTGGGGAATGGGAAAAAGTTTGACGGAAACCCAGACCGGACAGATACGCCACTATATGGTCAGCATGATGCTCAGCGTGGTGGTGTTGCTCTTCTACGCACTGCTGGTGGGAGGAGGTAGCCTGCTATGATGGTCAGTCTTCTGGTTGGATTGCCGGTCGTTTGTGGACTGGCGGCGTACCTTATGAAAGAGGTCGGGTCTCGGGGTTTCGCCCTGCTGGTCATGGCCATTCAGATGGGGATCGCGGTCTCTCTTATGGAGGGAGCCGAAGCGGCCCGCCGGGTGCACCAGGTCTGGATCCCGGAATTGGGTCTGAACTGGTCTCTGGCCCTGGACGGGGCCAACGTGCTGCTGGTGTTGCTCACCCCCTTGCTCTGCTTTCTGGCGGTATTGGCGGCTCCCCGGGAGCTTGAAAATCCGGCCGGACTGGCGGGCGGGATTTTGCTCCTCAACGGGTTTTTGAGCGGTCTGTTCTTAGCTCAGAACCTGGGACTCTTCTACTTATTCTTCGAGGCCATGCTACTACCCACCCTGATGCTGGTCTCGGCCTATGCTCGTAAGGAAGGTCCGGAGACCGCTCTCAAGTTTCTCATGTTTACCCTGGTGGGCTCGCTGCCCATGCTGCTGGGGGTCTTGATCCTGGCCTACAGTCCGGACGTCGCCGCTCCCAACCTGGATTTCGAGTCTCTTCAGGGCAAGGTGCCCGTGCACCGTCAGATCTATCTTTTCTTCCCCTTTCTGCTGGCCTTTCTGGTGAAGATGCCGATGGTGCCGTTCCACGGTTGGCTACCTTCGCTCTACCGAAACTCTCCGGCTTGCGTGACCGTGATCATCGCCGGTCTCATGAGCAAGGCCGGCACCTACGGGCTCATGAAGGTGGGACTGCTGGTCTTCCCAGGAGCGTTGAACCAGTTGGGCCCGAGCCTCGGGATTCTGGCCGTCATCACCATTATCTACGGAGCGCTCTCGGCCCTGGGCTCAGATTCGCTGCGGGAGATCCTGGCCTATTCCAGTCTTTCCCACCTGGGTATGATCGCCTTTGGACTGACCAGCAGTACCGCCAACGGTATCGCAGGGGCCACCTTGCAGATGGCGGCCCACGCCGTGGCCACGGGCGGGCTCTTTTTGGTGGTGGCACTGCTGGAGCGGCGCCACATGCCTGATCGAATGCGGCGCTTTGGGGGCCTGGCCGAGTTTATGCCCCGTCTGGCGGCCCTGGCTCTGTTCCTCACCCTGGCCTCTCTGGGTCAGCCCGGGCTCGGGTCGTTTCCCGGAGAGTTGATGATCCTGACCGGCACCTGGCCTGCCCAGACTCTGCTGACCGTGCTGGCCACCCTGGGGATCGTGTTGGCAGCCGCCTATCTACTGCGCTGGTATCAGCGAGTGTTTACCGGACCTATCGGAACCTACCGAGAGCCGCAGGACCTGGATAGTCTGGAAACGTTCGTGCTGCTGGTTCCCATCACGGTGACCCTGCTGATAGGCTTCTGTCCGGCGCTCTTTCTGACTCCAATTCAAACATGGCTGGAGGGAGTTCTCTGATGTTACTCCTCGCGCAACTCCAAATTCCGAGTGACTTGAATCTCCTGGGTCTGGTGCCGATCATCGTCCTGGGACTGTTGATGGTCGTCTCACTCTGTCTGGAGCTAAGGGACGAACCGGGGGTGGAACCGGAGGGTACCGACCTGGCCCGGCCGGCGGTGCTCGGCCTGGGCGCTGTGACCCTGATCGGTTTGATCGCTTACTACTTCAAGTTCAACGGTGACAACGCGTTTTATCACTTCAACCAGATGTTGGTCTTCGACCGTCTCACCCAGGTCTCGGGCCTACTCATTGCGGTCTGTGCGCTGCTGGCGATACTGGCCGGTCCCGATGAATTGGAGCGCCACCGAAATACTCGGGGCGGGGAGTTCTGTGCTCTGATCTTTTCAGCCAGCCTGGGCATGGTGATGATGGCCTCGGCGGCCAGTACCATGGTGATGTTTCTGGGGCTGGAGTTGTTTTCCATCGCCCTCTATCTCCTTTGTATCTTCTTTCCTGATTCCAGCGCGAGCCGGGAGTCGGGTATGAAATACTTTCTGCTCAGCTCTGCGGCTTCGGCCGTCTTGCTGTACGGATTTGCCCTCCTTTACGGAGCGACAGGTTCGACCTGGCTGGTGGAGATGAGTGACTCCGGAGGTCTGGGTGGGCCCCTGGCTGTGGTGGGAACAGGGTTGGTTCTGTGTGGGCTGTTGTTCAAACTGGCCTCGGTACCGTTTCATTTCTGGGCTCCCGACGTTTATCAGGGTGCACCCACCACCGTGACGGCCTATATGTCGGTGGCCACTAAGGTGGCGGCCCTGGCCGCACTGTGGCGCATGGTGGAATACCTCGGCGCGGGCATCGCGGGACAACTCGCCCACCTGATCCTTTTCAGCCTGGCCATTTTGAGTATGCTGGTGGGGAACTTTCTCGCCCTATCTCAAAAAGACCTCAAGCGGATGCTGGCTTACTCCGGTGTGGCCAACGGGGGCTATCTCCTGATCGCTCCGATCATCTACCAGGATATGCAGCGGCCCATGCTGTTTTTCATGGCCAGTTATTTGCTGGGCAACATCGGTGCCTTCTTGGCGGTAGCCCAGATCGAAGCGCTGCAGAGTGGCCCGGCCGAGCGCTCCAGCGTCGTTGGACTTTTCCATCGACAGCCCTGGGTTGCTGCGTGTTTTGCGATCTGCCTGGTCTCTCTAGCGGGCCTGCCTCCCATGGCAGGCTTCATGGGAAAATTTCTGCTCTTCGGCAAGGCCATTCAAGCTGGAAACTTGATCCTGCCGGTTTTCGGCATCGTGGGCTCCTTGATCGGTGCCGTCTATTACCTGGGTACAGCCATCAGCCTGTTCTCGGGATCGGCTGAGGAGCCGTTTGAAGGAGACGAACCCCGAGCTGAAGACGCCCCCACTTCCACCTCCCACGCGGCGCTTGCCATCTGCTGTCTGGGTGTTTTGGTGCTGGGAGTCGTGCCGGGGTCCTTCCTGTCCTGGCTGTGAGTGCGTTTCAAGTAGCGTGCGCTACTTGAAACTTCGACACGGCGACGTGGCAAAGATGGGTTTCAGTGCCCTTCGGCTCCACCATGAGAGTTTTCTGCCTCTTCCGCCAGAGACTCGAGTTCCGCGATGGCATCAAAATCCTTTGGTCTACCGGCTGCCCGTTTGACCTCGATCAACTTACCTAGACTGAGGCATCTCACTCGGTAACCGAAGATCTCGACCAAATCGCTCTCCGAGATTAGCGCCTCGTACGGACCTCCTCCAGTGACAATTCCTAGAAGGTCAAGATCACCTGCGGAGGTGGTCAGGGTAAAGTTCATTCCGCGGGAAATCGTGGCGACATCAAATTGGAAAGGTAATCCTAGCGGTGCACCTCGGAGATAGGGGTCAAGGTCTACTAGGGATTTGGCCAGACGATTGATGTTTTCAGGTTCTCGGGAGTATGCAACATCCAAGTCCACGGTAAGCCGAGCCGCTCCATGAATCGTTGCGGCAAAACCACCGATCACTATAAAATCAACTCCACCTTCAACTAGGTGTCTGATAAGGTTTTCGAAATCGGTCACGATTTCTGACTTGCCCGTAGTTGCCGACCAGCTTCCCTGAATTCTTTTGCAGCCTTTTGAAGAGCAAGTAAGCGATCCACTCTCTCCTGCACGGTCAGGGACAGGCTCTTTCTAACCAGGGTGAGATCGATATCACGCTTGTACGCCTCAATGACGGGATCTGGTTCGAGATATTTTTTCATGAGAAACTCTTCGACCTAAGACAAGAATTACCTTACAGGGGGAATCCAGACCACCATATGCCCCTCGACGTGCGCCTTGTCCGGTTGAGGCCAGCGGAGGAGAACGCCCCAGTGGAACTGGGCGGCTGGCTGTCGTTCCACCACGAAGAGGTGCCAGCCGCTCTGGGTCCGGGCCAATTTGCTCAGCTCTTCAAGCAAAGGACTGGTTGGCCTGAAGCGGTAGGATTGGGGGGAGTAGAGGCCGGTCAGCAACTCCTCAAGAAAATCGGTTCCGCCGTCCGGGGTGGCAACCAGATTCTCTCCCCGGAGCATCCAGGCCGGTCCGGATTCCTTTTCAAAGCCGGTGATTCCGGTGGCGTGCGACCAACTGGAGATCGTCTTGATCACGTTTGGCGGAAACCTGCGCCGCAGGGCCGCCTCTACCGATTCTAAGGAATCGAGCCCCACCATCACAAGCGAGCGGCCCTGCCACTCGGCAAAGCAGAACGGGGCTTGAAAGGCATCGGCGAGACTGACGTAAGGTTCGAACTCCCATTGCTTCCACTCCTTGATGAGCTTGTTCCTCAGGACCTCCTCGAGATGCAGGCCGCCTGGGTCCACGGCCAGGAGCCGATCTACATCGGCCGGTACGAGCGACAGAGAGTGCGGATCGAGTCTTGCCTCGATCGGTCGATAGAAGGGAAGATCGAGTTGCCCTTTGATGGGTCCGCTAAGAAGTGGGATGCCGGTTCGAGGCTGGTAGAGGGTGGCTTGCAGCCAGCTCTCTCCAAACTTCTGACCGGCCAGGACTCTGGGGAATTGCTTGATCTCAGAACTGTCTTCCAGCGGTTCCAGGGAGAGAACCTGAGCCTTCCCGGGCGTAACCTCCCAACTCTCCCCGGGTTTAAGCCGGGGTAGGGGGTGAGGAAGGAAAGGGAGCTTCTGCAAAGACTCCAGGCCTCTGGGATCGAGTATCATATAGGCTTGTTCGGAGCGTGCCTTGGACCAGCCGAGATCACCCCCCAGGTAGGGTGGTGACCAGGGCTCATCGGGAGTGACCTGGACCAGGGCAAACCCGAGCAGACACCCCACCAGTAACAACACCCAAGGACCGTTCTCCTGTTTCAAGGCTGTACACCCACGTCAGCGAGGTTCTCGTCAGGCCTGGCCGAGCCAGTCGATGAGCATCGCTTCGGCCCCACCGCGCAGGTGCTTTTGGTAGAACTGGGAGACCGAGGTTTTCTCACCGAATTCTCCACAGACTACCGTGCAGCTCCAACACTTTGGTCAGGCCCGCCCTTTGGTGCATACCGTCAATATTCTGAGTGACGATGGTCACCCCGCCATCTGGCCCGAAGCCCACCTCGGCCCGGCCTCGAATCAACTCGGTCAACAGCTGGTGGCCCCGATGGGGGTTGCATCTGGCCGTCGCTTCTCGGCGCTTGTCGTGAAACTCCCAGACCCCGACCGGGTCGCGCTCGAAGGCGTCCTGGCAGGCGTAGTCCTGGTAGCGATATTCGTGCCACAAGCCGCCCTGGCCGCGGTAGGTAGGGACACCGCTATCGGCGCTCATGCCAGCACCGGTAAAGAAGACGACTTTGGGATACTGATGAAGTAGATTCACCCCGGCCTTTTCCCGACCAGCTCCTGCCCATCCTTGCGATGGAAGTAAATGTAGGCCCTCAGTGGCCTTCAGGCCGAGGCCGTGTCAAGCTATCTGCAAGCCTCCCAGAGCGGACGGCGGCCAGCGGAGAAAGTCCGAAGGTCAGGGTGCTCGAAGCTCATTTGCCTTGGCCTGCAGTTTTACTCTTGGCCAAGGAGCACGGGTCGTTCTTTGGTAGAAGTATCATGAGCAAGAAGCCGGATCCACAAAACTATAGTATTTGCGAGGGTGGAATGGACAATATTGAAGATTCGGTCGACGACTGGAGGCCATTCTACAGGAACCACGTCTTCGCTTTGGTCAATGACGACGACAAGGCCAACGAAGTCAAGAAGGCGATCCTGGAGACTGAGGTGGATGAGACGAATCTGAGTGTGGGGAGTTCGAATTCGTGACTGAAATGGAAAAGCTAGCCCGTGAGCGTTTAAAGCCCCGGGCCGTTGAATTGTATCAAGAGCAGTTGGCGTATCGACCGGAGCGGGAAAGGTACCGGAAGTATTTTCTCTCCAATTTCGGACCAAAGGTGCTTCAAAGGCTAATCGACCAGGAGCTACTCGAAGAGATTCCGATCAACCTGAAGAACCACGGTATGGACTACACTCTGGAGTTCAAGAACGACGAGGATTTCTGCCAATCGCTGTTCGGTAGCATTGGCGGCGGTTCGGCCATGAAATATGGTGTGTTCCGGCGGCAGAAGGAGCGGACCTGGTATGTGAAGGGCGCCGACCCGGCAACGGAGGAAGAAGCTCTAACTGTTGTTAGACAGCGAGTAAGAGAGGCCGTGGAGGCCTGTCGACTTTTGGACAAATTGGAAGAGATACCGGTCTCGGAGCTCGACGCAGACTCCTTTCAAAAACAGATGGAGCAAGCCGCACCGAACTGGTGCAACAGCGTTTGGCTGCACAAGTACCTTCACATCTACTGTCCGCGCTTGATCACGTGGAATCATGCCAGAGGGCACCTTGAATCGGAATTGTATCGTCTGGGCCTTACCGCGCGGTACAACAAAGAGCGGTATGCCAACGACATCCTGGCTCTGCAGTTCTGGTCCGAGCTTTTGGAAGAGCCCAGACTGGACGTGACTCCCCCTTGGGAGAAGGGACCGCGCGACTACTGGAGCTTTGTCGTGGATGGTGCTGGCGAAGCTGCCGAATTCGTCCTTCAGGGGTGTGTGAAGGCTGGGCCTGGTACGGTTGGGGATCTGACCGAGGTTTTCAGTTTCGAGACAATCCGAGATATGGAGACAGCGCTGAAGGCCGAGCTTCTCTCCGTTTCCGAACCTGCGGACCTGGATTTTCTGAAGTGGCTCGGATATATGAAGCCTGGCGAGATTGTGGTGTTGGCGGAGGGACGCAAGGTGTATGCCGTAGGCGAGATCGAGGAGGCAGGCTACTCTTACGCTCCGGACGATTCGAAACCCCACCGGAGGGGTGTTCGGTGGCTTCATGATCACCCTTATCAGTTGAAAACGCCGGTTGAATTCGGCCTCAACCCGATCAGCCTCAAAAAACACGGCCACAACGTACCGCTTGTAGAGCAGTCCTTGCTTGCTTATGCAGGGGGTGTCTGGCCGGACTATGAGCCAAAGCTCACGGGGCAAGAGACTCCAGCACGGTCGACCGTGAACCGCGAAGAAGCTCTCAAGGCACCGGACGACCCCGTCACGCGCGACATTCTCGACATCTTGAGCAGAAAAGGCCAGGTCATCCTCTACGGACCTCCCGGCACTGGGAAGACCTTCTTCGCGGAATGGGCCGCGCTGGAGTGCGTGGCTCGCCAAAATTTTGGGGTGAGCCGTATCGAGCTCACATCTTCGCACCGAAAACGAGCGTTCCATCCCACCAGCGACCAACCGGTCGCCTACATCAGCACCTGTACTTTTCACCCGGCATACTCCTACGAGGATTTCGTGGAAGGGTATCGACCCACTCCCGCCGGAGGCTTTGAGCTGCGCGACGGAGTGTTCAAACGCGCTGCCAGAGCCGCCGCGGCCGATTCCAAGAACTGTTACGTCGTGATCATCGACGAGATCAATCGGGGGAACCTTCCCAAGATCTTCGGCGAACTCATCACCCTCATTGAGTACAACAAGAGGGGTCGCACCAGTGTGACGCTTCCCGTCTCCGGTGAGATATTCACTGTGCCCAAGAACCTCTTCGTGATCGCAACGATGAACACCGCTGACCGCTCCATCCTCCTACTTGATACCGCGCTTCGGCGGCGATTTGGGTTCCTTGAGTTGATGCCCCAGCCCGAACGACTGCAGTCCTCTCACCTGGAGACCCCCAATCTCCCATCCTGGCTCACCGCCTTGAACCGCCGCATCGTGCGAACCCTTGGCCGCGACGGCCGCAATCTTCAGGTGGGTCACGCCTACTTCATGGACGAAGGCAAACCGTTTCACACTCTGGAGCGGCTGTCGCAGGCGCTCAGACAAGAGTTATGGCCACTGCTTCAAGAGTACTGCTACGAAGACGCGCAAGCCTTGGCCGCCATCCTGGGTACCGTGCCGAACGGGCTCTACGACAGCGCGAACGACGACCTTGCCTGGTCTCTCTTCGAAGCAAATCGAAAGGAGCGTCTCATAATAGCACTGGATGCCATCATCGAGCCTGAAGACAAAGAGATTCCGGAAATCGAGTCTGCTGAAAACATCGAGGAGAGCTAACTGGGACAGCCTCACGTCATACTAAGGGAGTGGAGCTTGGAACGCCCGGCTCAACATCCTGTTTTGAAAGAGGCCAGGCTGGCCCCTGAGGACCGTCTGACCCTGGAGGGTCTTGGCCCCAGAAAGCTTCTCATCCGTGAGCTTCTCTCCGGCCTTGAGATAGAGACTTTTTCTCATATCGGCAGTGTGGGGCTTAGCGGACTCCGGGTCTCCATCATCCCCAAGATCGGCCTGGCCAACGTTATGGGAATGGTCCGTTACGCCTATGCTTTCCATCCCGAGTCGCTGACCACATCAGTCGATTACGCCCAAGCTGTTAGTGGCCTGGCGGACTTGCTGGCCGAGGCACTCTTGCATCAAGTGGAGCGCCTGGCTCGGCGCGGCTTGAGCTCTTATTATCGGGAAACCGAAGAGTTGCTCCTGTCCCCGCGAGGCCGTCTGTGCATGCAAAGCGCCGCACGCCGAATGGGTCGCGTGGCCATCACCTGCCGCTACGATGACTACACGGCCAACTCTCCTTTGAATCAGGCGCTCGCCGAGGGTCTTAGGCTGGCCGCGCTTCTCGTCTACGACCGCGATCTTGCCTTTCGGCTCCAAAGAGCAAGAGACCGATACTTCGCCGACCAAACGGGGATTCAACTGAGTGAACGAAGCGTTCAAGAATTGCTGAACTCCCTCGACCGAAGGACGAGCCACTACCGAGAGCCGCTCTCCCTGGTGAAGTTGGTCGTGGAGGGTTGTCGTCTCAGCCGCCACCAAAGTGAAGGGCCCGCAACACAGTTCAGCTTCCTCCTCAACATGAATCTCCTCTTCGAGAAGTTCCTCGAACGCTACTTCCAAAGGACCAGTCCGTTCGGCTACAACGTGCTCACGCAATCTAGCCAGTCTGGTCACTTTCGCTACGTGCTCAACCCGCATCGGTGGAACACACCCACCCTTCGGCCGGATCTTCTTTTGTTGAAAAGAGGCCGGGTTGTAGCCGTAGGTGACGCGAAGTACAAAAACCGTACGGACGCCCCGCCAAGCCCGTCCGACCTTTACCAACTCACCATGTACGGCCTCTCCTTTCCCCAGGGCAGTTGGCGACAGGTCTTTCTCTTTCACCCGCTGGCGTCAGGCCAGACAGACCAGCCCGTGCGGGTAGAGTACGATGTGCCGGGTGTGCCCCGGGTCAGTATCTGTTTACTGGGCGTGCCGGTGGATAAGATTCTTGAGGAGGGGGACGAGGCTTGGGGGGCTTGGGAGTGGATTTGTAGGTAACGAACGTTCAGGCCTAGCATCGGCTAAACCACGATCCGGGATTGAATCCGCACATTATCGAGTGCCACCCGGATCGGCTGATAAATCTCAAGATCACCGTCGAGCGCTTCGAAAGAAATGGCTAGGGCATATTTGGCGGCATCCAATTCGCATTTCGACCAACCCCGATGACCAATGACCGCCAGGCAAAAGTCCTCTGGTAGCTGGTGAGCCGGGAGAACAGCCCAGTCCTTCTGCAGGGTGGATTGATTGCGTCGATGCCCTTGGATTGTTCCGTAGTCGCCCCTTTCCCGAATAACCCAGGGAAATATGGTCTCGCCGTCAGTGCCTCCGTTCTCTACCTCTTTCAGTATCCGACCCAGGAAAGAGTCTCGCGATTCGTTTGCCTTGCTGACATCCCAATCTAACCAGGTCGAGAGGTATCGCTTCAAGTAGCGTCGCGTCCGTCTTGGTCGGGCGGCGTACGATAGGGTCACATCTATTCGAATCCGTTGTTCGGCCGCTGCGTTCTGAATCTCTTCGGGAATAACGATTTGGTAAACATGCGCTTGACCTGCTGAAAGGGTCGAAAGCCCGGAGCTGATGAGCGTAACCCGGTACGGAGTATTGGACAATGCACGCTCTGGGTCCGGGCGGCCGTAGCCGATCATCCGGATGGTTTCTTCGCTCGGGTTGTCTTCGGCCCATTTGGGCCATCTTGCTGAGTTAGCAATGAGAGCTCGGTAAAGCAAGCAGGGTTCGGAAGGAAGCAGCCGTTGAAGCTCTGCAGCCAGCCGGGTCACTTTTGGTGCGGCAAAAGAGGTCCCCGCGACGTCTCTCGCGTGAGGCGGCCCGGGTTCGTGCAAAGTTGATCGCAGCAGGGGAGGCGCCGCCCCTTCTACAAATTTCAAATGAGGTGGGTTGCCTTCATCTTTGCACCAGTCACCTCCATACTCGACGACATCGGGGCGAAGGGTGTTCCAAGGGCCATACCCTGATCGAGAAAACCCCGACGGGCCTTCGCCCAGAGACAACCCATTGGCCGGGTTGTCTGGATAGCTAATAGAGCCTACAACGAGAGCTTGAAGGCCCTCAGCGGGGCTCGCAATCCGGCAAGATTTAGCCACGAGATAGCGTGGGTGCGGGCGCCCGGCCTGCAGGTGATCCAGAACGCCGAGGCTCGCGGTTCTATTGTCTTGATATGCGATATTTCCGGCTGACTGAATGAAGAGAACATCGTGCTCATAAGACAACTGATCCATCGTGGCAGCCCAGGCCGATATGTGCTTAAGCCGGCATGGGTAGCGTGTATTGATGGAGTGGTTGAAGATGCGAGTACCGTTACGTCTTTGCACAACGTGCTCCAGATAGGAAGGGGGATGAAGCTCCTTAGAGAGGCTGCAATCCTTGTTGAGAACACGTACATTCTGAACCCAAAACGGCAATTGGTGTTCGCCTTGCTCGGGAATATTCTCTCCGAAGAGAACAGCCCCGGCGACACGCGTCCCGTGTCCAGCGGGCTTAACGAAGTCCGCGAAGGTGTCTTCTTCGCGGGGCACTAGGGATATCGAAAGCTTTTTGTTGATGGCCGCTGCAAGAAACCGATGCTCTTCCTGTATCCCGCTATCAACGATGGCGACGGTCGGTGCATCATCGTCTGGGGGTAAAAACCTGAGATAGGGTCGAGCTTCTTCGCCCTCAGCGTAGGCTTCAGGGACAAGCTCAATTTCTGGAGGCTCAGTCACTTCGAAAAGGAAAGGAAAGTTTTGTACCAGGTCCCTCAGGCCTTGTCCGGAAATTTCAAGCCTGGCTTCCAAGCAGTCCGGAAGCTTAACGAGAGTGCGGGCTGCGTTTTCTCGTAAGTGGTGTATCTCGCCGTTGTATGCCCGTACAAACTTGAGCAAGCTCTCTTCACGCTTCTCAAAGATCTCGTCCCACTCCATATTTGCTTCATCGATTTTTCGTTGCCAACGGTCAAGCTTTCCTTGATATCTCTGGTCTGTGTCTTTGTCCGTTCTTTCAGGCTTTGGGGGAAGGCGTACCTGACCTGCACATTCGATGCTCACGTCGACGGTATAGAGGTTAGAATCTTTCAGGTTTGGCCAATTGTTCCAAAGAGTAGGAGAGAGAATCCGCTTGAGGCGCTCTTGCTCGTCTTCAATCTTGTACACCTTCGCCAGTGAGCCGGTACCATGCCCTTTGTCCTCGAAGTTCTCGAGTACTTCTCTCAGCTTCTCGAAGTTGATATCGCTGGAGGCTACTATAACGTATCCGTCCTCTTCCTCGGCCACGATCTCCAGCCCGAGCGAGGTTATGATCCAGTCAATGTCCTGACTGGGCTCAATCTCGAGAAGTAGCGGTACCCCGGCAGGCAAGGGAGGAGCTTCCTTGGGGCGTTTGGCGGAGCGAGCTGCCCAGAAGTTGACAGATCGATTTAAACTAGCCGAGATACGCTGAACATGTGCAGCTCTATCATTCTTGTGTTTCTCAGTTCTTGCAACAGCGTCGCCACCGCCAGTCAGCCTGGCGGCGCCCTCGACGGTCAAAGGCATGGGTAAATGTGGAAAGTCGCCCCCCAGCGCCATAAACTATCGCGCTGCTCCCAGGTCCTCGATTGCCTGAATCAAATCTTGCTCTCTCACTGGCAGCCGGTCAGAGAGAATCGCGGACTTGGCGGCATCCTGGGCTGTCTTCACTACCCTGGCCGCGGAGGCACCTTCGAGACGTCCGACAAGATCCGTCCAGTCAATATCTCGCTCGATCTCAATCGTGGAGAGGCTCATAAGAAGCAGTTTTCGGATCTCCTCCGGGCCGGGTGGTGGAACCTCGAGCACCTCATCGAAGCGCCTGAACAAAGCTGGATCAAGCGCACTGTCCAGGTTGGTAGCGGCCAGCAGGAGGCCGGGTGCTTGATATTCTTCCAGCAAAATGAGGAGTGTGTTGACGACTCGGGGCATCTCTCCGACATCGTTGGTTACTGTTCTGGAGCGTGCGACGAAATCGCATTCATCAAGAAAGAGGAGGGTTGGTACAGTACGGACCGCGTCGAAAACACTTCGAAGATTCGAAGCCGTCTCCCCAAAAAACGAAGACATCACAGCGTCAAACCGGACCTTCATCAGTGGCAGACCAGTATTTCTAGCTAGTCTTTCAGCGCCAAGCGACTTGCCGCAGCCCGGGGGACCGTAGAGCAGAATTCTTTTTCGGTAGTTCAGGCCGTGCCTCGCCAGACGGTCGCGAGCCGCGTACTCTTTCTCGACCCTTTGAAACCGTGCCTCGACGTGGTCTGGCAGAACCATGTGATGCCGCAGTACCTCGGGAGGTAGCAGTGACGTAAAGTTCTGCTGCTTCTTGCTCAAAGGGAACGAGGAAAGCGATCGCGATGCGCCGCCACTCTTGGGTTGGGGCGGGGTCTTCGCGAGAATAGTCTCCAGCTGTTTTGCTAACTTGGTGTGCCCAACTTTCTTCTCATCTTCAACAATGGATTGGGCGAGCGAACGTAAACCAGGATGTTCAGCGTCCTGGATTAGGCGAAAGAGGCGTTTGAGGGTGTCGGCTTTCATGTTCTCGTCTATTTGAACTTTGTTCTATACTCCTGTGTTTCCCTGCGCCTCGTTGAGAGTCTTCCTCTGGAGCATGCTGGAAGAGAAAGGTAACTGGTGGAGGTTGGAGAGTTTGGGAGCCTCTTTGGAAAGACCGCAGAACCGATTCGGGAGTTGAGTAGTCTGTACCGACGACGAGCGATTACTCAAAGCCAGAAGACGATGGCGATGTCGGAGGGGCCTTGCTCCGTAGGGTGAGGTTCGGAGGGCTGAGTCGGATCTTGGAACCTTTCTGGCCGGGAGCGCTTGCTCTGGGAGCTGTGGAGGGCTTGAACAAAGCCATGGTACCAGTTGCTGGACGAGAGATTTTTTTGGCTGGAGCTTTGCTCAACCTCACCAGAGCACGGCGGTGATAGCGATGGCAGAGGTTATGCGATGGGAAGTCCAAGCGAAGACCTCGGAATCTGGTCAGCTTGTCTTTTTGATATAGATTTTGTTTAGGTTTTAGGAACCGGCCTTCGGCCAGATTTTCGGCTGGGTGAAGTGGAAGCGCTAGTGTGCCAATTTGTGTGCCAACTCCGCAAAACCACCCCAATCTCTCCCAACCTCCAGATC
>Ga0265293_10005143_pt1 | contig 22171 bp, 19 predicted proteins | sample Munlanlewell138R_FD_192505 | JGI IMG/M metagenome (GOLD analysis project Ga0265293, IMG submission 192505) | Leachate microbial communities from a municipal landfill in Southern Ontario, Canada - Leachate well 138R | ecosystem: Engineered > Solid waste > Landfill > Unclassified | place: Canada... | reverse complement strand
CGACACGGCTGCCATCCCAGGCTATGGCGATGTTGTCGAAAACGGAGGGCTCCGTCGTTTCCGGCACAAGGAGGGCGGGTCTTCCCGAGCCGAAAACCACCGCTTCGGCGGTGGCGCGCGCGGTCTGGTTTCCCGCATCGAGCCCGACGAGGCTGAAATCATAATAGCGAGCCTGCTGCGCGGCGGTTTCCGCCAGCAAAGGAAGGGCCACGGCAATCGTCTGAGCGTCGAATTCAGCCGCCGCTCTATGAGCGTTTTCCCGAAGCAGGTCGAGCAGATGCTCTCCCCGCCGCCGGCTTTCCGCTTCGGCTTGCCTGATCAGGTCCGGCGTGTTCAGTAGCAGCTTCGACAGCGCTGTCGAGACGTTGGGAATGCTGACATTGATGGCAAGCGCATGGATGCCTGCGTCCATGCCTGCCGCAATCGCGGCAACCTGTCCGGCCAGCCCGTCTGCATTGGCATCGGGATGCGTGACGAGAGGAACGAAGAGCTGCGTTTTCAAGCTGGTTCTCCTTTGTCGTCGCGCCGTTTTTCCCGAACGGAAAACGGCATCACTCCGCTTTTTACGATGCAATGGCAAAAGTCGGGTTGATCCAGCGCAAACGTAGCCGCTTCTACCTCTCAGATGCAGCAGGAATTTCAGGTTTCCCGCGCCCCTTCCTGCGAGAGGAACCAGGCAACGAGTTCAAAGGAGTTGCGCACTGCCGCTATCCTGCAGAGCCGCAACCTGTGCGTTTCTATGGTGCGGCGGGAAAGGCCAAGCTCCCGTGCGATTTCCTCGCTCGTCTTGCCCTGCGCGATCAGTGTGAGGATCTGGCGCTGGCGATCGGTAATGGCGGCCATGGTCTGCGACACCGGCCGGTTCATCGGCTCGAAGCAATAAAGCGCGTCGGCGAAAGGATCACTGGCATGACGGGATTTCCCGTTGACGCTGCACCAGAAGGTGCGGCCGTCCCGGCTCATCATGATGCGCTCGTCGTAATAGGTCTTGCCGCCGGAAAGATGGGTGCCCCACATATAGCCGGTACGGATGAAGTCCGCGATCTTCGGGTAGAGGCGCGAGAAACTCTGGTCCACCAGTTCGGCGCGTTCATAGCCGAACAGGGACGAAAACTCGCTGTTGCAGTCGCGGATGATGCGATGCGTGGCATGAACCATCGGCAGCGGGATGTCATCCAGCCTGAAGGTGGTGGTGCCAGGAACCAGCTTGGGCGGTGGTCTAAGGCTCATTGCGTATAAATACGACATGGTATGGGTCCCGCAAGATGGTGCGGGCAGCAGGCACACATCGCGATGCACCGGCGGCTTAAGGCGTATCGCGATACGCCTTAAGGTTTTGCCCCGCGCATGGCCTCCGAAAACGTTTTTCGCCTTCGGACGGATCAGGCGGGTCTAGCCGACGATGGCGGCTTCCGTCGCGGCGCGCAGTTCCGCTTCGGTGACACCGGCTGCGCATTCAACGATCTTCAGGCCTCCGGGCACGACATCGAGCACGCCCAGATTGGTGATGATGCGGTCAACCACGCCCTTGCCGGTCAGCGGCAGGGTGCAGGCTTTCAGGACCTTGGTTTCGCCGGCCTTGTTGGTGTGGTCCATGACGACGACGACGCGGCCGACACCGGCCACCAGATCCATGGCACCGCCCATGCCCTTGACGAGCTTGCCGGGGATCATCCAGTTGGCGAGGTCGCCGTTCTCGGCCACTTCCATGGCGCCGAGGATGGCCATGTTGATCTTGCCGCCGCGGATCATGGCGAAGGAGGTGGCACTGTCGAAGAAGGCCGTCTGCGGCAGTTCGGTGATCGTCTGTTTGCCGGCATTGATCAGATCGGGATCTTCCTCGCCCTCATAGGGGAAGGGGCCCATGCCCAGCATGCCGTTTTCCGATTGCAGCGTGACCTCGACGCCTTCGGGGATGTAATTGGCCACCAGCGTCGGAATGCCGATGCCGAGGTTCACATACCAGCCGTCCTGAAGCTCACGGGCGGCGCGTGCCGCCATCTCGTTGCGATCCCAGCCAGCCATCAGACCGTCTCCCTCTTGCGGGTGGTGCGCTGTTCGATGCGCTTCTCATGCGGGCCCTGCACGATGCGGTGCACATAGATGCCGGGCAGGTGGATGTGGTCGGGCTCGAGCGAACCGAGCGGCACGATCTCCTCCACCTCCGCGACGCAGACCTTGCCGCAGGTGGCGGCGGGCAGGTTGAAGTTACGGGCGGTCTTGCGGAAGATGACGTTGCCGGAGGGGTCGGCCTTCCATGCCTTCACGATCGCCAGATCGGCAACCAGTCCGCGTTCCAGAATGTAGGTTTCACCATCGAAGTCGTGGTGCTCCTTGCCTTCGGCGATCACCGTTCCCACGCCAGTCTTCGTGTAGAAGCCGGGAATTCCGGCGCCGCCGGCGCGCATGCGTTCAGCCAGCGTGCCCTGCGGGTTGAATTCGAGTTCAAGCTCTCCCGCCAGATATTGCCGCATGAATTCGGCATTCTCGCCGACATAGGACGAGATCATCTTTTTGACCTGCCGGGTTTCCAGCAGAACGCCGAGGCCAAAGCCATCGACGCCGGCATTGTTGGACGCAACGGTGAGCCCCGTGACGCCGCTGTCCCGGATCGCCGCGATCAGCAATTCGGGAATGCCGCAGAGGCCAAAGCCACCCGCCGCAATCAGCATGTCGTTTCGCAAAAGCCCGTCGAGCGCCGCACGGGCATCGGGATAGATCTTTGTGTGTTTCATGAAACCTCCCAGTCCTTCAGGCCAGTCTTCCGAGCATAGCGGAGCCTCACCTGCATTCCAGGCTCACAATCCTTTATCAGGCCGCTCTCGGGAATACGTAAAAATACGTCAGAGCGCTTTGGTCTGGCGCCTGTTTGCTACGGCAAAACTGAAGCGTGCGGCCCGGCTATGCAACCATGTGTTCATGCCGCCCCGAGCAAGCCTCGGGGCAGGCGCTTCCTTTGGTTCAGGAATTTCCATTGACAAGATATCTATAAATTATCGATGATATGCAAAAGAAAGGGCGAGAATGGGTCGGGTACAAAGCAGAGCATTACCTATTGCGGTCATCGACACGCAGGCGAACGAAGAGGCCGGGAACATCGGAATCGGGCCGGTCGTTTCGTCGGCGCATCTGGCGGCCGGACGCTCCCCCGCCCTGTCTGAAGTCGAATATGGGCTGATGATTGCAACCAGCGCCTTCAACCGCTGGATGGTCCGCTGCATGGCGGCCTCCGGCCAGCCGGGCCTTTCCTCCACGGAAGTGGCTATCCTTCATTCGGTTGCCCATCGCGGCCGGGAAAAGCGGATGGCCGATATCGCCCTGGTGCTCGATATCGAAGATATTCATGTCGTCTCCTATGCCGTGAAGAAGCTCGAGGCGGCCGGGCTCATCAAGACGCGCCGGGCCGGCAAGGAAAAGATGGTGGAGATCAGCGACGCCGGCTTCGAGGTCTGCCGGCGCTACGGACAGCTGCGTGAAAAGCTGCTGCTGGACATTGCCAGCCAGGCGCGCATTCCCGAATCCGAGCTGTCCCATCTCGGCTCTCTTCTGCGGATGCTTTCGGGAACGTACAATCAGGCTGCGCGGGCCGCCGCCACCTTCTGAGGATTTTGATGTCGCTCCCTGCTGCCAATGATCTGCTTCGGGTCGAGGGTCTTTCGGTGAATTTCGGGGAAACCCGCGTTATCGATGATCTCAGCTTTTCCGTCCGCGCAGGCCGCACCACCGCTATCGTCGGAGAGAGCGGTTCCGGCAAATCGGTCACGTCGATGTCGATCATGCGTCTGGCCGACATGGCCGGTGCCAGCTACCCGCAGGGCAGAATTCTCTTTTGCCGCGAACAGTCGCAGGTCGACTTGCTCGCCGCCGATCAGAAGGCGATGCGCCGCATCAGGGGCAATGAGATCGCAATGATCTTTCAGGAGCCCATGACCTCGCTCAATCCGGTTTTCACCATCGGTGACCAGCTGGCGGAAGTTCTGATGCTGCATGAGGGAATGACCAGGGCGGCTGCGATGGCCGAGGCGGAGCGGCTGCTGACGCTTGTGCGTCTTCCCGATGCGGCCAATCTGCTGACCCGTCATCCGCATCAGCTCTCAGGCGGCATGCGCCAGCGCGTGATGATCGCCATGGCGCTCGCCTGCCGCCCCAGGCTCCTGATCGCGGACGAGCCGACGACCGCTCTGGACGTTACCGTTCAGGCCCAGATTCTCACTATAATCCGGGAATTGCAGGCCGAACTCGGCATGGCGGTGATCTTCATCACGCACGACATGGGCGTTGTGGCGGAGATGGCCGATGATGTCGTCGTGATGTGGAAGGGAAAGAAGGTCGAGGAAGGCGCGGTCGGGAAAATCTTCGCCGCGCCACAGCATCCCTATACAAAGGTGCTGCTTTCAGCCGTGCCGCGCCTCGGCTCGATGGCTGGCCGGCCGTTGCCGTTGCGCGAAGCCCTCACGGTCCTGGACGGCGACAAGCCAAGGCTTGTCGGCGAAACCCGTGATCAGGATACGGCGGATTATTCCGGCGCGCCATTGCTTCAGGTGCGCGATCTGCTGGTACGTTTCGACATCAGGAAAAACTTCTTTGGCCGGGCGACGCACAGATGCAGCGCGGTCAACCATGTCAGCTTTGACATATATCCCGGGGAGACACTGGCGCTTGTCGGTGAATCGGGCTCGGGAAAATCCACCATAGGCCGGACTATCCAGCAGCTTCAGAACCCTGTTTCGGGTGAGGTGAGGTTCAGCGGAAAGCTGATGTCCGCAATGAGCCGCGGCGAGCGGCAGCGCCTGCGCCGCGATGTGCAGTATATCTTTCAGGACCCCTTCGCGTCGCTCGATCCGCGCAAGACCGTGGGTTATTCGATAGCCGAGCCGATCCGCACCCATGGCATTCTGGACAACAGTCGCGACATCGCGCTGCGGGTCGGCGAACTGCTTGAGCGTGTCGGCCTCCAGCCTTCGATGGCGTCGCGCTATCCGCACGAATTCTCGGGCGGCCAGCGTCAGCGCATCTGCATAGCCCGCGCGCTTTCATCGAAGCCGCGTCTTATCATCGCCGATGAGGCGCTTTCGGCGCTGGACGTGTCTGTGCAGGCGCAGATCATCAATCTGTTCATGGACCTGCAGAAGGACGAGGGGCTGTCCTATCTCTTCATCTCGCACGACATGGCGGTGGTCGAAAAGATGAGCCATCGTGTCGCGGTGCTCTACACGGGCCAGATCACGGAACTCGGCAGCCGCTCGCAGGTCTTTGAACAGACCGCCCATCCCTACACGCGGCGGCTTCTGTCCGCAGTTCCGGTTGCCGACCCTGCCCGGCGCGTTGAACGCCCGGCGCTGGATGGTGAAATTCCTTCGACCACACGTGCCGTCGGTGATGAGCCGCCCGTCATTCCGCTTCAGGAAATTTCGCCCGGTCACTTCGTGGCCGAACATTTTGACACCTTGAAATGAACGACAATGGGAGATTCAGATGTCGCCACTTAACATCTTCAGAGCCGGGGCCACAGCGCTTCTGCTGGCCACCACGGCCTTTACCGCTCCGGCCTATGCCGAAGGCAAGCTGGTCGTGTCCTCGCCGCAGGATCCGGGCTCATGGGACCCGATCGACACCTTTCTCGTGAACTGGGCCTCGGCCGCCACCAACATCTTCGACGGGCTGACCTATCGCGGCCCCGACATGAAGATCGTGCCGGCGCTGGCCGAATCCTGGGAAGAACTGGACGAAGGCAAGCGCATCCGTTTCAAGCTTCGCGCCGGAGTGACGTTCCACAATGGCGAGCCGTTCAATGCGGAAGCCGTCAAGTTCACCTTCGATCGCCTGCTCGGCGATGAGGGCGGGAAGGGCCCGCAGCGCTCGAACTACACCTCGATTACCAAGGTCGAGATCATCGACGACCACACCGTCGATCTGCATCTGGGCGCCCCCGACCCGGTTCTTCTGACCAAGCTTGCCGGCTATGGCGCGATGATCGTGCCGCCGAAATATGTGTCGGAAAACACCGAGGAGTTCTTCAACCTCAATCCGGTCGGCACCGGCCCGTTCAAGTTCGTCTCATACGATCCCAAGGTCTCGCTGAAGCTTGAAGCCTTCGGGGACTTCTGGGGCGACAAGGCGAAGGTTTCCGAGCTCGAATATCGCTTCATCACCGAGCCGGCGACCGCTGTTGCGGAACTGCAGGCAGGCCGTGTCGACGTCGTCATCCCGCCGACCATTCCGGTAGCCATGGTGCCGACCATCGAGGCCGACCCAAATCTGGAACTGGCTTCCGTAACCTCGCCGACCGTCTGGGCGCTGCGCTACAACACGCGCGACGGCATTACCGCTGACGTGCGTGTGCGCAAGGCGCTGATCATGGCGGTCGACCGCGAAACCATCGTCAAGGAAATCCTTGGCGGACAGGCCGATGTGATCGCCAGTTTTCAGAGCCCGCTTTCCTTTGGCTACGATCCGGAGTTGAAGCCTCTCCCCTATGATCCGGAAGGCGCCAAGGCGCTGCTGGAAGAAGCTGGCGTCAAACCCGGCGCGACCGTGCAGATCGACGTGCGCGGCAACGACGCAACCTTCGGTGAGGTCGCACAGGCCGTTGCCGCCTATCTGTCGATGGTCGGCGTTACCGCGACCATTCAGCCGATCGAGCTGAATACCATGCTCAACGACATCATCCCGCAGGGCAAGACCGGCGCGATGTTCCAGCAGGGCTGGGGCGGCTGGACGTTCGATTACGATAACACCGCTTACGCGATGTATCACACCGGCGAAAAGTGGAACCCCTACGACAGCGACCCGAAGCTGGACGAGCTGCTGGAGAGCCAGCGTCCGCTGACCGACCGTGCAGAGCGGGAACGCATCCTGAAGGAAATTGCCGTTTATGCGGCGGATCGGGTCCTTGAGATGCCGCTTTACAACTCCAAGGCGCTCTACGGCATCAACAAACGCGTGAAAAACTTCGATCCGGCGCCGGACAATCGTCTGCGTCTCAATGCCGTTGAAGTCCAGTAATGAACTTTGCCCCCGGATACTTCCGGGGGCATCCCAAAAACAGGTGACGGCCCGTGATCGGCTTTATTCTGAAAAGACTTCTGCAGGCGGCATTCGTGGTCGTCGCGGTCAGCCTTGTCGTGGCCGTCGCCATCCGCATGACCGGCGATCCTGCTCTGATGATCTCTCAGGGCGCGACGAACATCACCGAGGCGGATCTGCAGCGCATTCGCGAGGGACTGGGGCTCAACGAACCTTTCGTGGTTCAGTATGCCAACTCGCTCATCGGCCTTCTGACATGGAACTTCGGCAACAGCTTCGTCGGGGGCACGCCCGTCAACATCCTGATATCGCGGGCGCTTCCGGCCACCCTGATGCTGGCCTTCACCACGCTGCTGCTCTCCATAATCATCTCGGTTCCGCTTGGCATCAGGGCTGCGGTTTCGAGGGGCAAATGGAGCGACCAGCTGATACGCATCTGCTCGCTTGTTGGCCTGTCCTTCCCGAATTTCTGGCTCGCAACCATGCTGGTTCTGCTGTTCGCGGTCACGTTCAGGCTGTTGCCGCCTTCAGGCATGTCGGGCTTCGAAAGCTTCATCATGCCCACGCTCACCATGGGCATCATCCTGACGGCGACCAATGTGCGGCTGGTGCGGACCACCATGCTGGAAACGCTCAATTCGCAATACATCATGGTCGCCCGCGCCAAGGGTCTTTCCGAAAACAAGGTGCTCTACAAGCATGCGCTGCGGAACTGCGCGATCCCGCTCATCACCTATTTCGGGCTTCAGTTCGGTGGTCTTCTCGGCGGAATCGTGGTCATCGAGCGCGTTTTTAACTGGCCGGGCATGGGCACACTGGCTTTCGATGCGGTCGCCGCGCGTGATTACCCGGTGCTGCAGGCTGTCATCATGATCCTCTCGCTGATGATCGTGCTCGTCAATCTGATCGTCGATATCGCCTATGGCTTCGTCGATCCCCGTATCCGCAAGGAATGAGCGCAATGGCACGTCTCCTTCGCTCACCGGCACTGCAGCGTTTCGCCTCGCTGGAATTCGTGCTTGGCGCCGTTTTGCTCATCGCGATAGCCGGCACTGTTATTCTGTCCGGCTGGCTGCTGCCTGACCCGACCAAGATTTCACTGTCGTCGCGCCTCGTGCCGCCGCTGGTGAATGCCGCGCATCCGCTCGGAACGGATGCGCTGGGCCGGGACATTCTCGCACGCGTTGCCAGCGGCGGCTGGATTTCGCTGCAGGTAGGGTTCATTTCGGTTGCCGGCTCTGTCGTGCTGGGCGTCGCCATGGGGCTGGTGGCAGGCTATTATCGCGGCATCTGGGACATGATCCTGATGCGCTTTGCCGATGTGCAGCTGGCGCTGCCCTTCATCCTGCTTGCCATCACCTTCGTCGCGATCGTCGGCGGCTCGATCACCAACACCATCATCCTGCTGATTGTCAGCCAGTGGGTGCAATATGCGCGTCTGGTGCGCGCTTCGGTCATGTCGCTGCGCGAGCGTGAGTTCGTGCTGTCGGCCCGCGCCATCGGTGTTGCGGATCGCAACATCATCATGCGCCATCTGCTGCCCAATCTGCTTGGGCCCGTCGTCGTGCTGATGACGCTCAATGTCGCCAACAACATCCTGCTCGAAAGCTCGCTGACGTTTCTTGGGCTTGGGGTCGATCCCTCGATTCCCTCATGGGGAGGGATGCTGGCGGAAGGTCGCACCTATCTGCAGACCGCATGGTGGATTTCCGTGGTGCCGGGGCTCGCCATTCTGCTGACCGTGCTCGGCCTCAACCTGCTTGGCGACTGGCTGCGCGACCTGCTGGACCCCACCGGGAGAACGAGCCGTTGATCCTCTTTGAAAAGACCTTTTCCTCCACGCTTCGCGAGCTTGCCGAAACGCTTTCCGCCGCAACGGTGGAAACGTGGACCTTCGACGATCTGCCAACCCGTCGCGCCGCCGAAGCCGCTTTTTCAGCGCGCGGCGTCAGCGCGAAATGCCGGTCGGCCTACAAGCCTCTGGTGGTCGCCTTTCGCGACGAAATCGACACAGAAGCGCTCGTGCGGGCCGACATCGTGTTTCCCCGCCATCCTCAAGCCGGTCCCCGCCGGTTTCTTCTCGAAACCTATCCGCTTGTCGCCATGTTCCCCGAAGTCCTTTTCAGCTTCATGGAAGGGCCTGAAAGCGATTCTTTGCCCGTATACGGCGTCAGGCTGACCTACGCCGACGGCCGCGTGGAAGATCTGTCAGTCACCGCTCCCAATCGCGTGCATGAGGATTATGCGGGCAACGCGGCGCTGTCGCCCTGCGGCTGGCTGCGCATCGATGGAACAGAGCAATCGCTCGACACGGACTATGAGCAGATTTTCCATCAGACGATGCAGGCACTTGCCGGGGGCCACTGGGAGAAAGAGCCGTTCTTTCAGGAACTGTTCATCGGCGTTTCCCTGCCGGCCAGCGACGAGGACCTCGGGGTTGGCGATGAGGTTCTGTCGGTGCGTGAAGCGCTGCATGAGGACTTCTATTTCTCGGCTCTCGAACTGCTGGCGAAGTTTTCCGGCCGTCCTGCAGGATACCGGGATTTTCAGCCGGGACAGATCGTGCCGGATATTCGTCAGGGCGAGAAACTATCCGTCACAGTGGAGCTGCGCCCTTATGATGCGGCTTCCCGTTCCGATCATATCCAGGATCTGGAAAGTGCGGGACGCGCGCTGTCGCAGGTGCAGATCGCGGCGGAACTGGAGAAGATACCGGGCCGGCGTTATTTCGCACGCTCGGTAGCCGGACGTGAAATCGCGGCGGTATATCATCCCGGCACGGATCGCGGCGTGATCATTTCCGCGGGCCAGCACGCCAACGAGACCTCCTCGCCGGTTGGCACGCTGCGCGCGGCTCACCGTCTCATGGGGCGTTCAGGCGCGCATTTCGCGTTCTGCCCTCTGGAAAATCCCGATGGCTATGCGCTTCATCAGCGCCTGATCAGAAACAATCCCCGCCATATGCACCATGCCGCACGCTACACCGCGCTGGGCGACGATCTTGAATACCGCACAGGCGAGGTGCTGTTCGAGAAAGCGATCCGTCTCGAAGCGGAAAAGCTGCTGCCGGCTCTCCTCCATCTCAATTTCCACGGGTATCCCGCGCATGAATGGACGCGTCCTCTGTCGGGCTATGTGCCGCGCGGGTTCGAAGTCTGGACCATTCCGAAAGGCTTCTTCCTCATCATGCGCCATGGCGAAGGCTGGGAGAAGGCGGCGCGCAAACTGATGACGGATGTCACGGCGCGCCTCAATGACGTGCCGGGCCTGCGGGCTTTCAATGAGGCCCAGATCGCGTTGTTCGAGCGCCATGCCGGGGAAACCGGCTTTGAGATCCTCAACGGTTTTCCCGTGATGATCTCGCAGGACGACCGCCACCGGCTGCCCATGACCCTGATCACCGAATATCCGGACGAAACCGTCGAGGGCGATGCGTTCCGGGCAGGGCATGAGGCACAGATGGCGACGGCGCTGGCCGCCTATGACGCCCTGCAGGATCTTTCCCTGGACCTGTTTCCCTCGCCACTGGTCGCCTGAGCGGAAGCGGCAACGGAGTTCTTTTGCGATGACGATGATCGATCTCAACAGCGATCTGGGCGAAAGCTTCGGCCCCTGGCCGATGGGTGACGATGATGCAATGCTCGCTCTGGTGACCAGCGCCAACATTGCCTGTGGTTTCCATGCAGGCGATCCCGCCGGCATTCTGCGCAGCCTGCGCTCCGCGGCGGAGCGGGGCGTCATCGTCGGTGCCCATATCGGCTATCGCGATCTCGTCGGCTTCGGGCGCCGCAACATGGAGCCTTCCGATGCTGAGCTGTTTGCCGACAGCATCTATCAGATCGGCGCTTTGCAGGGCCTTGCCAAAGCGGCGGGAACTCGCGTTGCCTATGTGAAGCCGCATGGCGCTCTCTACAATACGATGGCGCATGATGCCCGGCAGGCGGCAGCCGTCATCGCCGCCATCAAGGCCCTGGACCCCACCCTGCCGCTGATGGCGCTTTCCAATGCGCCGGTGGTTGCGCAGGCGCGGGCGCAAGGCATCACCGTGATCTGCGAGACATTCGCCGACCGTGCCTACATGGCCGGCGGCTCGCTGGTTTCGCGTTCGCGTGCAGATGCGGTGATCCACGACCCGAAGGAGATTGCGGGTCGTATGTTGCGCCTCTTGACTGAGGGGCTCATCACGGCAGTCGATGGCACCGATATCCGGCTGGAGGCGCAGTCCATCTGCGTCCACGGGGACACGCCCGCGGCTGTGGCGATTGCCCGCAGATTGCGGGCCGACCTCACGGAGGCGGGCATAAAGCTTGCTTCGTTCACACGCTGAGGCCGGAGTGGCAAATGCGCTTTCTTGCAGCCGGGCTGGACGGTATTCTTGTCGAAACCGAAGACCTTGAACAGGCGCTTGCCCTGTTCGACAGCCTGCGCGTTGCAAAGCTGAAGGGCGTGGCGGAACTGGTGCCGGCGGCACGTGCGGTGCTGGTGCGGTTCAATCCCTTGTTCGCAACCAGAGCGGGATTGCGTGAAGCCATCGCCGCGATGGAACTGACGCGCACGAAAACCTCGCCCGGCCAGATGGTCGAGATACCTGTCGTCTATGATGGCGAGGATCTGGCGGAGGTGGCCGCGATCCTCGGCTGTTCCGAGGAGGAAGTGATCCGGCGTCATACCGGGGCCGTGCACACGGTGTCATTCACGGGCTTCGCGCCCGGTTTCGCCTATATGAGCAGCGACGATCCGGGGTTGGATGTTCCGCGCCGCAAATCACCACGCGTGCGCATTCCGCGCGGCTCCGTCGCGCTCGCCGGCCGGTTCAGCGGCGTCTATCCGACCGAAAGCCCCGGCGGATGGCAACTGATCGGACGCACCACCACCCGCATGTGGGACCTCGCGCGGGAGCGTCCTGCCCTGCTGGTGCCCGGCGACCGGGTGCGCTTCCGTCAGGTCGAGGCCGGCGACGCAATCATTGTCCCTGCCTTGTCCCGGGCCGCGACGGGAACGGTGAAGGCGGATGCCTGTGTGACGATCCTGCGCACGGAACGCCCTTTGATGCTGGAGGACGAAGGCCGGCCCGGACAGGCGTCGCAGGGCGTGTCCGGCTCGGGCGCGCTGGATCGGGCCAGCTTTCGCGCGGTAAACGAAGTTCTTGGCAATGCAGCCAATGCACCAGCGCTTGAGATTGTCTTCGGGGGCGTTGAACTTCGCGCCGACAGGCCTGTCACGCTGGCCATGACCGGCGCGCCCTGCAAGCTCGTGCTGACCGGCAATGACGGGCGCAGGACTGCTCTGCCGACAGGCCGGGCTTTTGCGCTCGATGCGGGAGATATTCTCGATATCGGCGCTGCCGGTCAGGGCATGGTCAGCTATCTCGGTATCCGCGGTGGCTTTGCCTGCGATCTGGTGATGGGATCGGCTTCCCGCGATGTACTGGCCGGCATTGGCCCCGAACCCGTTGTGGCAGGTGCAACGCTTTGCGCAGCGCCCGGACCGGCCCGCGCCGTCAGTGCATATACGGTTCCGGCCGCAGCGCTGCCGAAGAAAGACGAGGCGACCACCGTGGATATCGTCTTGGGGCCACGCGATGACTGGTTCACCGACGCGGCATTGCAAACCCTGACGATGCAGGACTGGCGCGTAACGCCTGAGGCAAGCCGGGTCGGCAAACGGCTTTCCGGTCTGTCGCCTCTGGAGCGTATCGATGCGGCCGAATTGCCGTCCGAGGCGACCGTGCCCGGTGCGATACAGGTGCCGCATAGCGGCCAGCCTGTGGTCTTTTTGGCCGATCATCCGGTGACAGGAGGCTATCCTGTGATTGCTGTGGTCGCGCGCTACCATCTCGACCTTGTGGCGCAAATCCCGCCCGGCGGGTCGATCCGTTTTCATCCCGTCAGCGAGGATCATTGAGCAATGAAGAAGCTGCTCGTCGCCAATCGAGGCGAAATCGCCCTGCGCATCATTCGTGCAGCGCGCGACTATGGGATTGAATCGGTTGCCGTTTATGCGGACGCGGACGCCACATCGCTTCATGTCGAATATGCGGATGAAGCGTGGGCGCTCGGTGGGGGGCGTGCTTCGGATACCTATCTCGCCATCGATAAGATCATCCAGATTGCACAGCGCTCGGGAGCGGATGCCGTCCATCCGGGTTACGGTTTTCTCTCCGAACGGCCGGAGTTCGCGCAGGCGGTGCTCGACGCAGGGCTGGTCTGGGTAGGGCCCTCACCGGATGTGATCCGCATGCTGGGTGACAAGATCGAGGCGCGCCGCATTGCAGCAGGTGTCGGCGCTCCGCTGGTCAGCGGCTCCGATGGCCCCCTCTCTTCGGCAAAGGAAGCTGTCGCTTTCGCCGAACGTGCCGGGCTGCCGATTGCGATCAAGGCTGCTTTCGGCGGCGGTGGTCGGGGCATGAAGGTCGCCCGTTCGCTTGAGGACGTCGGCGACATGTTTGAGTCCGCGGTTCGCGAGGCAACCGAGGCCTTTGGGCGCGGTGACTGCTACGCCGAACAATTTCTCGACAAGCCCCGCCATGTTGAGGCGCAGATTCTGACAGACAGCCATGGCAATATTCTGGTTCTTGGAACGCGTGACTGTTCCCTGCAGCGCCGCAATCAGAAACTGGTCGAGGAAGCGCCGGCCCCGTTCCTGAGCGCAGAACAGAGGCAGCGGATCCACGACGCTGCCCGAAAAATCTGTGCCGCTGCCGGATATGTGGGGGCGGGCACGGTGGAATTTCTGCTGTCGCGCGACGGACTGATTTCCTTTCTGGAAGTGAACACGCGCCTTCAGGTCGAACACCCCGTTACGGAAGTGACGACCGGCATCGACATCGTCGTGGAACAGTTGCGCATCGCCGATGGATTGCCGCTGCGTGTGAAAGAAACGCCGGAGCCTCTGGGGCACGCCTTTGAATTCCGCATCAATGCGGAAGATCCGGGTCGGGGCTTCCTGCCGACGCCCGGACGCATCACCCGGTTTCGCGCACCCTCCGGACCCGGCGTGCGGCTCGACAGCGGCGTCGAAGCCGGATCCATTGTCCCGCCGCTCTATGATTCACTGTTTGCGAAACTGATCGTTTTCGCTTCCACCCGTGAGGAAGCGATTCATCGCGCCAGACGCACCCTGAGGGAATTTCAGGTCGAAGGAATAGCGACAGTCCTGCCGTTCCATCGCGCAGTGCTCGAGGAAGAGGCTTTTACGTCTGCCGAACATTTTGGCGTCCACACCAACTGGATCGAAACCGAACTCGACCTGCCGCCTCCCGCCCCCCGGGTCGAGGCGCAGGAAGACGATCTGGTGCGCACCTACATTGAAATTGATGGCAAGCGCCATCAGCTTGCTCTGCCGGCTGCGTTCTGGGGGAAGTTTGCTGCTGCGCCGGCTTTGCCGGATGGCGCGCACGAGGCTTCCTCCTCACAGGAAGCCGGGGGGGAAATAGTCGGCGTACCGATGCCGTCCATTCTGCAGGGGTGGCTCGTTGACGATGGAGCCCGCGTTCGCAACGGTGATGCGATTGCCATCATAGAGGCGATGAAAGCGGAAATGCGGATTACCGCGCCTGCAGATGGTATCCTGCAGCATAAGGCAAAACCCGGTTCTGAGCTCATGGCAGGCGATACGCTCGCCATCATCCTGCCCGGGGGATGATTTCCTCTGAAGGGTTCTATTCCCTGCCAATGTCATTTCGATCGTGCAAAAGAGCATACCAAGCAACTCCCCGCTGGCCGGAAGATTGGCAGCTGACGTGGCTTGCGAGATCTTCCGGAACCACCCTGCGCTGTGTGGGAATGATTTCGGGTCCAGCGTGGAATTATATCCGGCCTGTCTTTAAACAGGCGCGGCGCTCTTACGAAATGCTGAAAGAATGGCTATCATGAGGTCCAGCTTGCCCGACGGCTTCATTGACTGGAGGCGGGAGGGCTGCAGGAAATCCGGTACTTCAACAGAATTTGCAATGCGGACTGTGAATGGCGAAATCTCAAACCCGCGCCGCTCATAAGACGGGTAAAAATGCGCGCGAGATCATTCTGAACGCGGCGCGGGCGGAATTCGCCGAGAAAGGTTTCAACGGAGCGCGTGTCGACAGCATCGCCGCCCGCTCCGGCCTGAACAAGCAGCTCGTCTATTATTATTTCGGCAGCAAGGATGACCTTTACCGCGTCACGCTTGAGGAAGCCTATACCGAGATACGCCTGCGCGAAAAAGACCTCGACCTGCGATCGCTGCCCCCGCAGGACGCCATCGTTCGCCTCATCGATTTTTCGCTCAGCTATCTGGCGCGGCATCGGGAATTCATTCGCATGCTGGCCGACGAGAACGCGCTGGGCGGCCCCCACGTCAAGGACTCCGACGCTTTTCAGCGCACGAACTCGCCATTGATCGAGATGATCGGGATGACCCTGCGCGAAGGCGAGGCGCAAGGCGTGTTTCGCAAGGGCATCGACCCGCTCGACCTCTATATCTCGATCGCGGGCATGACGTTTTTCTACTTCGCCAACGGCGTCACCATGTCGGCGATTTTCGGGCGGGATCTCTCCACGCCGGAAGCCCTTTCCGTCTACCGGGATCATATCGTTGCGCTGACGCTGGCGGGTCTGCGTCCCTGATGCCGTCGTGCGTGCGCTCCGGCGCGGGCCAACCAGCGGCGTTGCAGAGCGCGAGCTGGTCGTTGCCGATCCTCGATTCAACCAAATAGTTGAAAACGCCCCCGGTGACGGTCTACCCTCTGGATGCAAATGCCGGAGGACGCCCTGATCATGATTCCCGCCATCGTTACCGACGAATTGTCGGATTCGCCTGAAACCGCCTTCGAGCTTGGTCTGGAATGGGGCGTGCGGCATTTCGAGCTGCGCGGCATGCACGATGCCCGCGTGCCTCGTCTGAGCCCGACGCAACGGCGGCGGCTTTTGCGGGCGATCCGCGACTTCGATGTGCGTATCAGCGCCATCTCTCCGGGGCTCTTCAAGATTCCCCTGCCGCCGGACACTGCGCAAAGCTCCAATCTGGCATGGATGGACCGCGAGTTCCACGATGCATGGGCGGATGCAGAGGCGCTGCTGCGCGACCATGTCGAACGGCTTTTGCCGGAATCACTGGAATTCGCCCTGGCCAGCGGCGCGCAGCACCTGATTGCCTTCAGTTTTCACCGCGGCGGCCGGCCTTCGGGACGCGCGCCCGGGCGGGTCGCGGATGTGCTCGCCCATGCCGCCGAACTGGCGCAGAGTGCGAATGTATCCCTGATCATCGAGAACGAGGAAAGCCACTGGGCCAATACGGGCGCGCTTTCCGCGGCCCTGATCGCGGCCACCGGCGCGCCGATCGGGATCAACTGGGATCCCGCCAACGCGCTGATCGACGGCGACACGCCCTGGCCGGACGGCTATGCCGCCTGCCGTCATCTGGTCCGCAATGTCCACTTCAAGGACGCCCGCGTTCATGCCGATAATTCATGGGAGCTGCTGGCCGACGGGGACGTCGACTGGGCCGGTCAGGTGAGGGCGCTGGAGGAGGATGGCTATGCAGGCTGTGTCGCCATGGAACCACATCTGTGGCCATCCGTGGCGTCGGTGAGGAATGCTCTATCGAGATTTAACTCATTGAAAAACAATTGAAATATTGCGGCGTAAAATTTCCGGCAAAAATTCAACCAAATAGTTGAAATCTTCTTTCGCTGCGGATAGTGTCATCGGCAAGAAAAGAACATGAGGGAGCCGATCTTGCATCAGACAGTCGCCAATGATTCCGGTCTGGCCGCCACCGCGCTGCCCGAAAGCTTCGGTTCCGTTGAGGAACTCGAAGAATACATGACCCGGCCAACGCCCGCTCTGGTGCGCGATCTGGCCTCGGTCGACGGTGACATCATCATCCTCGGTGTTGCGGGCAAGATGGGCCCGACGCTGGCGCGCATGGCCAAGCGTGCGGCACCCGAAAAGCGGGTGATCGGCGTTGCCCGCTTCAGCGAGCCCGAGTTGCAGGCGCAGCTTGAATCCTGGGGCGTCGAGACCATCAGGGCCGATCTGCTGGACGAGGCGCAGGTGAACGCGCTGCCCAAGGCGCGCAACGTGATCTTCATGGCCGGCATGAAGTTCGGCGCGTCGGGCAATCAGGCGCTGACCTGGGCGATGAACACCCACTCGCCGGCGCTGGTCGCCAATGCCTATCGCGACTCGCGCATCGTCGCCTTCTCAACCGGCAACATCTATCCGCTGATGGATGTACTCCAGCAGGGCGCGCTGGAGACGACACCGCCGGAGCCGCGCGGCGAATATGCCATGTCCTGCCTCGGCCGCGAGCGCATGTTCGAGCATTTCTCGCGCGTTCACGGCACGCCCGGCCGGCTGTTCCGGCTGAACTACGCCATCGATCTGCGCTATGGCGTGCTTTACGATCTCGCCAGCCGCATCAAGGCCGGCACCCAGATCGATCTGTCGCTGATGGGGCACGTCAACGTGATCTGGCAGGGCGACGCCAATGCGCAGGCGCTGCGCTGTCTGGCTCATTCCACCGAAATCACCAGCCCGATCAATGTGTCGGGTCCGGAAACCCTGTCGGTGCGCTGGCTGGTCCATGAACTGGCAAAGCGCCTTGACGTCGAGCCGCGCCTGTTCGGTTCCGACGCGACCACCGCCTGGCTCACCAACACCGCGCAGGCCAACCGGCTGTTCGGCTATCCGTCGGTTCCGCTGACGGCGATGCTCGACTGGACCGCCGACTGGGTTGCCCGCGGCGAAATTGCCTATAACAAGCCCACCAAGTTCGAAGCCCGGAGCGGAGCGTTCTGAACATGACCGGACAAGCCACTCCTCAGGCCCGGCAGGCTGCGATGGACCTTCTGCGCGAAGGAACCGTCATTCCTGCCCACCCTCTGGCGCTGAATGCCGATCGCCAGCTCGATGAGCGCCGGCAGCGGGCGCTGACGCGCTACTATCTCGATGCGGGCTCCGGCGGCCTGGCGGTGGGTGTGCACACCACCCAGTTCGCCATTCGCGAAGTCGGGCTCTATGAGCGGGTGCTGTCGCTTGCCGCGGAAGAGGCTGCAAGCTGGACAGACCGCACGCTGGTCATGGTTGCCGGACTTGCCGGTCCGACCGCGCAGGCAGTCAATGAGGCGAAGACGGCCGTATCGCTCGGCTACCATGCGGGCCTGCTCAGCCTCGCCGCCCTCAAGGGCCAGAGCGAGGATGCGCTGATTGCGCATTGCGAGCAGGTTGCGGCAGAGATTCCGCTGATCGGCTTCTATCTGCAGCCGGCAGTCGGCGGACTGCATCTGTCGCCGCATTTCTGGGCGCGCTTTGCCGCCATTCCCAATGTGGTGGCGATCAAGGTTGCTCCCTTCAACCGCTATCGCACCGTCGATGTGGTGCGCGGCATCGTCGATGCCGGGGCCGAGGACAAGGTCACGCTCTACACCGGCAATGACGATCACATCGTGCTCGATCTGGTGACGCCGTTCACCGTGATGCGCGACGGTAAGCCCGTCACGCTGCGTTTCAAAGGCGGCCTGCTCGGCCACTGGTCGGTGTGGACGAAAGGCGCGGTCGAAATCTTCAAACGTTGCCGCGCGGAAGCGGCGAAGGATGCGGTTTCGGCCGACATGCTCGCGCTCGATTCCCGCGTGACCGACTGCAACAGCGCCTTCTTCGACGTCGTCAACGACTTCCACGGCTGCATTGCTGGCTGTCACGAGATCCTGCGCCGGCAGGGCCTGCTGGAGGGCATCTGGTGCCTTGATCCGAAAGAGGGGCTTTCGCCGGGGCAGGCGGAAGAACTGACCCGCGTCAGCCGCCTGCATGCCGACCTCGCGGATGACGACTTCGTCCGCGCCAATCTCTCGCGCTGGCTGGACTGATCCGATGGCGAAGCTGCGCGAGAAACTTCTCGAACTGGTGCCGGCCATCGTTCTCTTCCTGGCGATCATGGCCATCTGGCAGGCGGCCGTGAGCTGGGGCGAGATCAAGCCCTATCTGCTTCCAAGCCCGCGCTCGGTGCTGGATGCCATGCTCGACACCTCGATCGACTGGTGGGGGCATATCTGGGCCACCGGCCTTGCCATCGTGGGCGCGTTCCTGCTGGCGGCGGCCAGCGGCGTTCTGCTCGGCACGATGATCGCCTGGTCGCCGGTGCTTTCGCGGGCGCTGATGCCGTTTCTGGTGTTCCTCAACACGCTTCCCAAGGTGGCCATCGCGCCGCTGTTCCTGATCTGGGTCGGCTACGGCATTCTTCCCAACATATTGATGGGCGCGCTGATCGGTTTCTTCCCCGTCGTCATCAACACGGCGGTTGGTCTTTCACAGATCGATCATGACATGATCGATCTCGGCCGCGTCTTCAGTGCGCCGAAATGGAAGGTGTTCGCCAAGATCCGCATTCCGAACGCCTATCCCTATATCCTGTCGGCGCTGAAGGTCACGGCGACCTCCGCCGTCGTCGGTGCGATCGTCGGCGAATTCGTCGCTTCGCAGACTGGTCTCGGCTATGTCATCGTGACCAGCCAGAGCAGCATGAACACCGCGCTGGCTTTCGCCGCGCTCATCTATATCTCGATCATCGGTCTGCTGCTGTTCGCGGCTGTCGGGCTGATGTCGCGCTATCTGGCGCCATGGGCCGAGGGGACCGACGCCTGAGCCGGAATTATTGTCACCATCCGATAACCGCAAAAATGGGAGCGAACGGGATGAAGACTGCACTGATGATCACAACGGCCATGGTTGCAGCACTTGCTGCGGCACCGGCCATGGCCAACGAGAAATTCACCTTCGCGCTGAACTGGTTCCCGGTTGGCGACCATGCCGCCTACTGGGTGGCCAAGGAGAAGGGCTACTTCGCCGAGAAGGGCCTCGACGTGGTGATCGAGAACTCCAAGGGCTCCGGCGATTCCATCGCCAAGGTTGACACCGGCCGCGCCGACGCCGGACTTGCCGACGCGGCGGTCGTCATCGGCTCACGGGCGCGGGGAACCACGGTGAAGGTTGTCGGCATCATCTTCGACCGCACGCCGATGAACTTCTTCTCCAAGGCCTCCGCTCCCATCACCAAGCCCTCCGACCTTCCCGGCAAGACCGTGGGCGCACCTCCCGGCGACAGCCAGCGTCTGGTGTGGCCGGCTTTCGCCAATGCCAACGGCATCGATCCCAACTCCATCAAATGGGTGAACATCGAGCCTTCGGCAAAATATGTGGCACTTGCGGAAGGTCGCGCCGATGCGGTGTCGGACTACACCACCGGCCTGCCGCTGGCGGAAAAGGCCGTCGGCAAGGGCAATGCCGTGACGCTGAACTGGGCCGACTACAATTTCCAGCTCTACGCCATGTCGATCATGACCAGCGAGGCCACCATCAAGGACCGGCCCGAGGCGCTTCGCGGTTTTCTGGAAGCGTCCTACAAGGGCTGGCAGGATGTCATGAACGATCCTGAAGGCGCGATGGAGATCTACAAGAAGGCCGTGCCTGAGATCGATGTGGTGGCGCTGCGCGAAAACATGGATCTCGGCTTCGAACTGATGAAGACGCAGACCTTCAAGGAAAACGGCATCGGCGCCATCGACAAGGACAAGATGTGCGGATCGGTTGACCTCGTGAACACCTATATGGGCCTGCCCACCAAGGTGGATTGCGCGGACGCCTATGACGACACGTTCCTGACCAAGATTGAGCTTCCGTTCGACGTTCAATAACCTTTGAAGACAGGCTAGACAGAGTGGACACTATTTCCATCCAGCTCGACGGGGTCTCGATGACCTACGGCACCGCATCGGGGCCGGTCGAGGCGTTGCGTGACATCAATCTGGCGGTTCGGCAGGGCGAGTTCATCTCGCTCGTCGGCCCGTCCGGTTGCGGAAAATCCACCCTGCTGCGCGTGGTGGCCGGACTGCGAGAGCGCAGCGCCGGCACCATCATGGTGGATGGCCAGAAGGTGACGAAGCCGATCCCCAATGTGGGGATGGTGTTTCAGGCCGCCGTACTGCTGAAATGGCGTACCATCCTCGACAACGTCCTGTTGCCGGCGGAACTGGCAGGCCTCAACCCGCGCAACTACCGCGAACGGGCCATGCAGCTTCTCGAACTCACCGGGCTCAAGGAATTCGCCAACAAGCTGCCGCGCGAGCTTTCCGGCGGCATGCAGCAGCGCGCCGCGATCTGCCGTGGGCTGCTTCTGGATCCTCAGCTCCTGCTAATGGATGAGCCGTTCGGCGCTCTCGACGCGATGACGCGTGACGAGATGAATCTGGAACTGCTGCGCATCTGGGGCGAGGCTTCCGATAGCCGCAAGACCGTTCTCTTCGTCACCCACTCTATTCCGGAAGCCGTGTTCCTTTCGGATCGGGTGGTGATCATGTCGCCGCGTCCGGGACGCATCGACACCGTGCTCGATATCGATCTGCCGCGACCGCGCACCGTCGAAAGCCGCATCACGCCGGAATTCGGCGCGCTGTCGCTGAAGATCTACGACATGCTCACCGGCCGTCAGAGCGGCGACGACCCGCGCTTCGTGCCGGCATGACGGTACGGCTCCGGGTCGTCGACGTCTGCTGCTACGAGCGGCCTTACCGGCTGCGCATTCCATTTCGCTTCGGCATAAAGACCGCAACGGGCGGACGGCAGGCGGTTGTCTCGGTCCGCATCCGTCTGGAGAACGGGCAGGAAGCCACCGGCTGGGCAGCAGAGGCGCTGAGCGCCAAATGGTTCGACAAGAACCCCTCGCTCACCGATGACCAGAACCATCACCAACTGCGCCGCTCCATCGAGCTGGCCGCCGAGGCCCGCCTCGGCTCCGGCCTGCAAACGGCGTACGGGCTTTTCGAGACCAGCTATTTCGACCTGAATGATGTATGTGCAGCGCAGGCGCTCAATCCGCTGATCGCAAGCTTCGGCATGGCGATGCTAGACCGCGCCATTCTCGATGCCCTGTGCCGGGCGAAGGGCACGAGTTTTGCGCAGGCCATGTCTGCCAATCTGGTGGGCATGCATACGGGGCCGCTGGTGCCCGAGCTGGAGGGTTTCGATCTCGATGCTTTCCTTGGCTCCCGTCATCCCGCATCCGGCATCGACATCCGCCACACCGTGGGGCTGGTCGATCCGCTGGTTCCCGGCGATCAGGAAAGCCGCGTCAATGACGGTTTGCCGGAGACGCTGTCGGAAGTCATCGCGAC